>ERZ1645187.3885-NODE-3885-length-12371-cov-91.509500_pt1 | contig 12371 bp, 9 predicted proteins | sample MGYA00575352_ERZ1645187 | MGnify/ENA primary metagenome ERZ1645187 (study PRJEB40837, sample SAMN11349314) | freshwater sediment metagenome | isolation source: river sediment | host: Sediment | place: India: Wazaribad , New Delhi | collected 2017-02-21 ... | reverse complement strand
CCGCGCGCATTCATTCCCCCACTTTCCGCGGCCGGCGCACGGAAAGGCTCGACCTCGATCTTGTTGGCCACACCAACGGAAACCAACGATACACTTATTACGCGCATAGTCCCAACCTGAATGTATCGACTCATCAACAAATCCCGAGAAGGAGTAAGGGCTATGGTGGCAGGTCTAAAATTTGTCGCATACTACATCTCTGCCTATAATAGAAACCGGGACAACAGCATAACTAAAGCTGACGAAGCTACAAGATCGCAGATGGCAAACTTTGTCCTAGGCTTAAATGCCGAAGAAATGCAGGAAAATTTTAAGTATTTTATACTGGATAGACAAAAACTTGACGCTGCGCCGCTTCGGCTCGAAGAAGCTTTTTACGCCGAGGCCTCGAACGACCCAAATAGACCGGCCCTGAGAAGAATGATGAATGAAGTGACGATTCCGAGTTTCATCCTTGTTCCGAAAATTGAAAATATAACTAGAAATAATTGGAATATCTTGGAGACATTTCGATATATTGAACGCCGACCCGTGGCGTTCATTAGCTTGCGAGATGAAGACAAAATTTTAGGAAGGGAGTTTGATGAGCAGTTGCCAGAAATTATGAGTAGAAATGCGCACAAAAATTACCGTATTTTGATGAATGCGGCTCGTGTACCTCGCGCTATATGATTATTATACGTTTTTTACGTATTGCCATAATCCCCACCCATTCGGTTCCTTTTGCTCAAGAAACAGGATGGCGTTGCAGCATCCTTGCCGCAACGCCATCCTATGTACATACCCGCTTCAGGACAAACGGATCAGACGATCACCGGCCCAAGTCATCGAAGATTGCCGCCTGACGCTTCATGAATGCGGCGTACGCTTTGGCTTTCAGCGCGACACGAAACGATGCCGCTTGCCCGGGGTAACGGCGACAGCGTTCGATGCGCACCAAATAAATGGTGCTGCCATCCGCCCCGACGCGAAGCGTCAACCTCGTGCTGATGACCGGATACTTGTAAGCCTTCGACCTCGGCCCAGCCGCCTCGTACGTGATGACGGCGCCAGCACAATTGCTCTTGGGAATATTGTGCTTGGTCATCAGGGCGATTGCATCGTTCGCAATCGCCTTAACCTCTGCCGGGGTGCAGATGGTGAACGCGGTCGCCTTGCCGTTGACGGCCCACAAGGCGGTGAGAATGCGGTAGATATATTCAATGCGTAGGGGCTTCATAGTCACCTCCGTTGTTGGAGGTTTTCTATTAGTCACAAGCCCGTCCGGATTTCGCCGTAGGTCACCTACCGAACTTTTGTGCCTCGCGCCACCCGAAACCTCAAACAATTGGATTGGTAAATATTGGAAGTAGCAATTCTCGAGAATTCTATCGTGTGGCTCTGCGCTTGATCGCTACATCGAATGTGGAGGCCACCCTTGTACGGGTCCGCATCGGCGTAGGTGCACAGGTGTGAGAGAAAAAATTCGAATCTTCTTGAAACATTTCGAAATGTTTCGTTATGCTTCGATCGTATGAGCACTCTGCGGGCTGGTGACATGGACGAGAGCGACGCCATCGACGGGGCGAAGGAATTGGCAGCCTCATTGGAGGGACCGTTCGGGCGGCGGAAATTTCTGCCCGTCGTGGAGGAGCACCTCGACTATTTCCGACGGGCGCGCGCGTCCGGCGCGAGCTGGGCGCAAATTGTGGACGTCCTGCGCCGGGCGGGGGTTCTCATGCCGGATGGAAAGCCCTACCCCGCGGACATGCTGCGGGCTGTCGTATCGCGCGCGGAACGCGCATCGCAGACAGTCTCGACGAATTCACCACCCGCATTCGAGCCTTCTCTGCCTTCCCGCAGGTCCGTCCAGGCACCACCGTCCTCTCCCCAACAGAGACGAAAGTCGCCTGCCGTGAAGACGGTGCCGGCATCCCCCACCTCAACCGAATTGGGCGAGGTTCGCGATCGTATTCAGCGCGCGGCGCGTCTGCGCGGCTTCGGCGGGACAGACGAATGACGAAAGAGGCAACATTGACCCCGGGCGGAGATGTCGAGGACTTTCACGTCGCTCTCAACGGGCGTCTGCAAGCCCTCGGCTTTCTCCCCTCATCCCAGTTTCAAGCGCTCCATGAGGTCGCGATCAGGTTTCTCAAGAATCGCCAGCTCGATGTTTCTCCGACCGATCTTTCGATTGTTCGTGATCTGAAGGACGCCTGTGATCGCCCCGCGTCCAGGCTCGGCGTGCGCATGCGGATTCTCGGCGACGAAGTGATCGATGCAATCTGCGGTGATTTCCCCGGTCATTCTCGCATCTTGGAAACGCTCGACGTCGCTCCGCAGGCGATTCATTTGCCGGACCACAACGCGTTCTTTGGCGAAGCGGCAAAAAATCTCTGGCGCCGGGAGACGACTGCCGACGCCCGAGGAATGATCGTCTCACGACAACCGCCTCACATTGCGGAATGCATACCACTCGAAATGACGCTCGAAACTCAGATCAAAACGCTTTTTACACTCGTCGATCTGATCGTCTTGACGTCGACGACGAATGAGATGCGAAACGAATATTTGTGGGGTTTTGGCTCAATATTACTGGAAATTGGAAATCTGGACGACCCTGCCTTCGCGAGCAGCGGGGCTGTCGCCTTGGCGGATGCGATCCGCGACGATCGGCTGCCCGACCATTTGAAGACCATAATCCCGGCCATCGTCGAAATGCACCATGGCCGGCACGGCGACGCCGAGGAAATGAGCTTACGAAGATTCTGCTTTGGTACGGTCGCTGCGTTGATGGAGAGGATCGACAGAACCGGCAAACGCCGCGCCCTCGAGACCCTCGCCGATCTATTTCCAGAAGAGTTCCGCTCGTATCTCTCCGAGACAGCAAACAGGTTGTGTAGCCAATACCAAATCGAAGGAGATGGTCGAGGAAAGCAAAAAAGCACTCACCGTTGGATGAACGCGCACGCGTCATGGTGCCTCATTATTGATGTCATGGATGCATTATGGCCAGCAGCAAATGGACCGCTGGATAAATTAAGCAATGCGTTGATTTTGGGTGTTTCTGACGCGATTTTAAATTATGCAGACCCGAAAATTGGCTTCTCCGCGGAAAATGGCGACAAAAATGGCAGACTAAGACGTGCAAACTATACGATTTCTACTGACGACCTGTCGAAAATTGGTTCACTGAGATCCAATATCTATGTGCTGGACGAGATGCTTTCCGTCATGAATCTCCGTCTCTCGGAAATGGAAAGAGAAAAATTTCTTGAGGGATCGCTCGCCTCCGACGAGGAACGCGATCTGCGAAGGCGAGTCGAGGCCTTACAGAGTTGGCGGCGTGAGGCTCAGCGCCGACTGAGGCAAGGTGACTGGGAAAAAGGTAGATCTGCAAAACAGAAGAAACGCGCGACAGGTCCGCGTGTTCCCATTCCGGCTTTTTCCCTAAAATTGAAAAATCTTCCTATCAACGAACGCATCATTGCGGCTTCCACAGCGGCATTTCAGGCCGGTCTATGACCATAAATGCTGATATGGAATCGATAATATTCCGATTTATATATTTATTGGTCATGAAGAATATTATATACACAAAATATACATGAAAGCACATTCACGGAACGTGGGCTGTAACTCTGGTTTTTTTGGTTCCCCCAGTTGCCCTCGGTACTCCGGGTTCAATGACCGTGTGCGAAACCACAAGGAGCACACGACATGAACACCTTCTCTAATACTTTCCTCATGGCGAAGGGTGAGACGTTCGTCTCCCCCGACCATAGCCGGCTCACTCCGAATTACTGCCGCGACGCGGAAATGGCTCGCCTGCGTCAGGAGGGTTGGACCCATCGCGCGCTGGGCGAGAAGTACGGGCTGACGCGCGGCGGAGTCTGTTCGGCGCTCTGGCGGATCGCTTCCCTGCGCGCGCGCCCCCCTCTGTTCGGCCTCGGTACACATGCCTCCAAAGTCCTGAGGTTCATGGTCGATGGCGACATCACGTCGCCGGATTCTATCGCGCATCTCTCATACCCCGACCTGATCGACTTTCCCAATGTCGGTGTGGGCACCGCGCGGGAGATCTCGGCGATGCTCTGGCGCCGCGGCATCGAAATCGGCGGCTTGCCCGCGAAGCTGCGCGTCGCCTTCGAAGCGGAGTACGGGATGATCGGCTCCAAGAAATAGGCACACCGCTATCCCGGAAAGTTCCGACATGGACCGGAGGACGCTCGACGCGTCCTCCGGTCTCTTTTTCTTGCGCCTTAAGATGTATTTCAAATTAAAACTCGCTTAGGGTGCATTTCTTTGGTTACCCCACCTCCCGTTTTCACAGGTGGTTTGATTTCCGCGTCCCTGCAATCCGTTTCACAGGAGCGCGTAAGTGAAGAACTCCGTCCCCTTCACCCCCGATGACACGTCGTCCCGCGACGATTTGCTGTCGTCCGTCACCCACCTGATCGTCGTCGGGTCGTCCAAGGGTGGCGTCGGAAAATCGTTCATCGCGACGACCTGCATCGACCTGCTCGAAATCGAGGGCTACGAAGCTCGCGTCGTGCAGATCGACGAGCAGAACCGCTTGCCCACGCTCTTCCCCAATCGCGTGCAGACGGTTTCTCTCGCGTCGCTCGACGACGTCCGAAGCGATCCCGCCGCGTCCATCACCGCCTTCGACGGGCTCTATGCCGAGATCGAAAAGACGATGATCGACAAGCAACCGCTGGTCGTCGATGTTGGTGGTCTGGCCCAGATCCCCATTGAGGAATATCTCGGTATCGCGGACGTCGACGAGGACCTCGCCGCGTCCGGAATCCGCGTTCTTTGGCTGATCCCCACGACGGCCGAACCCGAGTCGATGCGTGCGGCGGTGAGGACGGCCGAAGCGGTGGGTCGCGTCCTCCCCTCGGCGCGCCGCACGATCGTCCTGAATCTCCGCGACGGCCCGTTTCGCTTCTATCCCGGCTCCCCCGCCGACGTCCTGTGGCGCCAGCAGTTGGAGCCGTTCTGCCGCCGGCTCGGCGCCGTCGAACTGCCCGTGATCGCCGCCGGATCGTGGGCGCCGTTCGAGATGGCCGGAAAGAGATTCATCGATGTCGTCGCCGCCGACATCGACGACATCCAGTCGTGGACCGGCCGCAGCCGCCCGGCGTCCAAGGTGATCCGCGGCGACGTCGCCGCGTTCGTGGCTGCCGCCGACGCCGCTCTCGGCCCCCTCCTCTACAAGCGCGAGGAGACGAGCAATGCCTGACCGCCCGATCGACCGCCTGATTGCCGATGCGATCCGCGTCGGAGAAAAGGAGCGGGCCGCCTACATCGACCGCGCCGCGCTCATGCCCATGGGAAAGCTGGCCGGCCTGTCCGCGTCGTCCGTCGCCCTGCTCGGCCCGGGCGGCCTCGTCAAGGTCGTCGCCAAGAAGGCGGCGAAGCGGAGGACCCACAGCACGGATCACCAGGCCCCCACCGCCTCCCCGGAGCCGTCGAAGCCCCGCTCGCATCGCCTGCGGATGACTTTCCTGGGTGCAGCCGTGGCGCTGGCGGTGGGCCTGATCGCCGAACGCGCCGTCCCGATGGCGGCTCGGATGTTGGATTCGGGAACCCGGCCCGCCTCCACGGCGCACTGGCCGGCCTGTCCGCGCTTGGACGCCCGCGTCGACGGTTGCGTCTACGGCGTCGGCGGCAATGGCGGCCTGACGCTGGAAGGCGCTGCGCGGATGTTGGCGATGCCTCCGGAACAGCTCGCGGCGTCCAACACCCACCTCGACGCCTCGTTCGCGACGACCCTGCCGTCCGGCAGCAAGATCGTCGTCTGGCGGGGAAAACTCGAGATCAAGGATTGATTCGATGACCGATCACGCTCTCACCCCCAAGAAGCCGGCCACGGCTGCGGCTATCGCCGGCATGACCGTCACGGCTCTGATCACCGTCGCCTGCTTCCTCGGCGGGCTCCTCATTCTGCCGCCCGTCGCATGGTGGGCGAGCGGCGACCACGCCTTCCTCGCCGATCCGTACTTTTTCGGTGGGATGATCGAAACGCTGTTGAAAGACGCCCTGGCGCACTCCACCCTCCTGGAGAAGGTCGTCGGCGTCACCGACGTCCCTTTCGCGTTCGTCGAAGCTTTGAATCGACACAGCCTCACGCCGTCGATGTCGGCGCGGGTGCTCTCCTCACTCGTGGCCGGAGTACTGCTCGGCAATCTCGCCTATGACGCAATTTACACGAGCAAAGTGCCGGTAATTCGTGTGTGGCACATCGCCGGGCCGCGATTGCGGGCCAACCGCGCGGCGCGGCGAGGGCTCTCAGCCGTGTGGAGAAAAAGATTCGGCCGATCTGAGCCGGGCATCGAACTCGCCAGAGGGCTCACACTCCCCCGGGCACTGGAGGTTCTGCATTTTCTCCTGGTCGGGGGAACGGGGGCCGGTAAGACCACGATCCTCCAACACATGATCGGCAGCGCGCTCGGCAAGGGCGACCGGATGTTCATGCTCGACGTGAAAGGGGACATGACCGCATGTTTCCCTTCGGACGCCTTCGTTCTGCTATCGATCGAAGATTTTCGAAGCGACAAATGGGTCCCCGGCTGGGACTTCTTGACCGCCGCAGACGCCGATGAACTGGCGATCGTGTTGATTCTCGCGACCAGCGACCCTTCATGGAGTAACGGTGCTCGAAAGATCCTATCTGCAATCATCAGATTTCTGCAAAAGGAAATGTCGGTGCGTCGGAAGGCATGGACGTGGAAGAGCCTCGATCGCATGTTGAAAATGTCGATCGATGATATTCATCGAATTCTCGCGTCTTTCGATCCACAGGCCGCCGCATTCATTGATGTTACTCAGGATGAGACCCGCAAGCAGGCGATGAGCTTCTACCTCGTCATGCTCGCGGGTGCCGCGCAGACCGTCGAGGCCTTCGCAGCGATGGGCGACGCCGGACCGGAGACATTTTCGATCCGCCGCTGGTTCGAGGGCAAAGACCCGCGTCGAGCGGTCATTCTCAGGCAGTCGCAGCGCTCACCGCAGGTGTCCGCGATGATGGTCCGCCTGCTGCTCAAGGTGGCGGCCGACACCGCAGCCGAATATGCCGCCGAGGCAGCCCCCGCGCCCACGTGGTTCTTCTTGGACGAGGTGGCACAGATCGGAAAATCCGAGGCGGTGCCACGTCTGGCCGCTATCGGGCGGTCCGCGGGGATCCGGATGGTCACTGCCGTGCAATCGCCATCGCAACTGCGGGAGATCTACGGTGCTGACGGAAGCCAGGCGCTGCTCGACAATTTTACGACGAAAATAGTCGGTCGAGTCGCAGCCGGCGCGACCGCAGACGAGATCAGCGAGAAGTGGATCGGCACGCGAAAAGTCGAGTGGTGGGAGACCGTCGGCCGCGACGAAGCCGGACGATCGAAAGCCGAAAAGAAAACCGGGGACGTACCTGTCGTCGACTCCCAATTCCTCACCGACGAACTCGGCTTTGCTACCAGTTTCGTCGGCAACCCAACCGTCAAGGCCCTCGTTCTCGGTCATCGAGACGTCGGCTTGCTGACATGGACCGCCGGCATTTGGCCGATCCGGAGAGACAGCGTCGTCAGGCCAGAAGACGCGAGGCGGATGGCAAAATACGGACGCAGTTCATAAACAACAATCAACTGAATTTCATCTCAGGCTGCCGCGCGGTCAATCGTGCGGCGGTCTTTATTTCGGACCAATGCATTCACGCTCGGATATTTCACCACCAAACACAGATACTTCCAACGTGATTTGGTTACCCCACCTGCTTCCATGCGCGCGCCGAGACTGCTCCCGACAAAGGGACAGCAATGGTCGCGTCGCTGCAATTCGGAACAGTCTCCTCATACTACGTCCGTGATTACTATCACGGCGGCGAGATCCAGCTGTCGTCGTGCTGGTACGCGCCGAGCGGGTCGTTTGGACTGGCCGACGATGACCGAGTCGATCCGGGAAAATTCGAACGCCTGCACGCCGCCATCGGTGACGACGGCGGCAATCTTCTGACGACTACTCGGCGCGATGTCGAGGCGCTGGACCTGACGGCTTCCGCCTCGAAGAGCGTCAGCGTCGCCTACGCCACGACGCCCGACGAGACCCACCGACAGGAAATCCTCGACGCGCATCTCGGCGCCGTGCGCGCGATGCTGGAGGTGCTCGACCGCGAGGCGATCTATGCCCGTCGCGGCCACGGCGGAGCGACCCTCGAGAAGGTCGCCCTCACCGCCGCCCTCTTCACCCACGACTCGGCTCGGCCGGAAGTCCACACCGACGGATCGCTGTTCTCCGACCCCCAATTGCACAGCCATTGCGTAATATTGTCGCTCGCCGAACGGAACGACGGAACCGTTGGGGCAATAGATACCCGCATCGGCAAATACAAGCTTCTGGCGGGAAGCGTCTATCACGCCCATCTGGCGAACAATCTGTCGAAGCTCGGCTACACGATCTCCGATATCGGCAAGAACGGCACCTTTGAAATCGGCATCGATGAACGCATCCGCGACTATTTTTCGGCGCGGCGTTCGAAGATCGAAGAAGCTCTCGAGGAACAGGGCCTCGACAGTGCCGACGCGCCCGATGTTGCCGCCGCTGTGGCTCTGTCGACCCGGCGTACGAAATCGGAAGCCGATGGCGGCGATCGTTTCGCCCTTTGGCAAGCCAGAGCCAAAGAACAGGGCCTCGATTTCGAGCGCACCGTCGCGGATTTGCGCCAGGCCGATCCGAACGGTCTTGCGGACGAAGCCGAATTGCGACGCCGGTTGCAGGCGATCCCGCGTGAACTCACCGAGAACGAGGCGACCTTCGCCCGGCGCGATCTCATGCGTGCCGTCGCCGTCGCCCATGTCGGCACGTCGGTCGACCCGGTCGACATCGTCGCCGCGACGGAAGGACTGATCGCCAGCGGCGCCGTGATCGAAATCCGGCGCGATGGCCACGAGCCGATCCTGTCGACGCCGGAAATGGTCCGGCTCGAACGGCAGACACTCGAAATGGCCAAGGCCCTGACCCACAGGGATTGGCGCGGCGTCGACGATCGGAAACTCGCCGAGGCGTGCCGTGCGGCCAAGCTCTCCGATGAACAGCGCGCCGCCGTCGCCGGCCTCGCCGAGAACCGGCCGCTGGCCTTTCTCGAGGGGCGTGCAGGTGTCGGCAAGACCCATTCCCTGAAGCCTTACGTCGGGCGTCTGAAGGCCGAAGGCTACCGCGTGATCGCAACGGCCACCGCGTGGCGCACGGCCATCATGCTCGAGCAGGACCTCGGCATCGAGGCGCGGGCGCTCGATTCATGGCTCAAAACCGCCGAATCCGGCGGTCGATTCCTCGACACCGACACGGTTCTGCTCGTCGACGAAGCCGGGCAGCTCGGCGCTCGGGCAACCCATGCTCTGCTCTCCGAACTGACTAGAGCACACGCGACGGGCGACGGTGCCAAGATCGTGCTTCTGGGGGACAGAGCCCAACTCGCACCGATCGCCGCCTCGTGTGGACTCGACATCATCGAACGGGCGCAGGCACCGATCGGCCTCGAAACCGTCGTCCGCCAACGCGACCCCGCCGACCGCGCGATCGTCGAGAAGCTCGCCAGCGGCGAGATCGAAGCCGCCGTCGACGCTCTCCATATGCGGGGGTGCATCGTCGAACGCCCCAATCGACGACAGGCGACGCTCGAAGCCGTCGATCGCTGGGAAAAGGCACGGAAGGCAGATCCGAGGCAGGCGCACCTGCTGCTGGCACGCACCCACACGGTGATCCGGGGTCTCAACGATGAAGTCCGCCGCCGTATGCGCCGGGACGGTCACCTGATCGGTGACGACCTCGTCATCGCGGCCGCCACGCCCTCGGGCGCTCCCTTCGATCTTCGCCTGGCGGTCGGCGACCAGATCCGCTTCGGTCGGCGCGCCGCCGATGTCGGCAATGGCGTCATCAACGGCACGACGGCCGAGATCGAAAGCATCGCCCGGACCGCGCCGGGACAGGCCGAGATCACCGCCCGGATCGACGGCGTTCGCGTCCGGTTCTCGACGGCCTCCTTCAAGGATGCCGAGGGACGCGTGCGGATCGCCCACGATTACGCGCAGACCGTCTACTCCGCACAAGGGCTGACGGCCGAGACCTGCGTCGTGGTCGCCGAACCGTCCTTCGACCGGCACGATCTCTACGTCGGCGCCAGCCGGGCGCGTAAACGCACGACACTGATCGTCGATCGTGCCGCCGTCGACGCACAGGTCCGCGCCAACCGTCCCGTCTCTCGGATGCAGGGCGAAATCACCGCGGACGAACGGCGCGCGGCGATGCTGTCGGCCTGGTCTCGACAGCGGGTGAAGACCACCACAATCGGCGCCCGTGACGAAGATCGTCGCCGCGAGCCAGACCACGACGTACGGCAGCCGGATTCGATCGGCCGTCGAAGAGGCCGTGTGCGCGACCGGGGGCTCGATCATGGCCTGTGATCGCCGCCCCGGACGACGGGCGACTCCACACCCGAGCGAATGGATCGTCGAGGTCGAAATCGCCGAGCCCACACCGGTGACGGCGCGCGAACTCGACGTGTTCGAACGGTATTTCGCCGAGATCATCGACGCCGTCTTCGATCCGGCGAAATCGGCCGCGACCGGCTCAGACCCGTCGGCCGCCGAAGCACGTTCCGCGGTTCGTCGTCCCCTCGATCGTCGGGGAAAGATGCGCTAACATCCTGGTCTACCAGGAATTTCCGGAGAGACGCCATGAGCCGCCGTCAACTCGTCCGCCAACTCGCCGGAGAGGACGTCACGAGACCGAAGACGGCAGCCATCTACATCCGCGTCTCCACCGCCGAACAAGCGGCCAACGATCTCAGCCTCGCCACACAGGAACAACAACTGAAGGAACGATGCCTCCGCGAGGGGTGGTCGATCGAGGCGATCTTTCGTGACGAAGGCGAATCCGGCACCTCCACGCGCCGCCCCGGCTTCGAGGCGATGATGGAACGTCTCACCGACGGCAGCCGCTCCATCGACGTCGTCATCGTTTACTCACTATCGAGAGCATTCAGAAACGCGCTCGATCAGGAGTTGACTATTCAGAAGCTTCGTCGACACCGCGTCGAGATCGTCTCGCAGGTCGAGGTTTTCGCCTCCGACGCCACCGGCAAGATCCTGAGACAATTCGTCGGAATTGTTAATGAATATCAATCACATGAAATATCCAGGAACGTCACGCGGACGATGAATGAGAACGCCCGGCGCGGGTATTCGAACGGCGGCACAATTCCCTATGGCTACCGGTCGGTCGACAGTGAGATCCTCGGCAACAAGCAGAAGAAGCGTCTCGCCATCGAACCGGTCGAGGCGGAGGTCATCCGGGCGATCTTCCGCCTCGCCCTCGACGGTGACGGCACCGCCGGCCCCTTCGGCACCAAGAAACTCGCTGTCTGGCTCAATGAGAACGGTTATCGCTCCCGCAACGGGGCGAGATTCGGGACCGGCACCGTTCACGGCATCCTCACCCGGCTCGCCTACACCGGGCGGCGGGAATTCAACGCCGTCGGCAAGGACGGCGAGCGCAATCCCGAGAGCGAGATCATCACCTACGAGGTGCCGCAGATCATCGACCCTGCGACCTTCGCCGCCGTCCAGAGCATGATGGTCGCCCGCCAACCGAAGATCCGCGGCCCCCGGCTCGATGCCGCGCCCTCGCTTCTCGGCGGGCTCATCCGCTGCGACTGTAAGCCGAGCTACGCCCTCTCCACTGCCACCGGCACCTCGAGAAGAGGCAAGGTCTACACCTACTACAAGTGCATCCGCTCGGTGAAACAGGGACATACCTGTTCCGGCGAAGGTGGCCCCTGCTGCAATAGGCGCATCCCGCGCCCGCTCGCCGAGCAACTCGTCACCGACGCGCTCCTCGAACATCTCCTCACCCCCGGCCGGGTGACCGAAATCCTGATCGGCCTGAAGACCCGGCGCGACGAACGCAACGCCTCCGCCGACCGGCGCATACAGGATCTCGGGCGGGAGATCGCCGACGCCGACCAGCGCCTCTCTCGGCTCTACAAGGCGATCGAAGAAGGGACGATAGACGGCTCCGATCCGACTCTGAAGGAGCGGATCTCCAACCTTCGCGAGACCCGTGACCGGGCGACCGGGGCCCTCGACTACGCCCGACGGAACGCTGCCGCGTCCCTCACCGTCGATCCGGTCGCCGTCGAGACCTTCATTCGAATGATCCGGGAGCGACTGACGTCCGGAGACACGGGAGCCCGAAAGGCGTGGATCGGTGCCGTGGTCGACGCCGTCATCATCGGCGACGGAAAGATCCGAATCATCGGGTCCAACGACAACATCGCCGCCGCCGTCGGCGGAACCCCCAAGCCGAAGGCCACCAGGGTTCGCAATTCTGTTCAGGAGTGGTGC
>ERZ1645187.3884-NODE-3884-length-12374-cov-7.777661_pt1 | contig 12374 bp, 11 predicted proteins | sample MGYA00575352_ERZ1645187 | MGnify/ENA primary metagenome ERZ1645187 (study PRJEB40837, sample SAMN11349314) | freshwater sediment metagenome | isolation source: river sediment | host: Sediment | place: India: Wazaribad , New Delhi | collected 2017-02-21 ... | reverse complement strand
GGGGGACCATCCCCGCGTGTGCGGGGGAGCCGAGGCGCTGATGCCGTTCGCGCAAGAGGCCGGGGGACCATCCCCGCGTGTGCGGGGGAGCCTCCGGCGGCTCTCTACAGGATTAAGCCGCCGCGGGACCATCCCCGCGTGTGCGGGGGAGCCCGCCATCGCCCCGTTCGGCCACGTCAGGCGGCGGGACCATCCCCGCGTGTGCGGGGGAGCCCGTCGTAGGCGTCGGCGGCGAGGCGAAAAAGCGGGACCATCCCCGCGTGTGCGGGGGAGCCCGCGGCTTCCGCCTCGATGCGGCCCGACAGGCGGGACCATCCCCGCGTGTGCGGGGGAGCCCTCGTCGCCATCGTCTGGCTCGACCATGCCCTGGGACCATCCCCGCGTGTGCGGGGGAGCCCAATCCCAACGCCGATATCGACAAGCTGGAACGGGACCATCCCCGCGTGTGCGGGGGAGCCGGAGACGGGTCGACGGGATATCACGCGACCGGGGGACCATCCCCGCGTGTGCGGGGGAGCCTTCGCTGGCGCGATGATCGGCGCGCAATATCTGGGACCATCCCCGCGTGTGCGGGGGAGCCTCTTTCTACGATGCGACGAGCCAGATCGGCCCGGGACCATCCCCGCGTGTGCGGGGGAGCCTGGTCCTTCATCGGGTGGTTCTTGTCGCGCGGGGGACCATCCCCGCGTGTGCGGGGGAGCCGATCGCGCTCTCAACGCCTCCGATCCGCGCGCGGGACCATCCCCGCGTGTGCGGGGGAGCCTCGATGTTCACAACATAAGACTAGGCGGACTGGGGACCATCCCCGCGTGTGCGGGGGAGCCTTCTTGGCCAGGTTCATCATCGCTTTCGACGCGGGACCATCCCCGCGTGTGCGGGGGAGCCGAAGCCTGGCCCGACGACGGACCGGTGGCCGCGGGACCATCCCCGCGTGTGCGGGGGAGCCCGAGATCGCCACGTCCATGTCGGTGGCGATTAGGGACCATCCCCGCGTGTGCGGGGGAGCCCACCCGGAAAGATAGACGACGATGGCACGCGGGGGACCATCCCCGCGTGTGCGGGGGAGCCGAACATCTTGACCGACGTCCCGCGCTGACGATGGGACCATCCCCGCGTGTGCGGGGGAGCCATCAGGAGGGTGATCTGAAGGATCAGGGGAAGGGGACCATCCCCGCGTGTGCGGGGGAGCCGCGCGATCGCGGCGCGCGTCTCGGCGAGCCAGGGACCATCCCCGCGTGTGCGGGGGAGCCTATTCAGTGAGCGGGGCAGCCCATGCTGGGGCGGGACCATCCCCGCGTGTGCGGGGGAGCCTTCGACCAGGCAACGTTCGCCGGTCGCTTTGTGGGACCATCCCCGCGTGTGCGGGGGAGCCTTTCAGGCGGCAAGTCAACGCCGCAAAACCGTGGGACCATCCCCGCGTGTGCGGGGGAGCCTTGCCTCAGCGGATTTGCAGCGAAACGCCGCCGGGACCATCCCCGCGTGTGCGGGGGAGCCTCGATGATTTCGCAGGCGTCGGTGATGGCGATGGGACCATCCCCGCGTGTGCGGGGGAGCCAAGGCCCGGCGGTCGTCACCACCGGGGCAAATGGGACCATCCCCGCGTGTGCGGGGGAGCCGCTTCGGGACCGTAGAACTGGACGAGAGCCGGGGGACCATCCCCGCGTGTGCGGGGGAGCCCCGATGATCCCCCTGATGGGCTTGCAGCCGCAGGGACCATCCCCGCGTGTGCGGGGGAGCCGGCTCGTCGCATGTCAGCCCCTTCTTTATCGCGGGACCATCCCCGCGTGTGCGGGGGAGCCTTTCAGGCGGCAAGTCGATGCCGCAAAACCGCGGGACCATCCCCGCGTGTGCGGGGGAGCCCGGCGAACGTTGCCTGACTGAACTGGAGCCGCGGGACCATCCCCGCGTGTGCGGGGGAGCCGTCGTCGGGGTCGGCGACATCCGGGCTCGGCCAGGACCATCCCCGCGTGTGCGGGGGAGCCTCTCAAGGTTAGCGCTTTCATTTCTTTCCACAATGTCAAAAAGCAGGACTTCGCATCGTTGCTCAGCTTTGCGCCGCTGCGGTCTCGGCCGTTTGGCGCGGCGGACGTTTGCGTCGTCCCACGAGAACGCCGTCGAGATCGGCAAGCTCGCGGACGGGCGTTCCCAGCGAATGGATCCGCAATCCTCCTGGCGCGCCCTCCTCGCGCACGATCATCAGGATCGAGCCGCCGGGTCTGGCCGACCACCAGTCGTCCAGCACGGCCCAGATGCGTTCGCGCACGCCTTTCGACAGAGCCGGCGCGGCGAAGACCCCGGGCGAGACCTCCGGCGCGATCGAACCGATGAATCCGGTGAAGCGCTCCGCCACGTCGCGGGCGATGATGACCGTCATGCTCATCGGCGCCCTCACCCCTCTTCGAGCAGCGTTTTGATGCGGTCGATCATCGCCGCGATCACGCTTGCCTTGCGCAGCGCCTCGCCCGCCATGCGGCGCGCCAGCCGCTCGACGCCGAGATCGGGCCGCGCGCGCGCCGCCTTGGCGGCGCGGAAGGCGGTGGGAACCGTGAGGTCGTCGCGAAACAGATCGGCGACGTCGAGCACGAAGCTTTGTCCGGACTCTTCGTGGATGAACCCGAGTTGGGGAATGGTCGCCGTCGCCGCGACGGCGATCGCGGCGGCGCCCTCGACGGCGCTCGCGACATGATTGAGCGCCTGATTGGGGAGGTCCGCGGCGGTCGGATCTGCGCGGTCGTATCGACGGCCGTTCCAGACGACGCCCAGCTTCTCGGCGACGAGGCGATAGTTCTCTTTCACCCGCGCGCCCTCGATGCCGCGCAACACCGCAATGTCGCGATGCGGCAGCACCTCGCCGAGGCGCAGCGCATACATGCGCCGCGCCACCGCGATTCGGCCCTTCTTCTCGTCGGCCCACAGCCGAGCCTGACGGCGCGCAAGATGCGAGAAGTCGGGGAGCAGCGGCTGCGCCGTGTAGCAACGCACGCCGTCCTCGCCGACGGCGGCGAGCGCGACGCCGTGGCGGGCGAGCAGGCGCAGCGCATCCTGCGAGACGCTGCCGCCGGGACCCAGCATCACCAGTGAGATTGACTGGTGGGGGATGACGTATTCCCCGGCCGGCGTTCCCCCGCCTCCCGCGCAGGCGAAGGCGAGCCCGCCGGACTCAACGCCGAGGCGTCCGCGGTCGAGATAGATCAAGCCGTGCCGGTCGGCGTGCGGCAGGCGCGCGGTCTCCAGTCCGAGCCGGCCCGAGAGCATTGCCCTACCCCGCCGGCTTGAGCAGCAACATGCCGAAGCCGAAGGCGCGATGGCGCCCGATCCCGCGCGCCAAAAGCGCGGCGAAGGCGTCGGGATCGGCCACCTCAAGCACGCCGCCAATGGCGATGTCCGGGCCGCCGCCCTTGGCGCCGACGAGCGCGAGCTTGCGCGTCGCGTCCCGGCGCTGGATGGCGGCGCGTCGGCGCCAGAGCAGCTTCAGCGACGCCGCGTCCGCTTCCGCCCCGCCCGCCGCAAGGCCGTCGCGCAGCCAGGCCTTGTAGACGGCGTCCGGATCGGGCGCAGGGGCGTGCGGGTCGCCCGCCAGCGCAGCGTGCAGAGCCGCGTCGATCTCGACGCGATGGTCGCGCCCGCCGCGCTGGCCGGAGCCGTCGAGGCGCACGCTCGATCGCACAACCGGGCGCACCCGCACTTCGAAGCCGAGACGCTGCCCGACGCGGAAGGCGGCGGGCATCGCTTTGACGGCGAGCCGTTCGACGCCGAGCGCCGCGACGGCGGTTGGGTCGGCGTGCAGCGCCGCCCGCTCGCGCAGCGCCGCCTCTTCGGCGCCGCCATAGCCCAGCAGATGAGGCGGACGACCGACGCGTTCGACCAGCCGCCACGGCTTCGGCGCAAGCGGGCCGAAGGCTTCCGTCAGCAGGGCGTGCCAGAGATAACCGGGATCCGCGCCGGGCGGCGCCAGACCGCGCTCGGCGCCCCAGCGCGCGACACGGCCAGGATCGGGATCGAGGCGCGACATGAAGAGCGTCATGCGATCACCTGCGGCGGCAACGAGACGACGACGCGCCGTTCCTGCCCGGCGTGAACGCCTGCGACCCAATCGCGCCGGCCAGTGAGAAAGATGGACGCGCCGGCCGGCGTCTCGGGCGCATCTTCGGGCGCCATCACATGCCGCGACGGCCCGCACGAGTCCGGAGGAATGCAGGCGAGCGCGGCCATCAGACCCGAAGCCTCGACGAGGCGCAGCGCCAAAGGGCCAGAGGGAAGACAGGGCTTGCGTCCGATAAACAAGGGCCGCGCCGGTTCGGCCAGCGCGGCGGCGCAGGCGTCGAGGGTCGGCGCCTCGTCCTCGGGCTGAAGCGTCAACGCCACCGTCAACGCCGCGTCGGCGCGGTAGAAGCGGAAACGCAGATGCGGGCCGACATAGCTCCGCGCCCCGCCGGCGCGTCCCTCCGGCGCGCCGCGCGTCGTCCAGCCCATGTCGGATTTTTCGAGTCTGGCGGTCTGGAAGTCGCGCAGTTCCTCTCCCTCGCGCTCGATCCGCACGGCGAAGCGCAGGCGATCCTGCAAGCGCTGGTGGCGCGCGCTGTCTTCGCGTCGCCAGCCGAGCGCGTTGGCGAGAAGTCCGGTGAGCAGCGAGGCGTCGGGATGATCGCGGGTCGGGCCGTTCTGGTCGATGGCCTCGCGGCCGAAGGCCATCAGCGGCGCCTCCAGACGCAGCAAGAGCGCGCGCATCGGGTCACCTTGCCTTTTCTGCGTTCTGGCGCGCGAAGGCGGCGAGGCCGTCGAGATCGGTCTTGACCGCGCAGGGCGGCGCGGCCGCGCCGATCGACAAGAAGCGGCGCTCCTCCTTGACGCCATAGGCGTCGTCGAACTTGCCCAAATGATCCGCCAACCGCGCGTCGGCCTCCGCGATCCGCGCCGCGCAGGGCGCGCGAAACGCGTCGGCGAGGGTGCGCGGCTGGGCGCGGCCCGCCTCGATCAGCATGGTCTGGGCGCGCGCGTAAGGAGCGGTCGAGCCCTTCTTGGCCCCCGGCGAAACCGTCGCGACGAGATGCACGAGATGTTCGCAGATCTTGCCCGCGAGCGCCTTGTCGCCGCCGACATTGGCGATCAGACCGGGCATATCGACGACGAGATAGCCGTAGAACAGGCCCGCCGTCAGTTCGGTGTCGAAGATGCCGCCGGCGCCGGCCGCGCCCGCCTCCTGCGCGAGATCGTCGACGACGGTGAAATAATCGCTCTCGCTCGCCTCGGCGTGGACGGTGAAGGCGTGCGCGACATGGATGGCCGCGTCGGTGTTGGCCTCGGGATCGGATGTCACCATGCGACCGAACAGGGCGGCTTCAAGACCGGCCTCCAGCACGCCGTTCTTGCGGATGGCGGATAGGTTGCCCTTCTCCTCCTTGAACAGCTTCTTCACGGCTTCGGCGGCGACTTTCGCGTCTTTGGCGGCCGTGGCGATGTCGAGGCACTTGGACGTCAGATAGGCGATCTCCGGTTCGCCGAGCAGAAGCGCCTGGCGCTTCTTCTTATCGTCGGCCTTGTCGCCATAGAGCTGCTGCGCAAGAGCGGCGACCGTCGCCTCGCGCACCTCCACCGATCCCGCCCCGGCTTCATCGAGCTTGGGACGAATGCGCCGCTCCGGCGTCTCGCGCGAGCGCACCGCCATCTCCGGGCCGACGCCGCGCAGCGCCCATTCGTCCTCGACGGTGCGCCAGTGCCGCTTGAGGCATTGCGAGGAGATGCGCGTGCGCGACGCGTCGCCGAACGGCAGACGCTTGGCCAGACCGCTGTCGTCGCGGTTGAGCAGCGTCGCGGGGTAAGAGGTCAGCCAATGGATCTGGAGAAAGCGCGGTTCGGTCATGACGGTCCTCAGGCGGTCGTGTCGGCGGGCGCGCGGGCTGCGCGGTGGTAGTCGCGGGCGATCTTCAGGCGCAGCGCCTCGATCCGGCCGGGCTTGTCGGCGCGCAGTATCAGCGCTGCGAACTCGCGATAGGGCAGCGGCTCGTCGCTCAGCGCGATGCGGCGCGCGGCGCGGCGCACGAGATCGTCGAGCGTCGGCCCTTGCGCGTTGAGCAGCATGGCGAGCCGGGTCTGCGGATAGCCGATGGCGTGCAGCACGGTCCCGAGCGGCTTGCGCGACAGGCCGTCGGGCTTCAGCGCCATCACTTGCGCGACGCGGGCGAAGCGGCGCGTCATGGCGTCCTGGCCGCCTGCCGTGGCGAACAGATGATCTGGAACGCAATTCGCCAGCAGCGCCTGGAAGGCCGGCGCGAGCGGGGCTTTCGGATCGAGCCGCCGCAGTTCGGCGAGCGGTCCGGTCTGCTCGCGCAGAAGCAGCGCGCGCACCGCGGCGGCCATGCCGTCGAGCGCTTCGTCGAGCGTGGCGGGCGCGTCAGGGGCCGGCATGGACCGTCTCCTTCATGAAAGGGAATTGATGCAGGTAGAGGCCGCCAAGCGCGTCGCGCGCCGCGACGACGGCGAGCTGGCGGCGCAGGCCCGCACGAGGCGTCGCGATTTCCGCGGCGTCGAGCTGGGCGCGGGCGAAATCGCGCAACATCGAAAGCCAACCGCGACGCGCGGCCTCCTTGCCGTCGTCCTTCGCCTCGATCTCGCCGAACAGCGACTCGAAGAACACCCGATCCACCGCCGCGTCGAAAGCGGCGAGAAAGGGCGCTGCCTTCGTCTCGCTGGCGGGATGACGGTAATTCACCTGCTCCGGCGCGTTCTGGAACAGCGTGAACAGCGCCGGTTTGAGAACCGACCGCGAGACCTTGCCCGCCTCGTCGACGCGCTCGCGCGCCATCGCCGCGAGTCGATCGGGCGCTCCGCCGAGCAGTCCCGCCGCGACCGGCGGCACGGGAATGCGGCGCTCGTGGAAGCCGTCCGTGCCGCCCCTCCCACGCGCGGTCGCGACGAAATGCAGCGTCAGCCCGCTCCTGCCGTCCTCGCGGCGCGGCCGCTGCAACGGCGCCGGCTGATAAACGGCGGGATTGAGCAGGTTGGCGACGCGGCGGTAATGAAATCCGGCGCCGTCGACGGTCAACACCTTGTCCGCGTCGAACGGCGCCCAGGGATCGCCGGTCTTGCCGCCCTCGCTCTTGTCGACCGCGACGCGCGCCGCCTTGGTCAAGCCACGCCGGGCGACGATGGCGCCGCCCTTCTCTGCGGTCAGGCGCACGCGACGGCAGATTTCGATGAAATGAGGATCGAGCTTTCGCAGCGGCAGTTGCGCGCGGCCATCCCACGGCTCCAGCCACAAGAGCGCCTTGCCGCCGCGCGCGGGGAAGCCGAACGTCTCGGCATGCGCGTCGTGATCGGCGCCGAGCGCCTCGATGTCGCGCAGAAGTCGCATACCCCAACCACCGGACGGCGCGGCTCCAACCATTGGGCGCGATCCGAAGCCTGCGTTCATGCGCGCAACACCATAGTTGTCGCGCCCAAGATTGCCCTGCATCGTCTGCAAGGTCAGCAGCGCCAGAAACCAGTGTTCCGGACTCGCCGCCGCCATGCGCGCGGCCTTGAGGTCGTGGTTCTTGGAGGTGACGAGCATGTCGAGCGCGTCGGGCGTCGTCTCGAGCTCTTTCAGCGCGTCGAGGGTTCCCTCGGGGACGGGCGGCTGCAACAGCGCGGGTTTTGCGAGATCGTCGACGACGAGCGTCCAGGGTTCGTCGCCCGGCCATTGCGGCGTCAATCCGCGCAGCAGCGCCGCCCAGTCGTCGGCCTCGCGCGGCGCCTCGCGGCGACCCGCCGCGACCAGCGCCAGGCCCCCGAGCTGGGCAAGAAAGGCATGCAGCGCCTGACGCTGATGCGGCCGCACGGCGGGCAGGTCCAGAATCTCATCGCGGGTCGCCGTGGCGAAGAGGTCCGGAATATTTAAGCGAACAGAACCCGAGCCAACATGAGCGGAAAGCAAACTGTTCGCGAGGAAATTGGTTTCCATTCGTCTGCTCGATCTGCATCGTTAACCGAATCGGCACCGAAAGCCATGATCGAATACGATTGAAAAACCTTTGTCACCTGCGATCTATTAACGCTGGGCATTTCTGTTCAGTCCGCAGGTATCATAGAAAAACGCTGCGCCCTGCACCGCGATCTGCATAGCGGTCCCGTCTTGCTGAATGACCCGCGCCCTCATATCGCCCGCCGGGTCGATCCCTTTCGCCCAGTGATCGGGGATTGCGATCGTCGTGATCGCTTCGCCGAACGGACCGACGACGGGCGGCTCGAAGGTCGCCAGCAGGTCGCGCGCGCCGAGCCGCGATCCGAGCCGCTCGTCTTGCGGAAACAAAACCCTCGAATCGCAGAACGGCAGATCGAAGGGCAGCCGCGCCTCCATCGCTTGCGCGAGGTAGGCGAATTTTCGCCCTTCGAGCGCCGCGTCGGCTTCCTCCCACGCGGCGCGCGGCTCCAGCCGCTCCAGCAAGTCGGCGCGCGCCTGCGGATGCGTCACGCCCTCGACCAGCAGTCGGTTCATCGCCGGGATCGACCAGACCGGATGCGCCGCGATCAGCCGCCGCGTCGCTTCGAGCGCGACGAGATCGGGATAGGGAAAGGCGATCCTCTCGGTCTTGCGCCCGAAGTAGCCGAGCCCATGCCGGCCCCCTGCGATCAGCGCCGCGAGGTCGTCGGGGGCGAGAACGACGGCGCGCGCCGTCTCGAAGCCGTGCGGGCGCGCCCGCTCGTGCCGGTGCAGCCGGCCGATCCGTTGCAGCAGCACGTCGGCGGGGCAGAGATCAGCGATCAGCAGGTCGGCGTCGATGTCGAGCGATTGCTCCAGGGTCTGCGTGCCGATGGCGACGAGGCCGCCCTGCCCACGGTTTCGCCCGAGCGCGGCCTCGATCGCTTCGTCCAGCAAGATGCGGTCTTCACGCGCGAAGCGCCCGTGATGCAGGGTCGGGACGCCGCGACAGGAGAACAGCAGGTTGGCGCCGCCCTGTTCGACGACCGCGCGAAACACGGCGATGGCGTCGGCGCGCAGGTTGCGCACCACGAGAACTTTTGCGCCGGCGCTGGCGGCCGCGAGCGCGCGGCCGGCGATGGCCGAAGGGTCGGACATCCGCGCTGACAGCTCCATCTCGACCGCTCGCGCGCGTCCATTGACGGGCGGCGCGTTCGGGACGGAGGAGGCCTCGCTCCAAAGAGCCGGATAAGGCGCGCCGACCGCCTCCTCGAAGGAGGTCGGTTGCGCGTTGCGGCCCTTCAGAAATCGCGTGCGCGCCGCCGCGCCGAGCGTCGCCGAGAGCAGCAGCGCATGGCCGCCGGCGGCCGCGTGGAACGACAGCAGATGCTCCAGCAGGCGGCCCATATAGGCGTCGCTGGCGTGAACCTCGTCGACCACCAGCAGATGGCGCAGCAGGAAAGCGGCTCGCAGATGCGCGTGCTTGACTTTGATCGCGCCGAGCAGCGCCTGATCGATCGTGCCGACGGCGATTGTTCCGGCCAGGAATCGCTTCGGGCGTTCCGACGCCCAATGAGCGGCGAGTGCGTTGTCGTGGCCGTACTCGGTGACGTCTGGCGCCGGCCTGGCCAGCCCCTCCCCCCTTGGACCCGGCTCGCGCGCCATGCCGGGAACGGCCAATGTGACGCGTGGTCGCGTTTCCGCGTCAGGTAAGAGACCGGCGACGGCCTCGCTCACCCGCTTATGCAGACTGGCCGCGGCGACGCGCGTCGGCACGGCGAAGTACAGGCCATCCACCTGCCCCTCCGCGAACAGCCGCGCGAAACGCCACAGCGCGGCTTCGGTCTTGCCCGAGCCGGTCTCGGATTCGAGAATTGCGAGGCGCCCGGGCAGATCGCCGGCGGCCTCTTGCATCTTTCTCGGCGTGTGCGGCGACAGACGCTCGAAACGCGGGACGCCGAGCGCGCGCCGCGCCGCGACTGGCTCGAAGCCGATGGCCGCCAGCGCCGTCCTCGCGCGTTCGCGCGCCATATCCATGCGGTTCTCGCACTCGCCGTCGAGCGGAAACAGCGCCTCGTCGGAACCCAACCAGTCGGAGAAGGTGAGATAACCCGACACGGCATGCCAGAACACGGGAGCCGCCGGCAACGGTTCGCCGCCCGGCGCGAAGGCCTCGGGGAACCATGCGCGCACCGCTGCGCCAAGCGTCGCCAAGGCCGCGACCGGGTCGTAATCTCCTGACACGCTCCATGTCAGGCGCTGGGCGAACTGGGTCGTTTCGAGATCGAGCGGACGGCCATGATGGCCAAGCGCGACGAGCAGTCCGTCGCCGCCGCCGCCCCAGTCGCGGATTTCGGCCAGCGGCAGGACCTCGGACAGTCGCGCGCTCAAGGTCTCGTCGAGAAGCGCCGCGAGCGCCTCGGCGCAATGACCCACGAAGGGCGCCTTGTCCGACCAACGGCGCTGGAAGCCGGCATTGGCCTTGCCGAAATCATGCAGCGCCGCCAGGACGCACAGCCGCGAAACCCAAATCGTGGGCAACGCGGCGCGCTCCGTGAGCTGCGCCAGCGCGGCGCGGGGACGGGCGCAGGATAGGGTCGCTTCGAAACACGCGGCAACGTCGGCGCAGTGATCGCGCAAGCTGAGCCAGGCCACCACCGCGCCCGAGGCGTCGCGGCGCAGCTTCGCCCATACGACCGGCGCTACCGGCGAAGACCTCCGAACGAACATCGTATCAAATCCATTATCCGCTGCACGCAGTTGTAAAGGTCAGAATACTTGTGCGAAGGCCAAGACACTTGCCGCATTGTATCACTTGGCGGCACGGAGTCTCCAAGGGCGACAAGCCCCATCAGGACGGTTTGATCGCTTGCAGCAACCAAGCAATCGCCGCATCGCTCGGGGGGCGACGACGGCATTGGGCGCCGAGGCCACGCTATTTTGGGGAGATGATTCTGGAGGACATGGACGGCATCAACCCGACCGCCCGAGCTTTCTAGGCGCCCTCGTCACGCATCCCTCCTTGTCGCCAGCGCCTGCGCGGCTCCCGCGAGGCGAGGCGCATAGCGGCGTGAGTTGAGATGGCACGCGTCCGTCAAAAATGACCGAACGGCGCCAGTGGCGAATCGGTTGCGTCACGGTATAGTGGCCGCACGAACAGATTTTTCGTGACGAGAGTTTTCAACGTGACTCAACCGGCTCGACATGCAGTCGCCGAAATGCCGCCCGTCGACGAGACGATCGGCGCGCAAGCCGAATTATTGAGCGGCCAGCTTCAGGCGATGAGCGAGGCGCTGTTCCCGCCCACATCGCAGAAGGCATTGCGACGGTTCACGTCAGGCGAGGCGGCGCGGCTGATGGGCGTTTCCGATTCGACCTTGCGCAAGCTCAGCATCGCCGGCGAGGGACCGCAACCAGAGCAATTGAGCAATGGGCGGCGTCTCTACACGCTTGGCCAGATCAACGAGTTGCGGGCGCTGCTGGCGGGCACTTTGCGCGGGCGGGAGCGTGCGGAGATCCTGCCACGACGGCGACAAGGGGACCATCTGCAGGTTCTCGCCGTCACCAATTTCAAAGGCGGCTCGGGCAAGACCACGACGTCGGCGCATCTGGCGCAATATCTGGCGTTGCGCGGCTACCGCGTGCTGGCGATCGACCTCGACCCGCAAGCGAGTCTCTCCGCTCTGCTCGGCGTCCTGCCCGAAACCCACGTTCTGGCCAACGAAACGCTCTATGCGGCGATCCGCTACGACGACAGCCGCCGCCCCCTTCGCGATGTCGTGCGCAAGACCTATTTCGACGGCCTCGATCTCGTGCCTGGCAATCTCGAACTGATGGAGTTCGAACATGCGACGCCGCGCGCGCTGGTCGCGCCGCTCGCCGAGCGCCAGCCGCTTTTCTTCACGCGGATCGCCTCGGCGCTCGACGATGTGGCCGAGGCGTACGATATCGTGGTGGTCGATTGCCCCCCCCAACTGGGCTATCTCACCCTCAGCGGCCTTTGCGCGGCGACGGCGACGATCGTCACCGTCCACCCGCAAATGCTCGACATCGCCTCAATGAGTCAGTTCTTGCTGATGACGCGCGACCTGCTGTCGGTGGTTCGCGAACATGGCGGCGTGCTGCGGTACGATTTCATCCGCTACCTGCTGACCCGCTACGAGCCGCAGGACGCGCCCCAGACCAAGGTCGCGGCCTTCCTGCGCAATTTGTTCGACGACGTCGTGATGACCAACGCGATGCTGAAATCCTCGGCCATTTCGGACGCCGGGCTGACCAAGCAGACTCTCTACGAGATCGGGCGCGAAAACATGACGCGTTCCACTTACGACCGCGCCATGGAGGCGCTCGACCTCGTCAACGGCGAGGCGCTGGCGCTGGTGCGGGCGGCGTGGGGGCGCAAATGACGGCGCGGCTTCTTCTTTTCGCCGGGGCGTCGCGGCCCGGTTGGGAGCTCCCAACCGCTCCGACTTCGCGG
>ERZ1645187.3883-NODE-3883-length-12374-cov-19.797630_pt1 | contig 12374 bp, 8 predicted proteins | sample MGYA00575352_ERZ1645187 | MGnify/ENA primary metagenome ERZ1645187 (study PRJEB40837, sample SAMN11349314) | freshwater sediment metagenome | isolation source: river sediment | host: Sediment | place: India: Wazaribad , New Delhi | collected 2017-02-21 ... | reverse complement strand
AAACACCGTGGGCACCCACAACGTCTCCGAGGCCAGCTTCTTCCAGTGCCGCGGCATCCGTGACACCGCCTACATCGCGACCATCGAGAGCCCGCCCAACGAGGACGTGGACATGGCCAACGCCAAGGTGATCTTCCTTGTCGGCAACCATTTCGGCGAGAACATCCACGTCTCCCACATCAAGCAGTATCTCAAGGGGCTGGAGAACGGCGCCAAACTGATCGTGGTCGACCCACGTTACTCGGCCGCGGCGGCCAAGTCCCACGTCTGGGTGCCCATCCGCCCGGGCACGGACACCGCCATGCTGCTGGCGATCATGAACTACCTCATCCAGAACAAGAAGTACAACGTCGACTTTGTCGACGAGCACGGTGAGGGTTTCGAACAGATGGCCGAGGGCATCAAGGAGTGGACGCTCGAGAAGGCAGCCGCCGAATGTGACATCCCGGCCGCCCAGATCAAGGAGGTGGCCGACCTGCTGGCCGCCAACATGCCGAACGTGGCCGTCCATCCCGGCCGCCATGTCAGCTGGTACGGCAACGACTTCCAGCGCGAGCGGGCCCTCGCCTGTCTCACCGGCCTGCTCGGCGCCTTCGGCGTCAAGGGTTCGTTCGTCCATCCCAAGGGGCCGAAAGGGATCAAGAAGGTTGCTTGGCCCGAGGGCGAGCACAAGGAGGAGAGCCTGCGGGAGATGTTCGACGTCCATCACTTCTCCCCGCCCGGCACGCCCACGGACCTGATCCGCGACGCGGCCATCACCGGCAAGCCCTACCCGATCAAGGGCTGCGTGATCTGGGGTCAGAATCCCATCCAGACCATCCCCAACCAGGAAAAGACCATCAAGATGCTCGAGCAGATGGACTTCGTCATGTGCGTGGACGTGATGCCCACCGACATCACCATGTACGCCGACATCCTCCTGCCTGACACCTCCTACCTGGAGCGCTATGACCTGGTCAAGACCGGCACCCAGTGGGATCTGTCGGCGGAGAAGCAGCAGCAGTACATCGCCCCGCGCATGCCGCTGGTCGCTCCCGGCTTCGAACGCAAGGAAAGCATTTACATCACCAACGAGATCGCCAAGCGCATGGGCTACGGCGACCAGATCCCGGTGCAGACGCAGGAGGAGCTGATCGACAAGATGCTCGCCGGCGTCAACCTGACCCTCGCCCAGATCAAGGCCGAGGACGGCATCCACCTCCAGGACGGTGAAGATCCCTACGAGGACATGGACGACATGACCGTCTATTTCTTCAGCGAGGAACTGGAGGAGGAAGACTATCCGCCCATCCCCACCTACATCCCGGTGGAACGCGCGCCCGAGGGTTTCCAGCGGCTGCTCTATGGCCGCACGCCGCTGCACACCTTCAACCGCACCCAGAACAACCCCTGGCTGATCGCCGCCTGCCCCAGCAACCCGGTGTGGGTAAACGACAAACTGGCGGCGCGACTGGGCCTCAAGGAGGGCGACACGGTCAAGCTGGTCAACCAGGACGGCGTCACCTCGCGCACCACCACCACCGTCAAGGTGACCCCGGGCATCCGTGAGGACTGCGTCTACCTGTACCACGGGTTCGGTTCGCGAAACCCGGAGATGACCGCTGGCTACAACAAGGGCGTGGACGATCAGAGCCTGATCACCAAGCTCGCCGTGGACCCGGAAACCGGGGCGCACGGCATGCGCAACAACTTCGTCAAACTCGTGAAGGCCAGCTGACCAGGGCGCGGAAGCCGCCGACAGTTCTGACCACCTCTGAAGGAGAGTCGCAATGCAATATGGCATGGTTATAGATGTGGACAGGTGCGTGGGCTGCCATGCCTGCGTGATCGCCTGCAAAGCCGAGTGGGAAGTGCCCGCTCAATTCGACCGCAACTGGGTGCATCGCCTGGGGCCGAGCATCACCTCGACCGGCATGGCCTCCACCTACTACCCGGGGCTGTGCAACCACTGCGCCGAGCCGCCCTGCGTGCCGGTGTGCCCGGCCGAACCGGTCAGCGTCACCTTCAAGGACGCCAAGACCGGCAAGACGGTGACCATGGAAGTGGCCGCCACCTGGAAGGATCCGTTCAACGGCACGGTGCAGATCGACCGGGAACGCTGCATCGGCTGCGGCGCCTGCCGTGACGCCTGCCCGTACAACGCCCGCTACATCGACGAGGGCCTCAAGGACGACAACAGCCTCGGCAAGGCGGACAAGTGCACCTACTGCATGCCGCGCGTGGCCGAGGGCCTGGAGCCGGCCTGCGTGCAGACCTGCCTGGCGCGGGCGCGCATCTTCGGCGACCTCGACGACCCGAAGTCCGAGATCGCCCAGTACGTCAAGAAGGGTGCGGTCGGCCTGACCTCCACGGCGGTGCAGATCGGCCCGCACGGCCTGTACTTCGCCAGCAAGAAGGGGGACATGGAACTGCTCATGCAGGCCGCGCCGCAGGAGATGCCCAAGGTATCCATGCGCCGCTCCATGCTCACCAGGATGTCCATCGCCGCCAAAAACCAGGTGAAGGAGATCGGCCTGCTCGGGCTCGCCGGCGGCCTCCTGGTCAAATCCCTGCAGGACGACGAGAAATAGCCGTCCGGCTCGAACGTCCTCGTGTTTCCTTGCCCCGGTCGCAGCGATGCGACCGGGGCTTTTTTGTTGCCGGCGCCTGTCGGGCAAGGGCTGCGAACGGGTCGAGGACGAAATTTCCCCTTGTGTTCCGCCGGGATTCTGTCGAAGAACGGGTATGACCGCGCATCCCCCGGAACCACCCCCTGCCCCCGCCCCGCCACCGGCCGACGCACCGACGCCCCCGCCATCGCCGCTTCTGGCCGGCTGGCAGCAGACGGCCCAGCCGGTGTTCGTGGTCGAGGACTCCTTCTACCGCTCGCGCATCCCGCGGCCGGCCCACTGGTCCATCGCCTGGTCCGACCTGATGATGACCATGTTCGTCCTCTTCCTCACCCTGTTCGTCCACCAGCGCACCCAGCAGGAGATCGCCGCCCACGGCAGCCCCAACCGGGTGGCGGACGAGACCCTGCCGGTGCAGGCGGAGGCGACCAATTCCACCCTGGTGTTCCACCCGATCACCCAGCAGGTGAGCCGGCGGAGTCCGGCCCCGCGCGACGAGGCCGAGCCCGCGCGCCGCGAGCAGACCGGCGCGGACGTGCTCATCCGCCACCGGCTCGAGCAAGAGCCGAAACCCGCGCCGCCACCTGCCGAACCGGCGCCGACGCCCGCGCCGGAGCCGGCAGCGACCGCGAGCAAGGAACTGCTCACCGGCCTCTACGACCTCTCCCGGGTGACCGTGGCCGCGGAAAAGCTGGAGCGGTTCGCCTCGGTGGAACTGGTGCCGGACAAGGCCATGCGCATCAGCCTCACCGGCGACCTGCTCTTCCCCTCGGCCCAGGCCGACCTCACCCCGGCCGCGCGGGCCGCGCTCGAGAAACTGGTGCCGGTGATCGCCAAAACCCCCTACATGATCAACGTCATCGGCCACACCGACGACCGGCCGATGCAGTCCGCCCGCTATCCTTCCAACTGGGAACTGTCGCTCGCCCGGGCAAGCCGGGTGGCCCGCTTCCTGATCGAGGCCAGCGGCCTGCCGGCCGGCCAGTTCAGTGTCAGCGGCCATGCCTCGTTCCGGCCGGTGCAACCCAACACCAGCGAGGAGGGTCGCCGCGCCAACCGGCGGGTGGACATCCTCCTCTCGCGGGAACCGGTGGCGGCCGAACCCGCACCCGCGGCAACCGGCACCCAGCCCGTGACAGGACCCCCCAATCGATGAAATACCAGCACCTGCTCGGCCTGCTCCTCTGTGCCTCCGTCTTTTTCGCCGGCTTCCTGCTCAAGGGGCATCTCGGCCTGTACCTCAACCTGGCCAGCCTGATGATCGTGGTCGGCGGCAGCGCCACCGCGGCCCTGCTCTGTTTCCGGCTCGAGCGGCTCGGCATCGTCGCCCGGGTGGTGCGCGCCTCCTACCGGTCGCGGCTGAAACCCGAGGCCGAGATCGTCGACATCCTCATCGACCTGGCGATCAAGTCGCGCATGGCCGGCATCCTCTCCCTGCAGAAGGACGAGCACGAGACCTCGGTGCTGTTCCTGCGCCGGGGCCTGGGCTGCCTGGTGGACAACTACGAACCGCAGCAGATCCGCGACATCCTCAACACCGAGATGTATTTCTTCAAGTTGCGCCGCGAGGACAGCGAGCGGGTGCTGCGCACCATTGCCGATTTCTGCCCGGCGTTCGGCATCGTCGGTTCGGTGGCCGGCCTCATCCCCCTGCTCGGCGGCATCGGCGAGACCGGCATCATCCTCAGAACCGTGCCGCTCGCCCTGACCTCGATCCTCTACGGCCTGATCCTCGCCAACTTCGTGTTCATCCCCTGTGCCGCCAACCTGCGTGAACGCACCAACCACGAACTGCTGCTGCAGAAGATCATCCTCGAGGGGATCATCGCCATAGAGGGTGAAGTCAACCCCACGGTGCTCAAGACCAAGCTGCTCTCCTTTCTCACCCCCTCGGAGCGCAAGGCCGACCTGGTGCCGCTGGCCCGCATCCGCGAACGGTTCCGCATAGAGGACGACAACCGCCCCGATCCGCCCCTGTTCTGACCCTGGCAGCCCGGTGCGCGCCACCGGAAAATCCGGGTGCAAAATGGCGCCGGCCGTGTATTATAGGGCCTGCCCCGCGGCCGCCCGGCCGCTGCCGTCCCCATCGCAACAACCTGATTTATTTCATCTTATCGAGAGGTCCCGATGCGCCCGCTGCTGCTCCTCGTCCTTGCCTCGGCCCTGCTCTGCGGCTGCGGTCCGACCACGGTCAACTCGCTCGTCAAGGAACACGGCGCCAGGCGATTGGCCGCCCGCGACCTGCACACCCTGGTCAGGGGCAACACCCTCCGGCTGCACGCCTACAACGAGGAGGTGGCGCTCTACTTCGACCCTGCGGGCCGGGTGTACGGCCGCGATCAGTATGCCGACCGGGACGCGGGCCGCTGGCAGGTGAGCGAGGGCGGCGAACTCTGTCTGCGCATGGAATCCTGGTGGTACGGTGACCTGCGCTGCCTGGAGGCGTACCGGCAGTCGGCCGGCGGCACACTCTACCTGGCCGGCGGCAACGGCGTGATCCGCTTTTCCGGGGCGCAGCAGTCCGGCGACAGCGAGTCGCTGGCCGCAGCGGGCGAGCGCACTGAGCGGCGCCGGCCCCTGCGCGCAACCGGGGACCAGTTGGCCGGGTCTTCGCCGGAAGTCGAAAAACAACCCGAAAACCGGGCGGTGGCCGCGCCGCCGGTGGTCGAGGATCGGCCGCAGCCCTCGGCCGACGCCGGGGACACCAGCGTGACCGTCGAATTCCTGGCCCGCGACTGTCCGGGCTGCAACCTGGCGGGCGCGGACCTGGGCAAGGCCGAACTGGCCGGGGCAAAGCTCGCCGGCGCCGACCTGCACGGCGCCAACCTGAGCATGGCCAATCTCCGCCGGGCCGACCTGCAGAAGGCCAACCTGCAGGGCGCCACCCTGGTCTACGCCAACCTGCCCGGGGCGAACCTGCGCGGCGCCGACCTGCGCGGCGCCAAACTGAAAGGCGCCAACCTGATCAAGGCCGACCTCACCGGCGCCCGGCTCGAAGGGGCCGAGCTGAGCGAGACCCTGCGCGACGGTGCCCGGGGATTGCCGCCGGCCTCCACCCCGTAAGCCGGCCCCACCGATCGCGCTGCGCTGCGGCCGCCGCCCGGGCCGAGCGGGGCGGAGCCGACCCGGACCCCATTTCCCTGTGCGCGGGAACGCGTCGCCACCTTTGCCGGTTGTCGCTCCTTTCCCCGCGCCCCGACCCATCACTTCACGGAAGGTTCCATGTCCGCACCCTTTGTCCATCTGCACGTCCACACCCAGTATTCCATGCTCGACGGCGCCATCCGCGTCGGCGACCTGATCCAGCGCGCCAAAGAATTCGATATGCCGGCGGTGGCCGTCACCGACCACGGCGCCATGTACGGCGCGCTCGAATTCTACGAGAAGGCGAACAAGGCCGGCATCAAGCCCATTGTCGGCTGCGAGTTCTACGTGGCCGAGCACGGCATGCTTCGCCACGACCGCACCGCCGGCCACAACTTTCACCTGGTCGCCCTGGCCATGGACCGGACCGGCTACGCCAACCTGATGAAACTCAGCAGCCTGGCCCAGACCAGGGGGTTCTACTACCGGCCGCGCATCGACCTGGACACCCTGTACGCCCACCAGGAGGGGCTGATCATCCTCACCGCCTGCCTGCACGGCGAGATCGCCTGGCGCCTCACCCACAAGGACCCGGCGGGCGCGCGCAAACGGGCGGTGGAGCTGCAGCAGGTCTTCGGCGACCGCTTCTACCTGGAACTCCAGGAAAACGGCATCCCCGAGCAGACCGTGGCCAACCGCGGCATGATCGAACTCGCCGGGGAGCTGGGCATCAAGCTGGTGGCCACCAACGACTGCCACTACCTCAATCGGGAGGAATCCTACGCCCACGAGGTGCTGCTCTGCATCCAGACCGGCCGCACCATCAACGACCCGAGCCGCTTCCGCTTCCCCACCGACACCCTCTACTTCAAGTCGCCCGGGGAGATGGCCGCCGAGTTCGCCGCCTGCCCGGAGGCGGTGACCAACACCCTGGAGGTGGCGGAGCGCTGCAACCTGGAGCTGGAGTTCGGCGCGCACCACTTCCCGGTGTACCCGGTCCAGGAGGGCGAGACCCTGGACACGCTCTTCGCCCGGGCCTGCTGGGACGGACTGGCCCGCCGGCTCGACGAGCTGCACGAACTGGCCCCGGTGAGCAAGGAAACCGAGACCGCCTACCGCGACCGGCTCACGCTGGAGATCGACGTCATCAGGAAGATGGGGTTTTCCGGCTACTTCCTCATCGTCGCCGACTTCATCAACTGGGCCAAGGAGCAGCAAATCCCGGTGGGCCCGGGCCGCGGCTCGGGCGCCGGCAGCCTGGCCGCCTACTGCCTGTCCATCACCGACATCGACCCCCTGCCCTACGGCCTCCTGTTCGAGCGGTTCCTCAACATCGAGCGGGTGTCCATGCCTGACTTTGACGTGGATTTCTGCAAGGAGCGGCGCGACGAGGTGATCGACTACGTCCGCCAGCGCTACGGCGGCGACGAGCACGTGGCCCAGATCGTGGCCTACGGCTCGATGAAGGCCCGGGCCGTGCTGCGCGACGTCGGCCGGGTGCTCGACATCCCCCTGCCCGAGGTGGACCGCATCGCCAAGCTGGTGCCCGAGGAACTGAAGATCACCCTGAAGAAGGCCATCGACGCCGAGCCCCGGCTGCGCGAGGCCATGAAGGACGAGGACATCCGCCGGCTGCTGTCCATCTCGCAGACGCTCGAGGGGCTGTCGCGGCACAAGTCGACCCATGCCGCCGGGGTGGTCATCTCGCCCCGGCCCATGGTCGAGTACCTGCCGGTGTGTATCGGCCCGAACAAGGAAATCCTCACCCAGTACGACATGAAGTACACCGAGAAAACCGGGTTGATCAAATTCGACTTTCTCGGCCTCAAGACCCTGACCGTGATCGACCGGGCGCTCAAACTGATCAAGTTCGACCTGGACAAGACCGTGGATCTGCGCAAGATCCCCATGGACGACGCCAAGACCTACGCCCTGCTCTGCCGCGGGCACAGCCTGGGCGTGTTCCAGCTGGAGGGCGACGGCATGCGTGACCTCTTGATGCGCATGAAGCCGGAACAGTTCTCCGACCTGATCGCCCTGGTCGCGCTCTACCGGCCGGGCCCGCTGGACTCGGGCATGGTCGACACCTTTGTCGACACCAAGCACGGCCATCGCCAGCCCGACTACCCGCTGCCGCAGATCAGGGAGGTGCTCGAGGAAACCTACGGGGTGATCGTCTACCAGGAACAGGTGATGAAGATCTCCAACATCCTGGCCGGTTACAGCCTGGGCGACGCGGACATCCTGCGCCGGGCCATGGGCAAGAAGATCCCGGAGGTAATGGAAAAGGAGCGCGGCAAGTTCATGGCCGGGGCCAGGGCGAACAACATCCCCGAGGACAAGGCCAAGTACATCTTCGACCTGATGGCCAAGTTCGCCGGCTACGGCTTCAACAAGTCGCACTCGGCCGCCTACGCGCTCATCGCCTACCAGACCGCCTACCTCAAGGCCCACTACCCCGCCCAGTTCCTCGCCGCCCTGCTCTCCTGCGACGTGGAGAACACGGACAAGGTGGTCAAGTACATCAACGAGTGCCGCCAGGACCAGATCGAGGTCCTGCCGCCGGACATCAACGAGTCGTTCAGCGACTTCACCGTCATCAACGACCGTATCCGCTTCGGCCTGGCCGCGGTCAAGCACGTGGGCGGCGCGGCGCTCGAGGCGATCCTGGCCGAACGCACGGCGAACGGGCCGTACCGCTCGCTGAGCGAATTCTGCGGCCGGATCGATTCCTCCAAGGTCAACCGCAAGGTGATCGAGAGCCTGATCAAGGCCGGCGCCTTCGACTCCATGGGCGGCCGCCGCGCCCAGTACATGGAGATCCTCGACCAGTGCATCGACCGGGCCAAGGCGGTCCAGCGCGACCGCTTGAGCGGCCAGATGAGCCTGTTCGGGGTCGGTCAGCCGGCCGGCGCCCAGGCGGACGCCACCGAGGTGGAACTGCCGGACATCCCCGAGTGGCCCAAACTGCAGCGGCTCGCCGGGGAAAAGGAGACCGTGGGTTTCTTCCTCACCGGCCACCCGCTGGAGGGGGTGCGCGACGACCTGCGCCGGGTGACGGACACGGACATCAGTGGCGCGGCCAAACTGCGTGACGGCCAGGCGGTGCGCATCGGCGGGCTGATTGCGGCCTGCAAGGAGCACAAGTCGAAGAAGGGCGACCGCATGGCCTTCACCGTGCTCGAGGACATGAACGCCAGCATCGAGGTGATCGTCTTCCCCTCCACCTTTGCCGAATGCGCCCACCTGCTCACCAGCGAACAGCCGCTGGTGGTCACCGGCACGGTGCAGCAGGGCGAACGCACCGCCAAGGGGGCGGGGGGCGGCGAGGAGCGGGCCCACGGCGAGGACGGCAAGCAGCAGGAGCAGCTGCGGGCCAAAGTGATCGCCCAGGAGGTGCGCACCCTGGACGAAGCCCTGGAGCAATACGCCGAACGGGTGCTCATCACCCTGCCGGCCGGGGCGACCTCACGCCACCACATGATGGATCTCAAGGAGGAACTCTACCGGTTCCACGGCAGCACCCCGGTGGTACTGACGCTCCACTTCGACCACCGCGGCCAGGTGGACATCCAGGTGATGAAGGACATGGGCGTGCGCGCCTGCCCGGACTTCATCCGCACCATCGGCCGGCTGTGCGGGCCGCGGGCGCTCAGCCTGCAGATCAAAAAACCGGAGGCGGCCCGCCGCGGCGGCAACGGCAACGGTCGCAACGGGAACGGCAACGGCCGCACCAGCCACTGAGCCGCCGAAACGCGGACATAAAAAAAGCGGCCCGTCGTCGAACGACGGGCCGCTGTGCGTTTCAGGCCGCAGCCGGTTCCGGCCGCGGCGCCATGCGCCTTGTTCAGGCGTTCTCGAAAATCTCGTACTCGGTGGGCGCGCCAAGCAATTTGTCGATCTGGTCCTGCAGTTCGATGCGCTCCTTGCTCAGGGTCCACTCGCGCCAGTCATCGAGCGTCTGCCAGGTGCTGATGACCATGCTCACCCCCGCCTCATCGACCCGGTTAAAACTCTCGCCGGAGATGTACCCCTTGCGGCTCAAGGTCAGCGCCCGCATCTTCCTCAAGAGCGCGTCCAGTTCGGGGATGTTCTTCTCCGCCACCTTCCTCTTGATCAGAACCTTGACAGCCATGATGTCCTCCCTGTGTTGATGTAGCATTGACAGATGTCCATGAACAACCAAACAGCGTCCATCGTGTTGCCCATAAACTATACGCAGTCAGGAGGAGGGATGCAAAGGTTTGCACAACTCTTCGGGAAAAATCCCCCGGCAAAACCGCTGCGGGACAGCACTCTTTGCAAGGCGCCGCTGCCCCGCCGGCTCAGTTGACCTTGAGTTTGCCGCCCGTGCCCATGCCGTGCGGGCCGGTGGCCTCCTGGGCCTCGTAATTTTTGACCGCCTGCACGAGGTTGTTGAAGGCGTCGGTCATCGAGGCCACCACCACCTTGCCTTCCGGGGTTTTCTTGTAGGCCGACAGGGCACCGCCGGCGCTGCCTTCGAGCATGCCGAACACGCCGCCCACATCCATGGATTTGGCGCTGCCCTCGGCCACCGCCACCTGGACGCTGGAGCGGTTATCCACCAGGGTGAGCATGCTCTGCGCCCCCTTGGATTGCAGGGCGCCGCCGACCAGGGCGCCGACCGTGCCGAACAGGCCGCCGACCGCGCCGCCGACGCCGCCCATGTCGTTGTCCTGGAAAATCAGGGTCGGACTGACGGTGTAGTCGGCCGCCACCATCTGGCCCTTGCCGAAGTTGCTCTTCTGCCGGAGTTCGCCCGCCTGCTCGAGGTCGCGTTCGCGCATCATGCTGTTCATGCCGGCGCCGCGCTCGACCACCACGAAGCAGTTGCTCTGCTGGGCCAGGAGTCGCAGCACCGGCACCGTGGACTGGATGCCGTAGCGGCCGAGCCAGGAGTACCAGTTGGCGGTTTGGTCCTCGTTGACCGCCAGGGTGCCGAACGGCGAGGTGCAGCGCTCCAGGCTGGCGTTGACATTGGCGGATTTGGCGCCGCCGGCGCTGCCGGTGGCCTCGCTCTTGGCCCCTGCATCCCCCATGTTCATCTGGCTGCAGGCGGGCAGGGCACAGGCGGCAAGAGCGATGGCGAACAGGTACTTTTTCATGGTTCCTCCGTGGTGGGGTGGTGGGTGGGTGGGTCAGGAGCGATGCAGGTGGACGGTCACAGGGTCGCCGGGCCGGCAGCCGAGCCGTTCGGCGGCGCTTGCCTGGTTGGCTGCGATTTCGAGGTAGCCGTTGCTGTCAACCAGGGCCAGGAGTGCACCGGCGGGCGCCTCGGTGTAGGTGCGGTGGAGACGTTCGACCCGGTGCCCGCCGATTTCGGCCCGGGCGAAGCGGTGCGGGTCGAACAGGCCGGGACCGGTGCGGATGGTGGTGCGCACGTTGCCGAAATGGTCGATGCGCTGCACCTGGCCGAGCAGCCGGTTGTCGCCCGGGACACTGGCCGGCACGATCACCATGGTCAGTTCCGCCGGGTCGACCTCCGGGCCGAGATCCTCCAGGGGCCGGCCCGCGGCCAGGGCCGCGGCCACCGGCGCCATCAGGTCGCGGCCGTGGAAGGTGGGGCTGGCGCTTGTCGGGGCGCGGTCCGCATGCGCCACGCGGTGCACGGCCTCGAGCTTGCGGTCAATGAGGAGCAGGGAGAGGATGCCGTTGTCCGGGGCGACGAACAGGTGGCCGCTGCCGCGGGCGGCAAGGATCGGTCGGCGGCCGCCCACACCCGGGTCGACCACCACCAGGTGGACGCTGCCGGCGGGAAAAAACGCGAAACTGGTGCGGATGGTGACCGCGGCGGTGACCACGTCCCAGGGCGGCACGCCGTGGGTGAGATCGACCACCGTGGCCGCAGGACAGCCCTTGAGCACGGCGCCGCGCAACTGGCCCGCATAGGGGTCCTGCAGACCGAAATCGGTGGTCAGGGTGACGATGGCAGGCACACGCTCTTCCATGGGCATCCCCGGCCGGGGGCTGGCTCTGGTGCAGGGGGAACATCCGCAACCGCCGGCTGCGGGCGGTGAAAAAACAGCCGGACAAGCCGGCCGATGATCAATGGTAGAGCAGGACGCCCCGGGGCGTCAAGGTGGAAGAGCGGCCGAAAGGAAAATCCCGGCCGGCCGGTGGGCTTCGGTAAGCCGGCGGGAGCGAAGGCGCGGTCTCAGGCGAAGCTGAGGCCGCAGTCGGGACAGGTGGACGAACTGGTGGGGAAACGGCAGCCGCAGGCCGGGCAGGTGGCCTCGTTCCGGCCGGCATCGAACACCTCGTCCGCCAGGCTGGTGTCGTAGTCGGTGAGCACGGTGGTGCGCCGGTGCTCCTCGTCGAGCAGGGCGAGAACCTCGGCCAGGTCCGCGGCGCGCACCTGGAGGAGCAGTTCCGCGCCGCGGCAGGTGGTGCGGCAGCCGGCCGGGCCGTCGGTACGGGCGATCGCGGCCAGGCCGTGCGCCTCGAGCAGCGCCTGCAGCTGGCGGATCTGGCCGAGCGGCCCGCGTCGGACCAGGGCGAGCGGCTCGTCCGCACCGATGGGCTCGGGCCGGACGGCCCGCTGCCGGTCGAGCCGGGCGCGCAGCGCCGCACCGCTCTCCAGGGCCACCCCGCAGGCGGCGCAGGTGGAGCTCGCGGGCCGGTACTCGTCGTGGCCGGGCGGGCAGTTGTTGCACTCCGGCT
>ERZ1645187.3882-NODE-3882-length-12375-cov-5.382062_pt1 | contig 12375 bp, 11 predicted proteins | sample MGYA00575352_ERZ1645187 | MGnify/ENA primary metagenome ERZ1645187 (study PRJEB40837, sample SAMN11349314) | freshwater sediment metagenome | isolation source: river sediment | host: Sediment | place: India: Wazaribad , New Delhi | collected 2017-02-21 ... | reverse complement strand
GGCACGAAGCGCTTCGTGCGCCGCATGTAATCCCGGTACTGCTCGCCAAACTATTCAATGCACCCGGCCTCATCCGCGCGGGCGGTGAAAACCAGCGCCAGCGTGGCTTCCGCGGCCAGCCCTGCGCCTGCCCAGCCCGGCGCCTTGAAAAACACGCCCCACGCCAGCAGCGGTGAACTATATATAGCGGGTGGCGGATGTAGGCATAGATGCCGGTCGTCACCAGCGCGGTGGTCTTCTCAAAGCCCAGCAGTTGCGGCTCGCCGGCGCGCTGGCGGTCCGGTTTGCCCTGCGCGACCAACGCGCGCACGCCAAAAGCCAGCGGCACCATGCAAACGATCAACAGGATCCACGAGATGAACTGGTGCCAGGATCCGGTGATGTAAACCAGGCGTTGAGGTTGAGCAGGATCAGCGCGAGGATGAATTCAAAGGCGGAGAAGCGGGAAAAGCCGTGCGAGTGCGGTTTGACCAGCGAGCGGCGGGAGAGGTAGACGATCCTGGCCGATGCCAGGATGAAGACAATGATTTTGAGGGTGTCGCTCCTGCGGTTGTAAAGTTTAGGCGGACGATTTGAAGGAGACTGGATCCATTGTACATCAAGCAGGGGCAGGTGTAGGGGCGATTCATGAATCGCCCTACAGGAACAGCAGATGTTGGCATAGGTGTAGGGGCGAGTCGGCGACTCGCCCCTACTTCAAATTTCTTCCACCTTCCAGCACGCCACAAAGTGCCCGGGTTCCACCTCCACCTCGGGCGGGCGCTGTTTGCATTTTTCAAACGCCAGCGGGCAGCGGCCGGCGTACACGCAGCCGTTCAGCGCGCCCAGCGGCGTGGCCTTCGTCTCCACGCTGATCTCCGTATCCCATTTGCGGTCCAGGCGCGGCACCGAGGCGATCAGCATCCGCGTGTACGGGTGCAGCGGCCGGTTGAAAATCTTTTCGGTGATGCCGCGCTCGGCCACGCAGCCGCGGTAGAGGATCACTGCCTGCTCGCTGATGTAGTTGGCCAGCGACAGGTCGTGCGTGATGAACAAAATCGACAGCCCGCGCGTCTTCAGGTCGGCCAGCAGGTTCAGCACGTCGATGCGCGTGGAAGCGTCCAGCATGCTGATGATCTCGTCCGCCACCAGGAATTTGATGTCCAGCAGCAGCGCGCGGGCGATGAGAAAGCGCTGCAACTGCCCGCCGCTCAACTGGTGCGGGTACTTGTGCAGCACGTGTTCGGGGTTCAGCCCGCCGTCCTTCAGCGCGGTTTCCACCTTTTCGGTCCAGGCGGCCGCGCTCACCTGCGGGTAAAACTCGTCGTGGATCACCTGGAAGATGCGGTCGGCCTTGAAAATGGGGTTATACGAGCTGAACGGGTCCTGGAAGACTCCCTGCACCTTGCGGTAATACTCCTTCAGCTCGCTGCCCTTCAGCGCGCCCACGTTCACGCCGTCCAGCTCGATCGTGCCGCGGGTGATGCCGATCAGCCGCAGAATCATCTTGCCGATGGTGCTCTTGCCGCTGCCGCTCTCGCCGATCAGCGAGACCACCTCGCCGTCGGGGATTTCAAAGCTCACGTCGTTGACCGCGTGCAGCTCCTTGCCGCCGAAGGTGCCGGTTTTGTAGATTTTGGATACGTGCTCGAATTTAAGCATCCGCGCTGCCCTCCTTCCAGCAGGCCACCGAATGGCCCGGCTCGATTTCGACGAAGGGCGGCACTTCGGCGCATTTTTCAAACGCCAGCGGGCAGCGCTCGCGGAAGCGGCAGCCCTGCGGCGGGTGCAACAGCAGCGGCGTCTTGCCGGGGATGCCGGTCAGGCGTTTTTCGCTGTAGCGCACGCCGATCTCCGGCAGCGCCGAGATGAGCATGCGCGTGTAGGGGTGGCGCGGGTTGCGGATGATGGTTTCGGTGCTGCCCTTTTCGGCCAGTTGCCCGGCGTACATGATCAGGATGCTGTCGGCGATCTGGTACAGGATGGAGATGTCGTGTGTGATGAAGATAACGCTGTTGCAGCAGTGCTGGTTGCGGAATTCGACCAGCATCTCGGCCACGGCCTTCTGGCTGGCCACGTCCAGCGCCGAGGTGATCTCGTCGGCGATGAGCAGTTCGGGGTCGAGCAGTGTGGAAAGCACCATCACCATGCGCTGCTTCATGCCGCCCGACAATTCGATCGGGTACAGGTTGAGCACTTCCTGCGGCAGCTTGACCATCTCCAGCCGGTCTTTCAGCGCCGCCATCACGGTCCTCACGTCGGCTTTTTTGGCGCGCAGCAGCTCCTCGGTCATCGGCCCGATCTTGCGGATCGGGTTGAGGGCGTTCATGGCGTACTGCGGGATGATCGAAATCTCGTTAAAGCGGTAGGCGTCCATCTTTTGCATGTCGGTCAGCGGCAGTTCCTGGCCGTTCAGCAGCACCCGCCCGCCGATGTGCGTCATGGGCGGCGAAAGGTGGATCAGGCTGTGCCCCAGGGTGGTCTTGCCGCAGCCCGATTCGCCCGCCAGCCCCATGATCTCGCCGTCGGCGAGCGTGAAGCTGGCGTTTTCCAGCGCGCGCACCTGTCCCTTCAGGGTCTGATAATACACGGTGAGGTTTTCAACCTGTAACATGTCACATCTCCCTGAGTTTGGGGTTGAAGACTTCGTCCAGCCCGACGTTCATGCTGTAGAGCGCGCCGACGATCAGCGTGATGGCCAGACCCGGCGGGACGAACCACCACCACATGCCAAATTGCAGCGCGCCCCACATCATCGAGTACTGCATGATCAGCCCCAGCGATATGGCGTTGGTGGGCCCCAGCCCGATGAAGTCGAGCGTGGCCGCGTTGAGGATGGCGCCGCCAAATTGAAGGATGAAGGTCATCACCAGGTATGACATCATGTTCGGGGCAATCTCGGAGAAGATGATCTTGAACGCGCTTTCGCCGCTCATGCGGGCCATATCCACGAAGTCGCGCGTGCGCAGCGAGAAGGTCTGCGCGCGAATGGCGCGGGCCGCCCACGGCCAGGCGGTCAGCCCGATCAGGATCGACTCCATCGCCAGGCTGCGCACCTGCAGGTAGGCGGCGATGATCAGCAGCACCGCCATGGTGGGGATGACCAGCACGATGTTGGTGAGCACGTTGATGATCTCATCCAGGATGCCGCCGCGGTAACCGGCCAGGAAGCCCAGCAGCATGCCCACCAGCGTGGCGATGCCGCCGCCCAGAATGGCGATCAAAAAGGTGGCGCGCAGGCCCATCACCACCTGGGTGAACACATCCTGCCCGAAGAAGGTGGTGCCCAGCCAGAATTTGGAGGAAGGCGGCACCGGCCCGGTGGGGTTGACGTAGTCGAAAGGCTCATAATCGGTCAGCAGCGGCCCGAAGGCAGCCAGCAGCACGAAGAACAGGATGACCCCCAGCCCGATTTGCAGCTTGCGGTTGCGCAGCGCGAAGTAAAGGAACTCGTTTTTCTGCTTGAGCGCTTTCATGCGGCCTCCCCGGTCATCCCGCGGCGGGTGCGCGGATCCACCAGCACGTAAACGATATCGATGACAAAGTTGGCCAGCAGCACGCCGATAATAATGAAGAGAAAGCAGCCCTGGATCAGGAAGTAATCCTGGTTCTGGATGGCAGCCAGCAGCAGGTAGCCGATGCCCGGGTAGGAGAAGACCACCTCAGTCACCAGCGCGCCGGCCACAATCACGCCCAGTTGCAGCGCCAGGCCGCTCAACTGCGGCAGCACGGCGTTGTTGAAGGCGTAGCGGCGGATGAGGCTGCGGGGCGCGCCGAGCGCCTCCAGGTAGTGCGAGTAGTCGGCTTCCAGTTCGTAGATGATCATATTGCGCATGCCGATCGCCCAGCCGCCGAATTGCACCATAAATAAGGAGAAGAACGGCAAAAACCAGTGCAGCAGCACGTCGCCGATGAATTTCCAGGATAGCGTGGGCGACAGCGAAAAGCTGTAGGCGCCCGCGATGGGGAAGACGTCCAGGATGATGCCGAAGAACCAGGCCAGCAAGATGCCCAGCCACATGTACGGCGTGGCGGTGAGGATGTAGCCGATGGGTGAAACCGTGTTATCCAGCCACTTGGAACGCGCCGCGACCGCACCAAAATTGTTGCCGGCCAGCCAGGATAACAGGATGGCGGGCAGCAGCAGCGCCACGTCGTAGGGAATGGCGTTCATCAGCACCTGCGTGACCGGTTTGGGAAACAGGTAGGCGCTGATGCCCAGGTCGCCGCGCAGCAGGTTGGCCCAAAAGTTGAGATACTGCTGCCAGAGCGGCAGATCCAGCCCGAACAGGTGCGTGTAATACTCCTGCATCACCGAGGCGGCGGTGGAATTGACCGAAACGCGCGCCAGCATGTTGGCCACCGGGTCGCCCGGCATAAAGCGCGGGATCAACCAGTCGATGGTCACCGCCAGGAAGAAGGTGAGCAGGTAGATGACGAGCTTGCGTCCAAAATATTTCCGCATGAAAGCATCCTCTTCAATTCAGCCGTTAGAGACCGCCCCTCCCGGAGGGTTCCAGGGAGGGGCGGCGGTTCCGGCGGAGTGGAATTACTGCCCCGCGGGCTTAAGGTTGATGAGGGTCTGCAAACCGCCCAACTGCCAGTAGCCGCTCCAGGTGGTCGGCAGGGTGGGGTTGGCGGAGGTTTCATTCGGCCAGCCGGTCCAGGTGGACTCGCTGAACTGCGCCCACAGGCCGTTGTACCACAGCGGGATCACGGGCAGGTCGGTCAGCATGAGCTTCTGGATCTTGGAGAGCTGCGCCTTCATGCCTTCCTCGTCAGAGGTCGGAATGCGGGCCAGGCCGTCCACCAGGTCGAACATCTCCTGGCTGTCGTAGCGGCCGAAGTTGCCGGACTGCATCTGCTCGCGGATGGGGTGGTTGAAGAGCAGGTTGTAGAGCGTCCAGGGGGTGTTGCTCAGGTTGGCCCAGTTGTTCAGGGTCATGTCGAAGGTGCCGCCCTGCAGCGCGGTGTTCCAGGCGCCGTAGTCGGGCGTGGCAGCCACGATGTTGATGCCGGCGGCCTGCGCGCTCTTGGCGATGACGTCAATGGCGGCCATCCAGTCGGTCCAGCCGCTCGGGCAGGTCACTTCCAGCTTGAAGGCCGAACCGTCGGGAGCCTCGACGAAGCCGTCGCCGTCCACGTCCTTATAACCGGCCGCGTCAAGCAGTTCCCTGGCCCTGGCGGTGTCGAAGGTGAAGCCCAGTTCATCCACCACGGCCTGATCGACAAACCGGTCGAAGGCGGGCAGCATGCCGGTGGGGTTGGCGGCCTTCACCAGGTTGGCGTAGGCCGTGTTGACGATCGAGGGGGTATCGATGGCGAAGGCCAGCGCCTTGCGGAAGGCGGCATCGTCCATTGGTTTTTTGGTGGTGTTCAGGAACAGCACCGCGGTGTTGGCGGAGAGCATGTAGGGGGGGCCGGAATAGTAGGTCTTCACGTAACCCTGGTCGGCCAGCGTGGCCACACCCGGCAGGATGTTGTTGCTCAGGTCCAGCTCGCCCTTCAGCACCATGCCCATGGCGATGTTGTTGCTGGCGGTGCGGATATCGACGATGTACTTGGGGGCGGGCTTGCCGAACACGCCAATGCCCCACCAGTTCTCGTTGCGCACCCAGATGTTGCGGTCTTCGGCGTTGGAAAGGTACAGGTACGCGCCCGAGCCGACCGGCTTTTCATTGGCGCCCACGGTGATCTGTTCCTCGGTCATCGATTCCCACAGGTGCCTGGGGACGATCGGGACGTTGATCAGGTTGTTATCCCATTCCTGGTACAGCGGATCTTCGAAGGTGAATTGCAGGTGGGTGGCGTCGGCCGCGGTCACGCCGGTCAGGTAGTTCCACACCGGCGAGAACCACAGCGCCGGATAGGTCTTGGCCAGCTCGAAGGTGAACTTGACGTCCTCGGCGGTCAGGGGCTCGCCGTCGCTCCAGGTGAGGCCATCGCGCAGCACCACGTCGTAGGTGGCGGCGTCGGTCCAGGTGCCGCTTTCGGCCAGCCAGGGGATCATCGTGGCGGTCTGCGGATCGAAGTTGAACAGGAACTCGTACACGAAGCCGATGGTGCCAGTGGTGTTGGCCAGGCTGCCCGGCTGGAAGGGATTCCAGGTGGAGGCGGGGCCCCAGGCGGCGCCGCTGACGTACAGCGTTTCGGCGCGCGGGAATTCGGTCGGGATGACCTCGACGGGCGCTTCGGGCTCAGCCGGCGGCTCGGTCGGCTCAGCCGGCGGCTCGGTGGGAGCGGCCGGCGCCTGGGTCGGCTCGGCGGGCGCCGGAGTGGTGGCAGCGGGCGCCTGGCAGGCCGCCAGGACGAGGCTTAACGCCACAAGAATCGAAACTAAGAGCATGGAACGTTTCATCTTCGTTCTCCATACGTGTTTTCAATCAGCTTTATGGTATGATTTTCATTAAGGGAAGCCTGTTTATCCCCGCGAAGGTCTTCAGGCTTTCCTTGCCGGCGTCTGGCGTCATTCGTGGCGTCAGGCGCCTTCCCGTTCACCGGGAAGGCCGGTACAAGTGTTTTTCGATCAGTGCCCTCCTTTCATCACCCATTCCCCATTGTTAAGCGTGTGCATGGTTTCTCTATTTGCGCGCCAACGCGCCGCAGGTGCCGCGCACGATCAGCTTGGTATCCATGATGACGTGGCGCGGCGACGGGTCGCCGGATTGAATCAGGTCGGTCAGCAGTTCCACGGCGCGGTAGCCAAACGAAACGACCGGCTGCCGGACGGTGGTGAGCTGGATGTCGGTCATCGCGGCCAGCGGCAGGTCGTCGAAGCCCACCACGGCCACGTCCTCGGGCACGCGCAGCCCGGCCTCGCGGATGGCGCGGATGGCGCCCACCGCCATGATGTCGGAGGCCGCGAAGACGGCATCCGGTCTGGCGGCCAGCAGCGTCTGCATGCAATAGTAGCCGCCCATCTCGGTGAAATCGCCTTCGACGATCAGGGCCGGATCGACCGGCAGGTCGCGCTCGCCCAGCGCCTTAACGTAACCGGCCTTGCGGTCGACGCCCACCGTGCTCTGCTCGGGCCCGGTGATGGTGGCGATGCGCCGGCGGCCCAACCGCAGCAGGTGCGAAACCGCGGTGTAGGCGGCATGGACGTTGTCCATGTCGATGTAGCTGACGTTGTCCGAGCGCATCGGGCGGCCCACCACCACCTGCGGAATGCGCGCATCCACCAGCCGGCCGATGATGCGCTGGTCGCCGTGGTGGCCCGATTGCACCAGCACGCCGTCGAGGAAGCCGTTGCGCGAAACGCGCGAGAAGATGCGCTCCTCGTCGTCCTTGTCATCCACCAGGAAGAAGGCCAGCGTGTAATCGAGGTGGTTGCAGGCCTGCGCAATGCCCTTGACCAGGTGCGGGTAGTACGGATCGGTGAAGAACAGCGAAACGCTGTGCGGCAGCAGCAGCCCGATGGTCCACGAGCGCTGCGAGGCCAGCGCGCGGGCGGCCGCGTTGGGGTGAAAGCCGGTCTGCTCGATGGCCGCCAGCACGCGCTCGCGCACTTCCTTGCGCACGTTGGGGTGCCCGTTGAGCACGCGCGAAACGGTGGAGCGCGAAACGCCGACTTTTGCGGCAATATCTTCCAGGGTGAGATCAGGCATGCCAGCGGCCTCTTGTGAGCGCTTTCAACGAAAACACAACTTTTAGGAGTTAAATCGGGGAAAAAGTGCTTGTTTGAGCGCGTTTCGGAGTATAATTTGGAAGCGCTCTCAATACCAATTCATTATACAAAGATTTTCAGCGAGAGTCAACTGTTTTTCTTTCACCTGCCTTCTTCCACCGCCAACCGCCCATTTTCCAGGAGATTTTTACCATGTCCAACGCTCCGCTGCCCAACATCCCGTGGGAAGACCGCCCCGCCGGCTGCGCCGATGTGGTCTGGCGCTACTCCGACAACCCGATCATCCCGCGCGACCTGATCCCCTCCTCCAACAGCATTTTCAACAGCGCCGTGGCGCCTTTCCGCGATGGGTTCGCCGGCGTGTTCCGCTGCGACAACAAGAAGCGCGAGATGAACCTGCACCGCGGCTTCAGCGCCGACGGCATTGACTGGCAGCTTGAGAATGACCCGATCCAATGGGCCTGCGCCGACCCCGAGCTGGGGCGCTTCGAGCACCGCTACGACCCGCGCGTGGTGTGGCTGGAGGACCGCTATTACGTCACCTGGTGCAACGGCTACCACGGCCCCACCATCGGCATCGGCTACACCTTCGATTTCGAGCAGTTCACCTTCCTGGAAAACGCCCTGCTGCCCTTCAACCGCAACGGCGTGCTCTTCCCGCGCCGCATCCACGGCAAATACGTGATGTTCAGCCGCCCCAGCGACAACGGCCACACCCCCTTCGGCGACATCTTCCTCAGCCAATCGCCCGACCTGGTTCACTGGGGCGAACACCGCTTCGTGATGGGTGTCAAAGGCGGCTGGCAAAGCACCAAGATCGGCGCCGGGCCGGTGCCGATTGAGACGCCCGAGGGCTGGCTGTTGTTCTACCACGGCGTGCTGACCTCGTGCAACGGCTTCGTTTACAGCTTCGGCGCGGCGCTGCTCGACCTCGACCAGCCCTGGAAGGTGATCCACCGCGGGGGGCCGTACCTGCTCTCGCCGCAGACGCTGTACGAGTGCGTCGGCGACGTGCCCAACGTGGCCTTCCCGTGCGCCGCGCTGTACGATGAGCCCACCGGCCGCATCGCGCTCTACTACGGCGGCGCCGACACCGTCACCGCCCTGGCTTTTTGCAGGCTGGACGAGGTGCTGGCGTTTTTGAAGGAGTATTCGGAAGTGTAGGGGAAGAGCGGTATTCGTGATTGCGCTGAAGGGCGCGCCCGGGCGCTTTTTTCAATCCGCCGCGCCCTCGGCCTCCACCGCCGCCGGGGCAAAGCGCGCCTGTTGGCCCAGGCGGGCGTGCAGCCGGTAAAAGCTCAGCGCCGAAACCGCGCACAGCGCGCCGCCGATATACCACAGCAGGTTGGGGTTGAGGTTGTCCAGCACCAAGCCGGCCGCGCCCGGGCCCACAGCCGAAGGCAGCGCCCACATCAGGCTGAAGACGGCCATATAGCGCCCGCGCATCTCCACCGGCGCGAAGTTGGCGGCCAGCGCCGACATGGTGGGCATGTTGATCATCTCGCCGATGGTGATGATCACCACCGCCAGCACAAACAGCCCGTAGGCGCTGACCAGCCCGAACATGCTGAAGCCGACCATGTAAAACAGCGTCCCCAGCGCCATCAGCAGGAAGGGCGGGCGCGTTTTGATCTTGCGCGTCACCCAGAACTGGAACAGGATCACCGTGATGGCGCTGGCCGTCATCAAAAATCCGTAGCCCTGCGGCTGGATGCCGTGCACGTCGCGCAGGTAAACCGACAGCGAATTGTACATTTGCCCGTACACCAGGCCCATCAGGATGCCCGCCGCCAGGAAGCCCAGGTAAGCCCGGTCGCGCAGCGCCACCGCGTAGCCTTTAAAGGTGGCCAGCAGGCTTTCATGCGCCTGCCCGGGGTGCGGTTCGGGTTTGGTTTCTGAAATCAAAAAGTAAAACAGCACCGCCACCAGGCAGCTCACGGATGCGTCGATCACGAACAGCGTGAAGAAGCTGCGGTTGGCAATGAAACCGCCGATGGTCGGCCCGATGATCCAGGCCAGGTTGGCCACCACGCGCAGCGTGCCAAAACCCTCCTGCCGCTGCTTTTCCGGCAGGATATCGGCCAGCATGGCCTGGTGTGCCGGTCCGGCAATATCGGAAAACACGCCGATGACCATGGCCAGGGGGATGAGCAGCCGAAATTCGTTCACCAGCCCCAGCGAAAGCGTGCTGAGCGCGCTGAACACCAGCCCGAACAGGATCAGCTTGCGGCGGCCAAAGCGGTCGGTCAGCGCGCCGCCAATCATGTTGCCCAACAGGCCGAAGACGGAAAGCAGCCCCAGCACCAGCCCGGCCTGGGTCATGCCGACGTTAAACCGCTGGGTGATGTAGAGCGAGAAGAATGGAAACAGCAGCGTCCCGCCCACCCGGTCGATGAAGGAGACGAACACCACCAGCCAGAACTTGCGCGGAAACTCGCGGTAAATTTTCTGCAAACGGGCAATCATACTCACCTCAACCACAGATCACAGAGTGATCAGAAGGAAAAAAGAGAGAAGAAAAATTTTCATTCAATGGTCTTATTTTCTTCTCTATATACTATCTTTTCTTCTCCGTGTACTCTGTGTCTCTATGGTTATCTTCTCTATAAATCCCAAATTGCCTACACCTGCGCGGGTCGGCGCGGGTCAGGCGGCCGCTGCCCGGCGAGAGCAGGTAAAATCCGCCGTCGCGGTGCAGGATGGGGATGCGCCGGCGCTGGTGGACAAAGTGCTAGCGCATCTCTTCGGACGCGGCGTAATAGCTCTCATACTCGTCCGGCCAGCGCGCGAACAGCTCATCGTAGGTGCGGATGAACTCAGCGCGGTAGCGCGCGGTGACCGCCCACAGGTTGGAGATGACCCAGCACTTCTCCTCGAACTCCCACTCATAGGCCAGCCCGATGAAGCGGTCGTTGGCGGTGATGTAGGGGAAGAAGGGGAACTCGCGGCAGCTCGAAGCGCGGTATTCGCGCTGACAGTGCGCCGGCCCCTGGCAGGCCAACAGCATCAGGTGTTCGGGCGTCTGCGCGCACAGCGATGCCGGGTCGAGCGGCTCGGCGGTGCATTCGTCGCCGCGCCAGGCGTGCCACAGATCGGTGCGCGGCTGCAAATAGTCCCACTCCTGCCGGAAGGCCACCGGCACGGCGTGGCAGATATCGCAGCAGAACGGCTTGCCGCCCGGGTTGTGCGGGGCGCATTTCTGCCCGCAGTCGAAGTCGGTCACCGGCGCGTCGAAGCCGTCGTAGAAGCGGCGCACATCCAGGCGAGGGAAAGGGGGAGGATTCACAACCGAGAGAGGATGGGAGGGAGAAAAATGTGGAACCTGTTTATTCTAACAGAAACAGGCCTGGCCGGAAGAACAGTCTTTTAGCCGGGCGGACGCCTTCGGCCTTGCAGCCGGCAGCGCGCCGCCGGGTCGCTGATCTGGCGGGGTGGGGGAAGCGCATGGGATGGAATTCGTCAGCCCTGACCGAAAAGCGCCCTCCAGGATGGAAGGCGCTTTGCAATCCTCATAGTAAAAAGGAACGCGGATGATCCGGGCTGGCAGGCCGGTCCCGTTCCGGGGCGAACGGGCCCATCACGCCGGGAGCGTATCGTCAGCCTGCGGGCTTTGGGTGGGCTGAGCCCACCAATACGCCAACATAACGATGCCGCCCACCGGCACCAGCAGGTACAATTGCAACCAGGCGCTCTTGCCGCTATCCGTCAGTCGACGCGCTCCCGCGGCTAACAGGGGGAGCAGGATGGCAATCATAAATATGCTCACCAGGGTTTCGCTCACGTATGCCAGCGCACTGCCAACCAACGTCACAAACAACAGAAACCACCAGAACTCGGACCGGGACGCGCGCCCGGTAAATTCCGCGTATTTTTTGAAACAAACGAGGATCGATTCGAAGAAGGTCATGGGGCCGGTTCCGTTGCGGTCATTCGAATAGGGTAAAGATGCCAATTTGATCTCCTTGCCGATTTTAGAGACGGCAGTTCTCAAAGATGTGGACCAATTTGATAACGTGAATCCGTCCCCATTTTCTACGTTTTCATGCCTGCCCGCAACTACGGAATTCCCCAGTTTTAGAATTAATTCCGTCCGGGAGCTTACCTGGCATTTGGAATAGATGTTTTTCAAATGAAACTCGACGGTATGCCCGGTGATGTGAAGGGACAAAGCAATTTGCTTGTTGCTTTTACCCTCCAGCAGCAGTTCAACCACTTCCCGTTCCCGCTTGCTCAATCCGGTCAATTGATCCATCTCGCGGTTAAAATCCTTCGCTATGCATGGCGTAATTTCTCATAAAGTACATCGGTATAGTTGATATTGTACCTGTTTTCGCCAATTCACCGCAACCGGCGATGCCCGCCGAAATATTTGCCGCCTGGGCATCCCCGCGGATTGGCTGATCGGCAAAAACGCTCGCAAGGCCGCGACGGACGTTTCGGGGCCCGCGCCGCGCCTGCGGGCGTAGCTGCGACCGGCGCAGCCAACCGGACCGCCGGGCGCTCCAGGGCGGGGAGGAGCCGAAAACAACATGGGGGGTGAACCGACAAGCCGACTGCGAATTGGGCGCGCTGTGAGAAGGAATTGAGTGGGTTAAGATGCGGTAGTTTCCAAGCGTAAGCAGGGCTTATAATCCCATGGATGGATGATAGCGCTAGGTAGAGGGCATTCCAGTAAGTTAGTTGAAAAATCTATTATATAATCGTATTTACGCCTTGAATCGTGCTAAAGAATTAGTATGATTTGATAAAATTATATAACCGGAAAAAAA
>ERZ1645187.3880-NODE-3880-length-12378-cov-61.428061_pt1 | contig 12378 bp, 14 predicted proteins | sample MGYA00575352_ERZ1645187 | MGnify/ENA primary metagenome ERZ1645187 (study PRJEB40837, sample SAMN11349314) | freshwater sediment metagenome | isolation source: river sediment | host: Sediment | place: India: Wazaribad , New Delhi | collected 2017-02-21 ... | reverse complement strand
GCTTCAGGACGTACATGGCGGCGGCAATGATCGCTTCCGTGTCGCAATCGAGCCAAGTCCGAAGCAACTCCCGTGTAGACCAGTCCCGCCGATCGCTCTGTGCGAGCGCAGCGAGCTTGGGGAAGCCTTCGACAAGCGCCGGCATATTCACGTGCGCGGTGACGTAGGACTGCCAATGCGGATCGCCGGGGTGGGCGGCCACGGCGAGGCGCGGAATCTGCCTGGAAATCTGCCTTGCGGTGCTCTGCATGTCTGCCGCCATGCGGGCTCCTAGAGCCGGGATATCGTGCTCTGGCTGACGTTGTAGCTGCGGGCGATCGACCGATGCGGCTCACGGTCGATGTCGCGGCGCTTCAGCGCCTCCTGTTTCTGGTGCGCGGAGAGTTTTGGCTTGCGGCCGAACTTCACGCCTTGCGCCTTCGCATGGGCGCGGCCAGCGGCCGTGCGTTCCCGGATGCGGCGCAACTCGAACTTCGCGGCGATGCCGAAGCACGCCGCGACCACTTCCCAAAATTCGGACTCGGTATCGACGATCGGTTCGGCGATCGACACGAAGCGCGCGCCGGCGTTCCTGATGTCCCGACCGAGAACGATGAGGTCGGTCGGATCGCGCGCGAAGCGATCTACGGCCGGGGCTTTCACAAGATCGCCGGATCGTAGAGCCTTCATCAGGGCGCGGAGCTGGGGCCGGTCGGATTTGTCGCCGCCCTCCTTCTCCTGGAACACGCGCTCGCATCCGGCCGCCTTGAGGGCGGCAATCTGAAGGGCCGTGTCCTGGTGGTCGCGGGACACGCGCGCGTAGCCGTAAATCATGCGATAATTCTGCATCAGAATTTCGCATCGTCCAAGCTCTTGAAATGGCTCAGGCGCGGGAGTGATGCAAAAGTCTTGATTAACGCATCAGGTGCGGGATCAAAGGGAAGGGATATTTAAAAGGCCTTCCAGATTGATCTCAACGACAGGTGGCGTCGAGACAACGAACGGAACATCGCCCCGCCACTGAATCGAAAGATCGGCGTTCCTGACTTTGCCGTCGCGATTCAGCCTATCGATAATCTCCTCTTGAATTACCTTTATGTGCTTTTCGAGATTAATGAGATCGCGGGTCACAGCCATACTTTGTCCGCTTGTTGCCACGCCACCACCCGGTCCAATTCGCAGAGAGCCATCAGGTCCTTGTGTAATGACGTTAACGCCTGCCTTCCTGAGCTGAGCCGCCTCTTCATCGGTGTAATGATGCCTGAGTCCACTCACCTTCATGCCGGCGCTGTCTTTCAACACGTGCCCCGCCATCAGTTCTGGCCAATTACTTTGGATGATGTCTAAGAGCGACTGCTTGGACCAGGCGCTGTGGTCGTAAATGCCGAGCGCGTAAAAGTCGCTATCCTTCACCACCGCAAACAATAGCTCTTTGGTCCCCTCAATAAGATTGGGGTGCTTCGGATCGGGCGATGTCCCGAGGTGGAAATGCTGGATTCCGTAGTCATTCAGCATTCCATCTTCAACCGCCACGTTACTGATTTTCCGACTTTGGTGAGGCCAGAGGTCCCCGCCCGCTGCGACCTTCGCAAGCAATTGCTGTTCTCCGGCCACGAGATGCGCCGGAACAGAGTAAGTCGCTTTGTGCACCACTCGACGACGGGTCGAGATGCGGCGGTGCTTGACGCTGATGTACGTTCGGAGGAGTTGGCGGTCGTCGCCGGCCGGAAACGTGTAGCCGGCCGCCGTAAGCTGACTGGCGCAGCGTTGAGCCACATCGTGAATGAAGTTTGCTCGCAAAACCATCTTTCGCCCCTGCTCGCGATGTTAGCCCATCGAATGGGCGTAGCCCATGCGCTGCGGCGGTCAAGGACGCTTCGCGCCGCCTCCGGCGGACCCTTTGGGTTCCTTGACCACCGCAGCGCCCGGGCTGAGGAGCCACCATGCGGTCAATGCAGCATTGACCGCATGGCGCGGACAAGCCTACCCGCCCTCCCATTCGTATTCCTCACCGTCGATGGTGCGCAGCTTCATGCCGGGGGTAATGCTGACGAAGCAGGGCGCGACCTCCACGCCCTGCTCCGTGCGGTTGAGAAGCACGATGGCCACGGCGGGCCTGCCGTTCACGTAGACGCTCGTAAGGCAGAAATTCGGCTCCCCGCCCGTGAGGGCGAGGAAGACCGCCTTGTGTCCGTCCGTGATGTGGGACAGGCGGCCAAGGCTGCTGCCGTTGAAATTGCGGCGGGCGATGCTCTGCACGGTGCGCTTCATGCTCCCCTCCCCTTCAGTATTCGGAAGGCAGGAGGAAGGTGGTCACGCTGCGGTCGGCTTCCGTGATGATCCACAGCGTGTTGTCGCCGAAACCCTTGCAGGGCTGGGCGGGGTCGAGCGGATAGGCAGAGAGGATGCGCGAGCCATGGCGCACGGCGTCCTCGTTGCTCTGCCGGTCCTCGTCGCACACCGCGCCCCAGTCGCCAGTGACGTGGCGGCGCAGGCAGGAAATGCGGTGCTCGTGGGTGGTGGCTTCGATCGCGCCGGGGGTGGCGACGATCTGCCCCAAGGCGAACAGGGCTACAGGTTTTTGATGGATGGTCATGGTTTTCTCCTTTGGTTGGTCAGGGGTTCATCCCGCTGATGAACCTCTGACCGTCCGGCGAGGACCGGGTGTGCAAGCCGACAAGGAGAATCTGCCGGGTTGGTGCGGGCGCAGCGCAGCGAGCCACGGCCCGGCTGATTGTCCTTGCGGCGCGCTGAGGGCAGCGCCCTAAGCTCCCGCGGCGTCGGCCGCCGCGTAACCGCGTGAGGGATCGTTACCGGATGGCCGAGACGGCCGCCCCGCGGCCGACTCGGTGAGCGCAAGCGAATAGAGCCCGGCCCGCCAGGGACACGCCCTCCTCCCCTTTGAAACCGATTGGAGAGGACTGTTTTTGAAGGTATTTTTGGAATGTGGCGCGCGAGGTTTTCACCACCTACTGCATTCGGGACCCTGATACGGCGGAAGTCGTGTACGTCGGGCAGACGAAGGATTTTGAAGCCCGGCGGCGGACGCACCTGCGGCTGCGAAAGCAGCGGCCGAACATCGGAACCGTCAACATCAAGACGTGGCTGTTCGACAAGCTGAGCGCCGGCAAGACGCCGGTGATCTACGTCCTCGAACACTGCTTCAGCGCAGAGGCGTCCCTGGTCTCGGAAACGACCTGGGTGGCGAAGTTCACCGCGGAAGGGCACGGCCTGCTGAACAGGTGGCGGGAGCACAGGGCCGCCATGAAGTTCGGCGCGACGGTCAGGGAGGCGGCCGGCCGGCGGACCGCGATGCCGGCCGCGCATGGCCGGCGGTGGGAAGCGGAGGAAGTCGGGCAACTGCGGGAGCTGGTGGCGGCAGGGGAGTCCGTGCGCCAGATCGCCTACCGCCTGAACCGGACGCGGACGGCCATCCGGATGCAACTCGATCGGATGGGCCTGGTCGTCGCGCGCGGCAAGCGCCGGCGGCGGGGCGGGGTGCGGCCGGTGCCGCTGCCCGACGTGCGGGCGGTGTTTAATCGGGTGGCGAGTCTTGGCTACCAACCCGCCTTGGGGCGCGGTTAAAACGTCAATACGCGTATTGGTGTATGCACATTTAGATTTCGGTCACGACGAGTTTGGCCTTGATGGCCAACATGACCTGACGGCCGGCGTCCGTGGGGGCTTGGGGCGGCGTTCCGTTGAAGTGCTGATTGAGCAGGCCTGGAAACTGCGAAATCCAGTACTGCTCGAAGAAGGCGATATCGGCCGGGATTATGTCCGATTGAAGCACGTAAAATCCGATCTCGTGCTTCTCCTTCCACGCCGCGCGCATCCAGTCGTAAAGCTCTCCGGGCTTTATCTCCAGGGCGTTCGTGACGTGCTGCTTATATCGGCGCTCCGCCGTGTCGTCCGAGCGGCCGATGTAGCGCGGTTCGCCGTCTGCCGTGGAATAGAGGCAGTAGATTTCACCCATTCGGTCCCGTGTCCTGTCTGCGCCCCAAACTTTTTTCGGGTCGCGTGAAAATTCCGGTTAAGGCTAGCTGAGTCCGTGCTATTGTTGAAGTGGAGGTCCGCTCGGTGGCGAAATCGCTGCCCGAAAACTGGCGGACTATATCCGATCCCAGATGGGACGTGGGCCTCCTGTGTAACGTTATGGAGGTTCCCAATGATGTCCTTGCTGGACGATTCCGTCTGCCTGTCCCCTTTCGCCCCTGTGGTTTCTCTCGACGGGCTCATGAGCCCTGAAGCCGGCGGCGACACCCCTACCTTCGATATCCCCGACCGCGCGCCTGATCCGGCCGCACGTCTCGACGCGCTGCGCGCTGCCGATGCCGTCCACGGCTTTCTGGCCGAACTGCCGGAAAAGCAGCGGGACCTCCTGGTCCGCCTTTACTGGCATGGCGAGTCCCAGGCTTCCGTCGCCCGTTCCTTTGGTGTGAGCGGCGCGGCCATCTCCAAGTCTCTCACGAAAGTTCTGGACCACGGGCGCAAGCGCCTCTCGGTCTACCGCAACACCGACCTGAACTTGCTTCTGGCGGCGTAAGCAGCTCGCTCGCCCGGCTGTGAAAAGTAATGGGCGAAAACTCAGGGCGGCGAAATCGCTGCCGGAAAATGGAGTATGAAAATGGCTACCAATAAGACGAGCACCACGGCGCAGCAGACCTACGTTCAGGCGCTCAAGAAGAAGAAGTTCAAGTTCGGCCTCACCGTCGGCGAGGCCTTCGTGCGCGGCATCCGCGATATCGGTTACAAGAGCACCGGCACTGCGATCGACGAGTTGGTCGATAATGCTTACCAGGCGGGCGCAGAAAACGTGCACGTCGTCTTCGGCTTCGAGGGCACGAAGTCAGACAAGAAGCCGTCGGAAATCGCGATCATCGATGACGGGCACGGCATGATCCCGGACATGATCCGGGCGGCGGTCACCTGGGGCGGCACGCACCGCGAGAACGACCGCACCGGCCTCGGCCGTTACGGCTACGGCCTCCCGAGTTCGTGCATCAGTACCGGCCGTCGCTATACGGTCTACTCGCACCAGGACGGCGGCGACTACTTCGCCGTGACGATCGACCTCGACGACATCTCGGACGGGAAGTACACGAACGAGGACGGCGACGTGATCGTGCCGGAGCCGGCCAAGGCGCAGTTGCCGCGCTTCGTGCAGGACCACCTGCGCAAGCACTTCCCCGGCGGTCAGCCCAAGAACGGCACTATCATCGTCATCGAACGTCTCGACAAGGTGACCTGGAAGACGGCCGGTTCCCTTCAGGAGCACCTGCTGCGCCACTTCGGCGTCGTCTATCACGCGCTGCGCTCGAACCTGGACATCTGGGTGAACGACAAGCGCGTCGAGCCGATCGATCCGCTCTTCGCGACGCCCGGCTACCGTTGGTACGACCTCGACGAGGACCGCGCCGCGACGTTGGACCCGATCCCGATCGACGTGCGGAATCCGGAAACCCGTGAAATCGTCGGCCGGATCATGGTGCGGTTTTCCTATCTGCCTCCGACCTTCGCGAGCAAGGACAAGACCCGCGGCGCGGACAAGGGGAACGCTAACGAACGTTTCGCGGTCATGAAGGACTACAACGGCTTTATCTTCGCGCGCATGGGCCGCGTCATCGACGTGGTTGCCAAGAACGAAGAAACCACCTTCGTGAACTACGACCGCTATCATCGGATTGAGGTCGATTTCCCCGCGGTGCTCGATGAAGAGTTCAGCGTCACCACGTCGAAGCAGCAGATCTCCCCGTCCGACCGGATCTGGGAGATCCTGAAGCAGGCGGGTGTGTTCAAGGCGCTCGAACAGATGCGCCGGAAGAGCAAGGAAGACCGTGCGCTGCTGAAGGACACGGCCGAGCAGCAACCCGACCGCAAGCGCCCTTCCGAAGAGGCGATGGAGCGTTCGAGCCACGTCGCGACGAAGCCCACGGCTGACCAGGAAGCCAAGCGCGAACAGATGGGCCGCAAGGGTTTCGATCAGGAAGCCGAACGCCGCGCTCGTGCGTCCGGCAAGCCGGTCCACGAAGTGAAGAAGGACCTCGAACTCGAACTCAAGGGGCGGCTCTACAAGGTCGCATCCGAGAGCATGCCGGGCGCGCCCTTCTTCAGGGTCGATATCTTCGGCGGCACGAAGATGCTGTTCCTGAACACGGCGCACCGCTTCTACAAGGAAGTGCATTCCGGACCGAACAGTTCGCCGGAGGTGCGGGCGGCCCTGGAAGTGCTGCTCTTCGCGATCGGGGACCGGATGCTCGAGACTTCCGATCACCTCAGGGATATCTATGCCCATGAGGTGCTGGAATGGTCCAAGAAGCTGGAGTTCGCCCTCGGCCAGTTGGCCGCGAGCGTCTCCCACGTCGAGGACGAAGGTCTGGAAAAGCCGGATTCGGCCTTGCAGGCCGCCGAATGATCCGGCAGGACTTATAGAAGAATTAAGAGCCGGGCCCCTCGGGCCCGGTTTTGATTCAACCCTGCGTGTGTTCTGTGCATGTCGAATGAGAATGAAATCAGAGAGGACCTAGAGGTTCGCAAAATACAGCCTCACCTTCCACTGAACGTGATGGTGAAGCTGACGGCATTTATTGAAACAAAATTAATAGACGGCACCCCTTCACTTGCAAAGGACCTCCGCGAGCTGAGTAAGAACTGGTCCAAAGAGGCTTGGGCGCTCCATTTGCGCGCTACCGCGCTCGTCATTGCCGATTTAATCGATCAGGGGTGGACCGTTTCGCCGGACGGCAACCGGATTTTCCTTTCGCCTCCGGGCCTGCGGGGCGCGCATGAAACCGTCGAAGAGGCGAAGGCGCGTCTGCGGCGGTCCCTCCAGATCGGCCGGGAACGGCAATTAGCGATACCTTCGGTTCACCAGTTCCTTGACCGTTTCTCCAAGGCCAGCATCAACAACAAGAAGCGGAGTTCCGTCCTCGACATCATAGATGACGGCGACGAACTCGCCGCGATCCTTAAAGATATCGCTCAACTTCCCCAGGAAGAAGCCGCAAAGGCCCTTCAAAAGGTCATCAGGCCTGTAGTCGAAGTTTGCGACGAAGCCGCCCGCGACCCGGAAACCGGAATCCGGCTTTTGGATATCTGGCGGTATTTCCGTCACACCTGGTCCCTCGAATACCGCTCTATCCCTGGCCGGCAGCTTCCCATTCTGGTGCGCAATGCCGCGCGTCCCGGCCGCCCCGTTATGGGGATCGCACTTCTGGCCTCGCCAGTTTTGAGGACGCGGCCTCGCGATGAGTGGATTGGTTGGACGCCGGAACCGTTTATGAAGCGCTTGGCTTCGGGCGAGTTGCAACCGAAGGCTGCTTTGCGCGCCCTGGCGGAACGGATCGACGAAAGCATCGGGGAAATCCGTTCGGATGATCTGGCAAACCCGGAGGAACTTGCTGCTCCGACGGAGCGGATCATTTTGCGCTTGGAGCAACGGGGGGCCGGAGCTGCTGCTGCCCGCGAGCGGCAGTTGCAGGACGCATACAGCGAAGACATTGAGACTCACGGCCGAGCTCGTTCACAGATCGATCCGACGAAGCAGGGCGCCGACGGCGTGGACTGGCTGAAGGCGTCCGAAGACTGGCTGTTCATTCGGAAGCGCGCGGAGACGCTGGCGCGGCTCCTCGATGCAAAGCGGGCGTTTCTTGCCCTCGATTGGAAGCAACCCGGTCCCAAACTGCTGCTTCAGATGACGCAATCGGCCTTGGGAGAAAGGGCGATCAGTTTTGCCCTCCAGGAAGTCAGAAAGGCAGGTTTGGCGAGCCAAATTGCCGACCTGAGCGTCTGCGGCGCAGTTCCTCCGTACAATGAACTCCTGGGCGGCAAGCTGGTCGCTTTGGCCATGACGTCTGCGGAGACCCGCGGTCTTTGGCGTGAGAGATACGAGGGGCAGATCAGCCTTATCAGTTCGCAGATGGCGGGCCGGCCGGTTTCCCGCCCCGCGGAACTCAAAATCGTCACCACGACGAGCCTCTATGGCTCTGGAAGCAGCCAATATAATCGGTTGCGTCTCAATAAAGTCGCGTTTCCTGACCTCAAGAACGACATCATCTGGCGCGAACTGGCGAAAACCGCCGGCTTCGGCACGGTGCATCTCAGCGCGGAAACGGTGAAGGTGCTGCGCGCTGTTACTGAGGACGCCCACAAGGCCAGGCGCGTCAACAATCGCTTTGGAGAAGGGACGAGTCCGCGTCTTCGTCAACTACGCGAAGGGTTGGATGTCCTGGGAATCACAAGCAACGATGTCCTCCATCATGCGACCCCGCGCCTGTTTTATGCGTGTGCTCTCGTACCGGACGCAGATCGACAGTTGCTCGGTCTCAAGGCCGATAAATCAGGCCAGGCATCGACACTGGATGCAATCGCGGATGCGTGGCGGCGTCGATGGCTGCTCAATCGCATCCGCAACGAAGAGGTTTTGGAGCGGTTGAAGCGGCTAGGCCCCATGTCGGTGAAAAATGACCTTCTGCCGGTCGATATTCACGGACAGTACTTCCTGAATTTCGAAGAGCCCATGCTGGAATCTGTGTGACACGTTCAGAGAAAAGTTGGCTGTCTTGGGCGCGGCGCTCCGTCGGCCGGCCGGGTCGGTAGCGCAGCGATCTCTTCGCCTGCCGCCTGTTCGGCCAACCGGATGTCATAAGCGCTCTGAAGGTTGAGCCAGAACTGCGCGCTCGTGCCGAACCAGTGCCCCAGGCGAAGGGCGGTATCGCCTGTAATGTTCCGCTGCCCCTTGATGATCTGGGTGACGCGGTTGGGCGGCACATTGATTTGCCGAGACAACTCGGTCGGGGTGACGCCGAGTTCGGTAAGTTCATCGGCGAGGATTTCGCCGGGGTGGATGGCAGGACGGGCCATGGGTGAAACTCCTTTCCTAGTGATAGTCCACGATTTCTACGTTCGACGGCCCGGCCGCGTCTTGGGGCCACTCAAAACAAATCCGCCATTGCATGTTGATGCGGATAGAGTACTGCCCCATCCTGTCCGCCTTCAGGGCCTCGAGCCGATTGCTGGGCAGCTGCCCGAGTTCGGTGAGGCTGACGGCGGCGTCGAGAATTTCGAGGCGCTTCCAAGCCTGTCGATCAAAGCCCTGGAATTCGCGGACGAATTCGCCATTTGCGAAGGATGCCGTCCGTTTATCCCTGTAGCTCAAGATCATGTCTATCAGGATAGCGGGTTTTGACGGTTTACGTCAAGCGTCAAAACCTCACCCTCGCTAAGCCCCTTTTTAGAGCCTTGGGAGCGGTTTTAGATAATTTGGCTACCCTCCCCCCGGCCATATGTCTGAAAGCTTCTCTGCTGGCCTCTCTGAGCTATCTGGGGGCTTTTTTGTTCCTTGTTCGACCCCGCCGGAGGCGAGGCCTGTTCCTCGTCCCGACCTGCGGTCTGGCATAGCGCCGCGCACAGCGGCAGGCACCCGAAGGGCCGGAGCGTAGCGGAGGACCCGCGAAGCGGGTTGCCAGAGCGAGCACGGTGCTAGGCTTGATGCAGTCGGATGAGGCTATGACTCGTGAGGGCCAAAGGCCCTCACTCCGATTCCGCCCGAAGGGCGGCAAAATTTATTTTAGAGTTGTCGCCGAAGGCGACGCCGCATCGTTCGGGATATCGGGAACAGGCGTGGACGGTGTAGGTGCTTTAAAGAGTTAAATATGAATCAGTTAAAGAGTTAAGGGCGGTTTTGCGCTTGAAAATGCTCGTTGAGTCAACGCGTTGCAAAATCGATGCGTTCCTGATGTCCCGACGGTTTGTTCCTGATGTCCCGAAGGGTGCGTTCCTGATGTCCCGACGATCTGTTCCCGATGTCCCGAAGGTCGTTCCCGATATCCCGAAGGTCTGGGGGCGCATCTGTGGATAAGACCACACGCCGCGTCGGGCTAATATGAAAATGGACGATATGTCAGTGGCTTAGCGATTCGTTGGCGGAAATCCGCCCTGAATCCGGTATCGGGACATCAGGAACGCCTGGATTATCCGCGAAGCTGGTGCTTGTTGCGGGCGTGATGGTTCTTCACGAAGCCGTAGAAGGCGGCGTTGTAGTCCTTGGGCTTGCGGGCCGGGTTGTCGGCCAGCCAAGCGTCGAAATCGCCCTTGAGCGCGTACAGGTCCCACCCGGAGAAGTCGCGGCGCACTTTGGCGATGGTCTCGTCCGTTAGGTGGTAATGCTCCTGGAAGAGAGGCAGGGCAGCACCGGCGGCGCTCTTCGAGGCCTCAAGGCGTGTCGTAGCAGCTCGGGGTTTCCTTTTGCGCACCGGCGGAAGAGCTGCGATGTCGTCGCCGACAAGATCGCGGCGCACCATGCGCAGTAAGGGCTCCCCTCCCCGCTCGTCTTCTTCAAGCCGGAACATGAATTCTGGCACTTCGTTGCGGCGGACGATGGCTTGAATCTCGAACTTGAAGCGTCGGTAAGCGCCTTCAGCGCCCGACTTCTCGAAGAGAGTACGCAAGGGAATGGCGAAGCCTTCGATATCAGCCCCCCCTGCGTGCTTGCGCGCGACGCGATAGAGCCAACGTTCCCGGCCGCCGCTGATGGTGAAATACGCAGGGTCAATCGCCAGAATGCCGCCATCCATCAACACCCCTTCGTAAAACCAGTCGGCAAGGGTGATGCTAAGCCCCCTGCTCTGCTCGGTTTCTTCGTCCACCAGGTCCGTGAAGGATTCGATCCAGGAAAACTGCCGCCGCTTCGTCTTGGCTTTTTCGGCGCGGATGTTGGTCACGATCGTGGTGGATTGGAGCCGGCCAAGGCTTTCGCGCAAAAGCCGGTATTCCTTCCCGCCGGTGGCGCGGCCGATCGTTTTCAGGATGTCATAGGGCTGGCAATGCAGCGTGCGCGGGATGTCGTTGACCCCGCCCTTTTTCAGACGGGATATCGTGGAAGCGGCCCAGATCAGGATATCGGCGTCCCAGATCGTCGCCATGCCGAACTGGTCGTTCGGGTAGACGTTCACGAACACCTTGCCATCAGGGCTGGTGTACTCGATCGGCTTGAGACGCTTGTTTTTCGACAGGCTGAAGAACGGCCGCTCCATCGTCTCCCGCTGATCCCGCAGGGGCAGGTCAGAGACGTAGGGCAGGAACAGATCGAACTGCCGGTCGATGTATTGGCGGCCTGTCACGTGTATGCACGTATGGCTGTATAATTGTTTGCGTGTGCGCTCATTTCGCCAGATCGGCGATTTTCTGCCGTCCCTTCTTCACGAACAGGAGGTCCAGGGCTTCTTCCAGAAGCGCTTGAACGGTGGTGTCGTCCTCAACCGCGATCAACCGTAGCTGCTTGCCGACAGCCGGGTCGAAGTGCCCTCCGACGAAGCGGCGGTTATCGCGGGACGGGCGGTAGAACTTGGCCGGCGCGGCGGCGGCCCCTTCCGGAGAAGGGGTAGGCGTCACCTTTGCAGGGCGCGCCGCATTGGCCGGCTTTGGGGCCGCCCGCTTCCGAATGGGTTCGGCGGCCGGCGCGGCGGGCTCCCGTGAGGCTTTATCGAGAACCGCCTGAAGCGCGTTTCCGGCCATCATTCATGCTCCTTGCAACAGGGTTCTTGGCGTATAGGTGCATACACACATACGCGTATAGTTCTTTAATTTCCTGGGCAGCCTTGCCGTCCGGTTCGATCTCCTGGGCAGCGCGTCCCGTCTGCTGCGCGCGGCTATAGGCGATCCGGTTGCCGATCCGCACCGGGCAGATTTCGGCCCCGAGTTGCGAAATGACCTGAAGCGTGTCGTCCACTTCGCGGCCGAAGGGCGGGCAGAAGGTGAGAACGGCGGCGAACGGCTTGTCGTAGTGCCTGACAAGCTCGATCGTCTTGTTCATCGCCATCACGTCGAGGACCGCCGGGCGGGTGGGGAGCAGCACAAAATCGGCGTGCTGCGCCGCCTCGTAGGCGATGTCCTTGGAAAAGGGCGGGGTGTCGATGATGGCGAGGTCGCATCCTGCGTCACCCGCGGCCTTCAGGACATGCCCAAGACGCGCGGCGGGGATGGCGGTCATGGCGACCAACTCGTCCTGGCGCGTGTCTTTCCAGAAGGATGCGCTGGCCTGCGGATCGAGGTCAAAGACGACGGTCTTCTTGCCGGCGCGGCCGGCTTCCACGGCAAGCGCAGTGGCGAGCGTGGTTTTACCGACGCCACCTTTCTGAGACACGATGGCGAGGGTCTTCATGAGCGCAGGTCCAACGAATCAAGCATCGTTAGAATCGTATCATGACCGCCGCCACACGCCTATAGGAGCATACGTGCAAATGTGCATACACGTATGAGTGCGCGGCTATTAGCGCTCCCGGCCGTGTTGTGACGGCCGCCAGACGGTCTTGCTCTGGCTCGCCTGAAGGGCAGGCGGGCGCGCATCATCGCGAGTCCGTGCCGCGCGGTTGAGCGTGTCGGAAATACGCCGGGCCACCT
>ERZ1645187.3879-NODE-3879-length-12381-cov-38.691303_pt1 | contig 12381 bp, 10 predicted proteins | sample MGYA00575352_ERZ1645187 | MGnify/ENA primary metagenome ERZ1645187 (study PRJEB40837, sample SAMN11349314) | freshwater sediment metagenome | isolation source: river sediment | host: Sediment | place: India: Wazaribad , New Delhi | collected 2017-02-21 ... | reverse complement strand
GGCAGCATCCGCCCGAAGTCGCAGTAGTGCTCGTCCATGGCGTGCAGCTTGTGCACCAGCAGCCGGGTCGCCGAGAGCACCGGCATCACCACCGAGATGACCTCGATCTCGTCGGCATCGCTGAACATGGATCGCTGCGCGGGGGTGGTCGCGTCGCGGTGGATGACGTCGACCATCACCTCGTCGGTGAAGACCTTGAACAGCCAGTCCTCCGGCGGTTGGACGACCTGAAGGCCGTGGTCGGCCAGCTCGGCGGCCACCCGTACGGCGTCCTCCTCGGCGACCACGAAGTCCACGTCGTGGTCGGGCTCGGGGCCGCCGCGCGCCCACACGGCGTACCCGCCGGCCAGCGCGAACGGCAGCCCCGACTGCTTGAGTACGACGGCGACCCGCTTCAACGCCTCGCGCAGGTTGCCCTGCTCCTCCCCGGCCACGAGGGGTGAGGTACCCAGCCAGGCCGGCCGCATGCTCGGTGCCGATTGCCGCGACCGCCTCCGGGGCACAGGGGGGCATGCGGGTCGCCACCTTCAACATCCTGCACGGCCGCTCCCCCGAGGACGACCAGGTCGACCTGGATCGGTTCGTGCGAGCGGTGGCGCAGCTGGACGCCGACGTGCTGGCCCTCCAGGAGGTGGACCGCAACCAGCCGCGATCGGCGGGCGCGGACCTGACCGCCTTGGCCGCCGAGACCATGGGCGCGACCGAGCATCTGTTCGTCGCGGCATTGCACGGCAACCCCGGGGTGTGGCTGGCCGCCGACGGCGACGAGCAGCCCGATGCCGCGGCGTACGGCGTGGCGCTGCTGTCCCGACACCCGGTGACCTCGTGGCAGACGATTCGGTTGCCGGCCGCGCCGGTGCCGGTGCCGATGTGGTTCACCGGCTCGCGCCGGCCCGAGCTGGTCCGCGACGAGGCTCGGGTGGCCGTGTCGGCGACCATCGAGTCACCCCTGGGCGCGCTGACGGTGGTCAACACGCACCTGAGCTTCGTGCGGCCCTGGCAGCGGCAGCAGGTCCGGCGGCTTCGGGCCTCCCTGACCGACGTGGGCGGTCCGCTGCTGCTCGCCGGGGACCTGAACATGGGCCCCTCCTCGGCCCGCCGCCTCACCGGACTACGCTCCCTGGCGTCGGCCGACACGTTCCCGGCCGCGAGCCCCACCGAGCAGCTGGACCACCTGCTGGGCAGCGAGGATCTGCTCGGGTCGGTCCGTGGCTCGGGTTCGCGGCGGCTCGATCTCTCCGACCACCAGGCCCTGTGGGTCGACCTGGCACTGGGTCGACCTGGCACCAGGCCCACCTGGCTCGGCCCGCGATCGAGATGAGGAGGCCCGTTGACCCCGCAGCAGCCACCGACCCCGGAGGACCCGCCCAGAGTGCTGTGCCGGCACGCGGACGTGGTGGCCGCGGCCCGGGATCCCGAGACGTTCTCCAGCGCCGTCTCCCGACACCTCCAGATCCCCAACGGCCTCGACGGGGAGGAGCACGCGCGGTTCCGGCCGCTGATCGACTCCTTCTTCATCCCCGACCGGATGGCGGCCCTGGCGTCGGGGCTGCGGGCGCTGGCGCGAGACGCGGTGGCCGCACTCCCCCGCGGCGCGGAGGTGGACGCCGTGGCCGACCTCGGTTCGCCGTACGCCGTGCGGGCCACCTGCGTCTGGCTCGGGTGGCCACTGGAGCTGGAGGACGAGCTGCTGGCGTGGATGGCCGACAACCAGGCGGCCACCCGGTCCGGTGAGTACGAGCGCACCGCGGAGGTGGCGCTGCGCTTCGACGCCCTGATCCGCCGGCTGCTCGCGGTGCGCCGCGGCCCGGACGCCGCTGCCGAGGCACCCCAGGACGTGACGACCGAGCTGACGCGCGTGACGGTGGACGGGCGGCGGCTGACCGAGGACGAGATCGTCTCGGTGCTGCGCAACTGGACCGCGGGCGACATCGCCTCCATCGCGCTGTGCGTGGGGGTGGTGGTGAGGTACCTCGCCGAGCGGCCCGAGATCCAGGAGTCGGTACGTCGCCAGGCCGGCGACCCCGAGCGGCTGGACCGGGCGATCGAGGAGATCCTGCGCATCGACGATCCGTTCGTCGCCAACCGCCGCGTCGCCACCTGCCCCGTCACCCTCGGCACCACCGAGATCGCGGCCGGGCAGCGGGTGCTGCTGAGCTGGCGCGAGGCCAACCGCGACCCGGCGCGGTTCCCCGATCCCGACCGCTTCGACCCGGACGGCCACGCCGCCGACAACCTGGTCTACGGGACCGGTCCGCACGTGTGCCCCGGCCGTCCGCTGGCGCGCCTCGTGCTGCGCGTCCTCGTCGAGGAGCTGCTGTGGGCGACCCCGTCGTGGGTGGCCGGCGGCCCCGCCCAGCGGCAGGAGCCGCCGCTGGGCGGCTACCGGGTGGCGCCGGTCGTGTTGGGGCCTGCGGCACAATCACCAGTGACCCCTTTGATGTCCCGGGAGGACTCTTGACCAACCACGTCACCGTCGAGCGCGTGATCGCCGCCCCGCCGGAGCCGATCTTCGACCTGCTCGTCGACCCCGCTCGTCACCTCGACATCGACGGCTCCGGAACGGTGCAGGCCGCCCGCTCCGGCGGCCGGCGCCTCAAGCTGGGCGACAGCTTCGGCATGGACATGAAGATGGGCGCCAAGTACTCGACCCGCAACGAGGTCGTCGAGTTCGAGCCGAACCGCACGATCGCCTGGCGCACCCTGGCCCCGGGCCCGATCACCTTCCTGGTGACCGGGCGCACGTGGCGCTACGAGCTCGAGCCGGTCGAGGGTGGCACCCGGGTCCGGGAGACCTGGGACATCAGCACCGAGGCGCTGCCGAGCCGCTGGGTCGTACGCCGGATGGCCGGCCAGACGCGACGCAACATGGAGCGCACCCTGGAACGGATCGAGGAGCTCGTCACCGCCTGACCTGGCCCTGGCCTGACTCGGACTGCGGCCCGCGTGCGACCACCACGGCGCACGCGCCTACGATCAGGCTATGGCGAAGGACTTGAACCACGACCGGCCCCTCAGCAACGCCGCCTACGAGGCGGAGCTCACCCGTCTCCAGGCTGAGTTCGTCAAGGTGCAGGAGTGGGTCAAGACCGAGAAGCAGCGGGTCGTCGTCGTCTTCGAGGGCCGCGACGCGGCCGGCAAGGGCGGCACGATCAAGCGGATCACCGACTACCTCAGCCCGCGGAACGTGAAGATCGCTGCGCTGCCGATGCCCACCGAGCGCCAGAAGAGCCAGTGGTACTTCCAGCGCTACATCGAGCACCTGCCCGCGGCCGGCGAGATCACCCTCTTCGACCGGTCCTGGTACAACCGGGCCGGCGTGGAGCGGGTCATGGACTACTGCACCCCGAACGAGTACCGCCGCTTCCTGCACCAGTGCCCGATCTTCGAGCGGCTGCTGGTCGAGGACGGCATCCTGCTGCGCAAGTACTGGTTCTCGGTGAGCGACCAGGAGCAGCAGCGCCGGTTCAAGTCCCGCCTCAACGACCCGATGCGGCAGTGGAAGCTCTCCCCCACCGACCTGGAGTCGCTGACCCGATGGGAGGACTACTCGCGGGCCAAGGACGAGATGATGGTGCACACCGACATCCCCGAGGCGCCCTGGTACGTCGTGGAGTCGGACTCCAAGAAGCGCGCGCGGTTGAACATGATGTCGCACCTGCTCTCGACGCTGCCCTACTTCGAGGTGCCCGTGCCGACGCTGGAGCTGCCCGAGCGGCCCGCGCCCAAGGGCTACCAGCGGCCGCCGCGCGAGCACGCGACCTACGTGCCCGACCACAGCTCGACGCTCGCCTGACCCGCCCCTGCGGGGGCTGCCCTCAATTGAGGCTGCGCTCGCGGGCCTGCTCGAACAGCAGCCGGTCGTGCGCGTTGATGATCTCCAGGTCCGCCTCGCCCCGGCCGTGCAGCTCGGCCAGCCGCGCGTGGTTGTCCCGGACCTGCTGGCGGTCCCAGCCGATCGCCACCTGGGCGAAGCTCAATACCCGCGGCACCCGCGACCCGTCGATCTCGCCGTGGTGGTAGAACGCATCCCCGGCGTGCAGCAGCCAGCGGTCCCCGGCGTCGACCGCGACCGCGGCATGGCCGCGCGTGTGGCCGGGTAGCGGCACGAGCACCAGGCCCGGCGCGATCTCGGTCAGCTCCTGCGCCGCGGCGAACCCGCGCCAGGCCTCCCCGGTGCGGGCGTGCTCGACCAGCTTCGGGCCGTGTGCCCACTGAGCCGCGCGGTAGCGCTGACGCTCCCGGCGCGAGGGGGCCCGCATCGCGCCCTCGACCTCCTCCACCGTCACGTGCACCTGCGCCTCCGGGAAGTCGGCGAGGCCACCGATGTGGTCGAAGTCGAAGTGCGTGATCACGATGTGCCGCACGTCGCCCGGCTCGAAGCCCAGCGCCGCCACCTGCCGCACCGCGGCCTCGGACTCGATCAGCTTCGGCCCGACCAGCCGCCGGTTGGGTCCCAGCCGACCGGCGGGGTCGGCGATGTCCAGGAGGCCGTAGCCGCTGTCGACGAGGACCAGGCCCGACTCGGTCTCGAGCAGCAGGACGTGGGCGACCAGGTCGCTGCCGAAGGCGGCCATGGTCCCGCAGTTGAGGTGGTGTACGCGCACCCGTGTCATTGTGCCCGATGCGCCGGCTACCTCGGAGTGATGACCACCTCACCGCGGACCGCCAGCACCCCGGAGTCGTGGACGGTCTGGCCGCTCTGGTCGCGCACCACGATCCGGAAGGTGTCGCCCCACCACCCTGGGTCGCTCACCCGCACCTCGAAGGTGCCCGGGCTGCCGTTGACCGTGGCGGCCCCGGCCAGCCGGGCGGTCCGGTTGCCCAGGGCGAGCCAGTGCAGCGCCGTGCTGCGCACGCTCAGGCTCCCCGCGTCGGCGGTGCGGCCGCGCCACTCGAAGCGAACCGAGCCCGACGGCGCACTCGCCTGTCCCCGGTAACGCGCGGTCAACGCGAACAGCCCCGAGCCGTCTCCGGTCGAGAGCACGCCGGCACCCAGCACCGAGCCGGCGGTGTCGCTGCGCAGGTCCAGGCCGACCAGCACCGGGTCGTGGTCGGCGTTGCGGAACTCGTCGGGGGCGAAGAGCGCCGCGACCTGCCCGGGGCTCTTGAACTCGGTGTTGTAGTCCAGCACGCTCGGCTCGTCGGCGTTGACGTGCCAGTCCCCCACCCCGGCTACCTGGCCGGCCAGCGTCGTCGACGCCAAGGCGTGATCCAGGTACCCCCACTGCCCGTCGAACGCGTAGGAGTAGGCGTCGGCGCCGAGCCGCTCGGCGATCAGGTTCCGGTACCCGGCGCCGACCAACGCGTCGATCGGGTCCTCCTTGGCGTAGGAGTTGAGGTCGCCCAGGATCAGCCGGTCGGTGTCACCGGTGCCGGTCGGGTCGGTCGCGAGCCACTGCGCCAGCTCGGTGGCCGCGTTGACGCGGACCCCTGAGCAGTTGCCCTGGCCGTCGCCGCTGTCGGGGGCGTCGCACGCGCTGCCCTTGCTCTTGAGGTGGTTGACCACGACGGTGAAGACGCCGCCGGTGCCGACGTCCCGGAACGACTGGGCGAGCGCGGGTCGGTTCCGGGGCGCGGAGTCGCCGCCGGTCACGAACGAGTCGGTGTTCAGCGCAGCGGTGCTGCCCACGGGCGTCACCTTGGCCGGCTGGTAGATCGCCCCGACCTTGATCGCGTCGGTGCCCAGCGCGTCGACCTGGCCGGTTGCCGCGTCGACGTCGACGTACGCCCAGGTGCCCGCGCCTTGGACGGCGTTGAGCCGGCCCACCAGGTCCGCGATGGCGCTGGTCGGGCCGTAGCCGTCGTTCTCGATCTCGATCAGCCCGACGACCTCGGCGCCCATCCCGCTCAGGGCCGAGACCGTCTTGGCGGCCTGCCGCTCGAACTCCGCGGCGTTGTTGGCGCCCCGGCAGTCGGTCGCAGCGCCGGCAACGCCGAGCGTGCACCCCGCGAACGTGTTGAAGTAGTTGAGGACGTTCGCCCCCGCGACCTGCAGGCTGCCGCCGACGGCCGGGGCACCGGCCGGGCGTTGGTTGCCGGCCTCGAACGCGGCACTGCCACCCAGCGCGGCGATCGGCCGCAGCCGGAAGGCGTTGCCGCTGGCCGCGTTGCCGGCCCAGGTGTAGGTGAGGACGCCGACCGCCCCCGTCACGGTGTCGCCGCCCCGCAGCGTGTTGGCCGCGGACAGCGGCTGCCCTCCGCGACCGAACGTGATCGGGTCGGGGTTCTGCTGCTGGCTGGCGTCGTCGATGATCAGCCGCCGCAGGTTGTTGGCGGCCTGCAGGTCCAGGGCCGCGCTGCCGGGCTCGACCACGTTCGTCGGCTGCTGCAGGCGCCCGCCGGAGGAGACGACGACCTGGCCGAACCGGCCCAGCTGGAAGTGCTCGGTCACCGTCATGGTCTGGCCGACCCGCACCAGCATGCCCTCGAACCGCTCGAGGTCACCCGGCGCCGTGCGCGGGAAGCTGATGTCGGTGGGCGCCACGGCAGCCCCGCTGCCGCATACCTGGACCGAGGTCAGCGTCCCCAGCTGCGTCTGGTCCTGGAACTCGGCCGGGGTGCCCACCACGCGCACCCGGTCGCCGAGCGCCACGTCGTCGTCGCTGCCGTTGAACACGAAGATGCCGTCGGAAGTCGCGGGGTCCGCGTCGCCAGCCGGGTCCTGCAGGTAGAAGCCGCGCAGGGCGGGCGAGGGCCCCTCGTAGTCGCCGACGACGACGCCCTCGGTGGCCACTGGACCGGTCAGAGTGGTCGCGGCGCCGCTGCCCTGGACGCTCGGGATCGCGGTGTAGTCATCGCCGCAGACCGCGGAGGGGCCGGGCGGCGGCTCGACGTCGCCCTGGTGGCTCCCCAGCCCCGTGACGTCGTCGACGGCGTAGCCGTCCCACTGGGCGGCCGGGTCGAACGCGTCGGTCGCGTCCGAGTCGCCGACCTGCACGTCGTCCTTGCGGCGCAGCGTGTTGTCCGCGGTCGAGGTCACCGCCGTGCCCCACTCGGTGCCGGGGTCCACGCCCAGCTGCCCGATCGCGTCGAGCACCGCCGCGCCCTTGCGCAGCAGCACCACGTCGTCGCCGTTGAACCAGGACCCGCCGTTCGTCTGGTCCGCCTGCGCCAGGACGGCGGCGGCCGCGGAGGAGTGGGCCAGCACGAAGACGTCGCCGCTGGCGACGGATCCGGTCAGGCCGATCGTGGCGCCGGGGGTGGTGGCCCCGTTGAAGTAGTACTGGAGGGTGTAGCCGGACGCCGCCAGGTCGACCGACGCGTCGGTGCCGTTGTAGAGCTCGATCGCCTTGTTGTTGCTCGACCCCTCGACGTACTCACTGATGAAGAGGTCCGTGGGCGCCGCCTCGGCGCTGAGCTGGGCGCCGATGACCGACACCAGGCTCCCGACGATGCCCAGGGCCACGACCGTGGCCAGGCGGATGCTCGAACGTGCGTACCTCGGCTGCGCCAACTTCATCTGGGCCCACTTCCCCCTCGGCCGAGTCCCGATGAGCTCGGCGTCGTTGGCACAGTAGGCGGCGGCTCCGACAGTTGCCCAGCGCGGATGTGTCGCTTGCGTGAACTCGCCTCGGCCAGTTTGCGTCGGCCAGTTGCGCCGACCAGCGCGCTACCAGCGGTTGTGCACGTCCTCGGCCCAGCCCACGACGTCGGCGACCCGCACCCAGGCCCCGGTGTCGTCGCGCACCTGCCCGGACCAGTGGCCGAAGCACTGGTGCGTCCGGGAGGCGAAGACCTTCAGATCGGTCACCGAGCGCTTGAGGTGGAACGGCGTGAAGGTCAGGTCGACCGAGTCGCCCTCGACTCGCCAGGGCGCCAGCCAGTCGGCGGTGTCGTAGCTCCAGGTGAGCTCCTCGCTGATTTTGCTCAGGTGCCCGTCGACCAGCAGCGAGTTCTCCACCGACCCGGTCCCGTCGGTCCACTGGCCCCCCACCTGGATCCCGATGACGCGGCCCTCGGTACGCCCGGAGCCGGCGCCCCAGTTCCACTTCACCGAGTAGTGCCAGCGACCGCGGCCGTGGTCCAGGGTGGCCCACGACTCCCCGGCCGGGACCTCGAAGGCCTGGCCGTCCACCCACACCGTCCCGCTGGCGGGCCGGGCCACGTCCTTGACCGTGTACTGGAACAGCGTCTGGCTCCACGGCACGACCACGCCCAGGCACTCGTGGCCGGGTGGGCGGTGGGCGACCACGTCGAGCCGGACCCGGTCGCCCTCGGCCCGCAGCCTGGTGCCGTCGGGCACCTCGTCGATGTCGATGCGCACGGCTCGCGTGCGCGAGCGGACCGGCCCCGCGCCCAGGGTGCCCGGCAGGGTCACGTTGCGCCCCGGGAGGCTGATCGCGTCGTGCGAGATCGCCTCACCCGAGGCGCGGTCCAGCAGCCAGATGCCGTGTACGCCCGCGTAGTCCAGGGTGGAGGTCACCAGCGCGACCACGTGGGTCGGGGTGGTCACCGCCCAGTACTCCCAGCGCTTGTTTCGGCCCCGCCCTCGCCAGCCCCGGCCGATGCCGTCGGTGGTGATCAGCGGGCGCCGCGTCCACCCCACGGCATCGGGATTGAGCCGTCCGTCGGGCCGGGTCAGGGAGACCGGTTCGGTGATCTCGCGCTCGCGCACCAGCGTCATGGTCGGATCTTGGCACCATCGGCGTCGTTTGCGCGCCATGATGAACGCATGACTCAGGTTCTGGTAACCGCGACCGGTGACACCTACCACGCGTTCTTGCGCTGCCCCGCACTCGCCGAGGAAGCCCAGGAGCTCGGGCACCCGGTCGACCCGGTCGACCAGCCGCTGAAGGGCCTGCGTCAGACCGCGTGCCCCGAGTGCTGGCCCACCATCTCCGGCTTCGACGACTGGCGGGACCTGGAGATGGAGGTCGAGCGACTGGGCGACTCGCCGTACGAGGCGCTGTTCGTCAAGAACGTGTTGCGCGACGTCGCTGACCTGGACCCGGCCGAGGTGCTGCCCAAGCGCGACGTCGAGGTGGCCCCCGGTGTCACCCAGCACGTGGACTTCGTGCTCCCCTCCCCGGTGGGCCACCGGGTGGCGGTCCAGGTCGACCACCCCGAGGCCGAGGGTCTGCAGGCCGCTCTGGAGGACGCGGGCTGGGGCTATGTGAGCCTGACCAAGGAGCAGGTCACCGAGCAGAGCGCGCTGTGTGTCGCCCAGATCAACGCCGCGCTGCGCGACCCGAAGGCGCCGCGCCCGACGGAGCAGGCTCGGGCGGGCGGGGCCCCGGCCCCGAAGGCACCGCAGGCGGCACAGGGGCCGGCCGCGCCGGCGGAGGCCCCGGCGCCCAAGTCCGGCCTGGGGCTGGTGATCCTCGGGGCCCTGGCGCTGCTGACGATCATCGTGTTGGTCCTCGTGCTCCTCTAGCCGGGGACGTGGACCTGCACGCCGAGCAGGCCCTCCTCGACCATCCACGCCCAGTAGGTGTCGTTGGTGACGACCGCGCAGTCGAGCCGCTCCGCAACGGCCAGGATCAGCGCGTCACCGAGGGAGAGGGTGGCCGATGGCCCTCGGGACGAGGGTGGCCCGGGGTTCGCCTCCGACAGCTCGATCAGCTCGGCTGCCCGGATCAGGTCGTCCGCGGTCGGGGGCTCGACGTCGAGTCCGACCGCTGAGAGCGCCTCCCAGATGCGCTGCCCGCTGCTCGTGTTTCCCTTGCGCCGAGTGGTGGCGATGATCTCGGTCAGCGCTGGCCCCGCGAGGATCGGCTCGATGTCAGGGTGGTTGAGGGTGCGATCGATGGCCTTCCAGAAGGGTCGCTCCTGGGTGAGGTAGATGACGATCGTGGAAGAGTCGAAGACCGCCTTCACGGCGCCAGCCCGAGGGCGTTGAGCAGGTCGTGGGCGATCTCATCGTCGTCCCGCTCGTTTGCCTGCACCGCGGCCTCGACGCGGTCCCACTTGAGATCCACCCGGGCGCGGTCCTCGCTGCGGGACGTGCGTACGTCGCCCACGGCGTCGCCCGCGTCACCACCGGTGTTGTTGGCCCAGATGGCTTGGATGAGGGCTCGGGCAGGCACCAGCCGGACCTCGCCGTCCTGGACGCTGAGTCGCAGCCGGTCGCCGGGTTGGATGTCGAGCGACGCCCGGACGGCAGCAGGGATGACCACGCGGCCCTCGGGACTAACGCGGACGGCAACATCGCCGGTTTCTGTCATGGACGCCAGTCTATGTCAGTAACCATCAATCTGGCAGGCCCGCAGTTGATGACAAAGGGCTTCACTCGCGGCGAGAAATGCGACAGTGCGGCCTTCCGAAGCCAGCAGGTGACTTCAGAAGGCCGCACAAGTCGGTTTCGTGCAGATCAGCTGCAGCCGCTGGTGCTCCCGCAGCCCTCGCACACGTAGCAGCTGCCCGCCGGGCGCATCTTGGTGCCGCAGGTCATGCACAGCGGTGAGTCGACCGCCGTACCGGTGATCTTCTCCAGCAGCTCCGCCGAGGTGTGCGCCTCTCCGGTGGTGACCTTCGCCGGCACCTCGCGCGCCTCGGCGCCGTGGGTGTCCTTGGTCTCGACCTCCTCGAGGTCGAAGGTCTCCACGTGGTGGTCGGCCTTGAGCGACTCCAGCTCGCTGACCTCGATCAGCGGCTCGTAGGAGCCGGTCTCCAGGTGCCGCTGGCGCTCCTGGGCGGAGTAGATGCCCAGCATCGACCGGGCGTCGAAGTCCAGGTAGTCCAGCGCCAGCCGACGGAACACGTAGTCCATCAGCGACTGGGCCATCCGGATGTCCGGGTCGTCGGTCAGGCCGGCCGGCTCGAAGCGCAGGTTGGTGAACTTCGAGACGTAGGTCTCCAGCGGTACGCCGTACTGCAGGCCGATCGAGACCGCGATCGAGAAGGCGTCCATCACCCCGGCCAGGGTCGAGCCCTGCTTGCCCAGCTTGAGGAAGACCTCGCCGAGCTCACCGTCGTCGTGGGCACCGGAGGTCATGTAGCCCTCGGCCCCGCCCACGGTGAACGAGGTGGTGCGGGAGACGCGCGACTTCGGCAGCCGCTTGCGGGTCGGAGCGTAGACGACCTTCTCGACCACCTCGGCCTCGGCCGCCGCGGCGACGTCCGGCTTGGTCGCCTTGGCGTCGGCCAGCGGCTGGCCCACCTTGCAGTTGTCCCGGTAGACCGCGGTGGCCTTCAGGCCCAGCCGCCACGACTGGAGGTAGATGTCCTCGATCTCCTCCACGGTGGCGCTCTCGGGCAGGTTCACCGTCTTGGAGATCGCGCCGGACAGGAACGGCTGGCAGGCCGCCATCATCCGCACGTGGCCCATCGGGGCCAGCGCCCGGGCGCCCATCGCGGTGTCGAAGACCTCGTAGTGCTCCAGTTTCAGGCCCGGGGCATCGACCACGTGGCCGTGCTCGGCGATGTAGGCCACGATCGCCTCGCTCTGCTCGGCCTGGTAGCCCATCTTCTCCAGCGCCCGCGGGATCGTCTGGTTGACGATCTGCATGGAGCCGCCGCCGACGAGCTTCTTGAACTTCACCAGCGAGAAGTCCGGCTCGATCCCGGTGGTGTCGCAGTCCATCATGAAGCCGATCGTGCCGGTCGGCGCCAGGACCGAGGCCTGCGCGTTGCGGAAGCCGTTCTTGTCCCCCAGCTTGACCACGTCGGCCCAGGCCTGGGTGGCCAGCTTCATCACCCGGCCGTCCTCGGTGTGCAGCACCCGCACCTGGTCGTTGGCGGCCTGGTGCTTGCGCATCACCCGCTTGTGCGCCTCGGCGTTGCGGGCGTAGCCGGCGTACGGACCGACGACGGCGGCCAGCTCGGCCGAGCGCTTGTACGACGTGCCGGTCATCAGGCTGGTGATCGCGGCGGCCATCGAGCGGCCGCCGTCGGAGTCGTAGCCCAGGCCCATCGCCATCAGCAGCGCCCCGAGGTTGGCGTACCCGATGCCCAGCTGGCGGTAGTCGACCGTGGTCTTGCCGATCGACTCGGTCGGGAAGTCGGCGAAGCAGATGGAGATGTCCATCGCGGTGATGATGAACTGCACCGCCTTGGCGAACAGCGCGGCGTCGAAGGTGTCGTCGTCCTTGAGGAACTTCAGCAGGTTCAGCGACGCCAGGTTGCACGAGGAGTTGTCCAGCGACATGTACTCCGAGCACGGGTTGGAGGCGGTGATCCGGCCGGTCTCGGGGTTGGTGTGCCAGTCGTTGATGGTGTCGTCGTACTGCATGCCCGGGTCGGCACACGACCAGGCGGCCTCGCTGATCTTGCGGAACAGGGTCCGGGCGTCGACGGTCTCGATCACCTCGCCGCTGTCGCGGGCGCGGAGGCCGAAGTCGCGACCCTCCTCGACCGCCCGCATGAACTCGTCGCTGACCCGCACCGAGTTGTTGGCGTTCTGGTACTGCACGGAGGTGATGTCCTTGCCGCCCAGGTCCA
>ERZ1645187.3878-NODE-3878-length-12385-cov-11.949148_pt1 | contig 12385 bp, 5 predicted proteins | sample MGYA00575352_ERZ1645187 | MGnify/ENA primary metagenome ERZ1645187 (study PRJEB40837, sample SAMN11349314) | freshwater sediment metagenome | isolation source: river sediment | host: Sediment | place: India: Wazaribad , New Delhi | collected 2017-02-21 ... | reverse complement strand
AGAACGAGATCCTGCCCGTGCAGCTGCGGCCGCACCCGCACGAGTTCGAGCTGTATTACGACATCTGATCCGAGGGTTTTCACCCTCTGTCAGTAGTGGTCGAAAACGGCTCCTGACCTGCACAAACGTCTTTCGGCGTCTGTCAGCGTCAGGGGTCGTTTTTCGTTGTTCTGCGGCCCCACCGCGGCCCCAGCGTCATTCCTCTGTGGCCGGCTCGTGCTGCGCACCTAGGGAGCATGAGCATCTCCGTCCACTCCCCCGACGAGCTGATCGCGGCCATCCCGCACATGCTCGGCTTCAAGCCACAAGAGTCGATCGTCCTCATCCCGATCCGCTCCGACCTCCCCACCGCCCGCATCGACCTCCCGACCACCCCACGAGCCGAGGAGCTGGCATGGCGCTCGATCCGCGAGGGAATGTCGCGCTACGCCCGGCCCGGCGCCGCCGTCGGCATCGTCTGCTTCACGACCGACCGGCAGCAGGCTGACCGCGTCGGCTGCGAGTTCGCCGAGCGACTCGACACGATCGGCATCGACACCCGCCTCCTCCTCTGGGCCGATGAGACCCGCTGGGCCGACCTCGTTACCGGCGACATGGGACTCCAGACCGACGAGGCCCGTGAGCGCGTGGCCACCATGACCGTCCTCGCCGGTCGACCCCAGCCTGCTGCCACCCGCGACTCCCTCGCCCAGTCACTCATCGGCGACCGGGAGCCCGTGACGGCTTTGCTGGCCGAGACCCGCGCCAACACCACCGAGAGGACCGTCCAGACAGAGGGCCGCTGGGCCGTGAGCCGTGTGCAGCAGTTCCATCGCGATGGCGTGCGCCTGGACAATGCGGACGCCGCCAGGCTCCTCGTAGCCGTCGAAGCCATCCCGATCCGCGACCAGCTCTGGCACGCCATGACCCGTGGCAACGCCGTCTCCCACGTCGCACTGTGGACCGACATGACCAAACGCGCACCCGATGAGGTCCGCACCGCCGCAGCAACGCTGTTGGCCTTCGGAAGCTGGCTCAGCGGCGACGGCGCGATGGCCTGGTGCGCCCTCGACCAAGTGCCCGAGGGGAAGCCCTACGCCCTCGCGAACCTCGTCGCTGCAGCCATCGAGAGCGGGATGCACCCGCGAGAATGGGAAGCCGCGAGATCCATGCCGGAGCACGACATGGACCTTGCCGCCGCGCCTGCCCGGCCCCAGGGCATACGCCTCAGTTCCGTTCGTCCCGCGCACGAGTTGTGAGGCGAGTCCGTGAAGGTCATCTACCCGGGCCGAGGATCGGTCAGTCGCCTTGAGCTCCTGTTCGCGCGCGTAATCGGCGGCCACAGAGCCCCGCAGCGACCACAGCCTCGTGGTGACCTGGTGTACGGCGAGTCCGTCGAGTTCAGGCAGGCTTGAATCGCGACGCCAACGCTTCGCGGGTCGCCATCACGTCAAGGTCCCCTGCATCCTCAGTAAGCATCTTCGCGAGGCGCTTCGGCCAGAGCACGTGAATGTCCCTGGAGGTGAAGGAACCGCCGATGAGCGGCCAGTCCGCCTCCACGAAACAGAGCACGCCGGTGACGGGGAGATCGCCGACAACATCGCGAACGAGGTCGACCTGCTTGAGGACACCGTCGACGAGCTTGGTGCAGTCGCGACGGCCAACCAGCACCTTCTCGACGCGAGGCCGCAGAAGACCGCCCTCGACTTTCAGCTCTGGTCTGCCCTTGTACCGCTTGGCATCGATCACCCAGACACCCGCGGCTGTGACGGCGATGTGGTCGATGTTGGCCTTCGTGCCGGGGATGCGTCGGTCGTGCAGGACCGCGACCGACTCCGAGACGAGGGAGTCGAGACGAGCACCCAAGCGCTCCTCCCCGACAGCGCCAGTCGCCCACGCCTTCGTACTCTGCTTCTCGCCCGACAGGGAGACTGCGACACCGCCGAGCTTGCCCCACTTCTGACGCAGGCGCTCCTCGTCCTTCGCTTTGCGCCTCTCGTACTCACGTCGAGCGGACGATCCCGCGACGCCGGCGCCTTCGACAACATTCGCAGGCGCAGGCTGCTCGGCGACCAGCGCGGTCTCGGGGCCTGCCGAAACTCCTGCTGGGCACGCCACACAACGAACAGTCTTGGTGGAGCGTTCGTAGATCGCTTCTTCCCGGGCGGGCAGGTCGGTCTGACAGAGCCGACATACTCCGGCGTAGCGCAGCTTCATCCGCTTGTCGCCGCCGACTGGAGCAGAATCGTCCGCAGTCATGCGGAGCACCAAACGGTGAGCGGAGCGTTGATGGTCGTCCTGATGTAGCTCTCAGCAGCGGCAAGCAGGTCCGCCTGCTGCTGGCTGATCCGCGCCGCGCTCACACCCGGTTGGACGATAACGATCTCCATTCGCCGTCGATAGACCTGCGACTTCGCTTGAAGCTGAAGGAGTCCAGCGGCGTCACCTTCCTCGAACGGACTGACCCCTGTGCGCTGATGCTTCGCCTGTGCACGACGCGCGAGTCGCTTGAAGAAAGGGGTGAGATCGCTGCGCCGCCACGCTACAGACTTCTCGGCTTGACCACATACTTCGTAGAGATCGGCTACGCGCGCGCCAGGCGCCGAGTCGCCGGAATACTTACAATGAACCAGGCGGACGAGCAGACCCTCGTCGTCAAGCCTCATCGCGACGATGTCAGCGATCTCACCGGGTCCGTCGTCGTCGATCACAACGTCCCATCCGTCTCCCTCGGCCAGAAGGTCCCGGATCACGCGATGCTGAATCGAGTGGGCGAGTTTCTTGCCTGTTTGAGACTCGACCTTGATGTCCGTCCCCGTCCAATCGACGGCGATGAGATTGGCGGAGTCGTACGGAGCGCGGTCCCACTTCGGCCGGTAGAGAAGTCCACCTTCGACTATGCGGTCGTCATCCAACAAGAAGATCAGGCCGTTCTGGTTGAGCCAAGTGCTGAGCGGCATCTCCGACCGCGGCCGGACGACTTGAATCTCGTCACTAGCAGCGCACGAGTAGGTCACCTCGCCGGCGGAGCCAACCGCTGCCTCGTACTGGACCGTCCACGCGTCATTCGAAACCGTGAACTTGAAGGGCCCTGTACTGCGGGAGGTATCCGGCACCAAGTCGCAGTAGACGGCTTCGATCGTCTTATCGCCATAGGTGAGCCGCATGCTTTCAGCGCTCTGCGTGTGCAGCTCCCACGGCCACTCGACGCCGAGCAGCACGCCATCCGGCCTTCCGCTCAGTGACTCGGGAAGGATGAAGTTCCCGATGACGTGTTCGATGGTGACTGTGTCATCGAGGAGCTTCGTGCCGATGGCATCGCACCAATCGCACCATTGCTTCAGGCTCGTTGCAGTCGAGTGAGACCAGATGCGGCCCTTTTGAGAGGCGCTGATGTTGACCCGTTCACCTTCGCGATATCCCGATCCGGAGATGTTCGTCTGGGTCTTCGTCCCGGCCTCGGCCGCTGTGAAGCTCTCGGTCACGTCGGAGCCGACGTGCATTGAGAACCTTCGGAACTGGCTGCGGGCATCGAGGACCCCAACGTTAGTCGGTACAAGGCGTCGAACATCGCCCATGACCCGGTAAACCTGCGTCCCGTTGAATCGCGTGGCCCCCGCGCCCAGCACTGCCTCTGCGAGCTCCTCGAATACGCCGTCGTTCGCCGAGTTGTTGATGTAGAGCAGCCTGCGCACGCTGTCGAAGTACAGGACGTACAGCTCGTAGCCGACCTCGTCGAGTGTCTTAAGGTCGCCCCACCGGACCGGAGTCCGTCGCTCGACCACGCACCAAGCGACACCGGCCTGAGCATTCAGCCCGATCGGGTTGGTGAGCAGGGATTCCTCACCGAAGTAGTCCACAATCGCGTCAGTGCTCCACTGAGCCGACGGAGCCCTATAGACGACGGTGCTCATCTTCGGGAGCAGGCTTCGGAGTGCCACCTCATCAGGAAGGCTGCCAAACCCGGCCTCGAAGTCGCTGATCTCCTGCTGTTCATCGGCCGCCGTCTCGGAAAGGTCTCGGAGAACGACGTTCCAGTCCGCGTCCTCGGCGTACAGGCTCCGCAGGCGTGGATCGGGCTCCAGTTCCGTTCGAGAGACGAACATGGCAGCGTTGCCGAAGTCGCCGCCGGAAGAGGTTCGGGCGAATCTTCCAATGAACTGGAGGGTCACGCCGAGGCTCTTGTGCGAATCGTGGACCGCCGCAACCTTCAACGCCGGCAGGTCGAATCCCTCGCCGAGCATGTCGACGCAAACCACGACGCGGGAGGTCCTGTCCATCAAGCCCGCGACTGCGGCCTTGCGGGGCTTCGCGTTGAGTTGGCTGTAGATGGCTACAGGCTTGAGGTCGGGTGCAAGTTGTGCGTAGACCGCCAGGATGGCCTTGGCCCGCGGGATGCTCTTGACCCGTGCCATCAGCACATGATCCTTGCCGGCTGCGAGATCAGCCCGCAATCTCGCGACTGACTCTGCCGCCAAGGCCGCGTCGGGGTTCTCGAAGTCGACCACCGACTTGAAATCGATCTGTGAGAAGTAGCCCTGTCGTTGGGCCTCACGGAGCGGGAACGAGTAGATCACGCGGCCCTGCAGATGCTTGCCGTCTTCGCGAAACGGCGTCGCAGTGAACTGAACAACCGGCTTGTCCGCGAAGGCGGTCCGGATATCAGTCCAGGTTGACGCAGCAACGTGGTGAGCCTCATCGACAAACAGGTGGCTGAACTCGGACAGAAATGCTGCCCTCACATCGGCAGGGGACGAGTGGAGTGCGGCCGGCGTGCTCACCACTACGTTGCACGCTTGTGCGAACGAAACCGCATCGCTCTCGGTGGAAAACTTGTGACCGATCCGCCCAACGACCGGGCGGAGTGCGTTGGGTGCGACGATCCCAAGTTCCTGCAACACTCCGAGCCTGTCGAACTTGCCCGCGATCTGCTCTCGTAGCGCGTCCGACGGCACGATCACAAGCAGGCGCTCGGGCCTCGCAGTCACGAGCAATCCGAGCATCGTCTCCGTCTTGCCAGTACCCGTCGGCATGACGACTGTTGCTGGCTCGGTGCGCTTGGTTGTCCAGTACCCGAGGACAGCGTGGATAGCACCCAACTGCGGTGAACGGAGCCCAACCTCGTCCTCGCCCGGTTCCTCGAGCCTGAGCGCGCCACGGTAGCTGTCGAGCACCTCACCTGGCGCCCGCCGGGGCAGGGAGGCTGTCATGACCCATGACGCATACTGCACAGCGTCACCTGCCCTGGTTCCGTTTGGAACCTGAAGCCAGACGTCCACGCCCGAGAGCGGCCGGTCTACCGTCGAGACAGGCCACTTCCCAAAGGCGTTGGACGCCACCAGCCCGCCCGCGTCTTCGGCAACGACGGTGAAGGCGGAAGACGGAACGATCAGTTGGCGACCGACGTTGTTATCGATGACGAGCGACTCCGACCATTGGTCGGCGCTGCGCCACGCCTCTAGCCCTTGGGCGTCCGTCATTCGCGAGTCAGCTCTCTTCGAAGCCCGACTGGTCGAACTTGAGGGTCTTGGCGTTCTCCGAGACCGTGCGGACCTTGCCTTCCTCGAAGCCGGCTGTCTTGGTGGCTTCGATTTCGATGCGGACGGTCAGCTCGGTGCCGTCGTCGGCGCGGAGGTTGGCGATGACCTCGTCGGCGATGTTCTTGAAGTCCATCGCGATCTTGTCGGAGTTGAGGGTCTTGACTCCGTAGAATCGCGTCTTGGGCTTGGGGAAGAACGTGTCGACCTTCGGCGCGGACGGGTCGTGGGTAACGCCGCTGGTGCCGGTCTGCTCCACCAGATCAGTGAGCTGTTGCTCCGCAGACGGCGCGGGCGCTGACTCCGCTTCGATCTGCTTGAGCGCAACCGACGGCTGCACGAGCAAGAGCGAGTCAGTGGCCATCGGCGCGGAGGTTGTGTCTTGCGGTGTCCACAGACCGACATAACGATCGGCAGCCTGGTCGTAGCCCGTGGCGAGGGCAAAGGCGTCGGTCTGCCAGATCATCGGCAGGTCGACGATGCCCTCGTCCAAGACGCGGCGGTCGCGCAGTCGCGGCATGTAGGGGTACTGGCTGTACAGGCCCCACAGGTCGCCGAGGGAGACGTGGCCATCCTTCCAGATCTGCGGGACCTTGCCGATCGCCAACCGGATCGTGGCTGCGGCCTGACGGGTCGACAGGTCGCCGTCGTTGCCCAGGCGTCGTGACACGCGCTCCGCCAGAGCGGCGGACTGGCCTTCGACCTTGGTCTCTCGGATCACGAACGGTGCACCCGGGTCCGGCTGTGCCGGGACCAGTGCCCAGGTGAAGGTCAACAGGAGTCGGTCGTTGACTGTCGAGTCCGCTTGGGCCTGCCGTTGGGTGGCCTGGTTCTTCTGGTTCTGGGTCAGGTCCAGGTCAGCTTCATTGGCCAGCACGTGGGTCCAACCGAGGTAGTCGCGGGTGGCGGCGTCGAGTTCGGCGAGCCGGTCCTCGTCGGCGGCAAGGTAGACAACCGCATTGCGGTGCGTCCGGTTCGCTGTCCCCCGCTGCTCGGTCGCCTTCTGCGCGAATTCCATCGCAGCCGTGCTGGCCTGCTTGCGCTTGTGCGCCACCTTCGGGTGCAGGATCACCAGCCGCGCTTCATCGGTGTCAGGGATGTCGGCGTTGTTCTCCGGGCACACGTGAACACCAGCGAAGTCACCACGAGACTTCGCCTGGCTCTGGAGTCGCTTGACGATCTCGGCCCACACGTCTTCCTTGTGGAGACGCTCTGCCTGGTCCTTGGCCGTGCGGGTGATGTTGGCCTGCAAGTCGTACCAGTAACGACCCGACCCGGAGTAGAAGTACGTTGCCCGATCCCCGAGCTGGGTCAACGCAGCGTGGAAGTTGCCCGGTACGTCACCCGGCACAGCGGTGCCGAGGAACACCCGCTGAGTGGCAATGCCCTTGTTCACCGCTCCTGGAGCAACTGTGGGGGCAGCACCGAAGAACACCGTGCGCGCCAGGCGCTTCGTCAACGCCCGCTGCCCGAACAGCGGCTTCTCCACATCGATGCGCGCCGGCAGCGAATTCGCACCATCCACATCGGCGTCGATGATCGTCTTCCACGAATCCTGCAGATACTGCGTCAACTCAGAGTTCACGCTCGACGTCGCCAGCGGGATCGAACCCGGCATGATCAACGGTGAGGAGTCCTCACCAGTCCACAGAGCGTGGATCACCGTGCTCATCAAACGCAGAACACCGCGGGTGCGCTGGAACCGCTCCAGCGAAGACCACTCCTCATAGAGGGTGTCGAACAGTTCAGGGTGGATCGGGTAGGTCCGCTTGATGCGGTCCTCGTACCCCGATTCGCGCGCTTCGCGGGGGAAGTCGTCGGTGTACTTGCGGTACATCTCGACATATGACTTCGCCGTGGCGCCGATGGACGCCAGCGCCGTCGCATCTGCTTGCTTGAAGAGGCGCTGCTTCACGATGTGGTAGGCCTCGTCCGACGACGCCGGACGCCACTGATCCGCCACCCGACGCACCACGTTCTGCAGCCGCTTCAGCGCCTCCAAGCCGTTGGCTCCACCGACCTCCTCAGCGTTGCCGGCAACGATCGTGTCCCCTGCATCACCGGTCTCGGACGCCGGGATCGAGATCGCAAGCAGCACCCCGGAGGTGCCCTTCGCGGACTCAGTCAGGGATTGAGCGAACGTGAACTGGTCATCGAACGTTCCGCCAGCCAGGTCGTCGCGGCCGACCAGCGAACGGGCATAGGCCACCCACTCATCGATCAGGATCACCGCGGGGGCGTACGTCTTCAACAGTTCATGCAGTGCATCACCGGGGTGGGTGCGGTCGCGGTCAGACTTTGCGACCAGCGCATACGCCTCAGGACCGCCGAGCTGCCAGGCGAGCTCTCCCCAGATCGTGTTGACCTGGGTTCCGCCGGCCTTGGTCACGCCCGAGGGGCTGAAGTGGTTGCCGACGATGGCGACCCGGTTGATCTTCTCTCCGGTGTACCCGTTGGCGAGCAGGAGTTCCTGGGTCTCCTGCGGGTAGTCCCCGACAGGGAGTCCGGCGGCGACGTGCCACAAAGACAACATCGAGTGGGTCTTGCCGCCACCGAAGTTCGTCTGCAGGTTGATGACCGGCGACACGTTGTCGTCACCAGAGAACCGCCGCACCGCACGGCCAATCAGGTCACTAAGACCCTCGGTCAGGTAGGTGCGCTTGAAGAACTCGACCGGGTCCGCGTAGTCGGCATCGACCTCGCCACCGGTCGCCACCTTGTACAGGTCGGCAGCGAACTCGGAGGCATGGAAGTTACCTGTCGCGACATCATCGTGCGGCTGCAACACCTCGCGCCAAGGCCGGAGCCCCGTCGCTTCGGGGTTGTCGACCGCAGCCTTCAAGACTTTCTTGTCCGCCTTGTCAGCCGTCACCCGCCGCAGATCCAGGCGGATCGCCTTCAAGTCATCAGCCACAGACCCGCCGGCGTTGATCAAACCGACCAATCGCTCAGCCGTGTCGAGGATCCGGTACGCATCGTCATCGGTGAACGAACCATTGTGGGCCCACGTGTTGCGCGCGTTCTTCAACTCCGTCGCAAAGGCTTCGCCGATCCGTCCGAGCGTGTCCGAAAACGGATACCACCGTGGCTGGAACCGCGTCGTGATCGACGTGTCCGTCAGCATCCGCAGCTGCGCTGCCGGATCGAGCGGGTCATAGACGCGCCCGGTGTCGCCGTCGCGCGCCTCAATCAGCTTGATCCACTGCGCGCCCGCTGCTTGGTCGACCGCACCGATCACCGACGAGATGTAGTCATCGAGTACCGGAGCCAGTAGCTCGAACATCTTCCCGATGCGATCGCGATTGCTCAGTGCCATGTCACTCGTCCTCGTCGAAGTCGAAAGCCCCTTGCGATGGAGAAGGCTTCTTTGCGGAGCGAGCGACCTCAAGAATCTCGGGCCAACTCGTCACCAAGCTGTTGAACGACAGCGCATCCTTCGTCCAGCCGTTGCCCTCCGCAATGCGGAAGAGCAGGTGTGCCAACTCCTTGACCAAGTCCGAATCCACTGCACCATCAGTGCGACTCATCGCCGCCTGAAGGAAGTCACCTGCGGGAGCGATTCCGTCGCGCTCCAACACCTTGATCAGGTGGTGGAGAGCCTCCCAATTACTGGTGTGAAGATCCTCGAGAACGTCGTAGTCCCATGGCAGATCCGCAGGCTGGATGAGTTGGACTTTCCCCGCCCGGCTGGTCAAGATTTCGTCGCGGTCCATGGCGTCGACACTCGTGTTGCGCGCACGGGCGAGATTGTCCGCATCACCGAACTTGCCAACTCCATATCCGCACTGCCGGTACCAAGCGATAGCAAAGCGGGAGGTCGCGTCAAAGTCGCCCTCCTGCTCGTTGAGCACTTGGTCGAGGATCTCGTTGATCCGAGACAGTGCCGAGCGAACCGTCATCTTCTTACCGTCGGGTTCAAGCACCGCGGAGTAGCGACTAAACACCGCCATGCCGGGACCGATCGCAGCCTGCGGTAGGTCAACTGGCGCGATCTGTCCTTGCTGAAGCTTCCGAAGCGCATCGGGCAACTCGGATTCCAGAGCCAAGATGAATCCGCGGCGATCGGTTGTGCGAGCACCATCCACCCTCGGCCGCAGCGTGAGCACGATCGAAGAAGCCAGTGCATTCGTGCCCGAAGCCACCATTCGGTTGCTCATCTCAGATCGGTTCGGCCATGTCGAAGTGATCTCCCACCCCGATCGGATCATTCCTTCCAACAACGTCTCCCAGCCCGTTGAGGCCTCGCCATTGTCATCGGAGTCAGACTGCTTGAAGGCGTACCAAACAGCGATCGGGTACTCCGGCATTGCGGTTTCGCGAGCATGGGCGAAAACACTTCTGAAGCCGTCCTCGAAGAACTTCTGGGCTCCAGCCTTACCGTCATGCCGATACGGGTTCGCGACCAGTTCTTCGGCCTTCGGAACGAGCATTGTCGCGAACAATTCGGGGTGTACCTCGCGGAGAGAACGACGCAACCAGACATAGAAGTAGTCCGAGAGATCGGAGTACCCAATGTTGTCGTAGTACGGCGGATCTGTGTGGATGAGGACGCCTGCGTAGGAGCGGTTCGCTGCATCTTCCTGTTCAGCAGTTGCCTTCTGCTTAGCACTCAAGCACTCGACAGTCTCAGCAGTCCACAGCAACGAATTGCTAAATGAGCCAGTGTTGTCGCCGAGCGCATCCACTTCGCAGAAGTCCCACATCATGGGGATCGCCTGCCGGGCAAACGTCGAACTTGTTGACTCGCGCGATACATACCAGTTCACGAGGGTCGAATTCCGATCGGTCATCTTGCTGACCACGATCCCGAGGTACGTTGCGATCGCGTCGGCATATTCCGGAGTCGCGCCGTCATCGAGCGCCTTTCTCCGAGCGTCGGCGACGAGATCACTGAGAGTCGTAAGCGTGACCAACTGCCGATTTGTGAAGAGGTCTGCAAACCTCGTCAGGCCATATAGTTGCGTGCGAATGTCACGGGGGTGGTAACCAATCTCCTGATTTGGCACCGCCTCGGGCCGCTCGACTCGTGCTGCCGCGGCCTGCTCGGCATCGGGGGGCAGGTAATCACGCCGACGATTTCCTTCTGCGACGACTGCCATCAATTGGGTGCCCAGGTTCCCGGCACTCGCATCTTTCCGGATGTGTTCAAAAGACGCCGGAGTCGAACACGCAAGACATATGCCGCCTGTCCGACTCATTGTGCCATCATTCCCAGCTGCCGGCGCGCCCGCGAGTCCGTAGCCAATGTCGAACTGGACCCGCTGACCGCTCGCGCGACTTGGATCTGCCACCACGCTCGGCTTGACCCAAGCCTCCTTGCCCTTCTTCTTCCCGAGCCACCAGCTGCGAACGAGGGGCATCTCGATGCCACATGCGGGGTTGGGACAGGTAACGGTGCGGGCCCAAATCCACGCGATGACCGCCTGTCCCCCAGCCTTTGGGTAGAGGTGACCGATGGACCGTTCCGCTTCGCTCCGCATCCACTCGCCATACGCACGGACATCTGCGGCGAGACCTTCGGCGCCGCTCCACTTACGAATCTGCGAGTCGGCGAGCCCCGGAAAGATAGGCGCCCGGTCCTTGAACCTGGGCGGGATCTCGATCAGTGCCTTGTTGATGAGAACGGCAACTGGGTTGAGATCGGAAGCGTGCGCTTCCAAACCAAGGCGCTGAGCCTCCAGCGGGATGGTGCCGCCACCGGCGAAAGGGTCAAGGATCGTCGGCGGGTTTCCGCCCGTGGATTTGAGAATCTCCGCATATGCCTCGGCAAGAAGCCTTTCGTCGCGAACGTTGTCCCAGTTGACAAGTCGCTCGATAAGCCGATGCAGCCGATCACGCTCCCGCCGCTGAAGCTCTTCCGTCGGAAACTCGTCCGGGTGAGATGAAGGGTCATCAACAAGCTGAGCAAAGAGCACTGCACGAGCTGCGGCCATCGGACGCCGCGCCCACCACAGGTGCAACGTCGACGGGTGCCCGTGCCGGATCGACTTCTCTCGGGCAGACTCCCGGTTGATCACCTCAAGCGGCAATGCCACCTCGATCAGCTTGCGCTTCTGAATCACGTCGACCCCTCTGCCCGGCGTCCGGGCATAACCGAGCGGCGCCGGAGCGCCGCGCTTGCATGGCCCCAAACTTATCCCTGAGCGCCGACACAACTGGAGCAGACGGTGGAATCTCCCGTGCGCGGGGCGCACGGATGCCAAGATTGACTCGTGGTCGACGTCCGTGCAGCTCTAGCTAGAGGCAGAGAAGCCTGTCTTGACCACATGGCCTCGTGCGAGTCATCCGGTCTTCAGTGGACCGAGGAGCCGGTCACCGAGATCTTCCTCAGTCGAACAGCACCGGAGATCAGTTTCGCCACCTTCACGCGGAAGCAGGAGAGCCAGGTCGGGGCCGACTGGCTCTGGTGGTGGGTCGCTCCGAACGGCGAGGCGTACGGGATGCTGGTGCAGGCCAAGCGGTTGTACGTCGATGGCCCACGGTGGAGCTTCAAGTTTGACCACAACTCCGGTGAACAGCGACAGGCGCTCTTTGACGCCGCCCGCGCGCTCGATGTCGCTCCTGCCTACTGCCTGTACCTCGGCACCCAGCGGTATCGGGGTCCGGCGGATTGCGGGACCGTCTCGCACGAGGCGGAGGACTGCGTTGAGTGTGCGTTGCTCACAATCTCCCTGATGCCAGCGAACCTCGCCGTCAGTCACTTGGTTACCGATGCCCATGACACCTACAGCCAATCGGTCTCGCTGGAGGCTGCCTTCGACAACGCTGAGAGGCAGTCGGCCTGGCTCGGTGCGATCAACGCCGACCTGACCGCTGATGGCGCTCACCGGAATTCCCCAGGGGTGCTCATCGAATTTCCCCACCCTGGG
>ERZ1645187.3877-NODE-3877-length-12385-cov-13.837388_pt1 | contig 12385 bp, 15 predicted proteins | sample MGYA00575352_ERZ1645187 | MGnify/ENA primary metagenome ERZ1645187 (study PRJEB40837, sample SAMN11349314) | freshwater sediment metagenome | isolation source: river sediment | host: Sediment | place: India: Wazaribad , New Delhi | collected 2017-02-21 ... | reverse complement strand
CCCGCTCCAGTCGCGCCTACTCCGGAAGCAACTGCCAGGCGCCATCCTTCAGCGTCATCATCACCCGGCCGCGCTGGTCGAAGCCGGAATGATCCTGCGCGCTCATGTTGTACACGCCCTGGGTGCCGACCAGTTCGCGCACGGACTCGAGCGCGTCGCGCAGGGCGGCGCGGAACTCGGGCGTGCCGGGCCTGGCCGTCTTCATCGCTTCGGGCACGGCTTTTTGCAGCAACAGACCGGCGTCGAAGACGTTGGCGCCGAAGGTGGCCGGCTTGGTGCCGTGCAGCTTCTCGTAGGCGGCGATGTAGGCCTGCGCGACCTTCTTCGACGGCACGCTGTCCGGCACCTGGTCGAGCACGACCATGGCGCTGGCGGCCATGAAGGCGCCTTCCAGCTTCTTGCCGCCCAGGCGCACGAAGTCCGGCGTCGCGGCGCCGTGCGTCTGGTAGATCTTGCCCTTGTAGCCGAGGTCGACCAGCGTGGTGTGCGGCAGCACGGCCGGACCGCCGGTGCCGGCGACCAGGATGGCGTCGGGCTTGGCGGCGACCAGCTTGATCGCCTGGCCGCTCACCGACTGGTCGGTGCGCTGGTAGCGCTCGACGGCGACCAGGTTGATGCCGGCCGCCTTGGCCTGCGCGGTGATCTCCTTCAGCCAGCTTTCGCCATAGGGGTCGTTGTAGCCGATGAAGCCGAGCGTCTTGACGCCGCTCTTCTTCATGTGCGCGACCAGCGCGTCGCCGATCAGGCCGTCGTTCTGCGTGGTCTTGAACACCCAGCGCTTCTGCTCGTTCATCGGCAGCACCACCGCCGGCGTGCCCACCGGCGCCAGCATCGGCGTGCCGGACTCGGCGATGAAAGGCAGCACCGCCATGGCGTTGGGCGAGCCGGTCGGGCCGATGAAGGCATCGACCTTGTGCTCGGTCAGGAAGCGCTTGACGAACTGCACCGTCTGGGTGGCGTCCGAGGCATCGTCGTAATAGACATACTCGACGCCGACATTGCCGATGCGCGCCGGCAACAGCGGCACGGTGTTCTTCTGCGGGATGCCGACGAAGGCCGTCGGCCCGGTGGACGAGGCGATCACGCCGACTTTCATCTGCGCGGAAGCCGTGCCGGCCAACAGCGCGACGAGCAATGCGGAAAACAGCGTCTTCATGGTTTTCTCCCCCCGTGGCGGTCAATGGTGCCGCGATTATGGCACTCATGCCGCCCCGGCTCCCCTCCAACGAGGGACGGGCCAATTCGGGCGGGCTAATGCGTGATGTCCCCGCCGTCCGCGGGCGGGACCGGCACGCCGTGGCGGTCCACCGTGATCACCGGGATGGCCCGGCTCTTGCGCATCACGGCCGCGACGATCTCCTTCGAGAACAGGCCCAGCAGGCCGCCGGCCGGCGGCGGCATGACGATCGCGTCGCAGGCGAGTTCCTCGGCGGTATCAAGGATGGAGAACACCACGCCGCCGCGCTTGAAGAAGCCGCGGCAGGGAATGCGCCCGGCGGCGAGCGGCGCGCAGGCCTCCTCGATGAAGGCCTGGGCGCGCTCGGCCTGGAAGCGGGCGATCTCCGCCTGGGTGCGGAAGCGCAACACTTCCCACTGGGTGACGGGCTCGCCGACGTTGAGGCAGCAGACCTCGACCGCGCGGCCCAGCGCATGCAGGCGCAGGGCGTAGGCGATGCCCCAGCGCGAGTCGTCGTTGGCATTGACCGGCACGAGCAGGCGCAGCGGGCGCCCCGTCGCGGCGGCGGCTTCGTCTTCGCTCATGATCCGATCCCCGTGGATGCCGGCGGCCGGCGGCGCGCGGCGGGTCGATGGGCGGTGAGCGGCGGTGGTCACGTTCATGATTCGCCTCCTTGAGAAAAGCCGTGGCGGGCGGCGATGACGGCATCGAGGCCGCGGCGCGCGCGGCGCAGATAGACGGGGCCGACCACCAGGACCAGCAGCGGCAGGGCCGCGACGAACTGGATCAGGTAGCGCAACGGCGGGGAGAGGGCGAGCGCCTGTTCCGCGTCGAAGCCCAGCAGATAGGCGACGAAGGCCACGCCGGCCACCATGGCGACGCGCTCCGGGGTGTCGAACTCGGCGTCGCGCGCCCGCGCGAGCGCCCGTTCCCATTCGCCGGCCGGCAGCTCTGCGAGCCGTGGAAAGGCCCACAGCAGCAGGCCGCGCTTGAGGGCGGCGCCGGACGTGGGGAAGGTCTTGAGTCCGGGCATGGCCTTACCCCAGGTAGTAGAGGGCCAAGTGGGCCAGCAGCATGACCATCACCCACAGCGACATGCTGCCGGTGGGCCAGGAGCGCAGCAGCATGCCGCCGGGCTGCATCTGGCGGGCGAGCGCCGCGCCCGGCGCCGCCAGCCGCTTTTGCAGGGCTTCCCGGAGGCCGGCGCGGGCTTGCCGCAGCGCGCGGCGGCAGACCGCCGTGACGGCGGGCATCGCCCGGCGGTAGAACCAGTCGCTGTCCAGGTTCACGGACTTGAGTTCCGGCGGATAGATGCCGGTGCGCATCAGCACGGCGAAGGCGAGCGCGGAGAAGAACAGCAGTTGAAGTTGCGCCACGATGTGCGAAGCCGTATAGGGCTCGTAATCCGGCGCGTATGGCAGCAGCCCGTACAGGATGCCGGGAAAAACGCCGATGCCGATGCACAGGGCGGCGGCGATGCCCATCGCCGCCAGCATGTTCTTCGGCGCCTCGGCGCAGCGGATGCCCGAGTCGTGCGCGAAGAAGGCGAAGTAGGGAATCTTGATGCCGGCGTGGTGGAACACGCCGGCCGAGGCGAACAGCAACACCAGCCAGTTGAAGGTCAGCCCCTCCATCGCGGCGGCGCTCATGATCATCGACTTGGTGACGAATCCGGAAAACAGCGGGAAGGCCGAGATCGACGCGGCCCCGACGATGCAGAAGCCGGTCGTCCAGGGCATCGACTTGTAGAGGCCGCCCAGTTCGCTGCCCTTGATGGTGCCGGCGCGCAGCAGCACCGCGCCCATGCTCATGAACAGCAGCCCCTTGAAGATGATGTCGGCGAAGGCGTGCGCCACCGCGCCGTTGATCGCCAGCTCGGTGCCGATGCCGATACCCACCACCATGAAGCCGAGCTGGTTGTTCATGCTGTAGGCCAGCACGCGCCGCAGGTCGTTCTCGATCACCGCGTAGAAGATCGGGAAGGCGGCCATCAGGGTGCCGATCCAGATCAGTTCCTCGGTGCCGGCGAAGCCGCGCGCCAACGCGTAGATGCCCAGCTTGGTGGTGAAGGCGGAGAGGAACACCGTGCCGCTGGGCGTCGCTTCCGGGTAGGCGTCCATCAGCCAGTTGTGCAGGAAGGGGAAGGCGCTCTTGATGCCGAAAGCGATCAGGATCAGCAGGCCGGCGGTGCCGCTCAGGCCGATGTGGCCGAAGGCGAACGAGCCGGTGTCATGCCAGTGCAGCAGGCTGCCGGCGAGCAGGAACATGCCCGACAGCAGCTGGATGATGACGTAGCGCATGCCCACCGCCGCCGAATGCTCGCCGCGCCGCGCCCAGACCAGCAGCACGGACGTCACCGCGGTGAGTTCCCAGTAGAGGAACAGCGACATCAGGTCGCCCGCGAACACCGCGCCGATCGCACTGCCGGCATAGACCATACCGGCGACATGCTGCGACACGTCCTTCACGTGCAGCGCGTAGATCACGCTGAGCAGCAAGGCCAGGAGGAAGATGTAGCCGAACAGCAGGCTGAGCTTGTCGACGCGCATCAGCACCAGCGTCTGGCCGAGCAGTTCGACCTCGCCGTGCAGGCCGTGCGGAATCGCCAGCAGGTAGCCGAAAGCGATCACCGGCAGCAGCAGCATCCAGGCGCTGCGCAGGCCGCCGCGCAGGAAGGGAATCAGCGCGGCGCCGAGGATGGGGATCAGGGCGACGGGGAAATCACCGCTCATGGGGCTTCCTGTCGTAATAGTCTTCCGGCCGCATCAGCAGCTTGCGCAACTGCTTGGCGGCCAGCACCAGCGCGACGCAGGCGAAAAAGCCGTAGATGCCGTGGAAACCGAACAGCATGGCGAATTCGAAATCCTCGTGGCGGTGCAGGAACAGGTCGATCGAGATCAGCAGGCCGCAGGCGATCCACAGGCCCTTGTAGAGCTTCGTGACGTTTGCGCTGCTGTCGAGCCAATGGCGTTTCTTGTCGTCGGTCATCGCTTGTCTCGCATCAGGCGGATACCAGGGGCTGCACGAGGCGCAACAGCGGCGCCGAGAAGAAGAACAGGGCCAGCGTTCCGGCGGCGGTGGTCAGCAGCGCCAGGAGCATCGGCCAGGGCGCCTCGCCGTGCGGGTGGTGCGCGTCCTCGGCCGACAGCGGCTTGAAGAAGGCCGCATGGACGATCGGCAGGAAATAGGCGGCGTTCAGCAGGGTGCTGCCGACCAGCACCGCGACCGCCAGGTAATGGCCGCCCTCGGCCGCGCTGCCGAGAATGAACCACTTGCTGACGAAGCCGGCAGCGGGCGGAATGCCGATCAGCGAGAGCGCGCCGATGGTGAAGGCCGCCATCGTCCAGGGCATGCGCCGGCCGATGCCGTTCAACTGGCTGACCTCGGTCTTGTGCGCCGCCGTGTAGATGGCGCCGGCCGTAAAGAAGAGCGTGATCTTCGCAAAGGCATGCGTGGCGATGTGCAGCGCCGCGCCGATGATCGACAAGGGCGCGAGGAGCGCGGCGGCGAGGATCACGTAGGAGAGCTGGCTCACCGTCGAATAGGCGAGCCGGCGCTTGAGGTTGTCGGCCGACAGGGCGACGATGGAAGCCGCGACAATCGTGAAACCGGAAAGCGCCACCAGCCAGTCGGTGACGCCGGCGAGTATGTCGAGGCCGAAGACGTAGACGACGATCTTCACCACCGAGAACACCCCCGCCTTGACCACCGCCACCGCGTGCAGCAGCGCGGAGACCGGCGTCGGCGCCACCATCGCGGCGGGCAGCCAGCGGTGGAAGGGCATCAGCGCCGCCTTGCCGATGCCGAACATGAACAGCGCCAGCAGCACCGACACCGCGCCGCCCTCCATGTCATCGGGCAGGATCCCGCCGGCCGTGAAGTCGGTGGTGCCGGCGACGTGCCAGACGTAGATCACCGCCGGCAGCAGGAACAGGATCGAGGTGCCCATCAGGATGGCGAGGTAGGTGCGGCCGCCCGCCCGCGCCTTGTCGGTGCCGGCGTGGGTGACCAGCGGATAGGTCATCAGCGTCAGCACCTCGTAGAAGAGGAACAGCGTCAGCAGGTTGCCGGCGAAGGCGATGGCCAGCGCCGAGACCAGCGAGAGCGCGAAGCAGACGTAGAAGCGCGTCTGGTGCTGCTCCTTGTTGCCGCGCATATAGCCGATCGAATAGACCGAATTGACGATCCACAAGCCCGAGGCGATCAGGCCGAACAGCATGCCGAGCGGCTCGACCTTGAAGGCGATGGAAAGGCCGGGCAGGAGTTCAAACAGAGTCAGTTCCGGCCGCTCGCCGGCCAGCACCGGGTCGAGCAGTTGCAGCACCGTGCCGAACAACAGCACGGCCGTGACGAGGGTCACGCTCTCGCGCAGGTTGGGCTGCCTGTCCGCCAGCGCGATGCCGAAGGCGCCGAGCAGCGGAATGACGAAGGCGAGCTGCAGGGCGCTCATCGGCCGGCCCTCATTTGCCCACCCTCACGAGTTGTTGCGCGGCCTCGGCGGCGGTGCCGATGGTGAAGGAGGTGTCGAGGCCGAACCAGATCGTGGCGAGCACCAGCAGCCAGGCTGGGATCAGCAGGCCGGGCGGCGCTTCCTGTCTGCCCGAAGCCTTGGGCGCGGGCTTGAAGTAAGCCACCTCGACGAAGCGCCAGACGTAGGCGACGGCGAGCAGCGAACTGAGCAGGATCGCGCCGACCAGCCAGTACTGTTCCTTTTCCAGCGCCGCGACGATCAGGGTCCACTTGCTGATGAAGCCGGCCGTGCCGGGCACGCCGATCAGCGACAGGCCGGCGACGACGATGCCGAAGCAGGTCAGCGGCATGCGCTTCGCCAGCCCGGCCAGCCGGTCGAAAGTCAGCCTTGGCGAGACGGCACCTTGGGCTGTGGTGGCGGCGCTGGCGGCGACGATGCCCCCGATCAGCAGGAAGATCGCCGCCTTGGTGACGCCGTGGTTGAACAGATGGACGATCGAGGCGGTGAGGCCGGCGACCGAGTCGAAATGCAGGCCCAGCGTGATGTAGCCGATCTGGCCGACGCTCGAATAGGCGAACAGGCGCTTGAGGTTGTCCTGGAAGATCGCGATGAAGCTGGCGGCGAACATCGCGGCGAGCGAGAGCAGCAGCATGATCTGCGGCAGCGGCAGATTGTGGAACACCAGCGTCTCGCCGAACACCGAGAACCAGAAGCGGATCAGCACATAGACCGAGACCTTGGTTGCGGTGGCGGCGAGGAAGGCGGTCACCGCCGAGGGCGCGTGGGTGTAGGCGTTCGGCAACCACTGGTGCAGCGGGAACAGCGCCAGCTTGAGCGAGATGCCGACGGTGAGGAAGGCCAGCGCGGCGAGCGCGGGCCGCGAGCTTTCGACGGCGCGCAGGCGCTCGGCCATGTCGGCGAGGTTGAGCGTGCCGGTCATCAGGTAGAGGAAGCCGATGCCGATGACGATGAAGGTCGCACCGATCGTGCCCATGATCAGGTAGCGGTAGGACGCGGCCAGCGCGCGGCGGTCGCGGCCGAGCGCGATCAGCACGTAGGTCGACAGCGAGGAGATTTCGAGGAAGACGAAGATGTTGAAGGCGTCGCCGGTGATGGTGATGCCGAGCAGGCCGGCGAGGCAGAGGCCGAACATCGCGTAGTAGAGGTAATGCTGCTCGCGCGGAATCTCGCGCTCGATGCTGGCGCGGCTATAGGGCAGCACCACGGCGGCCGTGCCGGACACCAGCAGCAGGACGAAGCTGGCGAGGCGGTCGACGCGGTACTCGATGCCCCAGGGCGGCGCCCAGCTGCCGATGTGATAGCTGACGACACCCAGCTCGCCGGCTTGCAGCCACAGGCCGACGGCGGCGGCGAAGGCCGCCCAGGCGCCGGCGGTGACGATGGCGAAGGCGAGGCCGCCGTGGCGCAGCAGCACGGCCAGCGGCGCCGACAGCAGCGGCAGCACGACCTGCAGGGCCGGCAGATGGGCGGCGATGCTCACGAGCGCGCGTCCTCCGCGTCCTGCACCGCGTTGTCGGCGGCGATGATCTCGTCCTCCTCGATGGTGCCGTAGGTTTCCTTGATGCGCACCGCGATGGCGAGGCCGAGCGCCAGCGTGGCGACGCCGACGACGATGGCGGTGAGGATCAGCACGTGCGGCAGCGGGTTGGAATACAGCGTGTATTGCGGCGCGAGAATCGGCGCGGTGCCGCCGATCAGCTTGCCCGGCGCGATGTAGAGCAGGTAGACCGAGGTCTGGAACACCGACAGGCCGACCAGCTTCTTGATCAGGTTGCCGCGCGCCATGACCACGTAGAGTCCGGCCACCATCAGCAGCACGGTGACGACGTGGCTGAAGTGCCCGATCACGCGCCGCCCCCGCTCCCGTCGCCGCGCGAGGCGAACATGTAGAAAATCTTCAGCATCACGCCGCAGACGGTGACGGCGACACCCGCCTCGACCCAGAAGATGCCGCGGTGCTGGCCGTGGATCGGGTCGGCGTCCAGCACGAAGTAGTCGAGGAAGTTGCCGCCGAGCAGCAGGCCGGCGACGCCGACGCCCGCGTAGAGCAGCACGCCGGCCGCGAGCATGGCCTCGACCAGCGCGTCGGGCACCACCTTGCGCGCGCGCTCCAGGCCGAAGATCAGCGCGTGGAAGACGATGCCGGCGGCGAAGATGGTGCCGGCCTGGAAGCCGCCGCCCGGCCCGAAGTCGCCGTGGAACTGCACATAGACGGCGAACAGCAGGATGAAGGGGATCAGCAGCTTGCCGACCACCCGCAGCACGAGATCATTTTTCATCGCCGCCCCGCTTGCTCTTGCGCCGGCGCAGCAGCGCGATGATGCCGGCGCCGGCGGTGAACACCACCGTCGTCTCGCCGAGCGTGTCGTAGCCGCGGAAGCTCGCCAGCACCGCCGTGACGACGTTCGGCACGTCGATCTCGTTTTCCAGATAGCGCGGCGCGACGTGCCGGTGGATCGGCGCCTCGGGATCGGCGAAATCGGGCAGGCCCAGCGCGCCGTAGATCAGCAGCGCGGCGGTGGCGAGTGAGAGCGCCAGCGGCAGCCAGGGCCGGTGCGCCGGCTTGGCCTCCTCGCTCCGGCACAGGCGCAGCGCGCCGAGCAGCAGCACGGTGGATACGCCCGCGCCGACGGCGGCCTCGGTCATCGCCACATCCACGGCGTCGAGCGCGACCAGCAGGGTCGCCATCAGGAAGCTGTAGATGCCGGAGAGCACGATCACGGCGAACAGGTTGCGCGTGCGCGCCAGCACGATCACGGCCATCAGCATCAGCGCCAGCAGCGTGTTGATGATCAGAGTTTCGATGATCGTGCCTCCGGGCTGGCGAGTTTCGGCGCGACGCCGCGCAGCAGCGCGGCGCGCGCCAGCGCGTGGCTGGCGGTCGGGCTGGCGAAGAAGATCAGCAGGCCCATCAGCAGCAGCTTGGCGGCGATCAGCGTGAAGCCGGCCTGCAGCAGCAGGCCGAGCAGGATGAAGCCGGCGCCGAGGGTTTCGAGCACGCTGGCCGCGTGCATGCGCGTGTAGAAGTCCGGCATGCGCAGCAGGCCGACCGCGCCGACCAGGCAGAAGAACGCCCCGAGCAGCAGGCAAATGCCGCTGGCGATGTCGACCGGCGCGCTCACCGGCCCTCCTCCCCGGCGGCCCCCAGGTCGCCCTGGCGGAAGAACTTGAGCACGGCGATCACGCCGATGATGTTGAGCAGGCCATAGACCAGGGCGAGGTCGAGGAAGTCCGGCCGGCCGTGGAGGAAGCCGAACACGGCGAGCAGCAGCATGGCGACGGTGCCGATGCTGTTGGCCGCCTGCAGGCGGTCGAACACCGTGGGGCCGAGGGCGGCGCGCAGCAGCGCGAGCGCGAGGGTGACGAGCAGGGCGAGGGTGGCGGCGACGAGCATGCTCAGGCGCGCTCCAGCGCGGCGCAGCGGCGGTCCATCTCGCTGCCGGCCAGACCCGCCGCGCCTTCGGCGGTCAGCGCATGGACGAGGAAGCGGCCGGGCTCGACCTCGACCGCGATCGTGCCCGGCGTCAGGGTGATCGAGTTGGCGTGGATCACCAGGCCGAGGTCGGTCCGCTGCGACGGCGCGAACTCGACGAGGGTCGGCGAAATCGGCAGGCGCGGATCGAGGATGCGCCGGCTCACGTCCCAGGCCGACTTGACGATTTCCTTGAGCAGCCAGGGCCAGTAAAACAGCACCACGCGCCAGGCGAGCCGCACCGGATGTCCTTCATGGTCGAGCAGGCCCATGCGCCGCGCGAGCAGCGTGACGGCGAGCGCGCTGCCCGCGCCGGCGGCGAGCAGGAAGGGCGTGAACATCCCCGACAGCAGCAGCCAGAAGAGCGCGAGCGTCAGGAAGAAGCTGATGGAACGGGCCATGGCGGAAGATGCTAGCGAGCGGCGGCGCGCCTGAAAATTCGTGAACTTCCCTAGGCGATTCCGTCATGCCGCGCGGCGCGCGCCGGGGAAAAAACCGTCCATCCCGGCTATGCTTCGCCCCGGGATACGGGAATCCCTTACGCACGAAACCGAATTACCTTCGCAGCCATGCAGCGGCAGAATCCATCCATTCCTCATCGCACCGAGCGCAAACCGGCCATGCTGTCGTCGACGCGGCCCGGCTGGCGCGACATCGCCCTGCTGGTCGTCGGCTATGTCGCGCTCGACTGGGCCAGCTTCATCCACCCGCTGCACGGGCTCAACATCACCCCGTGGAATCCGGCCCCGGCGCTCGGGCTGGTGCTCCTGCTGCGCCACGGCACCCGCATGGTGCCGGCCATCGTCGTCGCCATCCTGATCGCCGAGATCTGGGTGCGTGGCCTGCCGGCGGCCCTGCCGGTGACCCTCGCCGTGGCGGCGCTGCTGACCGGCGGCTACTGGCTGATCGCGACGGTCATCTACAAGTACCTGCCGGAGGGCGTGATCTTCGCCGACCGCCGCGGGCTGTTCATCTGGGCCGCCACGGTGGCCGCCGGCACCCTGCTCACCAGCGGCATCTTCGTCGTCGCGCTGGCCCTGTCCGGCTACGTGCCGATGGACGGCATCGGCGGCGCGGTGTTGCAGTTCTGGGTCGGCGACGGCGCCGGGGTGCTGGTGTCGATGCCGCTGCTGTGGATGCTGTTCGACGACTACCGCCGCCGCCAGTTGCGCCAGGTCGTGTTCCATCCCGGCTTCCTCGCCTATCTGGCGCTCATTGCCGGCGCGCTGTGGATCGCCTTCGGCCTCGGCGCGTCGGCCGCCTTCAAGTATTTCTACGCGCTGTTCATCCCGATCGCCTGGGCCGCCTCGCGCCACGGCCTGCCGGGCGCGGTGATCGCGGCGGCGCTGATCCAGTTCGGCATCATCCTCGCGGTCAAGTCGCAGGGCATCGCGGCCATCACCGTGCTGGAAATCCAGATCCTCGCGGCGGTGATCGCCCTGTTCGGCTTCTTCGTCGGCGTCGTCGTCGACGAGAAGCAGCGCGTCAGCAACGAACTGCGCCAGACCCTGCGGCTCGCCGCCGCCGGCGAGATGGCCGGCGCGCTGGCCCACGAGATGAACCAGCCGCTCACCGCGCTGTCCGCCTACGGCAGCGCCTGCGAGCAACTGCTCGACCGCGGCGACACCGGCCCGACGCTGCGCGACGCGCTGCGCGGCATGACCCGCGAATCGCACCGGGCCGCCGAGGTGCTGCGCCGCCTGCGCGACTTCTTCCGCACCGGCTCGACCCGCCTCGAGCCGATCGACCTGGCCGAGCTCATCGACGCCGCCGCGACCTCCTTCGCCGCCCGCGGCAAGCGCGACGCGGTGACGCTGTCGGTCGGCCCGATCCCGCCGCTGCGGCTGCTCGGCGACCGCTTGCAGCTCGAGGTCGTGCTGCGCAACCTGTTATCGAACGCCTTCGACGCCGTCGCCGAGCGCCCGCCGGGCGAGCGCCGCATCCGCCTCGACGCACATGACGAGGGCGGCGCGCAGGTCTGCATCGTCGTCGAGGACAACGGCGCGGGCTGCGACGAAGCGCGGCTGGCGGGCCTGTTCGACGGCTTCCGCTCCACCAAGTCGAGCGGCCTCGGCCTCGGCCTGATGATCAGCCGGGCGATCACCGAGGCCCACGGCGGCAGCCTTTGGGCGGAAACCGGCGACCACGGCATCTTCAAACTCTCCCTGCCCACCGAAGGAACCTCTCTCCATGCAGACTAGCGGCCTCACCGTGTATATCGTCGAAGACGACCAGTCCGTGCGCGACGCGGTCGGCCTGCTGCTCGGCCTGCACGGCCATGCGGTGGCGATGTTCGCCGACGCCGAAAGCTTCCTGCAGGCCTATCGCCCGGAATGGAGCGGCTGCCTGCTGCTCGACATCCGCATGCCCGGCATGAACGGCCTCGAGCTGCAGGAACGCATGGCGCGCATCGGCTGCCGCATGCCGGCGATCGTCATGACCGGCCACGGCGACGTGGACTCGGCGCGCCAGGCCTTCCGCGCCCAGGCGGTGGACTTCCTGGAGAAGCCCCTCGACCAGGCGCGCCTGCTGGACGCGATCGCCGAGGCCTTCCAGCGCCAGGACACGCTGCGGCGGACGAGCGAGTCGCGCGCCACCATCGACAAGCGGCTCGCCGCGCTGACGCCGCGCGAGCTGGAGGTGATGGAACTGGTGGTCGCCGGCCGGCACAACCGCGACATCGCGACGGAGCTCGGCATCAGCGTGAGGACCGTCGAGGTGCACAAGGCGCGCATGATGGACAAGCTCGGCGCGGCGAACGTCGCGGACCTCGTCCGCCTCAGCCTCGGCGCCGGCGTGTCATGAAGGAAGGCGCGGACTTCGCCCGGCGCCTGATCGCCTGGCAGCGCCGCCACGGCCGCCACGACCTGCCCTGGCAGGGCACGCAAGACGCCTACCGCGTCTGGCTTTCCGAGATCATGCTGCAGCAGACGCAGGTGGCGACGGTGATTCCCTACTACCTGCGCTTCCTCGACCGCTTTCCCGACATCGCCGCCCTCGCCGCCGCGCCGGTCGACGACGTGATGGCGCTGTGGAGCGGGCTGGGCTACTACGCGCGGGCGCGCAACCTGCACGCCTGCGCGCGCACGCTGATGGAACGGCACGGCGGCGGCTTCCCGCGCGAGCCGGAAGCGATCGCCGCGCTGCCCGGCATCGGCCGTTCGACCGCCAACGCCATCGCGGTCTTCTGCTTCGGCGCGCGCCTGCCGATCCTCGACGGCAACGTCAAGCGGCTGCTCTGCCG
>ERZ1645187.3876-NODE-3876-length-12386-cov-5.629308_pt1 | contig 12386 bp, 9 predicted proteins | sample MGYA00575352_ERZ1645187 | MGnify/ENA primary metagenome ERZ1645187 (study PRJEB40837, sample SAMN11349314) | freshwater sediment metagenome | isolation source: river sediment | host: Sediment | place: India: Wazaribad , New Delhi | collected 2017-02-21 ... | reverse complement strand
GTCTACCGCGCGGGCTTTGCCACCACGCAAGCCGCCTATGACGAGGCGGTGACCGAGGTCTTCGCCACGCTGGACTGGCTGGAGCCGCATCTGGCGCAGAACCGCTACTTGACCGGCCCCCGCATCACCGAGGCCGACTGGCGCCTCTTCACCACCGCGCTGCGCTTCGATCCGGTCTATCACACGCATTTCAAATGCAACCGCGCCTGGCTGCGCGAGTATCCGAACCTCTGGGGCTGGCTGCGCGAGCTTTACCAATGGCCGGGCATCGTCGGCACGGTGCATTTCGACCAAATCCTGCGGCACTATTATTTCAGCCATGCCATGATCAACCCGCACCGTATCATCCCGACAAACCCGCGGATCGACTGGATGGAACCGCACCGGCGAGGCGGGATCGGTCGGCGCGCCTGAGCCGACGCCCGGGCGCCCCGCCGGTCAGGCCGCGAGGATCCAGAGCGAGGCCACCGCAACCGCACCGGCGGTGACGCGGCTGAGCGCCAAGGTCGAGCCGGACGAGACGACGATCCGGTTGAAGAGCCGCGCAAGGAGGATCGTGCCGAAGAACACCCCGCCGACGGCGGCAAGGGTCACCAACACCACCGGCAGCATCTGCCCGACCCCGGCGACTCCGTCCGGCACGATGCCCGGCAGGAGCAGCATGTAGATCAGCAGCGTCGACGGATTTCCGAGGCAAAGCGCCATCCCGAGGACAGCCCCTTCGGCGCGCGGCCGATCGACGATCCGCAGATGATCGCGCCCTTCGAACTGGCGCCGGGCGAGGCGGCGACGCTGGTCGTCTCTTACTGCTCGCAGGGCTCCTCGCGGCTGTCGATGTCGGTGGAAACGCCGGACAGCTTCGCCGCGCAGGCGGGGCTGAGCGCGGCGAAGAACTATGCCTTCTATGGCATGATGCTGGTGATGATCGCGCTGGCGAGCGTCGCGCTTGCGGTGTTGCGCCAGCCGGTTTTCGCGGCCTATGCCGCCTATCTGCTGTCGGTCCTGACCTATGTGGCGCATGCCGATGGCACGGCGTTTCAGCATGTCTGGCCGGACCTGCCGCGCTTCAATTCCATACGGTGGTGGCCGGATCGGGGGTGCTGGTGGTCGGGGGCCTCTTCGCCATTACCTTCCTGCAGACCCGCCGCTACCACCCGGTCATCCATCGCCTGCTTCTGGCCGTCGTCGGCCTGGTGCTGGCGACCGACCTCATCCTCTGGGCCACCGACCCGCAGCTTCTCAAACGGCTTCTGGTCCTGATGATCTCGGTCAGCACGCCGACCTTTCTGGCCGCGGGCATCACCGCGGCGCTGAAGCGGTTCCGCGAGGTCCGCTTCTACCTTTTCGCCTGGTGCGCGGGCCTCATCCCCGCCGTCCTGTTCACCGCGCGCTATGGCTTCGGATACGAGCCGGCCTTCATCACCACCTATGACGCGTTCCGGCTGGCGCTGCTGTTCGACGCGCTGATGATGGGGCTGGCGATCTTCGACCGCTACAATCACCTGCGCCAGACCGCGATGGACGAGACGCTGGCCCATGCGCAGCGCAACGTCGCGCTCGGGCAGCGACTGGCGCTGTTGGAGGAGAGCTATGCGCAGGTCGCCGCGCGCGCCCGGCGGCGCGAGGAAAGCGTCAAGGACACCGTCCACGACCTGCGGCAGCCGATGCACGCGCTTCGGCTTTCCTTGCGCCAGATGTTCAGCGATAAGACCGGCCAGGCGGCCGATGCTGGGCAGGTGGAATCCGCGCTGGGTTACATGGAGAGGCTGGTCGCCGAACGCCTGGCGGAGCGGCCGGAGGGGGATGAAGCAAAGCCGGGCCGGACCGAAAGCGCCGCCACCGAGCCCGGCATCCACGGCGTCCTGCCTGGACCGCCGGGCTGCGCGACAGGCGGATGTGGCTGAGATAGAGCGCTGCCGCCGGTCAACTCGTCGAAGGCCAACCGTGTTCCCCGCACCCGCGGGGATGAACCGTTTGCCTACGAGAACCTCCCATCCACGCTCCGCGTGTTCCCCGCACCCGCGGGGATGAACCGTCGGTCACAGCGGGCAGGTCGGGCAGCGCGGTGTGTTCCCCGCACCCGCGGGGATGAGTCGCGGATCGCCTGCAGGCGCGCTGGCCGCCATCAGTCTCCCCCGCCCCCGCGGGATAAGTCGAGCTCCGGCGCCCGGACGTCGCGCGCCTGCATCACCCGCGTCGGGGCCGAGGGGCGAGACCCTGCCCCGACGCATCATCAGGACCAAGCCTGAAGCGACCCGGCTCTGTGGTCTCGCACAGTCCGTTCCTTCCCCCGGGGAGGACACCGGCCGCTGATGACGCAGAACTCTTGGGCCGGTTGCGGTGTTGCGGCGCTCCGGAACCGCCCGCCGTCTCGAAGACCCGTGCTGCCGGGCACCTCGCCCTCGTCAGAGTCCCCCGACGAAATTCCCCACCGCCGTGACGATGATCGCGGAAATTCCGCCTTCGAGGTCATGGCCCATGCCCTCGACCTCGACCAGCTTCGCGCCGGGGATGCGGGCGGCGATGTCGCGGCCTTGGGCGAGCGGCAGCAGGGTGTCGTCGGTGCCGTGGATGACCAGCACCGGCACCCGGATTTCGCCCAGCCGGGTAAAGCGGCGGCCGCGGCTGGCGAGTACCGCGGCATATTGCCGGGTGACGCCATCCGGGCAATGGCAGCGGTCGAGCGCGCGGCCGATCAGCGCCCGCCTTTCGGCTTCGTCGAAGGGGAAGCCCGGGCTGCCCCAGACGCGGTCGCCGCGCAGCGTGTGGGCGATGATCGAGGCGCGGTCGGAAGGATCGTCGGGCTCGGCCAGCAGCATCGCCTCGGCCTCGGGCGTGGCGGGTGGCAGGCCGGGCGCGCCGGAGGAGGACATGACGATGGTTGCGCTGAGGAGCCGCCGGGGGTGGTCGAGCGCCATCTGCTGGACGATCATCCCGCCCATCGAGATGCCGAGGACATGCGCGGCCGCGATTTCCAGCGCGTCGAGCACGCCGATCCCGTCGGCGGCCATGTCCTCGATCCGGTAGGGCGCCGATACCGGCTCCCCCGCCGCGAGCCGCGCCTGGATCGCCGCAATGTCGGGCCGGCCGGCGGCGGCGAACTTCTGCGACAGGCCGGCATCGCGGTTGTCGTAGGTGATGACGTGGAAGCCCTTGCGCAAGAAACCGTCGATCAGCGCTGCGGGCCAGTGGATGAGCTGCGATCCGAGGCCGCGGACAAGAAGAAGCGGCACCGCCGACGGCGGGCCGTGCCGTTCGACCTCGATGGCGATGCCGTTGGCGGTGATGGCGGTCATGCGGTTGCCCCTTGCTGGCGGGCGCCGGGACGCGCCCGGGCCGGATACTGCCCGCAACCCGGCGCGCCGCCAAGACGCGGTGATGCAGAGGCGCGGGATCACACGGCGGCGATGGCCCGGCTCAGCATCTCGCCGAAGCGGACCGCGACACGCGCGTGCACCGGATGGCGCGGCGCGAACAAGGCGATCTCGTAGCAGGGGGCGCGTTCGACGGGCTGGACGACCGCGCCGAAGCGGCGCCGGAAATACCGGGCGGTGAACGGATCGGCCAGCGCGATGCCGACGCCTTCCATCGCCATCTGTGCCGCCGTCTGCGACCCGAAGGCATCCATCCGGGCCGATTGCCGGATCACGGTGCGCAGGTCTGGATCGCCGCAGATGCCGAGGAAATAGGGGATGCTCGGCACGATCAGGGGCAGGGTGGCGAGCGTGGCGAGGTCGATCGGCCCGTCGCGGCCGCCGATCGGCCCGGCGCCGGGGGCGGCCATCGCGACATAGGGCAGCCGTCGGCGGGCGAGGGTGTCGATGTCGCCGGTATCGAGGATTGGGCTGGCCAGCCCGAGGTCAAACCGCCGGGCGCGGACCCAGTGGATGATCCGCTCGGATTCCCGCGGCTCCACCGTGAACGACAGATCACCGTGGTGCCCGCGCCATTCCGCCAGCGCCCGCGGCACGATCTCGAGCAGCATCGCCGGAAGCGCACCGATCGACAGATGGGCGTTGCGGAACTGGCCGATCTCCTCGGCCACGCGCGAGATCGCGCCGAGGCCCTGAAAGGATCGTTCGACCTCGCCATAGAGGATTTCGGCCTCTGCCGTCGGTGTCACGCCGCGGCTGCGCCTGAGGAAGAGCGGATAGCCGAGCTTCCGCTCCATGCTGACGATGAGGCGCGTCACGTTGGGTTGCGAGGTGTTGAGAAGCCGCGCCGCCGCGGAGAACGAGCCGCTGGTCATGGCGACGCGGAATGCCTCGATCTCGCGCAGGCCCAGCATGGCACACCCATATCCCCGGCGTATATCATGAATGAAAACTCGTATTTGTCGGAATGGCAAGCTTGTGGTCTGCTTCGATCCAACCGCCATGCCGGCACCGGGCGCAGAGGGCGGCACATGGGAGGTAGACATGAGAACGGACATGTTCGGACGCATCTCGCGGCGGAGGTTCGGCCAGCTTGCGGTGGCTGCGGGTGCGGGTGCCGTGCTTGCCTCGGCCGGGTCGCGGGTCCGCGCCGCCGAGCCCAAGCGCGGCGGCCGCCTGCGGATCGGCGCATCGGGTGCGAACGCATCGGAAAGCTGGGATCCGGCGAGCTGGGGGCTCAGCGCCATCATGAATCTCGCCGGCTTCGGCTGCGTCTACAACCACCTCGTCGAGATCGCGCCGGACGGGACGCTGACGCCCGAACTGGCCGAGAGCTTCGAGCCCGCCGAGGGCGGCAAGGTCTGGCGGTTCAACATCCGTCAGGGCGTCACCTTCTCCAACGGCCGGACGCTGGCGCCGGCCGACGTGGTCGCCTCGCTGGACCATCACCGGGGGGAGGAGTCGAAGTCGGCGGCCAAGCCGATCGTCGCCGCGATCACCGACCTCGCGGTCGACGGCAACGCGGTGGTGGTGACGCTCGACGCGGCGAACGCGGACTTTCCCTACCTGCTTGCCGACTATCACCTCGTCATCGGCGCGGCGGGGGATGACGGCAAGGTCGATTGGGACCAGCGGATCGGCACCGGCGGCTATACGGTCGCGGAATATGCGGTCGGCGCGCGGGCGCTGCTGGCACGGCGGGCGGACTACTGGAAGAGCAATGCCGCCTGGTTCGACGAGGTCGAGATCCTCGCCATCGATGATGTGGCGGCGCGGATGAACGGGGTGATGACGGGCGAGCTTGACGTCATCGACCGGGCCGACATCGCCACCGTCGGCAGGCTGGCAGACCGGTCTGACCTGATCGTCGACGAGGTGACCGGCACGCAGCATTTCACCCTGCCGATGTTCTGCGACGTGGCGCCCTTCGACAACCTCGACGTCCGGCTGGCGCTGAAGCTCGCCATCGACCGCGAGGAGATGGTGCAGAAGATTCTCCACGGTCATGGCCGGATCGGCAATGACCATCCGATCGCACCTGCCAACCGCTACTTTGCGGCCGACCTGCCGCAGCGGGCCTATGACCCGGAGCAGGCGAAGTTCCACCTGAAGAAGGCGGGGATGGAGGGGCTGACGGTCGACCTGCACGCCGCCGACGCCGCCTTCCAGGGCGCGGTCGACACCGCCATCCTCTATGCCGAGCAGGCGGCGAAGGCCGGCATCACCATCAACGTGATCCGCGAGCCGAACGACGGCTTCTGGTCGAACGTCTGGACGGTGAAGCCCTTCGTGACCTGCTTCTGGCAGGGCCGGCCGACCGAGGACTGGATGTTCACCCAGGTCTATGCCTCCGACGCGGCGTGGAACGACACGCACTGGAAGAACCCGGAGTTCGACAAGCTCCTGCTGGCCGCCCGCGCCGAGCTTGACGATGCCAAGCGGCGGGGGATGTATGGCGAGATGCAGAAGCTCGTCTCCGACGACGGCGGCGTCATCGTGCCGATGTATGCCAACTACGTGTCGGTGCGCAGCGCCACCGTGCAGCGCGGCGAGCACATCAGTTCGGTCTCCGGGCTCGACGGCTCGAAGTGCGGCGAACGCTGGTGGTTCGCATGATCTGACAGGGCGGTCCGGCATCCCGCCGGACCCCCTTTCCCGATGACAGACATTGCCGGGCCGGCTTTTGCCGGACGGAATGGCGTTGCCTGGAGGCCCGCAAGGTCATGGACATTCATGCAAGACAGGCACGCAGGGCCAATCTGAAGCGCCTGCTGAACCCTCGCACGGTCGCCCTTGTCGGAGGAAGAACGCTGGCGCCCTCGATCGCGATGCTGCGCAAGGCGGGCTTCGGCGGCGACATCCGGATGGTGAACCCGTTCCAGCGGGAAATCGGCGGCATTCCTTGCGTGCCGACGATCGCCGACCTGCCCGAGGCGCCCGACGCCGCCTTCCTGAGCGTCAACCGCAGGCTGACGGTCGAGGCCGTCCGCAGTCTTGCCGCGCGCGGGGCAGGGGGCGCGGTCTGCTTCGCGGCGGGCTTTGGCGAGATGGGCGAGGAGGGCAAGCGCCTCCAGGCCGACCTTGTCGCCGCTGCCGGAGGCCTTGCCGTGGCGGGGCCGAATTCCAACGGTCTCCTGAACCGGCTCGACCGGCTGGCGCTGTGGCCGATGGAGGATCACGACCCGGCGCCCCTGGACCGCGGCCCCGCCATCATCTCGCAGTCGGGCGGCATCGCCTATGCGTTCGTGCGTGACCGGCGCGGACTGGCGCCGGCGGTGATCGCCTCGACCGGCAACCAGGTGCTGCTCGATGTGGCGGACTGGCTGGCGGTGCTGGGCGAGGACCCGCGTGTCACCGCCATCGGCATCTTCATGGAAGGGCCGGGTGATGTGGCCGCGCTGGCCGGGGCGGCCGAAGTCACCCGCCGGCGCAACCTGCCGGTGGTGGTGCTGAAAAGCGGACGCAGCGCGCTCGGTGCCGAGATGGCGCTGACCCATACCGGGGCGCTGGCCGGCGACGACGATCTCTTCGACGCGCTCTGCGAGCGGCTCGGATTCACCCGGGTCCGCAGCCTGCCGCAGCTTTTCGAGACGCTCAAGGCGCTCGGCACCTGGGGCGACCGGATCGGCGGCAACCGGATGGCGGTGCTGACGGCAAGCGGCGCGGCGCGGGCGCTTTTCGCCGATGCGGCCTTCGATCACGGGATCGCCCTTCCGCCGGTATCGGACGGAGTCGCGGCGGCGCTGCGCCCGCAACTGCCGGAATTCGCCCATGTGTCGAACCCATTGGACCACAACGCCTATTACACCGGCATGGACGTCCTTTCGATGGAGAACGAGCCAGCCCTGTTCGAATGTTTCCGGACCATGCTTCAGGACGGCTACGACGTCGCGGTGATGAACACCGACGGCGGTGATGGCCAGGGGGGCAGTCCGACGCTTCGCGCCTGGATCCGGGCGACGCGGGAAACCGCCACGCCGGCCGCCATCGTTGCGACCATGCCGGACGAGATGTCCGCCGATGTCCACCGGCTCTGCCGCGAGGCAGGGATCGCCGCGCTCCAGGGGCTGGAGGACGCGGTCTCGGCCATCGCTGCCGCCAGCCACCACGGCGCGCGCCGCGACGGCGCGCAGCAGGCCCTTGCGATCCTGCCACCGGCCCCACCATTCGCGACGACCCGTGTTCTCGACGAAGTGGAGTCGAAGGTGGTTCTGGAAACTGCGGGCATTCCGTTTCCGCGGCGCCATTTTGTCGGCGCCGAAGAGGTTGCCGCGGCCGCCCGCCAGATCGGCTTTCCGGTTGTGCTGAAAGGAATATCCGCCGCCGTCCCCCACAAGAACCGGTTCGGCGCGGTCGCGGTCGGCTTGTCCGGCGAACCGGCGGCTGAGGCGGCGCTTGCGGCGATGGCGGCCCGGTTCGGCGAGGCGGGCATCGCGCCCGATGGCTATCTGGTCGAGGAGATGGTGGCGGGGGCGGAGGTGGAGGTCATCGTCGGCATCAAGTCGAGCCGGATCTACGGCCACGCGCTGATCCTCGGGCAGGGCGGGGTCGATGTCGAGACCGCAAGGAATGCCGTGGCGCTGTTGCTGCCGGTTGCGCGCGGTGCGATCGACCTGGCGCTGGCGGGTCTTGGGGTGACAGCGGGCCTCGATCCGGCGGCCCGGGCCCGCGTCGGTGACATTGCCGAGGCGGTCGCAGCCTTCGCCATCGCCAACCGGGAGACACTCGCCGCGCTCGACCTCAACCCGGTCATCGTCGCGCGGGACGGGCGGGTGGTGGCGGTGGATGCGCTGATCGAAAGCGGGGCCTGAGATGGAGACGATCAAGGGGCTGAGGGGCCCGGACTACCGGGTGCACATCGAATGGGGGGCAATCCGGCAGTTCGCACGTTCGCTCTACTCCACGCTTCCGGCATGGCTCGACGACCCGCGGGCAGTGGTGCCGCCGACCTTCCTCGTCATGGCCGGCTATCACTGGGGCTATATCCTCGAACGCGCGCCCGAAGGCTCGGCCCTTGCCGCGATCGACTGTCTGGGCACGACCGACGGGGAACAGTCGTTCGAGTTTTTCGGGCCGCCTCCGAGGGTGGGCGACGTGCTGACGGCCTCGACCGAGGTTGCCGATCACTTCTTCAAGACCGGGCGCGCCGGCGGGCGGCTGGAGTTCTTCGTCATGCGGACGGAGTTCCGCGACGCGGCGGGGCGGCTCGTCGCCCGCTGGATGCCCACCTCGATCCGGCCCGAGCGCCGCGATGGAGCGGGCGGCGAAGCGGCGGGCGGGCCGAAGCACCGGCCCTGGCTGCACCGGGGCGAGGCGCGGAACCAGCTTGACGCGGTGAGGTCCGCCCTCGGTCCCCTGTCGATCGGCGACGGCCCCGGCCCCGTCGACCTGCCGGCGCTGACGCTGACCGACATGATCCGCTACCAGTGCGCCTCGGGCGAGGATTCGCCCGGCCATCACGACACGCTCGCCGCCCGTGCGCACGGCATGGCCGACTTCATCTCCGTCGGGATGCACCACGCCGGCGTGCTCGGCGCCTATGCCGCGCACTGGCTGAGCCCCGGAAACGTCCGGTTCTTCCGCGCCCGCTTCCTGACGACGGTCTGGCCCGGCGACGCGCTGACCTGTCAGGGCCGCATCACCGGATTCGGCGAGAGCGGTGAGGGGCCGACGGTGGAACTGGCGCTCGACTGCCTGCGCGGGGGCGAGCCGGTGGTGCGCGCCTCCGCCGTCTTCCTCCGGCCCGAAGGGACGTGACCGGCACGACGGTGACGCGCGGGCCGGCAGGGCGCGGCTGCGGGCTGGCGCGCCGTTTCAAACCTACTCTTTGGGGTTATTTGCCGCGTCCCTCCGGGCGGGAATACTCGGCACAGAAACTGCGGAGACCAAGATGGACCTGCGACCCAACTACGATGCCGACAAGATCCGGCAGCAAGACCTGAACCACCATTTCCATCCGTTTACCGACTTCTCTACGTTCAAGTCCACCGGCTCGATGATCCTGACGGGGGCCGAAGGCGCCTATGTGACCGACAGCGAGGGCCAGCGGTATCTGGACGGGATCGGCGGGCTCTGGTGCGTGAACATCGGCTACGGACGTGACGAAATGGCCGATGCCATTGCCGCGCAGGCGCGGCAGATGGTGTATTATTCCTCCTTCGGCCATCACACTTCGGTTCCGGCCGCGCAATTGGCGGCGAAGCTGGCGGAACTGGCCCCCGGGCCGCTGAACCATGTCTTCTACGGGCTGGGCGGATCGGAATCGAACGATACCGCGGTGCGGATGATCCATTTCTACTTCAACCGCCTCGGCAAGCCGCTCAAGAAGAAGATCATCACCCGCCACGACAGCTATCACGGCAGCACCTATCTGACGATGTCGATGACCGGTGTGGCCTTCGATCATATCGGCTTCGATCTGGTGGCCGACGGGCTGATCCACCGCGTCTCATCGCCCAACACCTATCGTCGCCCCGACGGCATGACCGAGGAAGCATTCCTCGCCGAACTGGTCGCCGAATTCCGCGCCAAGATCGAGGAGCTTGGTCCCGAGACCGTTGCCGCCTTCTTCGCCGAGCCGATCCAGGGCGCGGGCGGCGTCATCGTCGCGCCGAAAGGCTATCATGCCGCGATGGCGAAGGTCTGCCGGGAATACGGCGTGCTCTACGTCGCCGACGAGGTGGTCACCGCCTTCGGCCGGCTGGGCCATTTCTTCGCGTCCGAAGACGTCTTCGGCATGGTGCCCGACATCATCACAGCGGCGAAGGGCATGTCCTCGGCCTATGCGCCGCTGTCGGCCAACATCATCTCGGACGACATCTATGACGTGCTGAGCGTGCCGCAGGCGGCCGGTGCGATGTTCACCCACGGCTTCACCTATTCCGGCCATCCGGTCTGCTGCGCCGCCGGCCTTAAGAACATCGAGATCATGGAGCGCGAGGACATCTGTGGCCACGTTCGCAAGGTCGGTCCCTATTTCGAGAAGCGGCTGCGCGACCTTTCCGCGCTTCCCCTGGTCGGCGATGTGCGCGGCAGCCATTTCATGCTTTGCGTGGAAAACGTCGCCAGCAAGTCCACGAAGGCGCTTTTGGCCCCGGAACATGCCATCGGCAAGCGGATCGCCAACGAGTGCCAATCCCGCGGGGTCCTGGTGCGCCCGATCGCCCATCTGAATGTCCTGTCCCCGCCGCTCATTCTGGACGTGGATCAGGTTGATGATCTGGTCGGCGTCCTTGGCGACTCGATCCAGGTCGTGGCCGATCAACTGACCCGCGAAGGAGTCAGGCTAGACTGAAGCCCGCGCTTGCGGACCGGGCCGCCCGTGCTAGACTTCCGGCCTGCCGATGCGTGACGCAGGCTGGATCTTGCGCCGGGTTCAAGAAGGGCAATGTCCAACCACCCCCTGCCCAAAGCCGAAGACGAATGCCCGGACTGGGTCAAAGGGCTCGCGGATGCGGCCCTGACCTCGGGAACGGAGCAGTTCTGGGATGCGCTGGCCGGAAGCGTCAGCGCCATTCTCGAGAACCACGGCATCGTCGTCTTTCGCTATTCCGGAGGAAATGAGCCGGCGCTGGTGTTCAGCAATTTCAACAGCCGCGTTTCGCGCGGGGATTTTCGCGAGTACCGCACGCGGGCCTATCTGCTGGACCCGACCTATCTGGCCTTTCAGAAGCGGCTTCCCGGCGGCATCCACCTGCTTCGGAAGCTGGCCGCCGACCGGTTTTTCCATTCCGAGTTTTACCGGACCTACTATGTCCAGACCGGCATGTCAGACGAGTTGTGCATCTTCTGCTGGATCGGCCACGACGACCTGATCGTGATCTCGGCGCTCAGAAGCAAGAAGATTTCGGCGTTTTCTGCCTCGGGCGTACGGTTTCTCAGACAGATCAATACGCTGATTTCCAGTCTGGTTTGCCGGCATGTTGCACTCGGGCCATCGACGCAGTCCCCGGCCAGCTCCGTCAGCGCCGTTGAGCCCACGCTCAACATCGGCGGCGAGGGTATTCTGACACAGCGCGAACTGGCGATCGCGAATCTGATCCTCAGGGGGAATTCGTCGCCCTCCATGTCGCTCCTGCTCGGCATCAGCATCGAAACGGTCAAGGTGCATCGTCGCCATATCTATCGGAAGCTCAACATATCTTCTCAGGCAGAACTCTTTGCCCTGGCGATGAACCGGACGGCCGATGCCGAATCGCGTTGAGCGAGGCCGGCGGTTGCTGCCCTCGGGTGGCCGGCCTCCAGCGCAGGCGGGATGACCGGGTGAGGCGCGGCCGGCCACCAGACGCGCCAGTCGGTCAACGGCCGGAGGCAAAGATTCGGTTGACGAAATTCATTTGTATGCTAGCGTTCTTTCCGAGCTGAAGTCGGCAGGCAGTCAGCCTAATCGGTGTGTGCCATGAGCAATCCTTTTCACAGGGAGGCAGTCATGGAAGCCAAGACGAATACCCCCAAACGCACCCGCACCGTGCGGGCCAGCCACCCCGCCAGCGCCTTCCGCCAGGAGCCGCCCGAATTCAGGCGCGCCACCTTCGGGTTCCTCGACGATGACGAGGTTGCCTGGATGAAAGCCCGCGTCGAGGATGTGCTGGCCGACTACGGCGTGGCGATCCTGCACCCCGAGGCGTACAAGCGCTTCCTTGCCGCGGGCGCGAAGCCCGGCACCGATGCCAACCGCATCCGGATGCCGCGCGAACTGATCCGCGAGGCGATGGCGGCGACGCCGAAGGCGGTGCGGCTGGGCGGCAAGGAGCCGCGCTTCGACATCGACCTGCCGCGCGCCGACCGCGGCTTCGTCATGCGCACCGGCACCGGCGGGCATGGCTATGTCAACCCGCGCGACGCGAGCTACCGCAAGATGGACCTGACCGCGGTCAGCGAGATCGCCGCGGTGGCCAACACGCTGGACGAGGTCGGCTTCATCGCCCATCCCTTCGTGCACGGCGTGCCTGAGGTGACCTCCGACATCCACAGCTATGGCCGCCTGATCGGGTGCACACCAAAACATGTCTG
>ERZ1645187.3875-NODE-3875-length-12391-cov-5.285019_pt1 | contig 12391 bp, 13 predicted proteins | sample MGYA00575352_ERZ1645187 | MGnify/ENA primary metagenome ERZ1645187 (study PRJEB40837, sample SAMN11349314) | freshwater sediment metagenome | isolation source: river sediment | host: Sediment | place: India: Wazaribad , New Delhi | collected 2017-02-21 ... | reverse complement strand
ACGGAAGTTTCCTAAACTTCAAATTCGCGTTCGAGTCGCGGTGGGGCTACAAAAGTCGCTTATTATTGGCGGCTTTTTCTTTTTGTATCAGGCTTTGTCTTAATTATTCGGTTGCTGTTTCATCCTTCAGCTCTTCTGTTTTCTTTTCATACCAGTTTGGAATAAAAGTTTGTTCTTCCATAGGCGGCCGAACATAACCTGATTGTTTACTACGTGGCCCCATTTCAATTTTCAGGGGTTCGACCTCTTTTTTATAATCAATTAATGTTAAAAGATGCCGGATACAATTTAGCTGCGCCAGGTGTTTGTCGTCGCTTTCAACAACATACCAGGGCGCCTGTTTTGTATCGGTGTAGGCAAACATTTCATCTTTTGCTTTTGAGTATTCCACCCATTTATCCCGCGATACCAGGTCCATTGGGCTGAATTTCCATTGTTTGGTTGGTCTTTGCAACCTGTTCAGAAACCGTTTTTCCTGCTCCTCCTCGCTAACCGAAAACCAGTATTTGATGATAATAATTCCTGAACGCATCAACATCCGTTCAAAACTTGGGCACGACCGCAGAAATTCCCAGTATTCTTCCTCGGTACAATAACCCATCACTTTTTCAACACCTGCACGGTTGTACCAACTCCGGTCGAAAAAAACAATTTCGCCTCCGGCCGGCAAATGCTGAACATATCGTTGAAAATACCACTGTGTTTTTTCGCGTTCGGTCGGAACTCCCAGCGCGACAACCCGCGAGATTCTCGGATTCAGCGGTTCGGTGATTTTTTTGATGGCAGCTCCTTTGCCGGCAGCATCCCTTCCTTCAAAAAGAACCACCACTTTCAGTTTGTTGTCTTTAATCCAGTTTTGAAATTTTACCAGTTCTATAAACAGGCTTTTCAGCTCTTTTTCATAGAATTTTCTCTTCAGCTTGCCCGATTTACTCCATATACTCTTTTCCATAGGTTCTGATTTTCAATAAATTTTGTAATAGTTATTTCAATTTGCATCATTTCTTACAAAACGATTTATAACCAAATCAGGTAATAAATCACAGATATAATAATCCCCGAAATAAAAAGGCCGATGAATCCTGTGATGATTGGTTGTTTAATTGTTTTACTGCCCAGCGAAACGGCGTAAAACATCTTCATCAGGTTGTTACTGTTGGTGGCGTTGATAATGGCAAGTGCCACGGTGGCTGTTTCGATATTGTTTTGCTGAACCAGAAAAAGTAAAAACGGATCGACATCAAATATACCCACAATAAAAGCCAGGCCTGTAACGCCAGTGCTGCCGTAATTTTTCATGGCAAACCCGGTAATAAGTCCGAATACCACAAAAAGCACCCCGAAAATGATGGCAGTTTTCATTTCCAGCGGATTCTTGTTCAGAACTTTGCTGCTCACTTTTTCAATCGGTTTGTTTTCTTTTCTGAACCTTCTGACCACGATTTTTGAAAACAGAAAGGCAACTGCAGACATCAGTAGAAGTGGAACAGCCAGGTAATTTCCCACGTTCGGGTTAAAAATATACACCAATACCAAAACTCTCAGGTACATCAGGCACGATGCCAGTAAAATGGCCGATGCAGACATCACACCGGTGCCTTCTTCTTTTTCACGGCGTGCGAGTATAATGGTGGTAGCGGTGCTGCTGTAAATTCCTCCCAAAACGCCGGTTAACAAAATCCCCGACTCGGGAAATATAAATTTCTTAATCAGGTAACTCAGGTACGAAACTCCCGAAACCACAACAACCGCCAGCCAGAGTTTATAGGGCGAAACCGGGATATATTCCGAAATGTTCTGTTCGGGCAACAATGGCAGCACAACCCCGGCAATGGCAATAAAAACACCCAGAGTGATAAACTCTTCTTCCGAGGTTTTTTCGGAGAGTGATTTGAATTTGTCTTTCATTTCGGTTAAAATGAAAATGGAGACCACAAACGAAAGTACAAGCCACTCGGGCTGTGTATAAACCAGAAATGCAAGACAATAGGTGAGAAGTGCCAGCAATGATGAAGTGAGCCCGAATTCTTTCAGCAATTGGATTTTCATAAAATATTGAATTCCCATGAAAATCCCCAGCATCACAAAACCTGTCAGAAATGGAATCAAGGTTTCAGGGCCGGCAATAAACAAAACAAAACCCAGCAACCCGATAAAGGTGAAAGTACGGTCGGTGCCAAACAACATGCTGTGGTCGTGTTCTTTATGATGACTTCGTTGCGATAACCCGATCAACAGAGAAAAAACAAGCACCAGTAAAAAATTTTCAATTTCTTCCGGCAGAATTGATTTCAGATCCATTTTGGTTGAGTTTGTTTATTGGTTTATAAAAATAAGCAAATTAAATGTGATTATTATTCGGAAGCTAAAGTTGAATAGAATCCGTGTAATCAATTATTTTTGATGTTGTAACACTACTGAATTCGATGAAAGCAAAATTTTTTCTTTTCCTGTTTGTTGTATGTCCGTCAATGTTATCAGCACAATTCACCAATCACTGGTCGCAGAATTTTAGTGAAGAGTCATCGCTGGTGGCAGGTGCTGTTGTTGGTGGCGGTGCAGGATCTTCGGCTATTTACTATAATCCTGCCACCATTTCCGAAATCAGCGATACCCGTTTATCACTTAATATGAGCATTTATTCGTATGATTATCTGAAATTTAATAATGCTCTTGGACACAATTTAGATCTGTACTCTTCGAGGTTATTCATGGTGCCAAGGAATGTTTCGTGGATGGTAAAGTCGCCACGTTACCCGGGCTGGAGTTTTGAGCTGGCTTATATGAGTGTGGCCAATTTTAATGCAGAAAGTATGGGTAATCTTGATAAAAATATTGATCTGCTTAAGTTTTTACCCGGAACCGAACGATATACCGCCTATTCTTATATCAGAACCGAATTTCGAAATGATTTCCTTGGTTTCGGTGGATCGAAAAAATTGAGCGAATCGTTTTATTTCGGCTCCAGCTTATTTATTTCATTTAAGTCATATTACTCAACCTATATTACCGACCTGAATGCCTATCCATTGGAGCCGGTTTTTGTAAACGGGGAAGAAATTCCATTTTTCACGGCTTCGTATAAAGACAACGGAGTTATGAAATTTAACGATTACAGGGGATTAATGAAATTCGGGGTTTTGTTTGTAAAACCCAGGTTTAGTGTGGGAATGAATTTTACAACACCATCAGTCGGAAAAGTTTATAGTGATGGAAAAAGGATAATGCGGGAACGGAGTCAGAGCAATATCACAAATCCGAATACCGGAAACCCAATGGAGAATTATTATATAATGGACTATGCTGAAGTTAAAGATGTTAAAGTCAACTCAAAAACCCCGCTTTCGCTTTCAGTGGGAGCTACAATTTACAGCAAAGATCGCAAACAGGTTTTTTATTCAACACTTGAATATTTCGCCGGAATAGATCCGTACCGGATGGTTCAGGCGGAAGAAAATCCTGAACTTTCCGGCGGAAATATACTCGAAAACAGTGATTACAGCGATTGGCTCACCTGGGTCGATGGGGCAAATCCGGTATTAAACGCAGCAATAGGTATGCGATGGTATCTGAAAGAAAATTTAATGTTTCTGGGTGGTATTAAAACCAATTTCAGTTATAAAAAGGATCTTGATATATATCCGTTTCAGAGTGATTTATCTGTTAAAAGTGTAGATTTTGACTACTATCATTTATCCGGTGGATTATCACTTCGGATTTTGGGTCAGGACCTGACTGCCGGTATTCAATACAAACTGGGGATAAGCCAAAACCAGACTCAGTTTGTCAATGTAAGTGATCCGGTTGAGTTTAACTTTACCGAATTAAAGGCGCTGCAGGGAACAAGACAAAAGGAAATGGATTCATTTGTGAATTCGTTTACACTGGTTGTTGCTGCAACTTTCAACTTCTCGAAACAGGAAAAAAAATAGCGTTCTCTCTGTTTCCGGTTTTTGTGCGGAAATAAATCAGATGGGCGTATTTATTTCTTCCTCGTTGTTTTGATAGGGTGACTCAAGTTTTCGCCCCCCATAAGGGAACCGCTGCGACATGATATTCAGAATTTCGTTGGCAGTGCTTTCAATGGGTTTATTCGAAACATTGATTACGGTAAAACCACCTTTGTCAAAAACAAACATGGCGTTTCTGATTTCTTCCCTCACAGCCATTTCGTCAATGTAAGTTTCGTCCTGATGGTTGTTCCAGCCCATCAGCCGTTTTTTACGATGAGCAATTAATTGTGAAACCGAAATGTGTAATCCGAAAACACGCTGCGGATCAACTTTAAAAAGTTCGTCGGGCGGTGCAATCCCATGAACCAAAGGAACATTGGCCACTTTCCAGCCATACATGGCGAGGTACACACTCAACGGAGTTTTCCCGGCTCTTGAAACACCGGTTAAAACAATTTCTGCATTATTCAGTCTTTCGGGGCTCATTCCGTCGTCGTGCGAAAGTGTGTACTCAATCGATTCAATACGATCGAAATACTGGTGGTTTAATTCGCGGTACAAACCCGGATACATCAGCGGTTTTATTTGCGTGGCTTCGTCGAGAAATCCCGAGAGCTTGCTGAAAAGATCAACTTCCCGTACATTAAATTCGGAACAATACTGCAAAACCTTATCGCGAAGAAAAGTATTTACCAAAGTATGAACAATAATTCCTCCGTCTGTTTTGGCTTTGGTAACCACATCAAAAATTTCATCTTCATTGATAATATTCGGTACAATAATTACAGGTATATTGTTGTTCGGATATTGAATAAGAAGAGCTTGCACCACATTGTTTCCGGCCATTCCCCGGCCACCGGAAACAACATAAATAGGAGGTGGTATTTCTTTTAACTGTGTTTTCATGACTCACTTTTTAAGCTATAACAATTATAATTTACAACGGTTTTAATTCAGCCCTTCAATCGGGGCATACCAAAACGTTAAATATAATTCAGGTTTTGCCAGGTTGGCACGAATTTCAGGATACTTTTTTTTATGTTAATGAAATATTACGAAATGAATGGCTGCACAATGCAAAAACAATCAGGAATTGTTTCTTTGAACCTGTTTCATAGGTTTTACAACCACTTCTTTTTCGCACGACGGACAGATGTAAATTTCGCAGCCGGTGCAGGCAAAACAGTTGCTGCAGGCACGTGGTACATCGTAGTTTGAAAACCGGAAGCCGCAATTGCCGCATTCATATATTTTCTCTTTTCGCGGCGCAATCATTTTGAAAAGTGTTTTACAAGCTTAATAACCACAAAGATTGTTACCAGTGTAAAAATGATTGAGGCTCCCGATGGAATGTCAATCCACCACGAAATAATCAAACCTGAAAAAGTGCCGGTAAAAGCAAAGAGTGTTGATAATCCGATCATTTTTTTGAAATCGGAAGTGAAAAGGTTGGCAGTGGCCTGCGGCAGTGTGAGAAGCGAAAGAATCAGAATAATCCCAACCACCCTGATGTTCAAAACCACGGTGAGGGCAACCAATGTAATGGTCAGGTAATTGAAAAACGGAACCCGTAACCCGGCAGTCCGGGCAAATTCTTCGTCGAAAGCAATGTAAAGAATAGGTTTGTAAAAAATGGTAAAAGCCAGAATGATAACAACTACCAGTGCAAACATCCACCAAAGTTCGCTGGTTGAAACGGTGAGAATATTTCCGAAAAGATAGCTCATCAGGTTGGGAGTGTATCCGGGAGTGAGAAAAACAAACATAATGCCCAGCGCCATTCCCAGCGACCACCAGATGGCAATTGAAGAATCTTCGCGAACGCCGGCCACTTTGGTAAAAAACTGGATTCCCAGCGCCGAAAGAATGGCAAAAATCAAAGCACCCAGCAAAGGTTCAAAACCAAGGAAAAAGGCAAGTCCGATTCCGCCAAAAGAGGCGTGTGTGATTCCTCCGCTGATAAAAACAATACGGCGGGCAACAATGTAACTACCGATAATTCCGCACGAAATACTGGCAAAAACTGCAGCCACCAGCGCTTTAATAAAAAAGCTGTATTGGAAAAGTTCGGCTATCGAATTCATGCCTCGTAGTTTTTGGTTGTTTTCCGTCTCACAGCGTGTGAAACAAGCTTAATCGGACAATTATAATTGTCGAGTTGTTCCTGGGTGATCTGGTTTTCGGGATGGTAGTGCAATCCACCGTTCATGCAGGCGATGGTTTTTACGTGTCCTGAAATTGAACTTACATCGTGCGAAACAAGAATGATTGCCATTTTTTCGTTCAAAAATTGCAGTTTTTCGTAGAGTTCACCTTCAAAAGTGTTGTCAACAAAAGTGTCGGGCTCATCAAGTAAAAGAATTTTCGGGTCGCTGATCAAAGCCCTACATAGAAAAACCCGCTGCATTTGTCCGCCCGAAAGTTCGCCGATAGCTTTCCGGCTAATTCCAGCAATTCCCGATTCTTCCAGAATTTTTGTGACTTTTTGTTTTTCGTTTGCTGAATTTTCTTTTCTGCTGTTCAACATCAAACCTGAGCGAACTACGTCAAAAACCGTAATCGGAAATTTTTTATCAATGTTTTTTATCTGCGGAAGATAGCCGATGGATTTTTTATCGGAAAGGCTTTTATCAAACTCAACATTTCCTGACAGAGGTTGCAAAAGCCCTGAAATTACTTTTAATAATGTGGTTTTTCCACCTCCGTTCGGCCCGATCACCCCAATATAATCATTATCGAAAACCTTCAGGTTGACATGGCGGATTACGGGAATCTTATTGTATCCGGCCGAAAGATCGTTTATTTGAATCAGCGGGTTCATTGAAAGTTCTTCACAAAAATATGTGACATTTCCAGCAGGTTTTCGGCCCAGGCCGGGTCAAGCGGACGAACCTGCACAACTGCACCTTTGGTTTCTTCGGCAAAAACCCGCGCCTGTTCCCTGTCTAATTCTCCCTGAATGTAAATTGCTTTTATATTTTCCTTTTGTGCAAGTTTTGCCAATTCGGCCATTCGTTGTGGAGTGGGTTCTTTGCCGCCGCTTTCAAGCGAGTGTTGTTCAAGTCCGTAATCGCGGGCGAAATAGGAGAGGCTTGGATGAAATGTGATAATTTTTCTGCCTGAATAATCTGCTAACAGTTTTCTGATTTCGATGTCAAGCTGGTCGATTTCTTTTACAAACTCAAGATAATTGGTTTTGTATTTCACGCTTTGTTCAGGGTTCAAATCCGAAAGTTCTTTCAGAATTTTTGCTGCCATTTCCTTCACCAAAGCAGGAGAAAGCCAAATGTGCGGATCAGTTCCTGTTTTCAGGGTCTCACCATTATTTGTTTGCGTCTGAATCAGGTTTAAACCTTCAGAAAGATCAACAATCTTCATTTTTGGATTGATCTCTGCAATTTTATCTTTCCACGATAATTCGAATCCGATATAGCCTATTCTGAACCACAACGGAGAACCGGCAATTTCAGCCATTTGTGATGGGGTCAGCGAATAGGCTGCCGGGCTGGTTCCGGGTGGAATCAGAACGTTCACTTTAAAATCATCACCGGCAATTTTCTCTACAAATGTTTTTTGTGGTAAAATACTGACCAGTATGTTTTTTGATGGTTTTACTTCTTCCTTTTTCGGAGTTCCGCACCCCAGCAAAAAAAGAATCATGAAAATCAGTGTGGTATATTTCATAATAAATACAAATTATCAATGTTTATCAGGTTCTTTATTTGCCACCTTCTCTTTTTTAGGTGGAACCGGATCGTAACCTGATGTTCCCCACGGATGACACCTCGCAATTCGTTTTGTTGTCAGCCAGAAACCTTTAAACGGACCATGAATTTTAATGGCCTGCACGGCATATTCAGAGCAGGTTGGATAATGCCTGCACGATGCCGGGGTTAGCGGGGAGATAGCATATTTATAAAAATAAACAGGAACCAGTAAAACCCACCCTATAAATTTCAATATTGCCTGAATAATTGATTGCATATTCAGCAAAATTAAAATATTAAATGGAGTAACATCCATTTTTAACAATGGCTGAGATATGGCGATATATATTAACTTTACAACTTTCAAAAAACCAGTTTAATTTTTCAGTAATGTCAATTAAAAAAGCTGCCATCGGGATTGATATAGGAGGTACCAATACTGCCATCGGAGTGGTTAATCCTGAAGGTAAAATAATGGTAAAAAGCAACATAAATACACCGGGACACGGAGATGTTGGAAAGTATGTTGCCGATCTTTCTGAAGCAGTAAATGAATTAATCAGTTCGGTTAAATTGCTGAACGACGAACTGGAAATTGCCGGAATCGGGATTGGCGCTCCGGGTGCCAACTATTATACCGGAACCATAGAATATGCCTCAAACCTTTCTTTTAATGGTGAGGTCCCGCTGGTGAAACTGTTACGCGGGTATTTCCCGTCGTTAAAAGCAATTGTGATGACCAATGACGCAAATGCAGCGGTTTTGGGCGAGATGATTTATGGCGGGGCAAAGGGGATGAAAAACTTTGTGATGTACACGTTGGGAACCGGAGTTGGCAGTGGAGTTGTGGTGAATGGCGATGTGGTTTACGGAAGCGACGGTTTTGCCGGTGAATGTGGGCATACCATGCTGGTTCCAGGTGGACGGCCATGCGGTTGCGGAACTCCGGGACATCTTGAGGCTTATTGTTCAGCCACTGGTATGAAACGCACTGCTTTCGAATTATTGGCACATTATAACGACTGTAAAAGTCTTTTGGCTGAAAAATCATACCGTGAACTCGATTCGAAAATGATTTATGAAGCGGCTGTAAAAGGAGATAAAATTGCACTTGAGGTTTTTGAAAAAACAGGCTACTGGCTGGGAATCGGGCTGGCCGATACCGTGCATTACCTGAGCCCGGAAGCCATTTTTCTGTTTGGCGGCCCCACTGCAGCCGGCGATCTGATTTTCAGACCCACCAAAGAAAGTATGGAAAAACACTTGCTGCCGTTTTATAAAAATAAGGTGAAAATTTTGCCTTCAGAACTCAAACCTGGTGATGCAGCAATCCTTGGTTCCAGTGCTCTTGTCTGGAAAGAACTGGAAAAATAGAATTAACACCTAAAATAGGAAAACGGGAAATTTTCCGCTTTTTTCATTTTTTTCAAAAATATTTTCAATTTAAACTGCCCGGGTTATCTCGTTTTCAATAATCTGTTGTTGAATTAATAATCATTGTTGAAACATTCATCAACTTTGCTAACTTTCAGTAATTCAAATGCTTGTTTGAAAATCGAAAAATAAGTGTTTAATAATTCAACAAACATCGCATTTCAAAAATCAAACAAATTGCGATCTAAATATCAGTAATTCAAAAGAATACACTCCTGTTTTTTCTTTGGCATTCATTTTGGCTACCTGTTTTCAGGTTATAAAACCAAAAATCGAAAGAGATAAAACAGTTCAATAAATAGTATTCTTATGAAAACTTTAAAATTTTTTACAGCAATGATGGCTGTTCTGATTCTGGCAAACATTTGTGCAGCCGGTAATGAACAGACAACCGTTCAGGGTGAGAAAATTACCATTGTTAGTCAGCCTGAACTGAATAACCTGGCAACAATCTGGGCAACTGGTTATGAAAAAAGCAGTAATGCGAAACTGACGATTATAACACAGAATCCGGACGAACAACAACTATCCGCAAATACTTTTTACCTGGTTGATGAAAACAGCGCTTTATTAAACAATGGAGCAAACTGGAAGATGATAGCAGCACACGATGTGGTGGTGGCAATCATGAATTCAGGGAATCAGGAGATCGGGCGTCTGTACAAACAGGGCGTTAAGTCAGAAAGCTTTTCTTTGGCATTAAAAGGAAAAGTTACCTGGAATCAATTGGTTAAAGGAGCATCCGGCAATCAGGTTAAATGCTACATTGCAGATACTCCTGATGTTATCGGAAAAGCAAGTGAATTTGCAGGAATTACGAGCCAGGACATATCAAAAGAAACATTATTACCAGTTGCTGATTTGCTGGTAAAAGTTCAGAAAGATGCAAATGCAGTTGGTTTTTGTAAACTGTCTGACATTGTTAAACAAGGCGAAAATGCATTTATTCAGGGTGTTGCCCTGGTTCCGATAGATAAAAATAAAAATGGCCTTCTTGATCAGTTTGAAAATATCGGCCAAAACCCGGCGGCTTTTTCAAGAGGAGTCTGGATTGGGAAATATCCGCGCGAATTAAGTGGAGATATCTTCCTGGTTGCAGCTGAAAAACCTGCAGGGCAAGCCAGTCTCGATTTCCTTAGTTATGTATTGAACAACGGACAAATCCAATTTAAAGACGCCGGGTTTGCAGTGCTGACAGGAAGGGAGAAAACCATTGCACGTGCCGCATTCTCCAATCTGGCAGAAACTCCGGCGATAAATGAAGCGAAATCAGGAGATTCAAGAGGTCTGTTAATGGGAGGAATCCTGGTTCTGGCTTTAATCGCACTGGTTGTTTATCTGTTTGCAAGACGCAGAAATACCGCAGAAATCAGTGGTGAAGACCTTGAAATTGCTCCCGTTTTAAGCGAAAAAACAATCCGTTCGCCCAGAGGATTGTATTACGGAAAATCGCACACCTGGGCTTTTATGGAGCCTGATGGAATGGTAAATGTGGGTGTTGATGATTTTATGAAACGGGTTACCGGTGCGATTACTCAAATCAAATTCAGAGAGCCTGGTGAAAGAATCAGAAAAGGTGAAAAACTTTTTACGCTGGTACACGAAGGGAAACAGCTTGATATTTATTCTCCAATCACCGGTTTTATCAAAGAACAAAACCAGGCGCTGCTGAAGTCGCCGACAAAACTCAACACTGTATCGTTTACCGAAGGTTGGATTTACAAAATCGAACCCGCAAGCTGGCTGAAAGATACAGGCTTTATGTTTATGGTCGAAAAATACAGGGAATGGCTCGACGATGAGTTCTCCCGCCTGAAGGATTTTCTGGCTAACACTGCTAACAACAATAAGCTTGTTTATCAGCACATTGTATTACAGGATGGCGGTGAACTAAAAGATGAAGTTCTTGCTGATATGGGTCCTGAAATCTGGGAAGAATTTCAGACAAGATTTATCGATGTATCAAAATAAAAACTGACGGATAAACTGAAAACAAACCTGTAAAACTTTTAATTGTGAGTATAAATCGGAGAAATTTTTTCAAAGTTGTCGGTGTCACCGGTTTAACTGTAATCGGGTTGAAAGCGGCCGGAAATGATTCGAAAGCTGCTGACGACACTGAATTTCACGGCGTGTTGTATGACTCGTTTGCCTGCGTGGGTTGCAGGAATTGCGAAAACGCCTGTGCCGAAGCACACGGCTTCCCGTTGGCGCAGGATGAACTGGTGGCAGGTATAACAAGAAAAACCAGCGAAACCCAACGGTGTGTAATTAACGCCTACAGCACACCCAACGGCGAGGCTTATATGCGTACCCAGTGTATGCATTGTAACGAGCCGGCGTGTGTGGCTGCTTGTCTGACAAAGGCGATGTACAAAACCAAGGAGGGGCCGGTTATCTGGCGCGAGAATAAATGTATGGGTTGCCGTTATTGTATGGTTTCGTGCCCGTTTGATGTGCCGAAATTCGAATACCACAGTGCCAACCCGAAAATACAGAAATGCGACATGTGTTACGACAGGATTATCGAAGGTAAAATTCCGGCCTGTGTTGAAAACTGCGGAGTGGCGTTGTTTTATGGCACCCGTCGCGAATTAATTGCCGAAGCCCGCAAAAGAATTGTGGAAAATCCCGGCGTTTATGTCGATAAAATATATGGCGAAACAGTGGCCGGAGGAACTGGTTGTCTGTATCTCTCTTCGGTACCTGTGAATGAACTTGGGATGAAAACAGATCTTCAAAACTCATCGTATCCCGCACTTACAAAAGGATTTTTGTACAGTGTTCCTTCAGTATTCGTACTTGTCCCTACTCTTTTGCTGGGAATCAGCAAAGCAACCAAAAACAAACCTGAAAAAAACGAAGAAGATGAATAGTCAGGCTGCAACTGCTGTTGCCAATAGCAAAACTCCAACCATGTGGAGATTCTTTTTAAGCGAACTGAAACCCAGGGGAAAATGGTTTACCTGGTTTAATGTGATCTCAATTCCGGTGATTATTACCGGACTGATACTGATTGTAATCCGATTTGCAAACGGAATTGGCGCAGTTACCAACTTAACACAGGAAGTTCCGTGGGGACTTTGGATCGGGTTTGATGTGGTTACCGGCGTTGCTTTTGCCGGTGGCGCTTACATCCTTACATTTCTGGTTTATATTCTGAATCAGAAAAAATTTCACTCTATTGTCAGAGTCACCGTTCTGAATGGCTTTCTGGCGTATCTTTTTTATGCCGGTGCACTGCTGCTCGATCTCGGAAACCCTGGAATGTAATCAACCCGATTATTGGTAACAGTT
>ERZ1645187.3873-NODE-3873-length-12392-cov-6.286212_pt1 | contig 12392 bp, 11 predicted proteins | sample MGYA00575352_ERZ1645187 | MGnify/ENA primary metagenome ERZ1645187 (study PRJEB40837, sample SAMN11349314) | freshwater sediment metagenome | isolation source: river sediment | host: Sediment | place: India: Wazaribad , New Delhi | collected 2017-02-21 ... | reverse complement strand
CGCCTGCGCGACATGGCCGGGCTGGTCGTGATCGACTTCATCGACATGGAGTACAGCTCCAACGTCCGTAAGGTCGAAAAGGCGATGAAGGACGCGCTCAAGAACGATCGCGCCCGTATCCAGGTTGGCCGCATTTCCAGCTTTGGCCTGATGGAAATGAGCCGCCAGCGTCTGCGCACCGGCGTGCTCGAAGCCACCACGCGCGGCTGCCCGCACTGCGATGGCACCGGCCTGGTTCGCACCGCGTCGAGCGCGGGCCTGTCGGCGCTGCGCCTGATCGAGGACGAGGCCGCCAAGGGCAAGGGTTCGGTCATCTCGCTCTATGCGTCGACCGAAGCCGCCGTCTATCTGCTCAACGCCAAGCGCGCCGATCTTGCCGAGATCGAGGAACGTTATGGCGTGCGCGTCGAAGTGCTGCCCGAAGGCGAGAACGAAGGCGCGAAAATGCGCGTCGTATCGTCCGGTCCGCGTCCGGAATTCGTGCCCCGGTTCGAACCGATCATCGACGAGATCGAAGACGACGTGATCGAGGACGACTTCGACGACGAGATCGAAGCGGAAGATCGCCGCGAGCGGGATTCGGACGAGGGCGACGAGCGTGGGAAGCGCCGCCGCAAGCGCCGCCGCCGGGGCGGTCGTGGCCGCGACGAGGATCGTGCCGGTGAAGCGCGCGACGAAAGCGAAGCCGAAACCGACAGCGAAGCCGAGGACGACAGCGCCTCTGACGAGGAAACCGGCGTTGAACAGCTTGAGGACGAAGGCGACAATGGCGAGGCTCCGCGCAAGCGCCGCCGTCGCGGGCGTCGTCGGCGTGGCGGCCGCGGTCGTGGCGAAGGCGACAACGGCGAGGGCGACAACGGCGAGACGCTGGACGGCGGGTCCGAAGGCGATATGACCGAAGTGCCCGAAGCCGAACCGGCTCCGGTCGCCGCAGCGGTGGAAGGCACCGAAGCGGCTGAACCGGTTGCCGAGGCAACCCCTGCCAAGCCCAAGCGCACTCGCAAGAAGAAGGCGGATGTCGCTGCGGAAGCTCCGGCGGAAACCACGGATGAAGCGGACAGTGAAGCTGCCGCTGAACCGGTGGCAGCGGAAGCTCCGGCCAAGCCCAAGCGCACCCGCAAGAAGAAGGCGGATGCCGTAGTGGCTGAAACGCCGGTCGAAGCAGACGTCGCGGTCGAACCGGAACCTGCGGCGGAACCGGTCGCGGCCGAAGCGCCGCCGGCAGACGAAGCATCCTCCGAACCGCCGCGTCGCGGCTGGTGGCAGCGTACGTTCGGCGATTGATCTTCGCCACGGCGCGTACAAACAGGAAGGCCGCCGGAGCAGATGCTTCGGCGGCCTTTTCCTTGCCTGCGGTGAAAGACGACCGGTTATTCGGTCCGGATCGCCTCGCCCCACTCCATCCAGCCAGCCCAGCGCGGCACTTTGGGGGTGTAGCGCTGCCCCAGGGAATGCAGCGCAAAGCCTGCCTGATCGACAGCACCATTGACCGGCCGGGTCAGGTGACACCCACCCGCCAATCGCTTCCACACCGGCTCGATGCGGTTCTGCCACTTGCGCACCCCGGCGTCGGGGGCACGGCCATGTTCCGCATACAGCAGCTTTCCGCCCGGTTTCAGGATCCGGCGCAATTCCCGCAGGGTCTGTGCCTGATCGCTGACCGAGCAGAGTGTGAACGTACAGACCACGCTGTCGAAACTGTCGTCAGCAAAGGGAATCGCCTCTCCGAAGCCGGGCCGGATGTCCGCCGCCCAACCCTTTTCGGCAGCAGCCGCACGGGCATAATCCAACCCCTTGGCCGACGGGTCCATCCCTGAAAACGACGTAACTTTGGCGCAGTCATAGAACTGCTGGTTGATCCCGCCGCCGCAGCCGATCTCGAACACGGCACCAGTGGCCAGCGGCACCACCTGTTCACGCAGTTTCATGATGCCCGGCGCGCTGCAAGCACACTGAATGAAGCGCGGTACGATGTGTTCCTCGTACCACTGGCCCAGTCCCATCGGCGATCCCCCCTTTGTTTGTGTTGGCGGCGATCATGCCACAATCGCGCGCAAGGGAAAGCTAGAATGGAATGCGCTGACCGTCCCAGGCAAAGCTGTGGCCACTGTCGGCGGGGGTCAACCCGTCCAGCACATCCAACAGATAGCCCGCGCTCTGCGCAGGACTGAACAGCTTTTCCGGCACGACACCGCGCTGAAACGGCGCGGACAGGCCCGTATCGACCGTGCCGGGATGCAAGGTCACCGCGAGCGCGCGGGGATGCGTCCGGGCCAATTCGATCGCCGCCCCCCTGATCAGCATGTTCAGCGCCGCCTTGGCCGCGCGATAACTGTGCCACCCGCCCAGCCGGTTGTCCGAAATCGACCCGACCCGCGCCGACAACGCGGCAAACACCGCGCGTCGTTCCCGCGCCAGCAACGGCAGGAAATGCTTGGCCACCAGCGCCGGGCCGATCGCGTTCACGGCATAGGATTCGGCCATAGCCGCCGGGTCCAGCGCACGCAGGGCCTTTTCCGGGCCGGTGCCATCCGCCAGCGTCAGCGCCCCGCTGGCCACCAGCACAAGGTCCAGCGGCCCATCCCGGCCAATCGCCAGCGCCGCCGCGGCAATGCTTGCTTCGTCACCCAGATGCAGAGGGAGCACCGCCGCAGCCGGTTGCCTTACCCGCGCCGGATCGCGCGCCAGGGCATACAGGCCCTGCCCGCCGAATCGCCGGTGCACTTCGGCCAGCAAGGCTCCACCGATTCCGCCACTTGCCCCGATCACTGCCGCACGCATCGTCATGAGTCGTTCTTGCGATGGATTGTGCCAGACCACCATCCGTCTTTGGTCCATACCGGCACACCATTGTCATAAATTGCGGATGTCGCATTCGGGCAATTGTGCGGACGGCATGGCACAGCTAAGGTCGAATGGCATGGAAGCGCCAACAACCCATTCAACTGACTTGAAATTATTGCCGCAGCTGACCGAAAAGCAGCGCGAGGTGCTGGCGCTTGTCGCAGACAATCGCACCAGCAAGGAAATTGCCGCACTGCTGAGCATTTCCGAGTCGGCGGTCAATCAGCGGATCGAGATGATCCGCAACCGTCTGGGTGGAATTCCACGCGGCGAACTGGCCCGGCTCTATCGCCAGGAACTTGAAAATTTTCAGCGGATTTCCGCCACTTTTGCACCGACATGGCAGAAAATCCAGCTTCCCGAACCGCCCGCTGACGGCGAGGGGAGCGGGGCGGAAAGTATCTCGCCGTCGGTTCCTGTCGGGTCGCAAGCTGGTGCGGGGCCTGGTCGAGATGGGTCGCAACTTTCCCCTGCAACGCTTCCGGGTGAGTCTTCGTGGCTCACCCGGGACACCAGGGGCACCGCGCTGGTACGCGGGGTTGCGATTACCGCGATCATCATCACCGGCATGGCCATCGCGGCCCTGATCACCAGCTGGCTGGGCTGACCGGTGAAATTTTCCCCCAAGGACCACCTTGCCCCGGCGCGATGAATCGCTAGAGAGAGGCGCAAAGCGGCTTCAGGCGCCGCGTAGCGACAGGGATTGATATGGCGACCTTCACTCTTCCCGCGAACAGCAAGATCAAGGGCCAGGGCATTCACCACAAGGCCGATGGTGCCGCCAAGGTGAAGAAGTTCACCGTCTATCGCTATGATCCCGACAGCGGCGAAAACCCGCGTTACGACACGTTCGAGATCGACCTCGACAATTGCGGGCCGATGGTGCTCGACGCGCTGATCAAGATGAAGTCGGACATGGATCCGACCCTCACCTTCCGCCGCTCGTGCCGCGAAGGCATCTGCGGTTCCTGCGCGATGAACATCAACGGTCGCAACGGGCTGGCCTGCACCACCGCGATCGAAGACCTGAAGGGCGAAGTGCGGATCACGCCGCTGCCGCACATGGAAGTGATCAAGGACCTCGTGCCCGATTTCACCCACTTCTATGCGCAGTACGCCTCGATCCGTCCGTGGTTGCAGACTGTGTCGACCACGCCTTCGGGCAAGGAACGCCTGCAGTCGCCCGAACAGCGCGAGAAGCTGGACGGCCTGTATGAGTGCATCCTGTGCGCGTGCTGCTCCACCTCGTGCCCCAGCTATTGGTGGAACAGCGACAAGTTCCTGGGCCCGGCGATCCTGCTGCAGGCCTATCGCTGGCTGGCCGACAGCCGCGATGAAATGACCGGTGAGCGGCTGGACGAACTGGAAGATCCGTTCCGGCTCTATCGCTGCCACACGATCATGAACTGCGCCAACGTCTGCCCCAAGGGCCTCAGCCCGGCGCGCGCGATTGCCGAAATCAAGAAGATGCAGGCCGAACGGCACGTCTGAGTGAGCGACGGCGTGGCATTTCAATATGGTCCCTCGCCGGACCATCCGGGTTGGTTTACCTGGAACCTGACCGACCAGACGCGCTTTAACGGGCAAGTCATGGGCGAGCTGCTGGTCCGGCGCGAGGGCGATGATCGCTGCCGCCTGCGGATGTTCCCGGAACGCAAGCATTCCAACCTGCTGAACATCGTCCATGGGGCGATTACGCTCGCCCTGATCGACATCTCGCTGTTTGCCGCGATGCGCACCCTGCTGGAAGGCGACGCGGGCGGATCGGTGACGCTGGAGCTGTCCAGCCAGTTCACCGGGGCCGGGCAACTGGATGCGCCGCTGGATGCCGTGGTCGAAGTCATGCGCGAAACCCGGCGGCTGGTATTCCTGCGCGGCACCGTGGTCCAGGGTGAACAGGACGAAAACCTGGTCGCGACCTTCTCTGGCATAGTCCGCAAGCCGACTGGCACATGACCCGCGTTCTGGCGCGGTACGAGGAACTGGTCGCCGCCGGCGAACTGCGACCCGATCCGGAGCAGCGCGCTGCGGCGCAGCGTCTCGGCCGCCTTCAACGGGAATTGGAAGCCCCTGCCGCCACCGGCTTGATCGGCAAGCTGTTCGGCAAGAAGCAAGTGTCCTCCCCGCGCGGGCTGTACCTGTGGGGCGGCGTCGGGCGCGGCAAATCAATGCTGATGGACCTGTTCCATGACAGCCTGGCCATCCCGGAAAAGCGCCGGGCGCATTTCCATGCCTTCATGCTGGAAGTCCACGCCCGGCTGCGCGAAGCGCGCAAGGGCGAGACGGGCGATCCGATCCCGCCGGTGGCCGCCGCCCTGGCCCAGGGGCTGCGGGTGCTCGCCTTTGACGAGATGGTGGTGAACAATTCGGCCGACGCGATGATCATGTCGCGGCTGTTCACCGCGCTGATCACGGTCCACGGGGTGACCATCGTCACCACTTCCAACCGCGCGCCGTCCGAACTCTACAAGGACGGGCTGAACCGTGAACACTTCCTGCCGTTCATCGCCCTGATCGAGCGTGAGCTGGACGTCATGGCGCTGAACGGACCGGTCGATTACCGGCTGGAACGGCTCGGCGGGATCGGCACCTGGCATACCCCGCTGGGCGATGCCGCCACGGCGCAAGTGCGCGAGGCATTCTTCCGCCTGACCGACTACCCACCGGAAGACAGCGCGCATGTCCCCTCGGCCGACCTCGACGTGGGCGGCGGACGAATCCTGCATGTACCCAAAAGCCTGAAGGGCGTGGCCGTGTTCAGCTTCAAGCGGCTGTGCGCGGAAGCGCGCGGCGCATCGGACTACCTTGCCATCGCCCAGACCTATCACACGGTGATCCTGGTCGGGATTCCGCGCATGGGGCCGGAAAACCGGAACGAGGCCGCCCGTTTCGTGACCCTGATCGACGCCCTGTACGAACACAAGGTCAAGCTGCTCGCGACGGCCGATGCTACGCCCGAACAGCTCTATTCCAGCGGCGATGGGCGGTTCGAATTCGACCGCACCATCAGCCGCCTGATGGAAATGCAAAGCGCCGATTACCTCGCCGCCGGACACGGCGAGGAATAGGCGCCCTCCGATCAGAACTCCAGCCGCGCCGTCAGCCGGATGTCGCGGCCGGCCAGCGGCGCGTAATCCTTCAGGAACGAGGCATGGCGGCGCGCGGTCACGTCGAACAGGTTGTTCGCGGCAAGCGTGAAGCTGAGCGGACGTTCCTTGCCCCACGGGCGATAGGCGATCTCGGCATTCACCGTGGTGTAACCGGGCGTCACCGTTTCAAACGCGGCCACGCGGTCCTGCTGGCTCACCCGCTCCACTTCCGCCCGCAGATCGAGCTTGGGCGAATGGGCAGACAACCCGGCCAGCACCCGCAACGGCGGGATGCGCGGCGCCGGGCCTTGGCCGGTGATCTCGGCATGGACCCAGTCAGCCAGCGCGTCGGCCTTGATCGTCCACGCCCCCGGCTTGGCCAGCGTCACTTCGCCCTGCACTTCAAAACCGTAGAGCTTCGCGTCGGCCTGGGACATCTGATAGACCGGCAGCCCATCCTCAAACCCGCCAGTCCGGGCTTCGTAGATGAAATTGCCGAACCAGCTGTGATAGACCGAAGCTTCCAGATCGAATCCGTCCCCGCTGCCGCGCAGGATCGCCTCGACACTGGTCGCGCGCTCCTTGCGCAGGGCCAGGTTGCCGATTTCATACGTTTCAGTGCCATGATGCGGCCCGTTGGCGAACAGTTCTTCGGCCGAAGGCGAGCGCTCCGCCCGTGACACGTTCGCACCGATCTTCCAGCCCGGCGCAACATCATAAGCCGCACCGACCGAACCGGACAAGGCCTCGAACGTTCGCCCCATCACGGTAAACTGGCTCTGGTCCGGCAACGGTTTGGATTCCAGCCGCGACCGTTCGTACCGCAGGCCTGCTTCCAGTCGCAGCGGTCCACGCTGGAACTGCTGGACCGAGAACAGCCCGAACTGCCGGGTGTCATTGCGTGGCAGATAAGCCTCATCGCCCACGACATTGAAGTCGCGCATGACGAACTGCACGCCGCTGGCCCCGGTCCAGCCATTGCGATCAGACTGGACCAGTTCCAGCCGGCCTTCCATGCCCTTGTTGAAAAACGTGGTTCCGACGCTGCCATCGGGCAGAACCTCGGCGTGGCTGTAGTTGCCATAGGCATAGCGGAGCGCGACCTTGTCGAGCAGGTCGTCGCCGACCAGCACTTCGGCCTTGGCGTCAATGCGGTCCTGCTTGAGGTGCAGCACCGGGGCTTCCTGATGCTGGCCGGGCAGCGTCGCCAGGCGGATCGGAATTCCATAGCGGCTGTCGTACCGGCTATAAGCGAGCCCGATGCTGCCGCCCTCGTTGATGTAAGCCAGCCCCGCCCCTGCGGTCCAGGTCCGCGCCGCACTGTTGGGCAAGCGGCCATGCACTGCCGCGTTGGCGGCGAAATCGATCTCCTCGTCCGCATGGTCGTGATCATCATGCAGTTCGCCCTCCGCGTCCTCGTCGTGCGGCAGCAGGCTTGACGCCAGGGCTTCCGCGCGCAGCGCCGGGGTCAGGGCGTATCCGCCAATCCGCATGTCGTTCGATTTGAAGTAGGAGCCATCCAGATGCGCCACCCAGCCGCCGCCCAAAGCGATGTCGGCCGAACCGCTGAGCGAGCGTTCATCCGCTGCTGAGCCATACGTGCCGAGCATGGCCAGGTGCACCGGCTCATCCGGCTCGATGATCGGAATGCGGTGATCGATCACGTTGACCACGCCGCCGATTGCCGCCGAACCGTATTGCAGGGACTGCGGGCCGCGCAGCACCTCGATCCGGTGGGCCAGCAGCGGGTTGATGGCCGGGGCATGGTCCGCCGAGGTATTCGAAACGTCGATCGAGCCGATCCCGTTGGACAGCACCCGCACCCGTTCCCCCTGCAATCCGCGCAGCACCGGCCGCGAGGCGCTGGGGCCGAACGACGTCGCCGAAACCCCCGGTGTATGAGCCAGCGTATCGCCGATCGAAGCCCGCAGAGCTGCAGTCAGTTCCTCACCGCGCAGCACCGCGACACCGGACAGAACATCCTTGCGGGAAACCTGCACCGCACCGGTGACCACGATGTCGCGGTCATCGTGCGTGTGGTAAATGTCGTTCACGTCGTCATGGTCTACCGATTGCGCCAGCGCGGGCGCGGCGGCGGCTGCAAGCGACAGGGCCAGGCTGGTTCCAAGCAACAACTGCGTATTCATCGTAACTCCCGATCAACGGCGGCAGCGAAGGGCCAGCCGTGCGCGTGATGCTCCTAGCGCGCCAGAAAGAATGTTACAACATTACATTGCGAGGCAGGACCGGATTTCGCCCACCCACTTGAACGGTTCATCGCAATAACCATCTCCCACCATTCCGGCGGCCACACCCCGCCGAGGGGAATTGCAGACATGATCGAGGTTAGACCTTTCGCGGCTCTCGGCCACGCCAATCACGGCTGGCTGGATGCCACCCACCATTTCAGCTTTGCCGCGTATCATGATCCCGCCCGCATGGGCTGGGGCCGCATTCGCGTGTGGAACGATGACGTCATAGCGCCAAAAAGCGGATTTCCGCCGCATCCGCACCGAGACATGGAAATCATCACGTTCGTGCGCAGCGGCGCGATCACGCATCAGGACAGCCTGGGCAACCGCGGGCGGACCGGCGCGGGCGACGTTCAGGTGATGAGCGCCGGGACAGGGATCACGCACGCGGAGTACAATCTGGAGGACGAGACGACGACCCTGTTCCAGATCTGGATCATGCCTGACAGATCCGGCGAGCAGCCGGGTTGGGGCCAGCGCGAATTCCCGCGCGGGGAGCGCGCGGGCCGCTGGGAGATCATGGCCAGTGGCACCCCAGAGCAGGATGACGCCCTGCCAATCCGCTGCGATGCCCGCGTGCTGGCCGCCACGATCGCGGCGGGCGACAGCGTTACATATCAGGCCGATCCCGCTCGGCACCAGTACCTGGTCGCCCCGGCAGGTCGCATTCGCGTAAACGGCCATCTGGCCAACCCGCGCGATGGTGTGGCCATTACCGGCGAAACCACCATCACGGTCGAAGCACTGGACGCAGCCGAAGTGGTGCTGGTCGACTCGCGCTAGGCGGCACTGGCCGCGCGCGGGCGCTTTGCCTGCGCGCTGGCCAGTCGCTGCATCAGCTTCAAGTCCTGCTCACGCAGCTGCAGGGCGGAGTTGGCCCAGTGATCGACGATGTCGCGCAGTTCTTCCAGCGGGATCGGGTTGGCGCAGCGGCTGGCCCGCCGCGCGCCGACCAGGCCGGCATGGCGGCGACTCGACTTGGCCATGAAATCCCGCACGGCGGCCACGCCCTGCCCCGGATCGGCCAGCTGGTGCACGATCCCCAACGCGTGCATCTGCTCCGCGCTGTACGTTTCGTTGCTCAGGATCACCCGGTCGGCCATCGCCGCGCCCAGCTTGCGCGAGAGAATCGCGTGCGCGCCCATGCCGGGGAACAGGCCGAACATGACTTCGGGCAGCCCGAACGTGGAGCCGCGCTCGGCAATGATGTAATCGAACGACAACAACGCCTCGAACCCGCCGCCCAGCGCCTGGCCCTGCACCAGCCCGATCGTAAGGATGGGAAGGTCCAGCGCGTTGATATTGCGGTGCAGGATTTCCACGCAGCGATAACCATAGGCGGCCAGACCATCACGGTTGCCGTCGCGAATCAGTTGCTGGAACAGTTCCAGATCGCCGCCAAAGCAGAACACCCCTGGTGCGCGGCTTCCCAGCACCAGGTATTTGAGCGGCACGCGGTCCGCGCCGAAACTGTCGGTGATGAGGCGCTGCCAGGACACGAAATCCGTCAGCATCGTGGGCGTGAAACTGGGCCGGCCAACCGGTCGCATGAAGGTCCAGAGTGCCTCTTGCGATTCGTCGTAGAGCACGTCCAGCTCATCCAGAGCGAGCAGTTCCGGGGGTACGCTTAACCGCTGGGCCGAATGGGCCAGCAGTTCTGCGTGATCGTCCGGCAAACCGATAGCTGACAGGTCCGTGTTGCCAGAGGAGCGCAGACCACCTTCAAGATCGCTTGAAATACGATCCATATACCCCTCTAAAATATAAAAAGTTCCGCAAAATTCGGGAACGTCATGACAGCTACCAGAAAGAGAGTATGCTACGCAGGACTCGCTTGGCAAAGGAATTCTTAACCAATTTGCCGGGCAAGAGTCCCATTTCCGGTCATTCAGCTCGCAGGCGCAGCAAGCCAAGTCCGGCCACCAGCGCCCCGGCCGCTACGGCCAGCATTGGCCAGACGTGCGGCCAGATCAACGCGGGCGGCAATCCCTTCAGAAACAACCCATGGCAGATCGTCAGCATGTGGCTCAACGGATCGATCCGCGACACCAGTTGCAACCACTGCGGCATCCCGTCGACCGGGCTGGCGTAGCCTGACAGCAGCATCATCGGGACGATCACCAGGAACCCGCCGAGGAACGCCTGCTGCTGGTTTTGCGAAACCGTCGAAATCGCCAGACCGATGCCGGTAATGGCCAGGCTGAAGCTGGCAATCGCGGCCAGCATCAGCACCAGCGACCCGTTGAACGGAACATCCGACACCAGCGGAATGACCAGCACGTACAGTCCGCCGTTGAACAGGCCCACGCAGAATGCCGGCACACACTTGCCCAGCAGGATTTCCCAGTGCCGCATCGGCAGCGCCATCAGCTCGTCATAGGTGCCGAACTCCCGCTCGCGGGCGATCGCCTGGACCGAAACCGACAGCACGATCACGGTGGTGATCAGGGTGATCATGCCGGGCAGGGTAAACCACCGGTATTCGAGGTTCGGATTCCACCAGTGCCGCGCGACGACTTCGGGTTCGGGATGAGCGCTTTCGGGTCGCAGCATCGTGCCGGTATCGTTGGCGATGTCGGCCAGGTATCCGGCGACGATCTGCGCCGCGTTGATCCTCCGTCCATCCAGCAGCAGCCCCATTTCCGCAGTTTCGCGCCGGGCATACTGGGCCGACAGATTGGGCGGGATGACCAGCCCGGCCAGCACCTCGCGCTGCTCAATCCCCTCGCGCAGCGCGGCTTCGCTGGGGTAGAAGGCAATCGCGCGGATGTTCCGGCTGCCCCCCAGTGCGGCAAGGAACTGTTCCGAGGCTACGCCATTGTCGCGGTTGACCACGCCGATGTCGATGTTGCGCACTTCCAGCGTGGTCGCGAAGCCGAACAGGATCAGCTGGACGATGGGCGAAATGACCAACGTGGTCAGTACCCGCCGATCGAGCAGCACCACTTTCAGCTCTTTCAGCGCCATCGCCTTGACGCGGGTCCACCAGCTCATGCGATCCTCCGGGTGATCGCGCGGGTGACGCGCAGGAAGAAAAAGCCGCCGAATAACAACAAGATCGCGATGTTTGGTAAGAACAATTCCCAGACGTCACCGACCAGGAACACGCTCTGCAACGAGGGGATCAGGTAACGGGCCGGAACGATGTAGGTCAGCCACTGGATCGCGGTCGGCATCGAATCGATCTCGAACAGGAAACCGGACAGCAGCAGCGAGGGCAGGAAGCCCGACAGCAGCGCGAACTGGGTGGAGACGAACTGGTTCTTCGTGCCCGCCGAAATCAACAGCCCCTGCCCCAGCACCGCCGTCAGAAACGCCGAGGCGATCAGGAACAGCGCCAGCACTGAGCCATGGAAGGGCAAACCGTAACCGAACACCGCCACCACGACGCAGAGCGCGGTCGAGGCAAGGCCGAGCACGTAGTAGGGAATGAGCTTGCTCAGCACGAGCGCGGGAATCGAGATCGGCGTGGCCAGCAGCCCCTCCATCGTCCCGCGTTCATACTCGCGCGCCATGATCAGCGCGGTCAGCAGGCTGCCGATCATCGCCATGACGATGCCGATGGCGCCGGGCACCAGCATGTAGCGGCTCTCCAGCCCCGGATTGTAGGTATAGCGCGGCAGGATCTTGAGCACCGGGGTGACCGGAATGTCGAGTTCGCCCGCTTCCGCCTCGACCCATTCCTTCAGCGCCCCGCGCAAGTGGCCGGTCAGGAAGGTGGCGGTGTTGACCTGGCTGCCATCGGTGATCAGCTGGATATCGATGGGCTGCAAGCGGGCCAGCCCGGTTTCGAAGCCGTCGGGGATCACCACGATCCCGCGCAAGTCGCCGGTCCGCATGCCCTGCTCCAGCACGGCAACGGAAGGGCCCTCCTCGATCGCGAAATAGGAATTGCGCGAGAGCGTGGCGATCAGCTCACGCGAGGCGCGGGTGTGATCCTGATCGACGACGCCAGTGCGGGTGCCGTGAACGTCCAGCGACACCGCGCTGCCGAACAGGAACATCAGGATCAGCGGCATCAGCACGACCAGCCCGAACGTGGACGGATCAAGCCAGACTTGCGCCCATTCCTTGCGTCGGATCGCGGCGGCGCGGCACCACAGCAGGGGATCGCGCGCGCTCATGCCGCGTTCGCCGCCGTGGCGCGCTGGGCCATGATCAGCGCAATGAAGGCCTCTTCCAGCGTCGCCGCCCCGCCGCGCTGGCT
>ERZ1645187.3871-NODE-3871-length-12396-cov-4.893039_pt1 | contig 12396 bp, 14 predicted proteins | sample MGYA00575352_ERZ1645187 | MGnify/ENA primary metagenome ERZ1645187 (study PRJEB40837, sample SAMN11349314) | freshwater sediment metagenome | isolation source: river sediment | host: Sediment | place: India: Wazaribad , New Delhi | collected 2017-02-21 ... | reverse complement strand
GCTGCAGGTGGCCGACATCCCGCGCACCAAGAGCGGCAAGATCGTCGAACTGGCCGTGCGCGAGGTCGTGCATGGCCGGCCGGTGAAGAACATCGAGGCGCTGGCGAATCCCGAGGCGCTCGACCTCTTCAGCAGCCGGCCGGAACTGGCTTCCTGAGCGTCGGCTACGGCTTGGCAGGTGGCGCGTAAGGCTGCGGCTGGATGCCCAACTCCTTCACTTGTCGCTTGCTGGCGGCGGTTTCGTCACGAACGAAGGCCGCGAACTCTTCCGGAGACATGCGCATTATCTGCACGCCGGCCTTCGCGAATTTCTCGCGCACTTCCGGCGCTTCGGTCGCGCGCGCGATGTCGCCGGCAATCCGTTTCGCGATGGCGGGTGGCACGCCGGCTGGCGCCCAGAATCCGAACCACGCGGCGTTATCCATGTTCGCGATGCCGGCTTCCGCCATGGTCGGCACTTGCGGCAGCATCTCCGCGCGCTTGCCCGAGGTAATCGCCAGCGCGATCAGCTTGCCTTCCTTCACGCCTGCCATCGCGCCCGCCACGGGCGGGAACCAGAAGGCTATTTCGCCTTTCGCCACGGCGGCATTCGCTTCCGGCAGGCTCTTGAACGAGACATTCACCGCGTCGATGCCCGCCATCTTCTTGAACTGCTCGGCGACGAAATAAATCTGCGTGCGCGTTCCCAGCGACCCGAACTTCAGTTGTCCGGGCTTGCTCTTTGCGAGCGCGACGAGATCGGCGACGGTTTTCACGCCGAGCGCGGGGGCGGCGACCAGCGCGAATGGCTGACGCGCATAAGGTGCTATCGCCTGCAGATCCCTGTCGGGGTCGTAGGGCAGGTTGGTGTACAGACCCGCATCCACCGCATAGGAAATGGAATGGCCAAGCAACGTATAACCATCCGCCTTGGCCCGTGCCGCCGCGACCACGCCGGGTATGCCGGGCTGGTTTTCGACCGTGACCGGCTGGCCCCAGATCTGCGCGAGCTTCTCGGCCATGATGCGCCCGAAGTTATCCGCGACGTTGCCGGGCGGATAGGGAACGATCAGCTTGACGGGCTGGGTTGGATACTGCGGTTCCTGCAAGGAAGCGCACCCGGCCATCCCGAGGGCGGCTAGCGTAATTGCAGCGATGAAATGACGTCTCATGACATTCCCCTTATTGATGGATATTCACTATCTGAATAGACCATCAATGACCACTGATGTTGACCCAGGTCAAAGTGGGGGGATTTATTGATTGTTGTCTTGTACCGTCCAGCCAGCGCCGGCTGCTTCGATGGCGAGGGTTTCAGCCAGCCAGGGCAGGGTGTCCTTCAACGCGGCGGTTAGCGTCCATGGCGGATTGATGAGGAACACGCCGCTGCCGTGCATCCCCATGCCATCGGCGGCGGGCGGCTGCACGGTGAGCGTGGCGTTCAGCCACTCGGGCGCCAGCTTCTTCAACTTGCCGGCGAGCGTGATGCTCTCGTTCTTCTGCAGCAGCGGATACCAGACCATGAAGGTGCCGGTGGCAAAACGCTGCAGGCCTTCCTTGATTGCCGTGACGACCTGCAGGTAGTCGCGCTTGTCTTCGTAGGCCGGGTCGATGAGCACGAGTCCGCGGCGCGATGGCGGGGGCAGCAGCGCCTTCATGCCCGTGAAACCGTCTTCCTGCTTGATCGCCACGCGCTTTTGCGCATCGGGCGCGGCGCCAGTGATGTTCTGCGCCAGCAGCTTGACGTCGGCGGGATGCAACTCGAAGAGGCGCAGCTTGTCGGCGGGCCGCATCGCACGCAAGGCGAGCAGGGGAGAGCCGGGATAACGCTTGATCCTGCCGTCCGGGTTGTCGACGCGCACCGCCTCGACATAGCGGGCGAGCAGCGGGGGCAGGTCAGTGCGATTCCATAGCCGGCCGATGCCATCCGCGTATTCGGCGTGCGTCGTGGCACGGCCGGCATCGAGGCGATAGCCGCCTGCGCCGGCGTGCGTGTCGATCAGCCAGTAGGGTTTGTCCTTCTGGTTGAAATAGTCGAGCACCGCGAGCAGCACCGAGTGCTTGAGGACGTCGGCGTGGTTGCCGGCGTGGAAAACGTGTCTGTAACTCAGCATGGTCGGCGACTAGAATGGAATCCATGAATGATACTCAGGGTGAGCGCATATCCAAGCTGATGGCCCAGCGCGGCATGTGCTCGCGCCGCGAAGCCGATGCCTACATCGAGCGAGGCCTCGTCTATGTGAATGGCGAGAAGGTGACGCAGCTCGGCACGCGTTGCGCACCGAATGCGCAGATCGAGTTGGCCTCGCGCGCGCAGAACCAGCAGGCCGCACTGGCGACGATCCTGCTGCACAAGCCGGTCGGCTACGTGTCTGGTCAGGCCGAGGATGGCTACCAGCCTGCCGTGGTGCTGGTGAAGCCCGACACGCAAATGGCTGGCGACTTCCAGCGCTTTCGCCCGATCCATTTGAAAGGGCTAGCTCCCGCCGGGCGGCTCGACATCGATTCGACCGGCTTGCTGATCCTTACGCAGGATGGCCGCGTGGCGCGGCAACTGATCGGCGCGGACAGCGAGATCGAGAAGGAATATCTGGTTCGCGTTGAGGGAGGACTCGACGCGGAAGGCCTCAAACGACTGAATCACGGCCTCTCGCTCGACGGCAAGCCCTTGAAGCGGGCGAAGGTACGCTGGCAGAATGAGGACCAGCTGCAGTTCATTTTGCAGGAAGGCAAGAAGCGCCAGATCCGCCGCATGTGCGAACTGGTCGGTTTGCGTGTCACCGGCCTCAAGCGCGTGCGCATCGGCAAGGTCGTGCTCGGCGACCTGCCGCCCGGGCAGTGGCGATTCCTGAAACCGGAAGAGAAGTTCTAACACCCAGGAGGTGACGACATGCAGCTGACCAGCAACAGCATCAGTGACGGACAGAAGATTCCCGGCGATTTCTGCTTCTGCATTCCTGCCGCGACCGGCCATGTCTGCCTCGGCGGCAATCGCAATCCGCAACTCGCCTGGTCCGGTGCGCCCGCCGGGACGAAATCCTTCGCGGTGATCTGCCACGATCCCGACGTGCCGAGCCGTGGCGACGACGTCAATCAGGAAGGCCGCAGCGTGCCTGCCTCTTTGCCGCGCGTGGACTTCTTCCACTGGGTGCTCATCGACCTGCCGGCGAGCAGTACCGGGATCCGCAACGGCGAATTCTCGGCGGGCGTCACGCCGCGCGGCAAACCGGGCCCGGCGGCGGCGCATGGCGCGCGGCAGGGTATCAACGACTACACGAGCTGGTTCGCCGGCGACCACGACATGAGTGGCGACTACCATGGCTATGATGGCCCGTGCCCGCCGTGGAACGACGAACTGCGCCATCGCTACGTGTTCACCGTCTTCGCGCTCGATGTCGAGCGGCTACCGCTGGAAGGCAAATTCACCGGCCCGCAGGTGCGTGAAGCGATGCAGGGACACATCCTCGCGCAGGCGAGCCTGACGGGCGTCTACACGCTCAATCCGGCGGTCAAACTGCAACTGTAGGCAGTCAGCACCTGTTGTCATTGTTGACAACAGATGTATATCGTTGTTAGATGAGGGCGTGAAGGCAACGCTGATCTATCGCTTCGAACAGGACTACGACGATGGCGCTATGCTGCGGATGGTGATCTGGAAGGTTTCAGAGCCGGTACCGCCTGCCACGCACTTGTTCAAATACCGATTGGTGTATCTGGAACACGGCAAGCGAATCTTGGGATTCGATAACGAGCGTGGGAAGGGCGATCATCGACATGCAGGAAAGCGCGAGATGCCCTATGACTTTGTCGATGTGGAAGCGTTGGTGAATGATTTTGTGACGGCAGTGAAAGACAGGAGAAATACGCGATGAGAACCTTGACGATCCGTATCGAGTCCGATGCCGCTGCTGCCCTTGAGCGTGCCGGGCAGGCGTTTTCCGCCTCCTGGAAGTCTGGTGACTATGCGGGTGAAACCATCAGTTTCGAGTCGGCGGCGGCCTTGTTTCGTTTACTGACGCCGGCGCGCTGGAATGTGCTTTCAGCCTTGCAGGTGCGTGGCAACAGCGGATTGCGCGAACTGGCTCGCCACATGGGGCGCGATCCCAGTTCACTGCTGCGCGATGTCAATGCACTGATCGAGCGTGGACTGATCGAGAAGGATGCTGAAGGGCGACTTTTCGTCCCCTTTGCACGAATTCATACCGAGTTCGACCTGGCGAAAGCGGCCTGAAGCCGCGACTCAGGTTAGATCTTCGCGGCGCAACAGGAAGATCTTGCCTTCGCCGCTCTCGGTGTCGAGCCAGGTGAGCGGCAGTTCCGGAAAGGCGGCATCCATGAGGTCGCGGTTGTGGCCGACCTCGACGGCCAGCAGGCCGTGCGGCTTGAGGTGGGCCTTCGCGCCGGACAGGATGCGGCGCACGATGTCGAGGCCGTCATCGCCGGCAGCCAGCGCATTCTCGGGTTCGTGGCGGTATTCGGGCGGCAGGTCGCACATCGCCTGCGCCGTGACGTAGGGCGGGTTGCTGATGATGAGGTCGTATTTGCGCTTGCCCAGCTTGGCGAACAGGTCACCTTGCACGAGGCGCACGCGCTCATTGAGACCATAGTCGGCGACATTGCGCCTGGCAACCTCAAGGGCATCCTTGGAGATATCGGCAGCGTCGACCTGCGCATGCGGGAAGGCATGCGCCATCAGGATCGCGAGGCAGCCCGAGCCGGTGCAGAGGTCGAGCGCGCTGTCGATCGATTCTGGATCCTCGACCCAGGGCGAAAAACCCTCGACCAGCAGGTCGGCGAAATAGGAACGCGGAATCAGCACGCGTTCATCGACGTAGAAGCGCAGGCCGGCCTGCCAGGCTTCGTGCGTCAGGTAGGCGGCGGGCAGACGGCGTGCGATGCGCTGCTGCAACAGTTCGAGCACGGCGAGGCGCTCATGGTGCGTGAGGCGCGCGTCGAGGTAGGGTTCGAGTCGGTCCGGCGGCAGATGCAGCGCATGCAGGATCAGCCAGGCGGCTTCGTCATGGGCGTTGTCGCAACCGTGGCCAAAAAACAGCCTGGCCTCGTTGAAGCGGCTGGTGCCCCAGCGCAGCCAGTCGCGGATCGTGTGCAGGTCGTCGAGGAGTTCGGACATCGCCGTGGTCGCCATTCAGTTCTACGTTGGTGGAGATTCTAGCAATGCATCTATTCAACCTGCCGGCACAGCACGCCTGATACAAACAGACACACTTTATTCCCGTGGTTTGGTCCTCGTTGCATGGCGGTCGGACGTTATGGATACCAGCAACAACAAGGAGACCACCATGAACAAGAAACTGACCCTGTCCGCCGTCATCATTTCGACAACCCTGCTGAGCACCGCCGCGCTGGCTCGCGGTGGCGACCGCGACGGCTGGCACGACCAACGCCACCATGGGCACCATGGCTGGCGCTCCGCGCCGGCACATGTCGTGTATGCGCCGCCCCGCCCGGTGTATGTTCGTCCTCCGGTCGCGTATTACCAGCCCGCTTATCGCCCCGCCTACTACGCGCAGCCTGCGTATGCGCCGGCACCGACTTACTACGCGCCTGCCCGCACTTATTACGGTGGGGATCGCGTGGCGGGGCAGGTGGTCGGTGCGGTCGCCGGGGGCGTGATCGGCAATGCCATCGGGCACGGCGGGATTGCGCCAACGGCCATCGGCGCGGTGCTCGGCGGACTCATTGGCGGCGATCTGGCCGACTGATTGGCGGAGCGCGCAGATGGAATGCGAAGAGTTGTTCGAACCCGGGGACGACGTCGAATTCGACGATGACGAGTAGCGGGTGCCGTCCTGCCAGCGCCGACTTTCAGGTCAGCAGCTTGCGGAAGGTAGCCTCGTAGATGCGCGTCAGCGGTTCGATGTCGGCGAGGGCGATGCGCTCGTCGATCTTGTGGATGGACGCGTTGACCGGGCCGAATTCGACAACCTCGGGACAGATGTCAGCGATGAAGCGACCGTCGGAGGTGCCGCCGGTGGTGGCGAGTTCGGCGGTGATGTCCAGTTCGAGTTGGATCGCCTCGACCAGCGCGTTGACCAACCGGCCGGGCTGAGACAAGAAGGGGTGACCGCCAATCTTCCAGAGCAGGTCGTATTCGAGACCGTGCTTGTCGAGAATCTGATGCACGCGGTTCTGGAGGCCATCCGCCGTGCTGGCGGTCGAGAAGCGGAAGTTGAACAGCACCTCGAGCGTGCCCGGCACGACGTTGGCGGCGCCAGTGCCGGCGTGGATGTTCGAGATCTGGAAGCTGGTTGGCGGGAAGAACTCATTGCCGATATCCCAGTGCGCGGCGGCGAGTTCGGCCAGTGCGGGTACGGCACGATGGATCGGGTTCTTCACCTTCTCGGGATAGGCGATATGGCCCTGCACGCCCTTGACGATGAGTTTGCCGGAGAGCGAGCCGCGCCGGCCGTTCTTGATCGTGTCGCCTTGCCTGGCGACCGAGGTCGGTTCGCCGACGATACAGCAGTCGAGGGTTTCGCCGCGCACCTTGAGCGTCTCGACGACCTTGACCGTGCCGTCGGTGGCGTCGCCTTCCTCGTCCGACGTGAGCAGGAAGGCCAGCGAGCCCTGGAGTTCCGGGGTGTCGGCAAGCAGTCGTTCCACGGCGACGACGGCAGCGGCGACCGAGGTTTTCATGTCGCCGGCACCGCGGCCGTAGAGAAAACCATCGCGCTCGGTCGGCACGAAGGGGTCGGACTGCCATTCCTCGACAGGCCCGGGAGGCACGACGTCGAGGTGGCCGGCGAAGACAACCAGCGGCTTGGTGGTGCCGCGCCGCGCCCAGAGATTGCACACGCGGCCGGTCGGACCAGTGCTGTCCATGCGTTCGCAGGTGAAACCGAGCGGGGCAAGCCGGGCAGCAATCAGGTCGAGGCAGCCCGCATCCTCGGGGGTAATCGAGCGGCGCGCGATCAGAACCTTCGCGAGTTCGAGGGTGGCACCCACGCGCTCAGTCCATGCGCAGGGTGAATTCGGAGAAGCTCGCGCCGGCCTCGGTGGTCGAGTTGGTTGCATCCGGATTGGTGAGCGGTGCGCGCGTCTTGTCGTCGGATTTCTTTTCTTGCGCGGCGTTGTTGATGAGCCAGTGCAGGTTGTTGGCTGAATCGGCGTTGCCGAGCGCTTCCTCGATCGTGATGGTGCCGGCCTTGTAGAGCGCGTGCAGTGACTGCTCGAAAGTCTGCGAGCCGGGCGACATGCTTTGTTCCATCGCTTCCTTGATGCCGTTGAGGTCGCCCTTCTCGATGAGTTCGCCGATGTAGCGCGAGTTGAGCATGACCTCGACCGCTGGCGTGCGTTCGCCGTTGGGTTTCTTGACGAGGCGCTGCGAGATGATGGCCTTGAGCGTGACCCCCAGGTCGGCGAGCAGCGCGGGGCGGTTCTCCAGCGGGAAGAAGCTGATGATGCGTGACATCGAGTGATAGCTGTTGTTGGCGTGCAGCGTGGCCAGGCAGAGGTGGCCCGATTGCGCGTAGGCAATCGCCTGCGTCATCGTTTCCTTGTCGCGGATCTCGCCGATGAAGATGCAATCGGGTGCCTGGCGCAGCGCGTTCTTCAGCGCGATCGGGAAGGCGCGCGTGTCGGAACCGACTTCGCGCTGGTTGACGATGGATTTCTTGTTTTTGAAGATGAATTCAATCGGATCTTCGAGCGTGAGGATGTGGCCGGACTGGCGTTCGTTGCGATAGTCGAGCATCGCGGTCAGCGAGGTCGTCTTGCCCGAACCGGTGGCGCCGACCATCAGCACGAGGCCGCGCTTTTCCATGATGATGTCGGCCAGCACCGGCGGCAGGTTGAGCGTGTCGAGCTGGGGAATGTCGGAAGGGATGTAGCGCACGACGAAGGCCGGCGTGCCCTTCTGCCGCATCGCCGAGATCCGGTAGTTGCCGACGCCCTCGAGCGCATAGCCGGTGTTGAGTTCGATCGTCTCTTCGAACTCGGCCAACTGGCGCTCGGTGAGAATCTCCTGCATCAGTCCCATCACCGTCGCGGCATCCATGGTTTGCTGGTTGACCGGCATGGCGACGCCGTTGATCTTGATGTTGATGGGCGCACCCACCGAAACGAAGATGTCCGAGGCGTTCTTCTCGGCCATCAGTTGGAAAAGTCGGTGCATTGCGCCCATCGTGGTTCTCCCTCGTTGCCTGCGTTAATCGCGCAGCAGTTCGTTGATGCTGGTCTTGGCACGCGTCTGCGCGTCCACCTTCTTGACGATGACCGCGCAGTAGAGGCTGTAGCTGCCGTCCTTCGATGGCAGGTTGCCGCTGACGACCACCGAGCCGGCCGGTACGCGGCCATACAGCACCTCGCCCGTGGCACGGTCGTAAATCTTGGTGCTCTGGCTGATGAAGACGCCCATCGAGATCACGCAGTTGTCCTCGACGATGACGCCCTCGACGATCTCGGAACGTGCCCCGATGAAGCAGTTGTCGCCGATGATGGTCGGGCTGGCCTGCAGCGGTTCGAGTACGCCGCCGATGCCGGCACCTCCCGAGAGGTGCACGTGCCTGCCGACCTGCGCGCAGGAACCGACGGTCGCCCAGGTATCCACCATCGTGCCTTCGCCGACGTAGGCGCCGATGTTGACGAAGCTGGGCATCAGCACCACCGAGGGCGCAATGTAGCAGCCGCGGCGCACCACGGCACCCGGCACGACGCGGAAGCCGCCCTTCTGGAAGCTGTAGTTGTCATAGGTGGCGAACTTGGAGGGAATCTTGTCGAAAAAGCGCTGGGCGCCGCCATCCATGACCGTGCTGTCCTCGAGGCGGAAGGACAGCAACACGGCCTTCTTGATCCACTGGTGGGTTACCCATTGGCCGTCGATCTTCTCGGCCACACGCAGCTTGCCGGTATCGAGTTCGGCGAGGATGTGCTGGACTGCCTCGCCGACGCGCGCGGGTGCCGTACCTGGCTTCAGGTTGGCGCGATTTTCCCAAGCCTGTTCGATGAGGGTTTGCAGTTCGTGCAAGGCGGTTTCCTCGGCGTGAAGGTTAAAGCGAATTTACTACGATTGGGGTGCGCCGCTGCGTGGTTTGTCGAGGCGCGGGTTCATGGCAGCGTATTACGGTAGAGCGCCCGGCTGGAGTAGGCCAGCCAGGGAAGCACGAGCGGGAAGGTGGGCAGCAGGAAGATGCTGCCAATCGTCAGCACGGAGAGCAGCGCTGCCCAGGCCATTGCTGGCAGGAAATCGACGAAGATGATGCGCACGCTCGCGACGACGGCATTGACCAAGCCGGCACGACGTTCGCACAGGAGCGGCACGGAGAAGGCCGAGACGCAGAACAGCATGAAGGCGATGACGACACCCGAAACCGCGCCCCACAGCAGGAAATCCAGCACGCCCTGCGTGACCGGGAGCAGTTCGGTCAGCCACACCGGCGCGGTGCCGACCATGTAGCTGTAAAGGATGGCTGCGTCGGTGACGAAAATCATGAACAGCAGCGCGCAGACCAGCGCGATGACCCAGACGGCCGGGTCGGCGGCGGCGAAGCCCCGCAACGTATCGCCGAAGCCGACTTTGCCGCCGGCCTCGTGGGCGCGCGCGATGCCGAAGAAACCGGCCAGCACGGCAGGGCCGATCAGCATGAAGGCGCCGGCAGCGGCGATGACGAAGGGCGTAAAACCCTGCGACAGCAGGCCACCGAGGATGATCGCGCCGCCCAGGGTGAAGATGGCAGCATAGGCGATGCTGGTGCCCCGCGTGGCGTTGGCTACTTGCCAGCCGTCAACGAGTGCGACGGCGATGCTGTCGAGGCCGAGCCGCCGAGTTTCCATCAGTTACCCCCGGATGTTGGACTGGGTGGGGAAACCGGCCAGTTCGACGGCGGGCGCAGGCTTCCAGCCTTTCTTGCGGTGCTCGGCGACGACGTTGGTGAAGATGCCGCCGCGCACATAGAAGCGCGCGGTCAGGCGCATGAAGCGCGGCTTGGTCGCCTTGACGAGATCGTCGAGGATGCGGTTGGTGACGTCCTCATGGAAGTGTCCCTCGTCGCGGAAGCTCCAGATATAGAGCTTCAGGCTCTTCAACTCGACGCACAGCTTGTCGGCGATGTAGTCGAGCGTCAGTACGGCAAAATCAGGCTGGCCGGTCTTGGGGCAGAGGCAGGTGAATTCCGGGATTTCCATGTGGATTCGGTAATCCCGCTGCGGGGCTGGATTGGGGAAGGTTTCGAGCGTCTTGGTCGGTGCGGAAGGCATGATGGATGGGTAGTGAAAATGCAGAGCCGATTATAAGGTGCCGTCCTGCCAGCGCCGACTTTTGTAATAAACGGTAATTGTTGCAATTTTGCGTCGATGGGAGAGAATACGCGGCAAAAAAACGGGCCATGAGCCCCGACCGAACAACATCAACAATCATGGAGGAAATGCAATGCACACGCCACGCCTGATTCCCGCCCTCGTCGCCTTGGCTTTTTCGGGGAGCGCGGTGGCTTCCGGTTTTCAACTGCTTGAACAAAATGCCAGTGGCCTTGCTAACTCATACGCTGGTTCTGCCGCTATTGCGGATAGTGCCAGCACGATTTTCTTCAATCCGGCAGGCATGACAAAACTCCAGGCTCATGAGTTTTCTGTTGGATTGAATGCGGTCAGGCCAAGTTTTGAATTTACTGACAAAGGAAGCGTGATTGCTCCGGCGACAGGAACAGGAACCGGTGATGCTGGTGATTGGGCATACATTCCAAACGGGTATCTTTCATGGGCACTGAACAAGGATCTATATGTTGGTGTGGGTTTCAGCGCGCCTTTCGGGCTCAGTACCGCATATGACCCGACATGGGTTGGACGTTTCCAGTCCATAAGCTTTGATATCAAGACCTACAACATTAATCCTTCCATTGCTTATCGATTGAACGACAAACTTTCAATCGGATTCGGGGTGAATTGGCAAAGGATGGAAGCTGAATATGTCCGGATGGCAGCCGTTGCGCACCCGTCGAATCCTGCCCTGAATTCTCTTGTCCAGAATACAAAAGTCACGCTTGATGCTGACGACGATAGCTGGGGCTGGAATGCCGGTGTGCTGTTCGATGTCTCGCCGACGACCCGCATCGGCGTGTCTTATCGTTCGACAGTCAAGCACACGCTCGAAGGCACACTGAAATCGACCAATCAGGCGGTTTCCCCTGACGTGACTGCAAAGGCTGATGTCGAGTTGCCCGATACATTGATCATCAGCGCTGTCCAGAAGTTGAATGATAAATGGACAATGGTAGGCGATCTGTCGTGGACAGGCTGGAGCAGCGTACAGACGGTTCCCATCATTCGGACGTCTGGAGCATTGCCAGGTTCTACCGCGCAGACATTGGAAACCAAATTCAGGGATACTTGGCGTGTTGCCTTCGGTGGGATTTATCAGTACAGCGGTAATCTGGACCTCAAGTTTGGTATTGCTTACGATCAGACTCCCGTCAAGTCTGCGGAATTACGTCTTGTCTCCCTTCCGGATAATGACCGTCTCTGGATTTCTGGTGGTGCCCAATGGAAATTGTCCAAAGATGTGCGTTTAGACATTGGTGCTGCTTACCTTTTCGTTCGTGATACCAACATCGATAACAATCAATTGGCTGCGGGACGTGGCCGCGTGACAGGTACATATGATTCCAACGTCTTGATTCTCGGCGCCCAGTATTCACAGTCGTTTTAAGTGGAATTAAATAAATATGAATCCCCGGCCTGACCGGGGATTTTTTTGATTTTCGGCATTCCTGGCTCGCATGAGCAACGAGGGACTCATGGACAAGATCTGGCTGAAGAGTTATCCGCAGGGCGTACCGGCCGAAATTGGCATCGACCACTTGCCATCGCTGGTCGACTTGTTTGAAGAGGCCTGCGCCCAATATGCCGGCAAGGTCGCCTTCATCAGCATGGGGGCGACGCTGACCTTTCGTCAGCTCGATCAGCGCAGCCGGGAGTTCGCCGGCTGGCTGCAGTCGCTCGGTTTGCAGAAGGGCGATCGTGTTGCCCTGATGATGCCCAACCTGCTGCAATATCCGGTGGCATTGTTCGGTGTCCTGCGTGCCGGCTGCGTGGTGGTGAATTGCAACCCGCTCTACACGCCGCGTGAACTCGAATACCAGTTGCAGGATTCCGGGGCGAAGGCAATCGTCATCGTCGAGAATTTCGCTCATACCCTCGAGCAGATTATCTCCCGCACCTCCGTCAAGCATGTGGTCGTGACGCCGATGGGCGAGATGCTCGGTCTGGCCAAGGGTGCGCTGGTGAATTTCGTCGTGCGCAAGATCAAGAAGCTGGTACCGCCCTGGCATATCCCCGGCGCGATCAATTTCTTCCAGGCGCTGGTGGCGGGACAGGGCCACGGCATGACGTCCGTGCCCCTGGGCCACGACGACATCGCCTTCCTGCAGTACACCGGTGGTACGACGGGCGTCTCGAAAGGTG
>ERZ1645187.3869-NODE-3869-length-12400-cov-7.294451_pt1 | contig 12400 bp, 16 predicted proteins | sample MGYA00575352_ERZ1645187 | MGnify/ENA primary metagenome ERZ1645187 (study PRJEB40837, sample SAMN11349314) | freshwater sediment metagenome | isolation source: river sediment | host: Sediment | place: India: Wazaribad , New Delhi | collected 2017-02-21 ... | reverse complement strand
CTCGGGCTGGGCATCTCGGCCGCGCTGAATGCACCGATCGAACCGACGCGCTTCGGCGTGTTCAGAATGTAACCGGAGCCATCAGGAAGAAATGAGCATGTACCAGAACATCCTCACCGAAATCGATGCCGGCGTCGGCATCGTCACGCTGAACCGGCCGGAGCGCCACAATGCCTTCGACGACGCGATGATCGCGGAGCTGGCCGAGGTCATGCTCTCGATGGCCAACGACCCTGGCGTGCGCGTCGTGGTGATTTCGAGCGTTGGCAAGAGCTTTTGCGCCGGTGCCGACCTCGCCTGGATGCAGCGCGCCGCCGGTTACGACTTCGAGCAGAACCAGCGCGATGCCGGCATGCTGGCCGAGATGCTGCGCCGGATCGCCGATTGCCCGAAGCCGGTGATCGCACGTGTGCAGGGCGCGGCCTACGGCGGCGGCATCGGTGTCATTGCCGCTTGCGACATCGCGGTGGCGACTTTCGAGTCGAAGTTCGCGCTGACCGAAGTGAAGCTGGGCTTGATCCCGGCTGTCATCGGCCCGCACGTGATCGCCGCCATCGGTGAACGGTATGCGCGCCGCTATATGTTGACCGCTGAAGCCTTCTCGGCCGCGGAGGCCTACCGCATCGGCCTGCTCCATGAAATGGTGGCGGACGAAGCGGCGCTCGACGATGCCGTCGGCGAGTGGGTCGAGACGATTCTCAAGAACGGGCCGCAGGCACTCGCCGAATGCAAGGCGCTGGTGCGTGCGATCGCCGGCCGGCCCTTCGGCCAGAAGGCTATCGACTTCACGGTCGAGAGCATCGCGCGCGTGCGCGTCTCGCCGGAAGGACAGGAGGGCCTGGCCGCCTTCCTCGAAAAACGCAGGCCGAACTGGGCAAACTGAAATGTTCAGCAAAATTCTCATTGCCAATCGTGGCGAGATCGCCTGCCGCGTCATCAAGACGGCGCGGCGCATGGGCATCCGCACCGTCGCCGTGTATTCCGAAGCCGATGCCGGCGCGCGCCATGTGCGTCTCGCCGACGAGGCCGTCTGCATCGGCCCGGCCGCCGTGCGTGAATCCTATCTCGTCATCGAGCGGATCATCAGCGCGGCGCAGGCTACCGGTGCCCAGGCGATTCATCCGGGCTACGGGTTTCTCTCGGAGAATGAGGAATTCGCCGAGGCTTGCGCAGCGAAGGGCATCGTCTTCATCGGTCCGCCGGTGTCCGCGATCCGCGCGATGGGCCTCAAGTCCGAGAGCAAGAAGCTGATGGAACGAGCCGGCGTGCCGCTGACGCCCGGTTACCATGGCGACGAGCAGGCGCCGGATTTTCTTCGCGCACAGGCCGACGCCATCGGCTACCCGGTGCTGATCAAGGCCTCGGCGGGGGGCGGCGGCAAGGGCATGCGCGCTGTCTGGAATGGCGAGGAATTCGCCGCTGCGCTCGCTTCGTGCAAGCGCGAGGCGGCTTCCTCGTTTGGCGACGATCATGTGCTGATCGAGAAGTACCTGCAGCGGCCGCGCCACATCGAGATCCAGGTATTTGGCGACACGCACGGCAACTGCGTCTATCTCTTCGAGCGCGATTGCTCGGTACAGCGCCGTCATCAGAAGGTGCTGGAGGAGGCCCCCGCGCCGGACATGACACCGGAGCGCCGCGCCGCGATGGGCAAGGCCGCCGTCGAGGCGGCGAAAGCGGTCGGCTACGTCGGTGCCGGCACGGTCGAGTTCATCGTCAATCAGGATGGCACGTTCTACTTCATGGAGATGAACACGCGGCTGCAGGTCGAGCATCCGGTCACCGAGATGATCACCGGCCTCGATCTCGTCGAATGGCAATTGAAAGTCGCCGCCGGCGAACCGCTGCCGCTCGCACAGGAGCAGCTGACGCTCCGCGGCCACGCGCTCGAGGCGCGCATCTATGCCGAGGATGCGGTGAAGGGTTTCCTGCCCGCGACAGGTCGTCTGACCCACCTCGCGCCGCCGACCGAGTCACTGCATGTGCGCATCGATACCGGCGTCGAGCAGGGTGACGAGATTACGCCGCACTACGACCCGATGATCGCCAAGCTGATCGTCTGGGATGAGAATCGCGAGCGGGCGCTGGCGCGCATGCTGCAGGCGCTGGCCGACTATCGCATCGTCGGTGTGACCAGCAACGTCGGCTTCCTCGCGCGGCTGGTCGCCTGCCCGTCCTTCGCGCGCGCCGATCTCGATACCGGACTGATCGAGCGCGAGCACGATTTCCTGTTTCCCGGCGAGGCGGGAAACGAGCCTCCCCGCGACGCGTGGCTGCTTGCGGCGCTGGCCGAGCTGCTGCGCGATCGCAACTACGGCTGTGCGCATGCCGCCGTGAGCGGTGACCCGCATTCGCCGTGGCATCTCCGGGATGGCTGGCGCGCGAATGGCGTGGCGCGCCGCGAAATCCTGCTGCGTGCCGACTGCTGCGAAAAATCCGTCATCGCGTCCTACCAGTCTGGTGGTTTTCGTCTCGAACTGGACGGGCAGGCTGCTCTGGCGGCCGGCGAACTGCAGCCCGACGGGACGCTGCGCGCCGATCTGGATGGCCGCCGTCTCAATGTCACGGTGGTGGCCGCCGGCGAAAAGCGCCATGTCTTCTTCGACGGCATGAGCTTCATCTTCGCCGCGATCGATCCGCTGTTCCATGCGGGCGAGGGTGGCGGTGCCGAAGGCGGCCTGACCGCGCCGATGCCGGGCAAGGTGATCGCCCTGCTGGTCGAGGCGGGGACGCGGGTCGACAAGGGTGCGCCGCTGATCGTGCTCGAAGCGATGAAGATGGAGCACACGCTGGTGGCGCCCGTGGCCGGCACGGTGAAGGCTTTCTGTTATGCCGTTGGCGAGCAGGTGGCGGATGGGGCAGAATTGCTCGAATTCGAACCGGCACACTGAACCCATGCTTCTGCCCCAGAAAGTCCGCATCGTCGAAGTCGGTCCGCGCGATGGCCTGCAGAACGAGAAGCAGTCGATCGCGACTGCGACCAAGGTCGAGCTGATCGACCGCCTCGCCGCGTGCGGCCTGAGCGCGATCGAGGCAACCGCTTTCGTTTCGCCGAAATGGGTGCCGCAGATGGCCGATGCCGCCGAGGTGATGGCCGGCATTGCCCGCCGGGAAGGTGTCAGCTACCCCGTGCTGGTGCCCAACGAGAAGGGACTCGAGGCCGCGCTCGCCGCTTGCGCGAGCGAAGTCGCGGTGTTCGCGGCGGCGTCCGAAGCCTTCTCACAGAAGAATATCAACTGCACGATCAGGGAATCGCTCGAGCGTTTCAAGCCCGTGCTGGCGCGTGCGAAGGAAGCCGGCATCAAGGTGCGCGGCTACGTCTCCTGCGTGCTCGGTTGTCCCTACCAGGGCGAGGTGACGCCGGCGGCGGTGGCCGACGTTGCCTGGGCGCTGTTCGATATGGGCTGCTACGAAATTTCGCTCGGCGATACCATCGGCGTCGGCACGCCGGAAAAGACCAAGGCGATGATCGAGGCGGTTGCGCGGCGCGTGCCGATCAAGAAGCTCGCCGGCCACTTTCACGACACCTACGGCATGGCCGCCGCCAACATCTACGCGTCGCTGCAATCGGGCGTGAATGTCTTCGACGCCGCGGTCGGTGGCTTGGGCGGATGTCCCTACGCGAAGGGCGCCTCGGGCAACGTCGCCACCGAGGACGTGGTGTGGCTGCTGCAGGGGCTCGGCATCGACTGCGGTGTCGATCTCGACAAGCTGGTCGATACCGCCGCGTGGATTTCTGGACAACTGGGCCGCACACCGGCGTCGCGGGTTGCCCAGGCGATTCTCGCCAAGCGTGTCGCGTGAATACCGAAGAGCTCTACCCCTGCGTCGGCATCTGCCTGCCGGACGAGGACGAGGCTTACTGCATCGGCTGCGGCCGGCCGTGGGGCACGCCCCAGCCGACCAAACCGGACTATCAGGTCATCGAGCGCGGCTGGCTGTCCTCCAACAACATCCTGCTATTCGATGGTAATGAAGCGACGCTGATCGACAGCGGCTATGCCGGCCATGCCGCACAGACCATCGAGCTCGTAAAGTCGGCGCTGGCGGGACGGCACCCGACAGCCAAACTTGCGCGCCTGATCAACACGCATTCCCACTCTGACCACATCGGCGGCAACGCGGTGCTGCAGCGGGAGTTCGGTTGCGAAATCCTGATTCCCGCCGGCATCGAGGAGCATATCCGCAACTGGGACGAGCGGGCGCTGCTGCTCTCGCTGGCCGCCCAGCGCGGCGACCCGTTCCGCCACGACGGCGTGGTGCGGCCGGGTGACAGGCTGCGCATGGGCGGGCTGGACTGGCAGGCGCATGCCGCGCCCGGTCACGACATGGATGCGCTGGTCTTCCACTGCCCGGATGCGCGTCTGCTGATCTCTGGCGATGCGCTCTGGGAGAACGGCTTCGGCATCATCTTCGGCGAACTGCTGGGGCAACCTGGTGCGCTGCAGGCCACGCGCGCCACGCTCGACATGATTGCCGGTTTGAATATCGATACCGTGATTCCCGGGCATGGCCGGCCGTTCGGTGAGGTACCTGCCGCGCTCGGGCGTGCCTGCCAGCGGCTCGCGGCCTTCGAGGCCGACCCGGAGCGCATGGCGAAGAATGCCGTCAAGGCCTGCTTCATCTTCAACCTGCTCGACCTGCAGGGTCTGCCGCGCGCGCAGCTCGAAAGCCATCTTGCCAGTGTGCCGATCTTCCGCGACGTCGGCGCACGCCTGCTCGGCATGGACATCCCCGCGCTGGCGAGTTGGCTGGTGACCGAGTTGAAGCGCGGCTGTGCGCTCGAGGAACGCGACGGGATGCTGCTGCCGACGATGGCGGCCTGATCACAGCACCCAGTCGTGGGTGCAGCGGCGGCAGCGTGCCTGCAGCCACACCGTTTCACCGATGCGTTCGATGTCCGGATCGGCGCCGTCCGGCAGCGGATGGGGACCGGAGGCCGTGATGATGAACTTCGCGTAGGTCTGGCAGGCGGGACATACCGCGCGCTCGCCGAGGCGCTCGGCGAGCGCCAGCATCGCGCGATAGCGCTGCCAGGAGTAATAGGCCATGGCCATGCCAGCGACGGTGAGCGCCAGTCCGAGCAGGCGGGCATGCCCCGAGACCTCGATGCCGCTGGCCGCGCAGATGATGCCGAGAAAGCAGCTCACCAGCCAGGCATGGCATTCGATCAGCTGGCGCTCGTACCAGTGGCGGAAACCGTGCGTGCGAATCCTGTCGAGAGAAGCCATGGTGACCTGCCGCGCAACGCGAGACGAACAGCCTACGCCAAAGCGGGGCGGGAAAGGAAGGGGTCAGGAAAGCAACAGCCCGACTGCCGCCGCAGGACGTTTCCGGGAAACTGCTTTCCGAGCATCAGGCGGACATCGCCGGAGTCATGGCAGCAGCACACTTGCTTGAAATGCGCTCGTGCCATGACTCCGGCGACTGCCTGGCGGCTTTCGCCAAGGCTTGCCTGGCCTGCCGGCGCAAGGACTTGGTTGGCTTCTCGTGGGATCCCGCCTTGCGGAACTTGGCGGGGGCCACGAAGGGATTGCGTGGCTTGATTCTGGGCTTCATCGAGATCTCCTTGGTTGGGAAAATGTGGGTGGCGGATTGGACTCGGACCACAGTCCGGGGTTCCATGGTATCCGGATAACGCTTTCGATCAGGTGGAATTTCCGTCTGCCGTCCCGCCAGTGCCGACTTTTCAGGTCGGCGGTGACGCGCCGCCTTACTTGACTTCGTATTCGAAACTACCGGCGAGCTGACCTTCGACGATGACCTGCAGGTGACGGCGTCCGGCGGGTTCGCCCGGACCGATGGCCCATTCGCCATAGATGCGTCCGTCGACCGGCACGAGCTGGCGCTGGCTGACCTGGTTACGGCGAGGCAGAGGAATATTCATTACCGCGTCGTTCTTCAGGTTGCCGCTTGGGCCAGCCTCCGTCGCGGTGCTCGGCAGCAGGTATTCCTCCCGGACCGCGACGCTGCGTTGCGTTGTGCGCAGCTCGATGATCCAGCCGTAGCGCTGGCCCGGCTGGTGCGGAACGACCTGTGTTGGTTCGAAGAACAGTTCGCCGGGTTTGCCGCTTGCGAAGACGCCGAATTCGGCGCCGAGGATGGCCACGGATTGCGCGTGCGCCAGCAGGGTGGCGAAGAGAAACAGGCTCGCGGCGGCGAGGCGGCGCATCATCCGAGATGGGCGATGCCGGGCAGGAAGACCTCGGTTACCAGCAGCGGGCGGTCGAGGCGGCAGAAGCGCGAGCGGCGCGCCCACAGGGTCGGCAGCTGTTCATGCAAGGCATTGCAGGCGTGGCGATGGAGCGGATGATGCGGCGTGAGCCGGGCGGAGGTGAGCGGCCCGCGACAGATGCCGGGATCGGCGAACAGCGCGGCGCCCAAGGGGCGTGAACCGATGGCCTGCGCCATGTGCCAGGCACCGTTGAGATCGCGCGGCGCGAGTACGCTGTGGGCGAACACCACCGGGACGTCGTCGGCGAGCAGCAACACCTCGCGCGTCCAGGCATGGCGTCCGGCCGGCAGGTCGATCAGCGCACGCTCGTCATTGAAGGGCCGGGCGCGCTGTTCCCCGAGCACGCGTACCTGGAAGCGGTCGCAGCGCGCGACGATGCGGGCGGTGAGCGAACCGGGATCGGACAGCCAGGGATGGAGATATGCGGGGGCGCCGGCCAGGGCGGGGCGGGGTTTCCAGCGTGATTCCCGGCGTGACATCGTGCAGGCGCATCTTGTAGAAAGTGGCGCCGATGCTACCATAGGACGCGCTTCGCCCCTTCCCAGCCTTCCATCGTCCACCATGCAACTCGTGCTCATCAGCGGCATGTCGGGTTCCGGCAAGTCCATCGCGCTCAACGTGCTGGAGGATGCCGGCTACTTCTGCGTCGACAACCTGCCGGCGGCACTGCTGTCGGGGCTGGCGGGCCATCTGCTGCGCGAAGAACACCAACGTGTCGGCGTGGCGATCGACATGCGCGGCGGCAGCGGCATCGCGGCGCTGCCGCCCCAGTTGAAGCAGCTCGCGACGAACCACATCGATGTGCGCTTCGTCTTTCTCGACGCGCGCGACGACGTGCTGATCCAGCGCTTTTCCGAAACGCGCCGCCGCCATCCGCTCGCCGCCGGCGACAAGACGCTGGCCGAGGCGATTGCCGAGGAGCGTCTTGCGCTCGAAACCCTCCACGGGCTCGGCCACCGCATCGACACGAGCCACCTGCGGCCGAATGCGTTGCGCGCGATGGTCAAGGATTTCATCGACCTGCAGGCGGATGCCCATGGCCTCACCCTGCTGTTCCAGTCCTTCGGCTTCAAGCACGGTCTGCCGCTCGACGCCGACCTCGTCTTCGACGTGCGCTGCCTGCCGAATCCCCACTACGATCCCGTGCTGCGCCCGCTCACCGGACGCGACGCGCCGGTCATCGAGTTCCTCGAGGGCCAGCCGGAAGTGGTGAAGATGCTCATGGACATCCGCCGCTATATCGACGACTGGTTGCCGGCCTACATTCGCGACAACCGCTCCTACCTCACCGTGGCACTCGGCTGTACCGGCGGCCAACATCGTTCCGTATGGTTCGCCGAACGGCTTGCCGCCTGGTTCCGCGATCATCCGGAGAAGCGGGCGCGCGTGCTGGTGCGCCACCGCGCCCTTGCCGAGTGAAAGCCTGGCTGGCCCTGCTGCGGCCGGGTGATTGGGCGCTGGTATTGATTGGCGCGCTTGGCGTGGCGATCTCGTTTCCCCTGCTGTGGGCCGGAGGCAAGGCCGAACGTGCCGTCGTGCGCCTCGACGGCAAGGTGGTCGCCGAGTTTCCCCTCACCGCGCCGCGCCGCTTCGCCGTCACCGGCCCGCTGGGCGAGACGCTGATCGAGATCGCGCCCGGTCGCGCGCGCGTGCTGTCCGATCCCGGTCCGCGCCAGTACTGCGTGCAGCAGGGCTGGCTCACGCGCCCCAGCGCCATCGCCATCTGCGCACCGAACCACGTGAGTCTTTCGTTGTCTGGAAAAGATGCCAGTCATGACAGCCTCAACTATTGATCTCAAAATCACGGACAACGATCGCCGCATCGCGCGCTATGCAGCGGCAGCAATTGCGCTGACCGTCGCCGAGGCGGCACTGCCTTCCCCGCTGCCGGGGGTGAAGCCGGGGCTGGCGAACATTGTCGTACTGATCGTGCTGATGCGGCACGGCTGGCGCGACGCGGCCTGGGTATCTCTTCTGCGCGTGCTCGCCGGCAGCTTGCTGGTCGGGCAGTTCCTCGCGCCCGGTTTCTTCCTCGCGCTGGCGGGTGCGCTGGCGAGCCTGGCCGTGCTCGCGCCGGCCGCGCGTTTGCCGCGGCGCTGGTTCGGACCGGTGTCGGCGAGCGTGCTGGCGGCCTTCGCGCACATCGGCGGGCAATTGCTGCTGGCGCGCCTCTGGCTGGTTCCGCACGACGGCGTGTTCCTGCTGGCGCCGGTTTTCGGCCTCTCTGCCCTCGTTTTCGGTATTGTGAACGGTCTCATCACCGCGAAACTGTTGAAAGAAAACCAAGCATGAACAAGACTGTTGCCGTCGCCTGGACCGGAGCTTCCGGCCTGCCCTACGGCTTGCGCCTCGTCGATTGCCTGCTCGCCGCCGGCTGCCGCGTCTGGCTGATGTATTCGCAGGCGGCGCAGATCGTCGCCAGGCAGGAAACCGATCTCATGTTGCCTGCGCAGCCGCGCGAGGCACAGCGACTGCTGGCCGAACGCTTCAATGACGCGGAAGGTCGCCTCAAGGTTTTCGACCGCAACGACTGGAACGCGCCGCCGGCTTCGGGCTCGAATCCGCCGGATGCTTACGTGATCTGCCCCTGCACGATGGGCACGCTCGCCGAAGTGGCGGCCGGCACGGCGAAGGATTTGATCACGCGCACCGCCGATGTGGTGCTCAAGGAAGGCAAGCCCTTGATCCTCGTTCCGCGCGAAACGCCGTTCTCGGCGCTCCATCTCGAGAACATGCTGAAGTTGAGCCGCGCCGGCGCGGTGATCCTGCCGCCCAGCCCCGGCTTCTACCATCGGCCGACCGACATCGGCGGGCTGGTCGATTTCGTCGTCGCGCGCATCCTCGACCGGCTGGGTGTTCCTCACGACCTGATGCCGCGCTGGGGTGATGACCGTGATTGAGATGGAGATTCCGCTCTTCCTCCTCGGGGTGGTGCTGTATTCCGGCGCACGCATGGAGTTGCGCGTCTTCGAGCCGCGCTACATGGACATGGTGAAGGAATGCCTGCGCACGAATACGCCGTTCGGCGTCTGCCTGATCAGGCAGGGTGCGGAGGTGGCGACGGCTGAAGCGGGCGCTGCCGAGCCGCATGAGGTCGGCACGCTGGCGACGATCGCTGATTGGGACATGCCGCAACTCGGCATCCTCAACATCGTCGTGCATGGCGGCCAGCGCTTCCGCATCCTGAGCCAGCGCACGCAGGAGAACCAGCTCATGCGTGCCACGGTCGAGTTGCTGCCCGAGCCGCCGGTCAAGTCGATTCCCGGCGACTACGCGCGCCTCGTGCCGATGCTGCGCGCGCTGATCGAAGCGCTGGAAGACCCGCCGCCGCAGCCGCACCGTTTCTTCGATGCGGCCTGGGTGGCCGACCGCTGGGCCGAATTGCTGCCGCTGCCGATGGACCGACGTCAGGAAATCCTCGAACTCGACGACGGTGTGGCGCGCCTCGACGCGATTTATCGCTTTCTGGAAAAAAGCTAGCCGATCTAGCCCACGATGCGGTCGGCGATATCGACGCGCACCGCCGGACGGCCCAGCACGGTGGCGACCGCATCGGCGTATTGCTGGGTCCATTCGCCCGGCGCGGCGAAGCGCTTCTCGCCCGCATATTGCGCGATGCCGAGGATGCGGTCGAGCACCAGCACCTTGCCCATCGGGTTGGTCGGTTCGCATTCGAGCGCTTCCCACTGGGCGTCCAGCCAGCGATTGGCATCCTCACGCGACGTGCCGGCATGGGCGATGAGCTCGTAATCGCGGCTGCGATCGAACACGACGACGACGATGCTGGACATGGTGATCTCCTTGGTGGCAAGTGGGCGTGATTCTGACGGGAATCTGTGTCGAACAATAGTCTTCCCGGCGACAATCTGCCGCATCGGTTTGACAAGCCGCACGGGTGCGAATAGATTAATGACCCTTTGGTCAGTAAATTCCCTCCCGCCATGCCTCCCGCTGTTCGAAAGCCAAGCAAGCCTGCCCATCGGCGCCGCAAGGAAGCTCGCCCCGCCGAGTTGACCGCGGCCGCGCTCGACCTGTTCGTCGAGAAGGGCTACGCGGCGACACGCCTCGATGATGTGGCCGCGGCTGCTGGCGTGTCGAAGGGCACGCTGTACCTCTACTTCGAGAGCAAGGAAGAACTGTTCAAGGCCGTCGTGCGCGAAGGACTGTTGCCGGCGCTGGCCGAGGGCGAGCAACTCGTCGCCGGTTTCACGGGAGGCAGCGAGGACCTGCTGCGCGAGGTGGGCAGCGGCATGTGGCGGCTGATCGGCTCGCAGCGCATTGGCGGCATTCCCAAGCTGGTGTTCGCCGAGGCGCGCAACTTTCCCGAGATTGCCCGCTTCTACCAGCAGGAAGTCATCCAGCGCGGCACGGCGCTGATTCGCGGCGTCATTGCCCGCGGCGCCGCGCGCGGGGAGTTCCGTCCGGTCGATGTCGATGCAGTGGTCCTGATCGTCATGGCACCGCTGCTGATGCGCATGATCTGGCGCCATTCCATGGACATTTGCGCAGCGGCGAGCATTCCCGACGCGACCTACTTCGACGAATATTTCGAGCTAATGCTGCGCGGCCTGCGCGCCACGAAAGGAAACCCATGAAGATGGCTATGCAAAACCTGGCCGGCTGCCTTGTGCTGGCGCTGCTGGCCGCCTGTGGCGACAAGACTCCGCCGCCCGACACTCATGCGGGTGGCCCGCGTATCGTCAAGGCGTTGAAAGTCGGCTCAGATGAGACGGCACTCGATCACCGCTACAGCGGCGAGGTGCGCGCCCGCCACGAAACCCAACTGGCCTTCCGCGTCGGCGGCAAGCTGGTCACCCGGCTCGTCGATGCCGGTGCGCGGGTCAAGGCCGGCCAGCCGCTCGCCCGGCTCGATCCTGCCGACCTGCAGCTCACCGCCGCGCAGGCCGAGGCGCAACGCGCGCTTGCCGTGGCGGATCTCAAGCGTACGCAGGAGCTGCGGCAGAAGAATTTCGTCAGCCAGGCGGCGCTCGACGCGAAGGAGACTGCCGCGCGCGCGGCCGAAGCGCAGGGACGGCTGGCGCAGAATCAGGCGAGCTACACGACGCTCGACGCCGACGCATCCGGCGTGGTCGCCGCGGTGCTCGCGGAACCGGGTCAGGTCGTCGCGGCGGGCCAGGCCGTATTCCGCGTCGCCCGCGACGGCGAACGTGAGATCGCTGTCTCCATTCCCGAAACGCATCTTGCCAGCCTGAAAGTCGGCGCTGGCGGGACGGCACAACTCTGGGCCGATGGCGGCAGCAAGCAATACCACGCCGTGCTGCGCGAGCTGGCACCGGCCGCAGATCCGGCCACGCGCACCTTCGCGGCACGCGTGGCCCTGCCCGATGCGCCGGCCGATCTGCCGCTCGGCCTGACGGCGACGGTGAATTTCGCGCGCGCGCAGGCGGCGCGGGTCGTCGTGCCGCTCGCCGCGATCCTGCAGCAGGGTGACCGGTTCTCCGTGTGGGTGATCGGCGCGGATGGCACGCTCGCGCAGCGCCCGATCGAAGTCGAGCGTTATACCGATGCCGGCGCGGTGCTGAAGGGTGGCCTGGAACCCGGCGAAACCATCGCTGCTGCCGGCGCGTTCAAGCTGGTGGCGGGAGAAAAAGTGCGGATCGCACAATGAAGAACGTCAACCTCTCAGCCTGGGCGCTCGAGCACCCGTCGATGGTGCTCTACCTGATCCTCGTACTGACGGTCGCCGGCATCCTGTCGTTCTTTCAGCTCGGTCGCGCCGAGGACCCGGACTTCACCTTCAAGGTCATGGTCGTGCGTACGCTCTGGCCGGGGGCGACGGCCGCCGAGGTCGAGACCGAGCTGACCGAGCGCATCGAGCGGAAACTGCAGGAAACGCCCTACGTCGACATCCTCAAGTCGGCCTCGCGCGCCGGCGAGTCGCTGGTGTTCCTCCAGCTCAAGGATTACACACCGAAGGCCGACGTGCCGGAATCCTGGCGGCAGGTGAGGAAGAAACTCGACGACATCCATCACCAGTTGCCGGCGGGCGTGCAGGGGCCGTATCCGAACGACGAGTTCGGCGATGTCTACGTTAACATCTTCGCACTCACGGGCGCGGGCTTCGATATGGGCCAGCTGCGGCAGGAGGCGGTGCGCATCGCGCGTGAGCTGCGCACCGTGGCCGATGTCAAGAAAGTGGATCTC
>ERZ1645187.3868-NODE-3868-length-12401-cov-45.628544_pt1 | contig 12401 bp, 14 predicted proteins | sample MGYA00575352_ERZ1645187 | MGnify/ENA primary metagenome ERZ1645187 (study PRJEB40837, sample SAMN11349314) | freshwater sediment metagenome | isolation source: river sediment | host: Sediment | place: India: Wazaribad , New Delhi | collected 2017-02-21 ... | reverse complement strand
TCCAGAGCAGCCTTCTCAGGGTCTTGCGCATGGCGATCTCTCCTTCCCGGTGTTATGGCCGGCGCTGCAAAAACCGCGTCACTTCCAGCGCGAATGATTCCGCCCGCCAGATATTGGTGGCGGTGACATGGGTGGCGTAGGGCATGACCCAGAGTCCACAGTTGGGAATCGCCCCGAACATTTCCAGGATTTGATCCAGGGGCGCCACCGGGTCGCGGTCGCCGACGATGATCAGCGTCGGCTGAAAGATGCACTCCAGCAGTTCCAGATCATGGGCATGATCGGTCGTCGCTGGCTCCAGCGCCTCCGACACCCGGCAGATCACCTCCTCCCAGGCGTCCGGCCCGCCCTGCGGATGATGGATGTCGCTCAACCACTTGTGCATGCCCACCCCGCGCCAGTAGGCCGGATCGGCCATATTACGCGTGCCGGCATGGGTTTCCTCATCCTTGCGGTAACCGACCCGGTACAGCACCAGCCGGCTTACCCGCGCGGGATGATGCAGCGTGAGCCACAGCGCCACCGCCCCGCCCATCGAAGACCCCACCAGATGCGCCTGGGGCAGATTGAGTTCATCCATCAGTTCCAGCACCGCGCGGCCCATGTCGGCGACCGTCAGCCGCTCGGCCACCATCGGGCTGTGGCCATGGCCCAGATGATCGGGAACGATGACCCGGAAGTTGCGGGCGAACAAGGGGATCTGCGGGTTCCACTCCGCCCCGCTCATCCCGCCGCTGTGTAGCAGAATCAGCGGCTCGCCCTGGCCGCTTTCACTGTAATGCAAGGTGGCCATATTGGCATCCTCATCTGGCCTTGTGAATGCCGGCTATTATAGCCACCCTGACCCGCTTACCCGATAATGCGGCGCTCACCCACCACCAGAGAGCACAACGTCCATGGCGATGACCTCCCACACTTACCGCGCGCTGGGGCCTCACGGCTTTCATCAGGTCCATTACACCGAATGGGGCGATCCCGGCAATCCCAGGGTCCTGATCTGCGTCCACGGCATGACCCGCACTGGTCGCGATTTCGATTTCCTGGCCGCCGCGCTGGAACAGGAATACCGGGTGATTTGTCCAGACGTGGTCGGGCGCGGCCAGAGCGACTGGCTGGATGATAAGACCGACTACACCTATCCGCTCTACGTCAACGACATGGCCATGCTGATGGCGCGGCTTGACGCCGAGCGGATTGACTGGGTCGGCACCTCGATGGGCGGTCTGATCGGCATGTTTCTGGCCAGCTACGCCGGCACGCCGATCCACAAGCTGCTGGTCAACGATGTCGGGCCGCTCATTCCTGCCGCCGGCCTGAAACGGATCGCCAAATACGTTGGGCAGCATCTTACGTGGGACACCTTCGACGCTATGGATCGCGCGCTGCGCATCTACGCCCCCACCTTCGGCAAGTTGACCGACGCCCAGTGGCGGCACATGCTGATTCACAGTTCCCGGCAACTGGACGATGGGCGCTATGCGATGGGCTACGACCCCGGCATTGCCGAAGTGTTCAAGGCCCTGGAGATGAAGGATATTGACCTGTGGCCGGTATGGGACGCCATTCGCTGCCCGACGCTGCTGTTGCGCGGGGCGCATTCCGACGTGCTGAATCATGCCGACGCCATCGCCATGACCGAACGCGGCCCCAGGGCGAAACTGATCGAATTCCCCGGCATGGGCCACGCCCCGGCGCTGATGGCTGATGATCAGATCGCGGTGGTGCGCGACTGGCTGCTGGCCGACTGAGCGACCGTATAACCCCCAACACTGGCGTACCTCGACATCCAATGACTCATCGCCCTGTTTCCGAATCTCCCGCTGAAGGTTCTTCCCATCCCGCCGCCGACCGCCGGCTGTTCGTGCTCGACACCAACGTGTTGATCCACGATCCGACGGCCCTGTTCCGCTTCCAGGAACACGACATCCACCTGCCGATGATGGTGCTGGAAGAACTGGATCGCGCCAAAAAGGGCGTTTCCGAAGTCGCCCGCAGCGCCCGCCAGGCCAGCCGTTTTCTGGATGATCTGGTCGCCGGCGCCAGCAAGGAGGAGATTGACCGGGGTCTGCTCCTGTCCGGACTGCTCGATCCTCACGGCGCGCCGGCCAGCGGGCGCCTGTTCTTTCAAATCCGCCCCAATCGGATCACGCCGCCTCCCAGCCTGCCCGGCAACACGCCCGACAACGACATCCTGAGCATGGCCCTGACCTTGCAGCAGGACCATCCGCGCCGGCAGGTCACCCTGGTCTCCAAGGACATCAACCTGCGGATCAAGGCCGCCATCCTGGGCATTCATGCCGAGGACTATTACAACGATCAGACGCTTGACGACGTGAATCTGTTGTACGCCGGCGTGCGCGACCTGCCGGCGGATTTCTGGGACAGCCACGGCAAGGCGCTGGATTCCTGGAAAGAGAGCGGGCGCACCTTTTACCGGGTGCGCGGCCCGGATGTGGCGAACTGGTATCCGAATCAGGGGTTGTTCCAGGACAGCGAGCAGGCGGCGTTCATCGTGCGGCAGTTGCGCGATGGCGAAGCGGTCATTGAAATTCTCAAGGATCATGTCGCGCCCAATCATGCGGTCTGGGGCATCAACGCCCGCAACCGCGAACAGAATTTTGCCCTCAATCTGTTGCTGGACCCGGAGATTGATTTCGTCTCCCTGCTCGGCGCTGCCGGCACCGGCAAGACCCTGCTGGCCTTGGCGGCGGGCCTGACCCAGGTCCTGGACGCCAAGCGGTACCGGGAAATCATCATGACCCGGGTCACGGTGCCCGTTGGCGAAGACATCGGCTTTCTGCCCGGCACCGAGGAGGAAAAGATGACGCCGTGGATGGGTGCGCTGATGGACAATCTGGAAGTGCTGGCCCCGCACGAGGGCGGCGAATGGGGCCGCGCCGCCACCGCCGATCTGCTCAGCAGCCGGATCAAGATTCGCTCGCTCAATTTCATGCGTGGCCGGACCTTCCAGAGCAAATACCTGATCATTGACGAGGCGCAGAATCTGACCGCCAAACAGATGAAAACCCTGATCACCCGCGCTGGTCCTGGCACCAAGGTGATTTGTCTGGGCAACATCGCCCAGATTGATACGCCCTATCTGTCCGAGACCACGTCCGGCCTGACCTATGTCGTGGATCGCTTCAAGGACTGGCCGCACGGTGGCCATGTCACCCTGCGCCGGGGCGAACGCTCGCGGCTGGCCGAATTTGCTTCCGAGCAGTTGTAGTGTTTCAACCAGGCTAAATTGACCAATCGGGTTAGCGAAACGTAACCTGCCGATCGCGGCTCTGACGGGGTTGCTCCAACAGAAAAAGTTGAGTAACGTCAGAGGTCGTTAAAAGCGGAAGCAATAGAGGCAAGATCATGAAATATAATAATATTATTACCCTGGACCCCGATAAGCGCGGTGGCAAGCCCTGCATTCGGGACTTGCGGATCACGGTTTACGACGTCCTGGGTTGGTTGGCGAATGGGATGACGCCGGCGGAAATTATCGAAGATTTCCCCGAATTAACCCATGCCGATATTATGGCCTGCCTGGCTTTCGCGGCGGATCGGGAAAGGACAGTGACCTGGATTAAAGCGGCGTGAAACTTCTGCTTGACGAAAATTTATCCAGACGGATCGTGCCGCTCATCACCTCATCCTATCCCGGCTCTTCACAAGTGGCCTTACTGGGACTGGAACGAGCATCGGACACCGCCCTGTGGTCTTATGCGCGTCAGCATAATTTTATCATCGTCACCAAGGATAGTGATTTCGTTGATTTATCCACTTTATACGGGCCGCCCCCCAAAGTGATTCTGCTGAAAACCGGTAACCAAAGTTGGCAAATAACGGCCCAAATTCTGATTGACCGCCAGGAATTACTGGAATCCGCGCTGATCGCGGCAAATGCTGGTTGTGTTGATTTGTATTAGCGGCGGTTTCGGCGGGTTACCCTGCGCTCATCCAAACTTCTACTGGCCGAATTTGCTTCCGAGCAGTTGTAGATTGTGCTTGCCGACCATCTAACCGCCTTGTTATCGCTGGCCTGGCTGCTATGGATCGCGCTGGTCGGGATCGGGCTGATTCTGGAGCGCCGCTCGCCGGCAGCGACGCTGGCCTGGTTGCTGGCGCTGCTGTTCATGCCCTATTTCGGCTTCCTGGTGTATCTGCTGTTCGGGCCGCAGCGACTGCGCCGGCGGCGGCGACGCTATAGCCGCGCTCGCGCCCGTCTGATCCAGTCTACCCATCATCTCCCTCCCGGCCAGGCTCCCCCCGGGTTCCCGGACGCCGGCCTGGAACGACCGCTGGCGCGGCTGCTGGAGCGACTGGGTCAGGGCGCGCCTGTCCCGGCGACTGGCCTGACTTTGCTGGAAACCGGCGATGACTGCTTTCAGGCGCTGGAAACCGCTATTGCCGCCGCCACTCATCACCTCCACCTGGAATACTATATGTGGCAACCGGACCGGGTAGGAACCCGGTTGCGCGATCTCCTGGTTGAAAAGGCGCGCGCCGGTGTGCACGTCCGGCTGCTGCTCGATTCCATCGGTTCCGACCGCATCAGCCGCCGCTTCCTGCAACCGCTGCGGGAGGCGGGCGGAATGACGGCCTGGTTCAATCCGCTTCACCTGCGCCGCCTGCGGCCGAGCCGCGTCAATTTTCGCACCCACCGCAAGATCGTGGTTTGCGATGGGCAGGTGGGTTTTACCGGCGGCATCAACATCAGTGAAGAGCACAGCGTCGCCTGCAATGGTCGGTCTGCATGGCGCGATACCCATCTGCGCATCGAGGGAGAACCGGTTCACCGCTTGCAGTTTATCTTTCTGGAGGACTGGTACTTCGCTACGGATCAAACGCCGTTCGCGCCAGAATTTTTCCCGCCGGGTCCCGCGCATCCGGTGGGACCCTGGGTGCAAGTCGTCGAGTCCGGCCCGGATAACGACCGGCAAACGTTGGCCCACTGCTTTTTTACCGCCATCGCCAGCGCCCGGCGGGAAGTGTTGCTGGCCACGCCCTACTTTGTCCCGAACGAGGCGCTGAACACCGCGCTGATGAACGCCGCTCTGCGCGGAGTCGAGGTCACCATCCTGGCGCCCCGGCGCAGCGATTCATGGCTGGTCACCGCCGCTGCGCGCAGTTATTACGATGAACTGGTCCGCGCCGGGGTGGCGATTTATGAGTATGGCCCGGCGATGCTGCATGCCAAGCTGTTGATGGTGGATGAGCGGGTTGCGGTAGTCGGCAGCGCCAATTTCGACAATCGTAGCCTGACCTTGAATTTCGAGGCGATGGCGGTGCTCTACGACGCCTGCCTGACCGCACAACTGACAGAGAGCTTCACGGCTGATCTGCGCCAGGCGCGCCGCTATGTCAAGCCCGGCCGGCGTGCTCCACTCGGCCGCCGGCTGGGCCAGGCTGCCGCCCGGTTGCTGTCGCCGCTGTTGTAATCCGCGGGCACTTACCCGTACAGCACGGTGGTCGAGCGGCGACTTGCCGTCCCCCTCTCAGTGATCAATCCCTTGGCCGCGACCTCGGCGGCCAGCCGGCGATAGAACTCCACGGCGCTGGGGGTTTCCTCCCACAGTTCGTACTGGCGGACCACGGCGGCCACATCGCCGGGCGTCAGTCCATCAAGCCGCAGTACGGACTCCTTCCAGGCCGCCGCTTGGGCGATGTCACCGCCCAGCCGGGCGAACTCCTGCGCGAACAGGCCCCAGCGCTGGCCCGGCTTGAGGAAATCGAAGCGGATTTTCCACGGGAAGCGGCGCAGGCTGGCCGTGTCCAGGCTTTCCATCAGATTGGTGGTGCAGATGAAGAGGCCATCGAACGCCTCCATCTGGGTCAGCAGTTCGTTGACCTGGGTCACTTCCCAGGAGTGGCGCGCGCCGCGCCGGTCGCGCAGGAAGGAATCGGCCTCGTCCAGCACCAGCACCGCGTCGCGCTGGCGGGCGTCGTCGAACATCGCGGCGATCCGCTGCTCGGTCTGGCCGAGATACATGTCCAGCAGATCGGAAGCGCGCTTGACCAGGAGCGGCTTCTCCAGCGCGTCGGCGATGTGGCGGGCCAGTTCCGACTTGCCGGTGCCGGCGGGACCGTGGAAGCAGAAAATGCCCTGCGGCCGGCGTTGCAGCGCCGTGATCAGCTTCGGCACGTCCTGGTCCACGTTGAGAAAACGCAGGTCGTAGCCAGTCGGCACGACGTTGCGGGCCGGCGCGCGCTTCTGCCGGAGCAGCGTCGCCGAGCGGTCGAGCGCCTGCTGCACCAGCGCCCGGTTCGCTTCCAGATCGCCGTTGCCGGCGTGGCGGGCCAGCTTGGCCGCCCGCTCCAGTTGCGCCGGGGTGAGGTGTTCGTGGGCGGCGATGCGGGCCAGCCAGTCGTCCTCCCCGGCCCACGCGCCGAGATGGTGGCGGGCGATCTCGATGCGCACCGACTGCGGCGGGGTCGAGAAACGGATGGCGTAATCGAAGCGCCGCAGGTAGGCCCGGTTCATCGAGTCGGCGTCGTTGGTCAGCCACAGGGCGGGCACGGGGTTGTTCTCCAGGGTGCGGTTGATCCAGGCTTTGCCGCCGGCGGCTCGCCCCCTTCTCCCACCGAACAAGTCGGCGAAGGGGTCATGCTCGAACACGTCTTCCACTTCGTCGAACAGCAGCAGGGCATTGTCATGTCGCGCCAACAGCCGCTGGCCGAGGGTGAAAGCGCGCAGCCGCCGCTCGCCCCGGATCGGATCGCCGTCCTCATCGGCGTAATCCACCTCGTACAGGTCCGCGCCCACCGCTGCGGCCAGCACGGCGGCGTATTCGGTCTTGCCCACGCCCGGCGGACCGTACAGCAGCAGGTTGGCGCCAGGAATCTTGTGATCGAGCGCCGCCCGCAACAGCCCGACCGCCGCCGCCGTATCCCGCTGCAGGTGCGGAAAATTCGCCAGCGTCAGGGTGCGCCGGGGCGAGCGCTTGAGGAAGCAAGCCATCAGCGCCTCGGCGTCGGCGTGGGGCGCGAACAGGATGTTCGGCAAATCCTTCCACACCTCAAGCTTGTCCTCCAGGTCGGTATTGCGCGTGGCGATTTCGACCAGCCCCGTGGCGATGAGGGTGCTGGTGGGACTCAGCGCCGCGCGGATGTCGTCCTGGGGGAGGCCGGTCAACCGCGCCAGCAGCTTGTGGAGAAAGGGCGTACTCGTGCTCTGCGACTGTTGGGCGATGGCGTGATGAAACGTGCGATCCCCGTGCAGAAATACGGCGAAGCAGAGCACGGCCAACTCGGCTTCGCTCAGCCCGAGCAGCCCGGCGAGCAGATTCAGGTTGCGCACCAGCGGCAGGTCCGGGTCGAGAGTGATCCGCGCCAGTTCCGCACGCCGTTGCTGGAGGAGACGAAGGAAACGCTCCGGCGACCGGGACCGTCCGCGCCCGATCTCGTCCTCATCCGCCTGATCCGACTCCTCATCGAGTTCGACCAGCCCGGTCAGGGCCAGGAATTCGTCGTTATCCCAACAGGGATGCTGGCGAAAAGGGTGAGACCGACGACCGCTCCGCCCCCAGCCCAGCAGCAGGGCCAGGTCAATCAGCCAGCGGCCCAGCAGCGCCCGATAGGCGGCGGTGTCGTCGTCTTCCAGCGGCAGGAGGGGTTGGGTGCTGACTTGCAGAAAATGAGAAAGAGTCATGAGGCGCTCCAGTCGGGTGAGTGAACGGAGCATAAAATACGTCGAACACCCGACAGGATGCGTCGGCTAGGTTGAAGTGTATGGGTGAGGAAAGAGCAGAGAATCAGACGCCGGACAGCGCGTCCGTTACGAGTCGGTCATGAGGCGGTCATGGTGAATTCAGCCAGTTTTCCACGGTCAGGCCAGGAACCCGGCCAAACTCGCGGACATTATTCGTGACCACGGTCGCGCCCAGCGCCAGGGCATGGGCCGCGATCAGCCGCCTGAATCTTGTAGATTGACTTTGTGGTAAACATCGCCAAGGCACAGGCTACACTCAATGGATTCGATCTTGACTATCGCATCCAGCCCATGAAATTCCGCATAAAGCCACGTTCCATCTTCACGCCGGGTAAACATCTCAATCCGGGGTGTATCCTGGGAGACGAGCAGATAGACGATCAGCGAATCGAGAAGTTGATAATGGAGAAACTTGCGGCCTCGGTCGTAGGCTTCCGTAGAATTGGACAGAATTTCAATAATGACCACGGGATTCAGCAGGACATCCCGGTGTTCGTCTTCGAAGCGTTCCCCTTGGCAAGCGATCACAAGATCAGGATAAGTATATTTTCTGATTTTCTCTATCCTGACCTTCATATCGTTTGAATAGACGCTACATGGTTTGTCCAGCAATTGATTTCCCAACACCCTGACCAGATTCGCCGAAATTTGATTATGCTCGCGGCTGGCGCCAGCCATGGCGAAAATCTCGCCATCGAAATACTCACTTTTAGTTTCAGCTTGCCTTTCCTGAAACAGATATTGCTGAGGAGTTAGCCAAATCAGGGGTTGGAGGTGCATAAAATTTATCCGGAATTTTTGAATGCTACGTTAAATATCGTTGGCATTTTATGATTCAATCATCGCCACCACCAGCGACAAATTATCCCTCGCTCCATGCGTCCAGACCGCATCCCGCCAAACCTTGGCCTGCGCCACCACGTCCAGCGCCGGATCGAACAACTTCCACAGCATTTCTTCCCCGATTTCGTCGTGAATGCCGTCGCTGCACAGCACCAGCCTATCGCCCGGTTCCAGCGTCGCCAAGACCCGATAAATGGCGAAGTCGCTTTCCTCGGAATCAGCGCATAACACATGCTCCAGCAACCCATAAACGCTGGCGTATTCTGCATCTGGCGATGCCTCGCCCCGGTCGATCATCCCCTGCAAGACCGTATGATCCTTGGACAGCCGCCGCCATTGTCCTTCCCGATTCACCTGATACACCTGCGAGTCACCGACGTTGAGTATAGCCGAATGCTGGCCCCGAACGTGCGCCACGGCCAGGGTCGAAGCCGCACCGTAGACCTGATGGATCGCCCCGTCGATCAGGATGCAATCCTGCTGCTGGTGGCAGAGTTTACCCCGGTGCATGGTGTAGGCGAGCGTCAACATCACTCCGAATCCTCCATCACCAGCTTGGGTTTCGCTCGACGTCGAGCCTTTTCGATCCCGCGCCGAGCGGCAAATTGATAGATATTTGAAATGATACGATAAAGTATTGCATCGCCCGGCAGTTCCAGGTCATCCAACAAGCGGATAGTCCGCCACGAGTCCGCGCTCGGCGGTGACCGCCATATCATCCGCGCACCGCCGCAATCCGACCCATGTGGCGCCTCCATTGTTGGTTTGGAAAAGCATCATGTTCAAGTCAGGCCGAAAATGTGCGTTGCTCCAGTCCAGCAAGGATTCGAAGCCATGTTCGATCCAAAGCGATGCTCGGGTTGGATAGACCTTTTGAGCGTCGGCCGCGCACAGTTGGCAGACGTAGCCTCCAGTCGCAAACATGACCCCAAATCAATAGGGTCACGCCGGCGAAGCGAAACGCCCGCGACCGCTTGCGGCGCACGATGGCGGTCGGCGGATGGCGAAAGCGAGCGCGATTTTGCTCCAACCAGTGGTCGAAAAGGCGCACGGAAAAAGACTGAGGCATGAGTCGGTTCCTTATGACATAGTTCAACCTTCAGATTATGTTTCGGGATTGATCCGAGTTGAATGGGCTATGGAAGGCAGCGAATGGGGTTAAGAATACAGCCAGCGTCCGACAGGATGCGTCGGCTGACTTTCAGCGACACAAGCGACGATGGTATCCGACGCAACTGGTCGCAAAACCAGCGTATTCTTGCTTCCGATAGCGGGCGACCGCCGCCCGCCGCCCGCACCCGGCCTCCCCACCCGAAGGACATCGCCATGCCCCGCAAATCAACGCTGGACCCCAAAGTGAAAGCCCTGCTGGACAACCTCAACCTCGACGATGGCGATGATGCTTTGCTCGCCGAACCGGCCGAGGATGCGACCGAACATCTGCGCATCCTGTATGAGCGGCTGGCCAATGGTCGGGAGCGGGCATTGCGGCCGGGAATGCTGGCGATCTGGAAGCCGGGGCTGAAAAACCGCCGGTTCCCCCGTTATGGTGAGCCGGTGGTGGTAGTCGCGTTGCTGGATACGCCGATTATCAATCCCGGCGATGAGTCCGGGTCACCGTATTTCCGGGAGCCGCTGGATTTGCTGCTGGGCCTGGTGCGCGGCGACGACCGCGAGTTTCTGGTCTATCACGCCGACCGGCGCCGCTTCCAACCCTATGAAGCGGGCGGAACCGGGAATCGCCCGTAGGGCTGGCTGTAAACCGGCTCTCGCAACGGCGGACTGGCGCGGGTGTTCGCCAAGGCATGTGAATACCCGCCATCACGGGTGCAATGCAGCATAGTCGCGGGCCGAGGGAATGCGCTGGGGCAGACTGGGACCGGTGGGTCGCACGGCTTCCCAGCCCAGACAAGCCAGCCAAATGGAACGGGGGATGGACTTTTCGCCATCGCGGTAGTAGATCAGCATCCGGCGAGAGATACCCAGCGCCTCCGCGGCCTGGTCCAGAGTCAGGCCCGTGTCGTGCAGCCAGTTCCAGATGCGCTCGTGACCGATGCCGCCCGCCTGTTCGATGGCCAGGTTGCGCAGGTTGTCAGCGCCGAGATCCAGCTCGTCTTCAATCCAGTCGACGGAGCGGCCACCGAAACCGATCCGGGCTCGGCTAAAAAGAGCGGGATCCTTGAGAGCTTGTAACGCTTCGGTGGTTTCGATCCAGTCCCGCAGGGCGACCTCGAAGGTTCGCCCATCGGCGTAGGTCAACCGCAGCCGGTAATCGGGCAGCGCCTCGACGGCGTTGAGTTGGAAGTGATCCTTGCTCATTGCTGCAACTCCTCGAACTTGGCGGCGAGTGTTTCCCGGTTGGACTTGGCCCACGCCAGGACTTCGGCAATCTCCCGGGCGGCGACCTTGCCGTGGATGATCTCGACGGTATTGATCGTTACCCAGGCTTCGCGGGCATCGTTCATCACGACATGGAAATGGGGCGGCGCATGATCCTTGGGATTGATGCGCACCACGCAATGGGCAAAGCGTTCGATAATCGGCATGACGCCTTTATGATAGTGCAATGGTTGCATGTTTCAATCACTGCCCGGTTTGCTTCGTGACGCGCTGATCGAGTTGCGGAGACCACCCCGCTATCCCACCCAGGAACCGCCGATGAAAGAAGACGCCATCACCACGTTCAACCGCCGCCTGCGCATTCTGGCGATGTTCAAGGGCAGCGAGCCGCTCACGACGCAGATGATTTTCAAGCGGTTGCAGGGGACCGCCGAGGAAATGGATGAACGCTCGGTGCAGCGGGTCCTGGCGCTGCTGGGCGAGGCCGGTTTTCTGGAAACGGTCAATCCCGACGCCAAGCCGTTGCAGTGGCGCTGGCCCAAGGGGCGAAAGTTTATGGCCCTGCCCCGGCTGTCGGATCAGGAGGTGCTGGCGTTTCGGTTGCTGGAGCGATTTCTGGAGCCGCTGTTGCCCCGGAGTTCCTATCGTGCGCTGCGGCCCTATTTCGATGCCGCCCGGGACGAACTGGAGCGGATGCCAGGCTGGGCCTCGGTCAAGAACTGGGAAACCAGGGTGCGAGTGGTGCCGCCGGCCCAACCGCTGCTGCCGCCGGAACCGCCGGCTGTATTGGCCACGGCGACCGCTGGTAAGGACTGGGAACGCCAGCAGGAACAGATTCGCGCGGCGATCCTGGAAGCGTTGTTCGAGAACCGGCAATGCGCGGTCGAGTATCAGCAGCTTTGGCGGGACGAACCGGCGCGCTGGACGCTCCATCCGCTCGTTTACGTGCAACGTGGGCCGGCGTTCTATCTGCTTTGCACTATTGACGACTACGCCGACGTGCGGCAGTTGGCCCTGCACCGGATGCGTTCGGCCCGAGTGCTGGACCAGAAAGCGAGCAAGCCGGCGGGATTCGACGTGGATCGGGAAGTGGAACGCAGTCAGGGCATGGGCGGCAGCGGCGAACCGTTGCGGCTGGTGGCCCGGTTCTGGAAACGCGCCGGGCTGCACCTGCTGGAAACCCGCCTGGCCGCCGATCAGGTGGTGGAAGAGGGGGATGACGACCATTTCCGGCTGACCGCCACCGTCAACGACACCGCGCAACTGCGCTGGTGGCTGTTGTCGTTCGGTTCCAAAGTGGAGGTGCTGGAGCCTACCGAACTGCGGGAGGAAATGGCGAATCAGGCGTATTGGATGAATCGGATGTATGCGAGGGCGAGCCAGCCGCTAAACTCGCCAAATCCGACGGCGCCATCGGATCGTTGAAAAAAGGAGGCCCGCGCATGAACGAAACCGAACTGCTGGCTATTTTCGTCTGTGGCCAGAGGATACCCTCCGCGCCAAACCAGCGAGG
>ERZ1645187.3867-NODE-3867-length-12401-cov-56.062530_pt1 | contig 12401 bp, 11 predicted proteins | sample MGYA00575352_ERZ1645187 | MGnify/ENA primary metagenome ERZ1645187 (study PRJEB40837, sample SAMN11349314) | freshwater sediment metagenome | isolation source: river sediment | host: Sediment | place: India: Wazaribad , New Delhi | collected 2017-02-21 ... | reverse complement strand
CGAAGTTCGGCGCGCTGATCCAGGTGATCCCGCTGCCGGTGATGGGCGGCGTGTCGATCGTGGTGTTCGGCCTGATCGCGGTCGCCGGCGCCAAGATCTGGGTCGACAACCAGGTCGACTTCTCGCAGAACAAGAACCTGATCGTTGCGGCCATCACGCTGGTGCTGGGCACCGGCGACTTCACGCTGAAGTTCGGCCAGTTCGCGCTGGGCGGCATCGGCACCGCCACCTTCGGCGCCATTCTTTTGTATGCCTTGCTTAACCGCAAGGCATGAATCTTTCCCTTTGTCCAACCCACTGTCCTGAAGGAGCCGCCCATGAGCCAGAATCCCCACAACGCCTTTCCGTTGGTTCGCACGCTCGGCGCCGTCGCCCTGTTGCTTGGCCTGGTGGCCTGCGCCGCGCCACGGCCGGAGGCGGCGGCCACGGCCAACCTCCAGTCCACGCGCGGCAACACCGCCAGCGGCACCGTGCGATTTGTGCAGAACGGCGACAAGGTGCAGGTCACGGGCGAGGTCAAGGGCCTGAAGCCCAACGCCGAACATGGCTTCCATGTCCATGAAAAGGGCGACTGCTCCAGCGGCGACGGCATGAGCACCGGCGGCCATTTCAACCCGACCGGCACGGCGCACGGCCAGCACGGTCACGGCACGCACCATGTGGGCGACCTGCCCTCGCTGATGGCCGACGCCCAGGGCGTGGCCAAAGTCGACTTCAGCACCCGGGAGCTCACCCTCAAGCCGGGTGTCACCAGCATCATGGACAAGGGCCTGATCGTTCACCGCGACCCGGACGACTACAAGACCCAGCCCACCGGAAACTCCGGCCCGCGCGTGGCCTGCGGGGTGATCCGCGCGTCGTGAGGCGGGGCCGGCGGCCCGGATAATCCTGGGCCATGACGCCGTACGACGATTTCCTGGCCGCTTTCCCGGACTACGCCACGACCCTGGCCCTGGACGAACTGCGCACCGCGCAGTACGGCCGGCTCGACCGCCAGGACCAGGTGTACCTGGACTACACCGGCGGCGGCCTGTATGCCGCCAGCCAGGTGCAGGAACATGCGGCGATGCTGGCCGAACAGGTGCTGGGCAACCCGCATTCGGTCAATCCGAGTTCGATGGAGACCACGCGCCGGGTCGAGCAGGCCCGCGCCGCGGTGCTCGACTATTTTGGAGGCACCAAGGACTACACGGCGATCTTCACGCTCAACGCCTCGGGCGCGCTCAAGCTGGTCGGCGAGGCCTACCCCTTCGCGCCGGGCGGTCGCCTGCTGCTGACCGCGGACAACCACAACTCGGTCAACGGCATCCGGGAATTTGCGCAGAGCCGGGGGGCCCGGGTGGACTATGCGCCGCTGACCCGCCCGGAGCTGCGCATCGATCAGCCGGCGCTCAAGGCGTTGCTGGCGCAGGCGGATGCGGGGCAACCCAGGTTGCTGGCGTTTCCGGCGCAGTCCAATTTTTCAGGGGTCAAGCACCCCCTGGACCTGGTTGAGGCTGCGCGCTCGCGAGGTTGGCACGTGCTGCTGGACGCCGCCGCCTACGTGCCGACCAGCCGTCTGGACCTGCGCACGGTGGCGCCCGATTTCGTGGTGATGTCGTTCTACAAGATGTTCGGTTACCCCACCGGTGTGGGCTGCCTGCTGGTGCGCAACGAGACGTTCGCCACCTTGCGGCGCCCCTGGTTCGGAGGCGGCACGGTCAACTTCGCCACGGTGCAGGGGCGCATGCATGTGCTGTCCGAAGGCGAAGCCGGGTTCGAGGACGGCACGCTGAACTACCTGAGCATTCCGGCGGTGGAAACCGGTCTGCGCCACCTGCAGCGCGTCGGCATCGAGACCATCCAGACGCGCGTGCAGTGCCTGACGGGCTGGCTGATTACCCAGCTGCTCGCGTTGAAGCATGGCAATGGCCGGCCGATGGTGCGCCTGTACGGGCCGGCCAGCCTGGACATGCGCGGCGGCACGCTCACCCTGAATTTCTACGACCCGAGCGGGCACCTGGTGGATTACCGGCGCATCGAAGAACTGGCGGCGCAGGCGCGCATCTCGCTGCGCACCGGGTGCTTCTGCAACCCCGGCGCCGGCGAGGCGGCCGAGGACCTGAACGAAGCCGACATGCGCGCTGCCGTCGAGCAGATGGGCCGCGACATCAACCTGCCGCGCTTTCTGCAGGTCATGCAATCACGAGGCGGAAAAACGGCCGGCGCGATCCGCATCTCCACCGGGCTGGCCAGCCATTTTGCGGACGTGGAGCGCTTCCTGGATTTCGCGCAAGGCTTGCGCGACCAGACCGCGCTGAGCATCGGCACCGCCTCGTTCGACATCGAATCCTGCCGGGTCGTGCGCGACGGCGGCTGAGCCCGGGGTGGGCCGCATCGGGCGCCCGCGGCGGCGGGTTGACGAAGGTCAGCATCGGGATCGGCGCACCGGATCAGAATGAACGCAAGTCTCTGGATCATGCGTCATCAGGAGTTTGTATGCGCACACTGGTCGCACCCTTGTGTTTTCTGGTTCTGGGCCTGGCGCCTGCGGCGGGGGTGTCAGAAGACATTTCATGGCGGGGCACCACGGTTCAGGGACCGCGCACCCCGTCGCTGAACACGCGGATCGGTGTGGCGATGTTCGGCAACAACGAGCCGGCCACCTACGAGCGAAAGATCTCTGCCGCCGCGCCGCCCCAGGACGGCAAGCTGGTCATCAACACGGAGAACATCTACCGGTTTGCGGACGGCTCGACGCTGGTCATGCGCGGCCGCGAACTCATCAACTGGACGCCCGGGGGCGGCCACACCGCGGGCGACCGGTGGACGGGCGAGGGCGAGATCACGTCCGGCACCGGCCGCTTCGCCGGCGCCACCGGCACGTTCACGTTCCGCGCGGTGATGGGGCTGGACAAACAGGCCGACGGCCTGCTCGGCGACTCCTTCCTGTCCGGTCAGGGGCGCTACCAGTTGCCGCCGGCGAGGTAGACCCGGCACGCCGCCGGGAGGGGACAATGGCTGGTCTTGATCCTTTCCAACAACTCCGCCATGCCACTCTGGAAACAAGCTCTCTCGATTGATGTGCTCAACGCCGTTCACGTCGGCACGGCCGTCGCCCACTTGGGTATCGAGTTTCTGGAGGTGGGGGACGACTTCATCCGCGCCCGCGTGCCGGTCGATTCCCGCACCCGCCAACCCTACGGCCTGCTGCACGGCGGCGTGAGCGTTGTGCTGGCCGAGACGCTCGGCTCCTGCGGGGCTGCCTTTTCGTGCCCCGAGGGCTATCGGGCCGTGGGCCTGGACATCAACGCCAACCACCTGCGCGGCGCCACCAGCGGCTGGGTGACCGGCGTGGCTCGCCCGGTGCACATCGGTCGCACCACCCAGGTCTGGCAGATCGACCTGAGCAACGACGCGGGCGAACTGACCTGCGTTTCACGCATCACGATGGCTGTTCTGGCATCAAAATAGGAATCTGACTGGCCGCTTTCGAGCGTCCGATGGCCACAATCAGCTATTGATTCTGTAGTGCCTGACAGTGTGCGGGCTGTATCGGGTGGAGCGCCGCCGGGCGCTATTGGTGCGAAAAAAGTAAAAAGCGCAGCGCCCGATTACGCAGATTTACGCACTAGGGTTTCCCCGGAGGCGTCTTACAATCGGCCTCCCCCAACCGCACAGAACGGCCGGCCCGGCGATCCCGGAAGCCGCCGCGCAGGAGACAGACCATGGCCTCGGACATCGAAATCGCCGAAGAAAAACGCACCCAGCTGCGCCGCGCCGCGCTGGAATACCACGAGCTTCCCACCCCCGGCAAGATCGCCATCGCGGCCACCAAGCAGCTGGTCAACCAGCACGACCTGGCGCTGGCCTACTCGCCTGGCGTGGCCGCGCCCTGCGAGGAAATCGCCCGTGACCCGGCCACGTCGTTCAAATACACCAGCCGCGGCAACCTGGTCGGTGTGGTGACCAACGGCACCGCGGTGCTGGGGCTGGGCGACATCGGCCCGTTGGCGAGCAAGCCCGTGATGGAGGGCAAGGGCGTGCTGTTCAAGAAGTTCTCGGGCATCGACGTGTTCGACATCGAGATCAACGAGAAAGACCCGGACAAGCTGGTCGAAATCATCGCGGCGCTGGAACCCACCTTCGGCGGCATCAACCTCGAAGACATCAAGGCGCCCGACTGCTTCTACATCGAGCGCAAGCTGCGCGAGCGCATGAAGATTCCGGTCTTTCACGACGACCAGCACGGCACCGCCATCGTGGTGGGCGCCGCCATCCTCAACGGGCTCAAGGTCGCGGGCAAGGATCCCCGCAACGTCAAGCTCGTCACCTCCGGGGCGGGTGCCGCGGCGCTGGCCTGCCTGGGCCTGCTGGTCAAGCTGGGCCTTCCGCGCGAAAACATCTGGGTCACCGATCTGGCCGGCGTGGTCTACGAGGGCCGAACCGAGCTGATGGACGAGGACAAGATCCAGTTCGCGCAGAAGACCGAGGCGCGGACGCTGGCCGAGGTGATCAACGGTGCCGACGTGTTCCTGGGGCTGTCCGCGGGCGGGGTGCTCAAGCAGGACATGGTTCGCACCATGGCCGAGCGGCCGCTGATCTTCGCGCTGGCCAACCCGACGCCGGAAATCATGCCCGACCTCGTCAAGGCGGTGCGCGACGACGCCATCATGGCCACCGGCCGCACCGATTTCCCGAACCAGGTCAACAACGTCCTGTGTTTTCCCTACATCTTCCGCGGCGCGCTGGACGCCGGGGCGTCCACCATCACCCTGGAAATGGAATTGGCGGCGGTGCATGCGATCGCCGAGCTGGCCCAGGCCGAGCAGAGCGAGGTGGTGGCCGTGGCCTACGCGGGGCAGCAGCTGGCCTTCGGCCCGGAGTACCTGATTCCCAAGCCCTTCGATCCGCGCCTGATGATGAAGATCGCGCCGGCGGTGGCCCAGGCGGCGGCCGACAGTGGTGTGGCCACGCGCCCGATCGCCGACATGGACGCCTACCGCCAGCGCCTGCAGAGCTTCGTGTACGCCTCCGGCACACTGATGAAGCCGATCTTCCTGGCCGCCAAGCGGGCCCTGAAAAAGCGCGTGGCCTACGCCGAGGGCGAAGAGGAGCGCGTGCTGCGCGCCGCGCAGATCGTCGTGGACGAAGGCGTTGCCCGCCCGACGCTGATCGGCCGCCCCGCCGTGATTGCCAAGCGGATCGAGAAGTTCGGCCTGCGGCTCAAGGAAGGACTGGACTACGACGTCGTCAACGTCGAACTGGACCCGCGCTACCGCGACTTCTGGCAGACCTACCACCGCATGACCGAGCGCAAGGGCATCACCGAGCAGATGGCCAAGATCGAGATGCGCCGGCGTCTGTCGCTGATCGGCGCCATGCTGCTGCACAAGGGCGAGGTGGACGGCCTGATCTGCGGCACCTGGGGCGGCACCGGCCTGCATCTGGAATACGTGGACCAGGTCATCGGCAAACGCCCCGGGGTGACCACCTACGCGGCGATGAACGGCCTGATGCTGCCCGGCCGGCAGGTGTTTCTGGTGGACACCCATATCAATTACGACCCCACGGCGGAACAGCTGACCGAAATCACCATGCTGGCGGCCGAAGAAATGATGCGCTTCGGCCTGCGGCCCAAGGCGGCGCTGCTGTCGCATTCGAACTTCGGGTCGTCCAGCCAGCCCAGTGCCCTGAAGATGCGGCACGTGCTGGATCTGCTGAAAACCCAGGCACCGTGGCTGGAGGTGGACGGCGAAATGCATGGTGATGTGGCGCTGGACGGCGCGGCACGCCAGGCGTTGATGCCGCGCAGCACCCTGATCGGCGATGCCAACCTGCTGGTGCTGCCCGACATCGATGCCGCCAACATCTCCTACAACCTGCTCAAAACCGCGGCAGGCGGCAACATCGCGATCGGCCCGGTGCTGCTGGGGGCTGCCAAACCGGTGCATATCCTGACGCCAAGCACCACGGTGCGGCGCATCGTGAACATGACCGCGTTGACGGTGGCCGATGCCAATGTGGCCCGTTGAGGCTTTCCCGGTCAGCAAGCGCTGACTTATTTGCAAGAAACCTGAGTCGGCGTGCCTAATTTTTGGGCACCCGCTTGCTTTTTTTGCTCGCTTCGGTCACACTACGCGCTGAATTTTCGGGGTTAACCCGGATGTTTCACCTCCCGTATTCCCATGTTGCGAGCAGTATTTCTTCAGAACAAAAAAACGTGGCTCGCAGGTGTTCTGGCAGTGGCCGGTCTGGTGTGCCCTGTTTTGGTGCATGCCAAGCAGCCACCAGCAACAGATGCTCTGGCAACCGTTGCGGTGGCAGACCTGCCCGCGCAGGGGCGTCAGACGCTTCAGCTGATTTACGACGGCGGGCCGTTTCCTTACGAGAAGGACGGCACGGTTTTCGGGAATCGCGAGCGCCTGTTGCCGGCCAGGCAGCGCGGTTACTACCTGGAATACACGGTGAAAACACCCGGTGCTCGAAACCGGGGCGCCCGGCGCATCGTCTGCGGAGGTCAACCGCGGACGCCGGACGCCTGTTATTACACCGGTGATCATTACGCCAGTTTCAAACGGATCGTGCCGTGAGGCGCGGACGGTCCCCTGATTTGCAAACCGTTTCATTGACTTTAGAGAGAAAGAGCAGCGGAGATGGACACACCACTTCGTAACGTCAGACCCAATATCGTGCAGTCGATTCGCGCGTTTCGCGTGAGCGACCTGCAGGAAGCCTCGCAGGCGCTGGGGCACCACTTCCTGTACGCCAACCTGTCGTCCGCTCAGAGCAAGCAGGATGTGCTCGACCTGATCGCGCAGCAGTTCACCTTTCCGGCGCATTTCGGCAAGAATTTCGACGCCTTGTACGACTCGATGACCGATCCGCTGCACAAGTCGGGTCCGCAGCCCGGCTTCATCGTGGTTCTGGAGCAGGTGCCGGCCAACGGCAAGTTCGACAAGGAAGCGCGCGAGCAGCTGCTCGACATCTTCCGCGACGCCGCCGATTACTGGGGCGACCGAAAGGTACCCTTCAGGTGTTTCTATTCTTTTCTGTAGCCCGTTCCGCACACACCAGCCAAGCGGAACGGGCTAACGAGGCAAAGGGTGACGCCGCTGCCGGCGCGCCGGTCGGCGCCGAGCCGGTCACTGAAAACGGGGAAAAGATGCCCACCAACCTGCTGGTGGACATTTCGCCGCAGGCGCTGCGCATGAGCAGCCCGTTCAACGCGGGTTACTGGCTGACCGCCGCCTGATCGGCGCCGGGGTCGGTCGTCCACGCGGAGCCCGCCAGACAGGCGGGTGTTTCGAGAAGCCCGCCTTCATGCGGGCTTTTTCATTTGTCCTGGGCGGTGGACTCAACCGCCCCCAGCGCCTGCGCCAGCGCCACGTACTCGGCCACCGGTACCTCTTCGGCCCGGCGCTGCATGTCGAAGTGCCCGCCGAACCCGTGGTCCTCGAGCCAGCGGCCCAGGGTGTGGCGCAGCAGCTTGCGCCGCTGGCTGAACGCGACCTGCACGATCTCACCCAGTCGCGCCGGGTCCAGGCTGGGCGGCTGCGCCAGCGGCTCCATGCGAACCACCGCGCTGTCCACCCGTGGCGGGGGATCGAAGCTGTCGGGCGGCACGAAAAGCACGTCTTCCATCGCGTAGCGCCACTGGAGCATGACCGAAAGCCGTCCATACTCGGCGGTCGAGGGCGCCGCCACCATCCGGTCGATGACTTCCTTCTGGAGCATGAAGTGCTGGTCCTCGATCGAGCCGACGTGCTGGAGCAGGTGAAACAGGATGGGCGTGGAGATGTTGTAGGGAAGATTGCCGACGACCCTCCATTTCATGGCGCCAGATGGCCGATCCACGCTGGAAAAATCCACTTTCAGCACGTCCGACTGGATCACCGTGAGCTGCGGGTGCGCGCGCAGCCGCGTCGCCAGATCGCGATCGAGCTCGATCACGGTCAGATGCCCCAGCCGTTCCACCAGGGGCTGGGTCAGCGCGGCCAATCCCGGCCCGATCTCGATCATCGCCTGGCCCGGCCGGGGATCGATCAGCCGCACGATGGCGTCGATGATGCCGCCGTCGGTGAGGAAGTGTTGCCCGAAGCGTTTGCGGGCGATGTGCCGGGTCAATCCGAAATCCGCCAGGGCAGGGCGCTCGCGCAGGACGGCGACGCACAGGCCTCGGCCAGCGAAGCACACACCGTGGCGAGCGTGGGGGCCAGTACCATCATTGCGGCGGTTCGCGGAATTCGACGTAGGCGCGCCCGCGCACGTCCTGCGCCCAGCTCTGGTAGGCCTCTTCCAGTTTTTTCTCGCGCACCAGTCCGCGAACGACTTCGCGTTGTTCGCGCGGGCTGAGCTGGGTGTCCCGCCGTTCCATCAACTGGATCAGGTGAACCCCGAAACGCGTCACCACCGGCTGACTGATCTGGCCGGGCGCCAGCTTGTTCATGGCCTCCTCGAATTCGGGCACGAACTGGCCCGGGCTGACCCAGCCGAGATCGCCGCCCTCGCGGGCGCTCCCGTCCTGCGAGTTCTCCCGCGCCAGGGTCGCGAAGTCCGCCTGCCCGGCGACGATGCGGGCGCGGTAGTCGGCCAGACGCTCGGTGGCCGCCGATTCGGTCAGTTGTGCGCTCGGGCGCAAGAGGATGTGCCGGGCCCGGCTTTGCGTGACGGCCATCGCCGGCAGGCTGCCCTGGCGCCGCTCCAGAACCTTCAGCACGTGGAAACCGGCGCCCGAGCGTACCGGATCGGACACCCCGTTCCTGGGCAGCCCCCGTGTGGCGTCCACGAACAAGGTCGGGTAGCGATCAAGCGTGCGCAGTCCCAACAGGCCATTGTTCCGGCTACGGTCCGGCGCATCGGAAAACTCCCGCACCAGCATGGCGAAGTCCTCGCCCGCGCGCGCGCGCTTCGCCACGTCGTCCGCACGGGCCTTCAATTTGGCCACCTCCGCCGGATCGGCGTTCTCGGGGACCGCCACCAGCACCATGGCCAGACTCAGCTCGGCGTTGGGGGCGTCTGCGCCCTGCTTTTCCTGGATGAACAGATCGATGTCGGTTTCGGTGACCTTGACCCTGGACTCCAGCTCCCGCTCGCGCACCCGCGTCAGCAGGATCTGGTTGCGCAGGTCGTCGCGGAACTGGTTGACCGACATCCCGTCCTGAACCAGCCGCCGGCGCAGTTCGGTCACGGAGACCTGATTCTGGTTCGCGACGGCCAACTCCGCCTGATCGACCGCGGCGTCGTCCACCTTGATCCCCGCTTCACGCGCCAGATGCAGCTGCGCGCGCTCGTTGATCATGCGCTCCAGCACCTGTCGCGCCAGCGCGTCGCGCGGCGGGAGCGCGCCGCCTTGTTGGGCCAGCTGCTGCTCGGTACGCACCAGCTTGGCCAGCACCTCATTGTTGGTGATCGGTTCGCTGTTGACGACCACCACAATAAAATCGGCCTGGCGCGACACGGTGCTGGCGGGTCGGGCGGTCAGGCTGGTGCCGGCCACGCCGCCGAGCCCCAGCCCGGTCGACGGGCGAAGTCCCTGGGCGAGGGCGGTCGAAGGCGTCATCGCGGACAGGACCGCAGCGCCGGCCATGCAGAGGATCGAAAACAGGAGGCCTGCCGCAGAGGGCGCCGGCCGGCCGGGAACGTGCTTAGTCATAGTTGCTGAAACGGCTGGGAGGGGGCGTGCTCTGGTCGCGCAGGTACTGATAACGCGAAATCTGATCGCGCAGGGTCTTCATCGGACTGGTACCGAGGCGCGAGAAACCGACAAGTTCAAGTTGCATCGTGATGCTCGTGTTCGCGGTAGTGTTGCTCGTCTGCAGCCGGGTGACGACGATCCGCGTGAGCCAGCAGCCGGCATCGTATTCGAACCCGAGCAATCCGTCCGTCACCTGTCGGCTCGTCAGGCTGTAACTCATGCGCCCGACGGAGTACCAGCGGCCCGGCCCCTGACCTTTGCCGGCACCCAGATCCTGACCCTTGTCACCCCACAGATCGTTGATGGGCCATTGCCAGCCCACATCAACCGTCTCGCTGGTCCCTGCCTGCAACCGGTAGGCCAGATTGAACACCCGGTAATTGCCGGGATTGTAGGTCCCGCCCAAGGTGGTGCGCACCGAGCTGCCTGTTTTCGCGTCAAATTCGATGACACCCCTGGCGCTCCAGCGGGGATCCCAGTTGATGATGCCGCCCACCAGCATGTCGCTCCAGCCGCTGGGCACCGGCGCCTGTCCGGGCAGCACGACCTCTTGCGAGGAAAACCGCAGGCGGTTGGCGATCCCGAACTGCGCGGCCTGGCTGCCGGTGGCCGGATCGAGCAGACGGCTCGACAGTCCGAGCGTGAGCAGATTGTTGTCGGCGATGCGGTCGTTGCCGACGAACGAGTTCTCCTGGTAGATCGTCGTGAAGTTGTAGTCGAAGCTGGCGGTGTCGTAGTTCGGCAGGTAGTTCTGGTTGCGGTACGGCGTGTAGACGTAGAAGGCCCGGGGCTCCAGGGTCTGGCGCAGGTCACGTCCGAAGTAGTTGGTGTCGCGCTCGAAGATCAGTCCGCTGTCGAGGCTGAACGTCGGGACGGTCACGTTGGCGCGCGTGTTCCCGTTGCTCAAGGGGCCATCCAGGGCATAGTTGGTCGCCTGGAGCATCAACTTGGGCGTGACGAAGGCGCCGGGCTGCACCCAGGGACGGCTGACCTGCGCCGCGATGAAGGTGCGCTGCCCGTTCGGCTGTCCGGTCATGGCGGGGACGGATTCGAACATCGTGTAGTCGGCGTTCACGCTGTATTCGGTCCCGGCGCCAGCGGTACCGCCATACCGCGCGGTCAACTGGGGCATGCGGTTGTACGGTGGCGTGATGGGCGCGGTGCTGTCCTGCAGGGTCTGCCAGTACAGCGCCCGCGCGGCGGCCGAGAACCCGCCCTGGGACCAGGACAGGTTGGCATCGCTGGGCAGCAATCGGGTGGTCTGCGAGGTGCCGACGCGGGGGAAGTCTTTCCAGTAGTTGTCGTCGCTGACCCGGTTCAGGTTGACGCTCAGCGCCGAACCGCCCGGCAGGGTGCCCTGGTGCACCCCCGCGAACCCCCAGCGCTTTTCATCGCGCAGTCGATCCCAGGGCATGTAATTGCCCCAGACCAGGCCCTTGTAGGACTCCTGGAGGTAACGGTACTCGCCGGCCAGGTCGACGCCGCGCTTGGACATGACCGTGCCCCACAAGGTCGCATCCCGGTTCGGCGCCAGATTGAGGTAATAAGGCTGGGAATACTCGACGCCGTTGACGTTGCCCAGGCCGACCGTCGGCGTCAGAAAACCGGTCTTGCGCCGGTTGCTGAGTGGAAAGCTGATCTCGGGGATCGGCAGGATCGGCACGTCCATGAAGCGCAAGGTGGCGCCCTCGGCCACCCCGGTGTCGTCCTCCAGGTCGACATCGATGCGGCGGGCTTTGAGCACCCAGTCCGGCAACCATTCCGGGCCGTCGCGGCGGCAGGTGCTGTAGCGGGCGTTGCGCAGGATGGAGCGCTTGTCGTCGACGAAGTCCAGCCGTTCAGCGTCGCCCAGTGCGCCATTCCTCAGCAGTTCGAAGGTCGGGCTCTTGAGATGGCCGCGAAACGCGTCCAGCTCCAGTTCGCCCTCAAGCGCTTGATAGATGTTGCCATCGCGGTTGATGCGCACGTTGCCCCGGGCCCGGGCGGTGTCGTCCGGCATCGTGTACTGAAGCCAGTCGGAGCGAAACACGGTGGAGCGGTTGCGCAACTCGGCTTCGCCGTCGATCGCCACACGCTGGTCCACCTGCCCCTCCAGGCGCTTGCCCGAGACGAAGGTGGGCAGGTCGTTGCGGCTCTGCGCCGGAATTGTTTCTTCGAGCAGCGGGGTACGGTTGAGCTTGAGCGCGTCGACTTCGCCCGACTGCCCCCAGGCCAGGCCATGCAGCAAGCCCGCCACCACGACCGCCACCGGCGTGCGTCGGCAGGGCAACTGCGGCGTTTGAGGCTTCATCAGGACGGGCACAGGGGCAGCGTTTGGGATCGGCAGGTCCGCCCCGGGTCGGCGGGTGGCACCCGGCCGGGCGTCTGGAGGCCGGATTTGTAGAATGGATTATCCATGAGCCACCAAGCACATACCCCGGGTCCGGTCCCTGCGCCGCTACCCTGCGCCCCCGACTGGGTCGATCCCTCCCGTGCCCTGGCCTTCCAGGCCTGGCTGGCGCGCGTGGCCTCGGCCCATGCGCTACGCCCTGACCGTGTGCGACTGGCTTCCGCCGACGCCAGTTTCCGCCGCTACTTCCGGGTCGACCGGGCCGATGGCGCGGGCAGCCTGATCATCATGGACGCCCCACCGGCGCAGGAGAACTGCGCGCCCTTTGTGAAGGTGGCCGCGCTGATGGAGGCTGGCGGCCTGAACGTGCCGCACATCCTGGCCTGGGACGAGCCG
>ERZ1645187.3866-NODE-3866-length-12401-cov-205.485663_pt1 | contig 12401 bp, 4 predicted proteins | sample MGYA00575352_ERZ1645187 | MGnify/ENA primary metagenome ERZ1645187 (study PRJEB40837, sample SAMN11349314) | freshwater sediment metagenome | isolation source: river sediment | host: Sediment | place: India: Wazaribad , New Delhi | collected 2017-02-21 ... | reverse complement strand
AACAGCGCTGGCTGAAGTTCTTCAAGGACGGCGAGCGCCTGGACGCCGACCACCTCCCCAACTGGATGCAGACCGACGAGATGAGGCAAGCCATGAGCACCGTGAAGCAATTCTCGGAGAAAGAGCGCGCCTATGATGCCTATCAGGCGCGGCAGAACTATCTGCGCATGCAGGGCTCCATCTCCCGCCACCAGCAGGAGCTGGAGGAGGCCCTCGCCCAAGAGCGGGCGGGGCGGGAGGCCGCCGTGCGCCAAATGGAGGCTGAACGGTTGGCGAAGGACGCCGAGCGGCAGGCGAGGGAGGTTGAGCGGCAGGCGAAAGAGTCTGCACTCCAGGAAAAAGACGCCGAGCGGCAGGCGAAAGAGTCTGCACTCCAGGAAAAAGACGCCGCCTTGGCCGAGATCGCCCGTCTCCGGGCGTTGTTGCGGTCCGAGCGCCCTTAGGGAGATAACTGAGTGGCAGCCACCCTCCGATGGTAAGCAGGTCGACGCCCATCACGGCTTCGCCCGGCGGGGAGTTGCCGGACGCATCGGCCAACGGCCGCGGGTTGGAGCGGACGCTGGCCCCTATGAGGTTATCCCGATCCACAGTGGTCACCGGAGAACTGCCTGGCCATAGCCACTGATGGGACCTACCGGTTGGTAAGGGCGACGTTCTCGGCGTTCGCCTAGCCTTCTTTGCCGTGCACCCATACCTCTAACAGGCTTTCTCGATACGACCGGTCGGCAAGCCAGAGCGACTGGGTGGTCAAGCTTGGTTTCAGCGACCGCGTCAATACGCTGTGTGCGAACGGCCGTGAGGCTCCTCGCCACGGGTTGGGCCAAGCTTCTGTTTCCTGACACAACGAAGAGGAAACAGACGATGACGACGACTTTATCGCCCTCCGCCACGCCACATGCCCCCTGGAACAAGGGCAAGCTGGTGGGGCAGAAACCGCCCTTGAAGCTCTGGGAGATCTGGACCGTGCGGACTTGTTTGCGCATGGCCGGCAAGACGCGGGACCTCGCGCTCTTCAACCTGGCTATCGACAGCAAACTGCGGGGCTGTGATCTCGTCACCCTGCACGTGCGCGACGTCGCCCATGGCAACCATATCCTCGCCCGGGCCAGCGTCGTGCAGCACAAGACCGGCTTGCCCGTGCGGTTCGAGATCACCGAACCGACCCGCACGGCCCTGTTGGCCTGGATCGAACAGGGCGACCTGTGGGGAGCAGATTTTCTGTTTCCCAGCCGCCAGTCCAGTGCCCCTCACCTGTCGACCCGCCAATATGCCCGTATAGTCAAACGCTGGATTGCTTTGACCGGGGCCGATCCTACGGAGTACGGCACGCACTCCTTGCGCCGCACGAAGGCGACGCTGATCTATCGCCAGACGAAGAACCTCCGCGCGGTGCAACTGTTGTTGGGCCATCGGAAAATTGAGAGCACGGTCCGCTACCGAGGGGTAGAGGTGGATGATGCCTTGGAGATGGCCGAGCATATTGAGTGCTGAGGGTGGCCTGAGCGCATCTCAGGGATGAGATGCCAGGATTCCAGAATTGCCCTCTCCGCTAGGGTAGCGCTTGCCAGCAAGTCAGCGCCCGGCCCCCCCGTTTTCACTCGCCAACCCGGCGAAAGCAGACACTGGTCAGGGGCGGCTTCAGGCCCGGTTCACGCTGTTATCGGACAGTCCGCCCCGCGTCACCGAGTTTCCGCACACGATCCAAACCAGACATCAGATGCTTAGGGGCCGATGAAGCGGCTTGCCGCTGACGATCCAGTGCGGGTTGTAAGGACGGTTTTCCGGGAAATTGACAATCATACGATCGATCAGGTCTTGCACCAGGGGATAGGCTGGGGTGGGTTTCTGGGAGGGTGTGCAGGTCTTGGGTGCTTTGAATTGCAGCATGGAGGTTTTCTCCGGACATAAAAAAAACCCGCACGAGGCGGGCTTGGGGAGGGGAGGTTGATCGTTGATTTCTGAGACCCTGGATAGAGTGCACAGCAGGCCATCCCTGGCCACCATTGTCGCTACGCGCAGCCCCCTCGTCATGCAACCACGGCACCCTCCCAAGGGCAAGGGCTCATTGCACCGTCACCAAGACGTTATCGAGGTTGCTATCCTCGGTGGAATCCGACATGGTCCCCCGGAACCGCAGGCGCAGACTGGCGGTGGGGGCCAGGCCCGTCAGGTTGACCTGCACCGGTCGCCAGACGTTTTCCGGGTCCTGATTGGCGCGCAGACGGGCCTTCTCGGTCCAGGTGGTGCCACCGTCCGTGGAGACGTCAAAGGCCAGGTACTCGTTGGTGTCGAGGCTGGTCTCGTTGAACCAGGAGAAGGTGATGGTGGCACTGCTCGCACCGCCGGTGGCGATGGGCACCGAGATCAACTGGGCATTGCTGGCGCTGCCATCGACCTCGGCCGAACGACTGCCGACCGTCCGCCGTTGCGTGGACACAAACCAGTCGTTCTGACTGTCCTGGGTCCAGCGGCCGGCAAAGCTGGTGCTCTCGAAGCTGTCGGCAAAGACGGTGACCGGCGCGGAGACTACGGTGACCGTGGTGGTCGCCACGTCTGTGTCGCCCGCATCGTCACTGACCGTCACGGTGAGGGTATAGCTGCCCGCCATGGTATAGGTGTGACTGGCCGTCATGCCCGTGCCGGTGGTGCCATCCCCAAAGTCCCAGTCATAGCGGACGATGCTCCCATCAGCGTCAGTGGAGCCCACCGCGCTGACGGTAAGGGCCTGCCCGGTGGTCCCGGTGTAGGGACCGCCCGCGTCGGCCTGGGGAGGTTGGTTAGGTGGTGGCACTGCGAGGGTGGCGGTGGTAACGTCCGTGGCCGTAGCGCCGCCGTTATCGGTCACGGTCAGGGTCACCTCATAGTCACCGGTGCTGGCATAGGTATGGCTGGCCGTCGCGCCAACCCCACGGCTACCGTCCCCGAAGTCCCAGACATAGCTGACGAGGGTGCCATCGGCATCACTGGAACCGGTGGCGCTGAAGACCAGGGAGCGCCCCGCATAGCCCGAGTAGGGACCACCGGCATTGGCGCTGGGCGCTTGGTTGGCGGCGGGGGTCGGGTTGACCGTCACGATGACGTTATCGAGGTTGCTATCCTCGGTGGAATCCGACATGGTCCCCCGGAACCGCAGGCGCAGACTGGCGGTGGGGGCCAGGCCCGTCAGGTTGACCTGCACCGGTCGCCAGACGTTTTCCGGGTCCTGATTGGCGCGCAGACGGGCCTTCTCGGTCCAGGTGGTGCCACCGTCCGTGGAGACGTCAAAGGCCAGGTACTCGTTGGTGTCGAGGCTGGTCTCGTTGAACCAGGAGAAGGTGATGGTGGCACTGCTCGCACCGCCGGTGGCGATGGGCACCGAGATCAACTGGGCATTGCTGGCGCTGCCATCGACCTCGGCCGAACGACTGCCGACCGTCCGCCGTTGCGTGGACACAAACCAGTCGTTCTGACTGTCCTGGGTCCAGCGGCCGGCAAAGCTGGTGCTCTCGAAGCTGTCGGCAAAGACGGTGACCGGCTGCGGCGGCGGGGTGAGGTTGAAGGTCGCCTGACAAACGGTATCCGCCGTGAGCGCAAAGGAGGCGCCACAACTGGTAGGTTCCCAGCCTGCGAAGGCGGAGCCCTGATCCGGGATGGCGCTGGGGGTGACGCGGGTACCGGCGGGATAGGTGCCGCCACCGGTTACCGTGCCAGATCCCGTGCTGGCGGGATTCGTCGTCACGGCCAAGGTTTTCATGTCCAACACCCGTTGCTGGACCACCAGCGGTTGGGGTTGGGCGGCGCCAAGCTGCGCATTGATGGCGCCAGAGGTCTGGTACTCGACCACCGCGCTCAGACTATGCTCGCCATTGGCATCCGCTGGCACGGCGACCTGGTAGCTAAATTGCAGTGGGTTGGCGGTCAGCGACCCGGTGAACAGGATCGACTGGCCATCCGGCCCCAACTCCGGCCCGCCATCGCCACTTACCGCGCTGATGGACCAGCCCGTCGGCAGGCTGGGGGTCCAGAGCAAAGACAGCAAGGCCCCCTCCACTGGCCGCTCCAGGGTATTGGTGACGGTTAGAATCTCGCCAGCCTGGTATTCCGGCGCGCGATGCCCGGCACTGACCCCGGTTGTGGCGGCCGCGGCCATCCGACTGGCGGCCTGCGCACCCGAAGGTTTGACCCCGGGGGCGAAGCCATCAACCCCATCCGAAGCGGCGTAATAGGCCGCCGCCCGCCAGTAGGCGAGCACACGGTTGGCTTCGCTACCGTCGATCCACCAATAGGGGGCCTGATAATCGGCATTATGGCGGTTGCGGTCGATGCCGCCAGCACCGGGGGCATAACCATCGTCCCCGCTCGCCTCTACATGGTAGACACCGGCCCGCCAATAGGCGAGGACGCGGCTGGCTTCGCTGCTATCGATCTGCCAACGGGGATCGCGATAATCGGCGCTATGGTAGAGGATTCCATCCAGGATCAGGGGATTGGGCGTCGCCATCAGGGTGACCGGGTTGGTCATGGTGCCATTCTGATACTCAACGGTAGCGCTTATAACCTGCTGGCCCTGGGCATCAGCGGGTACCGCGACCTGGTAGCTAAAATCGAGGGGTATGGCACCGAGGTTGCCAGTAAACAGGATCTCGCTGCCGTCATGGCTTAGCTCCGGTGAACCCTCGCCGCTGACACTGGCCAGAGTCCAGCCAGCCGGCAGGTGCGGGCGCCACAGCAATGACAGTGGACTGGTCCCGGAGGTGTCATTGAGACTGGCGCTGACCCGCAACAGGCCGCCAGCCTGGTAACCCGGCGCGCTCTGTGTCACGGACAGGGAGGCGCTGAGATCAACCAGGTTGGCCGTCACCTGGCGGGGGCCGGTGATATTGGTCAGGGCACAGGTAGGCGTAGTGCCGGAACAGTCACCGCCCCAGTTGACGAAGCCATAGCCGCTGGCAACTTCAGCGGTACAGCGGCTGGTCCCGCCATGGGTTACGGAATTGGGCGCACAGGTCACCGTGCCCCCCGCCGCCGGATTGGCCATGGCGGTAATGAGATAGCTGTTCTGGGAGAAGCTGGCGTTCACCGTGCAGGGCGCGGTAATGGCGCCAGTGGTGTAGCTGTCACCCACCTGGGTTCCACTGCAGCCGCTCACCGAGGCAATGCTATAGCCCGGATCGGGGGTGACCGTAAAGGTCGTGGATTCGCCGCTTGGGACGCTGACCCACGGCGGGCTGATGCTACCACCTGGGCCGGCCGTAGCGGTCACGGGGATGCCAGGACCGTGATCCGAAGCCAGGCCGATAACCGGCCGAGGGTATGCGCTGCCTTCCTGGGTGCCGTCGCCAAGTCGGCCCGACCAGTTAGCCCCCCAGCACTGCACACCGCCGGCGATCAAGGCGCAGCTGTGACTACCGCCGGCGGCGACAGTGCTGGCCTCGCTCCCCGCCGGGAAGGGATGGACGGGTGTGAGGCTTGATTCATAGCTGCCTTTACCCAGTTGGCCATCTCCGCCTGACCCCCAGCACTGGACCCCACTAGCAACCACCGCACAGCTATGAGCACGGTAGTAACTAGCGCCAGCGGTGACGGTGGTGGCCCCGCTACCCGCCGGAATAGTTTGGACTGGGGTGGGACTGGAGGCATAGCTACCGTTGCCTAGTTGGCCATAGTCACCACTACCCCAGCACTGAACCCCACCAGAGACCACGGCGCAACTGTGAGAACCGGTTCCGTACCAGGGATGGGTGCCCGCAGCGGCAATGGCACTGGCCCCGCTCCCCGCCGGGATGGTTTGGATGGGGATGGGGCTGGAGGCGTAGCTACCGTTGCCCAATTGGCCAAATCCGCCATGGCCCCAGCACTTGATGCCGCCAGCGACTACGGCACAGCTGTGCGAATCACCAGCGGCGACGGCGGTGGCGCCCCCCTTGCCCACCGGTATCGCCCAGACCGGGGTAGGGCTCGAATCGTAGCTGCCATTGCCCAGTTGACCCCAGGAACCATTACCCCAGCATTGGATCCCGCCACCAACCACTGCGCAACTGTGGGAGCCACCGGTGGCGACCGCGCTCACCCCACTCCCTGCCGGAATGGCCCAGACCGGGGTAAGGCTTGAATCGTAGCTACCATTTCCCAATTGGCCGGACCCACCAGCACCCCAACACTGGACCCCGCCCTCAACGACGGCGCAACTATGGGAACCCCCGGCGGCAACGGCACTGGCTCCGCTACCCGCAGGGATGGCCTGAACCGGCACTAATCCTTCGATCGTGGTGCCATTGCCCAATTGACCATAATAATTGTTACCCCAGCAGCGCACTCCGCCCGCAGCGACGGCGCAACTGTGTTCGTACCCGGCGGCAACGTCCGTGGTGGCACCCTTAAGTAGGGGCAGGAAACTGGCCGAGACCCGCTTATCGCTATTCAGGGTCAACTCACAACTTTCCGCCTGACCAGTGCCAGCACAATCGCCACCCCAGCCGGCAAAGTAATGATCACTATCCGCCGTGGCGGTCAGGGTCAGCCGCGTGTCGGGGGGATAGGTGCCCGCCGGGCCGCCGCCGATGATGCCACCTGTTGGCGGGTCAATGGTCAGGGTACGGTTGGTGTTATCGAAGACGAGTTGATCCAACCAGCCGGCATCCTCGCCCCCGGCATCACTCGCATCCTTTTCGTATACCCAGGTCAGGGTACGGGAACCAGCGGGCAGGTACAGGGAAATTTGTGTCCAATCGGTATCGCCGGTGATGGCGCGTTGCTCCACCCCATCCAGGTAGAAACGGAGGTAATCCCAACCCGCCTCGCTGGAGACTTTCCACCAGAAGGAGAGGTAGCCTGGTCCGTTGAGAGTGGTGGACAGGGCGCTGGTCTGGTTGTCGCCGATGGTGCCCGACTGGGCGGCGGCGACGCCGTCATGAGTCACCCGTTCCTGCGCAAACCAGGCGGCATCGCCACCCTCAGTCCAAACTGCGCCTTCCAGATCAAGCGACCGATTGATGGCGTCGCTTAGCGGAGTGAAGCGGGCGATGGCCGTCTTGGTTCCCGCCACCGTAAGCTCGCACGTGGTCCCGATCACGGCGGCGCAGTCACCCTGCCAGCCGGCGAAGCTGCTGAGACCGCCCGCGGTGGCTACCAGTGTCACCGTCGTGGGGGCGGGGTAGCGGAGGGTACAGTTCGCGGTGCAATCGCTCCCCGGCGGGGTACTGATTATCCGCCCGGCGCCCTGAACTTGCAGGTTGAGGATATCGATATAAACCCGCGGCCCCAGGCCCAGGGTCCAGATCGGGACGGAGGTCCCGCTCTGGGTGCCGTCGCCGAGTTGGCCGGAGCCATTATCACCCCAACACTTGACCCCGCCGTCGACCACGGCGCAGGTGTGTGAACCACCGGCAGCGACGGCGGTGACGCCGTTAGCCGCCGGGATGGCCTGGACCGGGGTGGAACTGCTGTTGGTGCTGCCATTGCCTAGTTGGCCGTTCCAGCCAGCACCCCAGCACTTGACCCCACCAGCGATCAATGTACAACTGTGTGATGAACCGGCAGCGACATCAGTTGCCCCGCTGCCTGCCGGGATGGCCTGGACCGGGGTGGCGCTGGAACTTCCCGAGCCATTGCCCAATTGGCCATATCCGCCATAGCCCCAGCACTGAACGCCATCGGCGACTACCGCGCAAGTATGTGCTTCACCGGTAGCAATGGCGTTGGCACCACTGCTCACCGGGATGGCCTGGATCGGGGTGGAGCTGGAATTCCAGCTGCCGTTGCCCAGTTGGCCCTCCCCTCCGTTGCCCCAACACTTGACCCCGCCGTCGACCACGGCGCAGGTGTGTGAACCACCAGCGGCGACGGCGGTGACACCCTTACCCGCCGGGATGACCTGGACCGGGGTGGAACTAGAGTTGGTGCTGCCATTACCTAGTTGGCCGTTCCAGCCAGCACCCCAGCACTTGACCCCATCGGCGACCACCGCGCAACTATGGCGGTAACCGGCAGCAACAGCAGTAGCCCCACTCCCTGTCGGAATGGCCCAGACCGGGGTAAGGCTTGAATCGTAGCTACCATTTCCCAATTGGCCGGACCCACCAGCACCCCAACACTGGACCCCGCCCTCAACGACGGCGCAACTATGGGAACCCCCGGCGGCAACGGCACTGGCTCCGCTACCCGCAGGGATGGCCTGAACCGGCACTAATCCTTCGATCGTGGTGCCATTGCCCAATTGACCATAATAATTGTTACCCCAGCAGCGCACCCCGCCGTCGGCAACGGCGCAACTGTGGCCGGAGCCCGCCGCCACCGCCGTTGCTCCACCTTGGAGAAACTGGATGAACACAGCGGAGACCTGTTTATCGACGTCCATGACCAGGGCACAGTCGCTGGCCATACCCGCCGACTGGCAATCCCCACCCCAGCCACCGAAGTAATAGCCCGTTGCCGGCTCCGCCACCAGGGTGAGTGAGGTGCCCAGGGGATAGCTACCCCCCTCAGCCCCGGTGATGGTGCCGCCAACCGGCGGTTCGGTGACCAGAGTACGGTCAGCGTTGTCGAAGACCACACCGTCCAGCCAGCCGGCATCCTGGCCGCCTCGCCCGGTCTCGTCCTTTTCATAGGCCCAGGTCAAAGTGTGGGAACCGGTGGGGACGTAAACAAAGACTTGCATCCAATCTGTTTCACCAGTGATGGCGCCCTTTTCCACCTCGTCCAGGTAGAAGCGCAGGTAATCCCAGCTCTGTTCGCTGGACACCTTCCACCAGAAGGACAGATAGGCCGGCCCGGTGACGGTCGCCTCCAGTTCGCTGCTCTGGTTGTCGCCGATGGCGCCTGATTGGGCAGCATCCACCCCATCATGGGTCACCAGATCCTGAGCGAACCAAGGGGCGCTGCCGGCCTGATACCAGTCGATGCCAGGCAGGGACTGGTCCAGGTCGAGGACCTGGCTAATCCCTATATCGTCAGTGCGTGGCACGAAGTTGGCGCTAACGGTCCGATCGGTCGCAAGGGTCAGGTTGCACGTCAGGGCAACCCCAGACGCGGCACAATCGCCACCCCAGCCAGCAAAGGTGCTCACGGGTTGGGTCGCGGCCAGGAGCCGCACGGCGGTATTGGTCGGATGGATGGCTGAGCAGGTCGAGCCGCAATCAATGGTGCCGTCGGGCTGAGTACTACTAATCAGGCCACTACCACCGCCCGTGCGATTCACCAACAGGAGTCTGCCGTCGAGAGCGAACTTGGCGACGAAGGCGTCGGAGTTGTTGTCAGTGTCAAAGGCCCCCGCCGTGGTCGGGAAATCGCTTGAGGTTGAACTCCCCGTGACGTAGGCGTTGCCGGCGTTATCGAGGGCCACCCCATAGCCGTAATCATAATTACTGCCTCCGAGAAAGCTGCCATAGACCAGCCCGCCACCATCGGGGGCCAGCACGGCCAGGAAGGCATCACTGCCGCCGGCCCAGTCAGGATAGGGGGCATAGCGGACAGGAAAACTATTTGATTCAGTAATTCCAGTCACATAAGCGAGACCACGGGCATCCACAGCAATACCTTGGCCATAATCCAAGCCAGGGCCGGTCCCTCCATATGAACCTCCAAGATAGGTGGCATACTCTATTGCCGTGCCCGTGGGGTTGAGCTTGACGACGAAGGCATCCGTCATCCCGGCTAGGCTGGGATAGGCAGCGCCCGGGGTGACGGGAAAATCCGATAAAGCTGTGTAACCCGTTATATAGGCATGCCCCATGCTGTCTACAGCTATGCTATGGCCTGATTCCCCGCCAAACCCAGATTGACCGCCAAGATAGGTGGCATATTCGAGTGCAGAACCAGCGGCGTTGAGTTTGGCGACAAAAGCATCATATCCGCCATTGATACTGGTATCGAAGGCACCCACAGTGACCGGAAAATCGGAGGAAGAAGTGCTACCGGTGATGTAGGCTTGGCCACCGCTATCAACGGCAATGCTGTTGGAAATATCGTCCCCATACCCGCCACCGAGGTAGGTGCCGTAATCCAATGCCGAACCTTCGGAGTTTAATTTGGCGACGAAGGCATCCACCGAGCCAGGGGCACTGTGCTGGGCGGCGCCCGCGGTAACAGGAAAATCGCTGGAGTAGGTATAACCCGTGACATAGGCGCTCCCCCCGCCATCCACCGCAATGCCTTTACCATCGTCATCGGCTTGGCCACCGAGATAGGTGGCATAATCCAGAGCCGTACCCGAGGCGTTGAGCTTGGCGATGAAAGAATCAAACATCCCTGCATGACTGAGATAGGGGGCCTGCGCGGTGACGGGAAAATCGACGGACATGGTCTTGCCCGTGACGTAAGCATTACCCGTGGCGTCTACGGCAATACCTTGGCCGAAATCAGGGTTCACCCCACCCAGATAGGTGGCGTAGTCCAGGGCGGTGCCTGCGGCGTTGAGCTTGGCAACGAAGGCATCGGGGTGGCCGTTAGCCGCGGCATAAACGGGGTTAGCAGCGTCTGCGGTAACAGGAAAATCCACCGAATAGGTGACACCTGTTATGTAGGCATGGCCCGCGCCATCCACGGCGATAGCGTTACCCGATTCGCCAGAACCCCCACCCAGGTAGGTTGAATAGGACAGGACCACCGGGTCGATGACCAGGGGCAGATCAGGCTGGTAGTGAGCGATCTGGAAACCAACCAGGATCGGGGGTTCTTCACCAGCGGGCTGAAATGCAAGTCGCTCCCCTCCCGGTTGATGCAGAACATAACGTCCCTCGACTGGGATGCGCTCGCCGTCGATGACTTGCCAGATGCGTGGCGCCTGCTGCACCAGGCGGCCACCGGCGACTTTGAGGACGAGGTTGCCCGCCGCGTCGATCTCCAGCCCCTCGACACCGGTAAAGGCCAATTGAATCAGGCCGGGATCGGCGCCAGGGGCAACCACGAAGTCATATTCGAGTTGCTGGGGGTTGCCGTAGTAAACCAGGTCGATACCGGGATAGACCTCGGCATAACGGACCCGGGCGTAATGCGGAACCCGGGTGCGCCATTGGGCGGGGTCCTTGCCGATGAAGTAGTTGCTGTAGCCTGGGAGCCTGTCCCCACCTTCTAGGATCGGCTCCGGATTACGCGCCATCCCCTCCAGCCGCAGGCGGATCACGGCGGGGGGCGTCGTGGTTGCTGCGGGGGTGTCCGGGATCATCTCGCGGGACGGCAAGTTGCCCTGAGTTGACGTGGACTTGGCCTGACGCAAGACCAGGACGGCCTCGGCGGGGGTCAGAAAGAGTTGGTAGCCGGGGCCGCGGGCGAGAAATTTGACCGTGGCGTCGCTCTGGCCCTGATTGGGCTCAAAGCGCATCGGCAACCGACCATAGCCGGGCTGGAGTGTCGCGCCGCCGGCGGTGGGTACCTGAGACATTGGCTCAGGCTCAGCCAACTTGTCATCTTGCGCAACCTCCGCCCCGACAGGGGGTCCAGAAGACTGGTCCTGAGGCGTGGATAGGGGTACCGGCAAGACTGGCGGTTTGGCTTCCACCGCCGGATCAGAAACTACCTCGACGCTGACAAAGTTCATGGCTAAAAGCAAGGCCATGGTTAAGTAGGTCAGGGGGCGTCGGGTACTCTTCATAGCGGACCTCGGCTTGGCATGTTCATGTTCCTCACACGGCTATCAGGCATGAAACCCGAGATGAGCTATGTCCGGTGAGGATATCGGATCGGATGCTATCCCTAGGGTGCCTAAAATGCAAGTATCTAATTATCCGTGATATTTCCGACAAAATCCGACAAAATCTACATCAATTCCGACAAAATCCGACATTCACATTGAAAAAATTTATATGTGCATAATCTCCTTCTATGGCTTTATCTCCACTCTACCTGGTAACTTCAGTCCCCCCCCCCGCTACCTGCACAGCCCGCAACTAAAAAACTAATATATATACGATTCCCCCCAGCCCATTTGCTCCTTGCTGAAGTTTTACACTTTTGGAGGGGATTCTGTGGCTAGGAGGGGGAGTGTTCGATGGGTTTGCCACGTTAGGCGCAAACGCCACTGAAATACTTTGGCCCCAAGTCGATGCCAGGGTGAACATTTTCAAAACCGCCATCCTTCATCTCCTTGTAGCGGTCCTACAAGTCGAGGCCCTGGCATTTTCCTATCACGCTAGTGTGCTTCATCAAATCTGAGCGAGGCATCCTGATTCTGGATGGCACACCGCGATGGAGCCGCATGACGCCAACACCTTGCTCTAAAAAGAACGTCATTCAAGCCTTTGCCCAGCGTCTGCTGTTGGCCGTATTCCTGCCGCTCTCTGAGAAAGATGTCGCGGACAGCTTTTGGGACGAACCGGTCACCGGCTGCCGTCTGATGAGTGTCCGCTTCCGGTGCTGATGGCAGTTGGCTTTAATTCTCATTATGATCAAGGCAGTCACGCCAGAGGAAGGTTCGGCGGCCAAGCTCC
>ERZ1645187.3865-NODE-3865-length-12402-cov-5.785697_pt1 | contig 12402 bp, 14 predicted proteins | sample MGYA00575352_ERZ1645187 | MGnify/ENA primary metagenome ERZ1645187 (study PRJEB40837, sample SAMN11349314) | freshwater sediment metagenome | isolation source: river sediment | host: Sediment | place: India: Wazaribad , New Delhi | collected 2017-02-21 ... | reverse complement strand
CGTCGCACCGTGCCGGCAAGGTCGTTGCCGCCAACGGGCTGGCCAACGTCGGTGGCCGCTGGGCAGGCGTCGATGTGCTGACCTATCAGTCCACGGCGGCACCGGGTATCCACGTGATTGGCGACGCCTCGGCAACGACCCAGCCCAAGGCCGGGCATATCGCCAACCAGGAAGCCAAGGTCTGTGCCGATGCCATCGTGCGTCTGCTGGCCGGTCTCAGCCCCGATCCGGCACCGGTGACCAATTCGGCCTGTTATTCGCCGATTACCGCCGATACCGCTTCCTGGCTGACCGCGATCTACGGCTATGACCCGGTGAGCCGCACGATGCAGCTGGTGCCCGGGGCCTTTGGCGAGGCATCCGGACGTTCGAAGGACAACTACGAGGAAATGATGAAGTGGTTTAAGACCCTGATGGAGGACTCCTTCGCCTGATGGGTGATGCTGGCCCGCTCCCGGGCGGGCCAGCACGTATCCGGGAGAGAAACATCCATGTCGTACAAGACGCCAATGCGCCGAATCAACACCGGCTTCACCTTGCTCGAACTGCTGGTCGTCATCGCCATCATCGGGCTGTTGGCGGCCTATGTCGGGCCGCGCTATGCCTCACAACTCGATCGCTCGGAAGTGGCATCGGCCCGGACACAGGTGGAAGCCATCGCCCGCGCCCTGGAGTCCTATCGCCTCGACAATGGCGCCTATCCGAGCGCGGCCAGTGGTTTGGCCGCCTTGCGCAGTCGCCCGGCCAACCAGCCGCGCTGGAACGGCCCTTACCTTCAAAAGGATGTGCCGCTCGACCCTTGGGGCAATCCTTATGTCTACCGACCCGTTGCCGCCAACGGGCGCGACTTCGAACTGTACTCGCTTGGCCGTGACGGTCGCCCCGGGGGCGCCGGCGATAACGCGGACATCCGCTTCTAGGATCTGACGATGAATTTCGCGATCCGGGCTGTCGGCCAGAACGGCATCGAAACGCTCACGCTGGAGGCGGGTGACGAGCAGGAGGCGCGTCGTCTGCTGGCTGCGCGCCAGTTGCGCATCCTGACGATCAAGGCCGCAGCACGGCGAGCGCAACCAGGTCGGCAGGGCAGCGCCGATTTCGATCTGCTCTTGTTCAGCCAGGAATTGCTGGCCCTGCTGGACGCCGGCCTGACGCTGAACGAGTCCTTGGCGGCCCTGCATGAGAAGGAGGCAAGGCCGGCCTGTGCGGCGATTCTGGGCGGCTTGCGCGATCGCCTGGCGGAGGGGCAGCGTTTCGCCGATACGCTGGCGGCCCAGCCGGGGCATTTCCCGCCGCTCTATGTCGGTCTCATGCGTGCCGCCGAACGAACCGGCGATCTGGATCAATCATTGGCCCGCTACGTCGAATATCGTAGTCGGGTGGATCAGGTGCGCCGCCATTTGGGGCAGGCCATGATTTATCCGGCCATCCTCTGCTCGGCAGGGGCGTTGGTCGCGCTTTTCCTGCTCGGCTACGTGGTTCCCAGTTTTGCCAACGTTTACCAGAATGCCGGACGTGATATTCCCCTGGCCTCCCGGATGCTGATGCTCTGGGGGCAGTTTGTTGCCGACCACGCCGGCCTGTTGGGTGGGCTGGCATTGGCCCTTGGCCTTGGGCTGGCCTGGCACCTGGGCCGCAACGCTTCGCGCCAGGCGGTGCTGGCTGGCCTGGTCGCAGGGTTGGCGAGGATTCCCGCCTTGGGTGAGCGGCTACGCACCTTTGAACTGGCGCGCCTCTATCTTGCGCTGGGCACCTTGTTGGGTGGCGGGTTGGCAGCTTTGCAGGCCATCGAATTGTGCGATGGCGTTGTCGCGCAACGCACGCAATCGGGGTTGCGCCTGGCGGCACAGCGCATCGCGGAAGGCCAGCCGGCATCGCAGGCCTTCGAGGTTGCGGGTTTGGGTACGCCGGTCGCATTGAGGCTGATGCGTGTGGGCGAGCGAACCGGCCAACTCGGTGACATGCTGATCCGCGCCGCCCGTTTCCACGACGGCGAAATCGAGCGTTTCGTCGTGCGCTTTACCCGCAGCTTCGAACCGTTGCTGATGGCGGCCATCGGCCTCGTCATTGGCGTCATCGTCGTTCTGCTCTACATGCCGATCTTTGATCTGGCCGGGAGTTTCCAATGAATGCTCGCGCTCCGGACTTGTTGTTCGATGAATACCCCGTCGCCAGCGAGTCGATGCTCCAGGCCTGGCAACCCGCGTTCGAGTGCCTGCCGCTGGCCGATGCCATGGCTCGGCAGTGCGTGCTTTTTCGCGATGGCTTGGATGGCGGGGCATACCAAGGGGTCATGATTGACCCGCACGATCTGAACCTGCAGCGCTGGGCCGAAGGCAGGGCAGGAGAGCCGGTGGTCTGGCATCTGGCGGCGCCGGAGGTGCTGGCGGCCTGGCTGGAAAAACAGGCAGCCGGGACGCGCCTGCTGGCGGAGTCGGGCGATGCCGAGCCATTCGGTGTCGCCGCGGCGATTGCCGACAAGGCCGTTTCGGTGACGGCGACAGGGACGCAGGGCAATCCGGTGGTGCGTCTGCTCAATGCCACGCTGCACGACGCGTTGCGCCTGGGGGCGAGCGACGTCCATCTCGAAACCTCGGCCCGGGGACTGGATATCCGCTACCGGATCGACGGTGTCGTCGAGCGGGTGCGCAGCGTGCGTGGGGCCGAGGTGGCTCCCCAGGTCATTTCCCGTCTCAAGGTCCTGGCAGAACTGGATATCGCCGAAACCCGGGTGCCGCAGGATGGCCGGCTGGCCATTCGCCTCGGCGACGGTCAGCGGCGCATCGATTTGCGCGTCTCGATCATGCCCAGCCTGCATGGCGAGGATGCCGTCCTGCGGATTCTCGACAAGCGGCGCCTGATGCAGGACGGGCAGGTGCTTACCCTGGACGGCCTGGGCTTTTCGGGTGACGACCTGAACAGGTTGCACGAGCTCGTCGCGCAGCCCTATGGCCTGCTGCTCGCCAGCGGACCGACCGGCAGCGGCAAGACGACGAGCCTGTATGCGCTGCTCAGCCGGATTCACGATGGCCGGGAAAAGATCATCACGATCGAGGACCCGGTCGAATACGAATTGCCCGGCGTGTTGCAGATTCCGGTCAATGACAGGAAAGGGCTGAGCTTTGCCCGGGGCTTGCGTTCCATCCTGCGCCACGATCCGGACACCATCATGGTCGGTGAGATCCGCGACCGCGAGACGGCCGAGATCGCCATCCAGTCGGCCCTGACCGGTCATCGCGTACTGTCCAGCGTGCATGCGAACCATGTCTTCGACGTGTTCGGGCGATTCAGCCACATGGGATCGATCCCTACCTGCTGACCTCCGCGATCAGCGGCGTCTTCGCCCAGCGTCTGCTGCGCCGCCTCTGTCCGGACTGTGCCCGGCCGGCAGAGCCGACACGGCAGCAGGTTGCGGCCTTCCAGCTTTCCGGTGACGCCGGGCAAGGCGGCTTCAAGACGGCCGTCGGTTGTCCCGCGTGTCGCGGTACCGGCTATCAGGGGCGTAGTGCGATTGTCGAGATCCTGGCCCTCGACGACACACTGCGTACCCTGATAGCCCATCGGGCACCGACCGGCGAGATCCGGGCGGCAGCTCGGCAAGGCGGCGTGCGCGAGTTGCGCGACGCGGCACTCGATTTGGCGCGCGCCGGCATCACCAGTCTGGACGAGGTGGGACGTGTTACCGTCCGTCATTGAGCGCCTGGGGCCAAAGCGGCCCGTCCATCTCGATATCGGGCGCACCAGCCTGCGCCTCCGGCATGGCAAGGCACTGCACCAGTGCACGCTCGCGTCTCCGCTGTCGGGCAGCCAGGCCCGGGCGGTGGCAGTCGAGGTCTTGCAGCACGCGCTGCGCGAACTGCTGGCGGCGATTCCCGGTCGCCTCGGGGCCGTCGTGCTCACGGTCAGCGATGCCCTGGCCCGCAGCTGGATGGTCGAACGTTTGCCCGGTCTGGCCAACCAGCGGGAGATCGCGGCACTGGCGGAAGGCCAAATGATCGATATCTATGGCGATGCGGTGGACGCGCAGGGGCAATGGCGAGTGCGGATCGATGCGGAGCCCTTCGCCACCCATTGGCCTGCTGTCGCACTGCCGGAGGATTTGCTGGCGGCGGTCGAGGCCGTGGTCGGGGAGCGGGGCGGGGTGCTGACAGCGATGAGCACGCGTTTCGTCGCGCGTTTCAATGCGCGTCGCCGCGGCTTCCGGCGACAGCCCGCGCCCAGGGCATATGTTCTCGAACTGGCGGATGCCGTCACGGTCGGGATTCGCGACGGCCAGCAATGGTATTCCCTGCGCACCCATCCACCGCTCGCCCGGATGGCAACCAGTCTCGAAACCATCATCCGCCGAGATTGCCGGGCTGCAGGCCTGGAGCCATCGGATTGCCAGGTGGAACGCCTGGGCGATGGCGGACGTTCGGGAAATGAATTGCAGCTCGACTTCCGTCCGCCGAAGCGCGATGTCTCCCTGCGCCTCGGGCTTGGCTCGGCAGCCTTGGCGCTGATGATGGCCGGGGCGTGGATGCTCACCGGCGACACCGTAGCCGTCTCATCGCTGCACCGCGCCAGCCTGCCGTCGGCTGAGGCGGTCGCTGCCATCAATGGTGCGGTCGATGAACTGAATTTCCCCTGGGGCAAGGTACTGGATACGCTCGAAGCCAGCGTCGACGACGGTTTTCGTATCGTCCGCTTCGAGGCGGATGCCCATGACCGGCGTTTCGGCCTGCACGGTGAGGCACGCAGCAGCCAGCTGGTCCTCGAACTGCCGGGGCGCTTGCAGCGCGATGGCGTGGTGGCCGAGGCGCGGGTCGTTAGCCAGGGGCCGGCGGCTAACGACGAGCCGGGCGGGCTGCCGATTAGTTTCGGTATCGAGGCCAGCCTGGCGGCTGGCAACGGAGGTCAGCCATGAAAACGATCACCTGGCTCGACCTGCGTCTGGGCTTCGAGCGACAGCCTGCGGTGGCCATGCTGCTGGGCATTGTCCTGGCATTGATTGCCGTGTTGTTGACCCATCCGCCGCAGATGGCCCACCAGACGGCTGCGAGCGAATACGAGGCGGGGCGGGTGAAGGCCGCCGAGCATAGTTTCCGGGCGGCATTGCTGGCACCCTCGGCACTCGCAGCGGCCCAGCAGGCCGTACTGGCCGCCGCGGCCGGCGCAGGCTTGCAGGTCGGGGCGGTGGAATATGGGCAGGAGGCCAACCCTGACGGGCGCTTCGGGATTTCCACCATGCGATTTTCCGTTGCCGGGTCGTATCCCGACATGCGCCGTTTTGTCGACGAGATGCTGGCCGCTCAGCCGGCCCTGTCGCTCCGTCATCTGGGGATCGAACAGGAGCGCGGGGGTAGCGCATCCAGTTTGCGGGCAAGCCTGAGCATTCAGTTCCTGATCAGGGAGGAAGTGCGATGAATCTGCCGGTATTGATTCTGGGCGTGGCGAGCCTGGTCCTGGCCCTGATGATCGGCGACGGACGGCCTGTCATCGCCGCCACGGCGGCACCCGCGCTGGACGATGGCAGCGGACAACTGGCGATCCGCAGCTTGCAGCGTTCGCCGGCAGCTGGGGGGCGGGCCGCTGCTGTGCGCCGCGACCCCTTTGCCATCGAGTCCGCACGCGCACCGGGCAGCGATGATGTGGCGCCGCCGGCGGCCGTGCCGGCAGCGCCGCTGGCATCGGTTGCGGCACCGGCTTTCCCGGCGTTCCGCGTGCTCGGCAAGCAGCAGGATGACGACGGCTGGGCCGTTTTCATCAGCGAACCGGGCAAGCAGGGCAATGTCTGGGTCGTGCGTGAGGGCGAGTCGTTCAATGAACATTTCGTCGTGGCCAAACTGGCGCCACCCCGCTTGGTGATCAGGCGCCTGCCCGGCCGGCAAAGCCAGACCTACGACATCGGTACGGAAGAGATCGAACCATGACCCCCATTTCCAGGTATTCCGTCAATCTGCTGGCGGCCATGGGTGCCGCCATGCTGCTGGCCGGGTGCGCCGCCAGACCCCCGGTGCACAGCGAGGGACAGGTGTTGCTCGCCCAAGGGCGTTTGGACGAGGCGCTGCCGCGCCTTGAAGCCGAATTGCGCGGCCAGCCGAACAATGGCGAGTTGCGCCTGGCACTCGCGCAGGCCCGCGAGCGGGTGCTGACCCGTCAGGTCCAGCAGTTGCAGGAGCAGCAGGCAAAACAGGAAGCAGTGCAGCGGCAGGCGGCAGAGGCCTCGCGAGCGGCGGAGAAGGCGGTGCCGAGCGGCCTCGACAAGGTCATCACCATCGATTTCAAGGAGGCCTCGCTGAACCAGGCCTGCCAGGTGCTGTTCCGTTCGGCTGGCTTGAACTACGTGCTCGACAAGGATGTGCGCAGCGACCAGCCGATCAATATCGCCGTGCGCAAGATGGCGGTGCGCGAGGTGCTGTCGCTGGTGCTGATGTCGCAACAACTGGAACAGCGCTTCATTAATGCCGATACCGTGCTGATCTACCCGAATACGCCGGACAAGGCGCGCGACCATCGCCATCTGGCGGTGCGCAGCTTCTACCTGACGAACATCGATGCCAAGACGGCGGCCGCGACCTTGCGGACGATCCTCAAGGCGCGCGACCTGATCGCCGACGACAAGCAGAACGTCGTCGTCATGCGCGATACGCCGGAGGCCATCCGCATGGCGGAGAAGCTGCTGCAGACGCACGACATGCCGGAGCCCGAGGTCATGCTCGATGTCGAGGTGCTGGAAATCAAGCGCAGCCGTCTGCAGGAGTTGGGCTTGCTGTGGCCGAGCCAGATGATGCTGTCGCCCCTGGCGTCGACGACGAGCGGCGCCTTGTCGCTGCGCGACCTCCTGAACTCGCCGCGCAACAGCCTGGCGGTCAATTTCCCCAGCTTCGGCATCAATGCCCGGGGCGAAAGCGGCGATACCAACCTGCTGGCCAACCCGCGCATCCGGACGCGGAACCGCGAAGTGGCGAAGATCATGATCGGCGACCGCGTGCCGAATATCACGACGACCTCGACGGCCACCGGCTTCGTCGCCGAATCCGTGCAATACATCGATATCGGCCTGAAGCTCGACGTGCAGCCGACGATCTACCTCGACAACGAGGTCGCCATCCGCATTTCGCTGGAGGTCAGCAATATCGTCAGCCAGGTGCAGACCAAGTCGGGCACGCTGGCCTACCAGATCGGCACGCGCAATGCCTCGACGGTACTGCGCCTGAAGGACGGTGAAAACCAGGTACTGGCCGGCCTGATCAATGACGAGGAACGGACGAGCGGCTCGCGCATCCCTGGCCTCGGTGACATGCCGGTGCTCGGCCGGCTCTTCGGTTCGCAGCGCGACGATGCGCAGAAGACCGAACTGGTGCTGTCGATCACGCCGCGACTGGTGCGCAACAATCGCCGCCCGAGCGTGGCCGACAGTGAATTCGGCATCGGCCCAGAGGGCGCCCTGCGGCCGCTGGTCGCCGATACCGGCGCGTTCACCGAGATCGTTCCGCCCCCGACGCCGGCCGGGCAGCCCGCCGGAACCAGCCAGTGAAATTCCGCGGTTTCACGCTGATCGAGATGATGGCCACGCTGGCCATCCTTGGCGTGCTGGCGATGCTTGTCGTGCCAGTGGCGCAGATCGGCGTGCAGCGGGCCAAGGAGCAGGAATTGCGCACCGCCCTGCGGGAGATTCGCCAGGCCATCGACGCCTACAAGCGGGCCAGCGACGAGGGGCGGCTGCCGCGCAACAGCGACAGCAATGGATATCCGGCCTCGTTGCAGGTGCTGGTCGATGGCGTGGCGGATGGAAAGCACCCGAACCGGCAAAAGCTGCGCTTCCTGCGCCGTCTCCCGCGCGATCCGATGTCTCCGGATGCGGTGGCCGACCCGGCGGCGATGTGGGGCTTGCGCAGCTATGCCAGCGACGCGAGCGATCCGCAGGAAGGGCGCGACGTCTACGACGTGTTTTCGCGCTCCGCCCAGGTCGGGCTCAACGGCGTTCCCTACCGGCTATGGTGACGCAGCGCGGCTTCACGCTGATCGAACTGCTGGTCGTCATGGCCATCGTTGCGCTGCTGGCGACGATTGCCTTGCCGCGCTACACGCAGTACGTCGATCGCAATCGCGAGGCCGTGCTGGCCGAGAACCTGCGGCAGACGCGCGAGGCCATCGAACAGTTCCACGCCGATCGCGGCCGTTACCCCGAGTCGCTGGAAGAACTGGTCGGTCGCCGTTACCTGAAGGCACTGCCCTTCGACCCGATTCTCGAGAGCAACCGGCGCTGGCGCCTCGTCGAGCCGCTGCCACCGGCAGGCGGCAAGGTGGCCGACCTGCACAGCCTCGCCCCGGGCAAGGGCATCGATGGGCGTCCGTATGCGCAGTGGTGAGGGATGGCGCAAGGCGCAGCGGGGCATGATCTACCTGGCCTTGCTGTTGGCCATCGCCGCGCTGGGCGGCCTGTCGGCGGTCGGCCTGCGCGTCGCCCAGACTTTGCAGACGCGCCAGGCCGAGGCCGAGTTGCTGGCCATCGGCGACGAATTCCGGGCGGCGCTCAAATCCTATGCCGAGGCGACGCCGAACGGCCTGCCGCCTGCGCCGGAAACCCTTGCCGAACTGCTGCGCGATCCCCGTTATCCCGGGGTGAAGCGACATCTGCGCCGGATCTATCATGATCCCTTCACCGGGCGGCCCGACTGGGGCATCGTGCGCGGCGTGGATCGCCGCATCATCGGCATCCATAGCCTGGACGGCGGCGAAACCTTCAAACGCGACGGATTTTCGGCGGAACTGTCGGCGCTGACCGGCAAAACGCGGCACAGCGAGTGGGTCTTCGGTCCGCTGCAGCCATCGATTCCGGTACCTGAGGGTGGGGCGGGCGCGTCAGGCGTGCCGTTCGCCGGCCTGGGCAAGAGCGGCTTGCCCGATTCCGGAAACAAACTGTAACGACTGCTCGCGCTGCCAGGCGCTAAACTGTCGGACATGGCGAATTTTTCGATTTTTGGCCGTTTTTTCCTGTTGACCGTCGCAGTCTCGCCGGTTTGGGCACTCGGCCCGGCCGATCCGCTCGGGACTGACGCAATGGCGCCGCTCAAACCGTCGCCGCAACTGAGCGCACGCGTCGGCGAGGCGCCCTGTGCGACGGCCCTGCCGGCTACGGCGCTGACCGCGCTCGATGCCGTCGATCTGGCCTTGTGCAACCACCCGCAGACGCGCGAGGTATGGGCGGCGGCGCGGGCACAGGCGGCGCTGGTCGGCGTGGCCCGCGGTGCCTGGTTGCCCAGCCTGGATGGCACGGCGAGCACGACGCGCTTCGCCTACGACAATAATCCCTACACCCGCAACAGCGCGGCGCTGACGCTGTCGTGGTTGCTGCTCGATTTCGGCCAGCGTTCAGCCGGCTTCGAGAGTGCGCAGCAGTTGCTCAACGCAGCCGCGGCGACGCAGGACGCGACGGTGCAGGCCTTGTTCCTCGCCGCCCTGCAGACCTACTACGCCGCCCAGGCGGCGCAGGCGGCGGTGCTGTCGGCCGGCGAGGCGGAGCGCTCGGCGCGCGAAAGTTTCCAGGCGGCCGAAGCCCGTTACGCGGCGGGCGTCGCGACCCCCGCCGACCGCCTGCAGGCGCAGACGGCGTATTCGCAGGCGACGCTCAATCGCATCCGGGCCGAGGGCGAGGCACGCAATGCCGTCGGTACGCTGGCCAATGCGCTCGGCTTCGGTGCCCAGCAGGCGCTGACGTTGGCCGAGTTGCCGCCGGTGCCGGCCGAGTCAGCGTTCCAGAAGGAAGTCGATGCGCTGATCGGCGAGGCCCAGGCCCGGCGGCCCGATCTCAAGGCCGCCGAGGCGCAACTGAAGGCAGCCGAAGCCAGCGTCGACCTTGCCCGCGCCCAGGGGCGGCCGACGGTGTCGTTGGCCGGCGGGCCGGTCTGGCAGCACACGCCGGGCACGACGACGCAGGGCAACACCATCGGTCTGACGCTCAACGTGCCGTTGTTCACCGGTTTCGACACGACCTACCGCGTGCGCTCGGCCGAGGCGGTGGTCGACCAGCGGGCGGCGCAACGCGACCGCATCCGCAACCAGGTCGCGCTCGATGTCTGGAAGGCCTACCAGAGCCTGACGACGGCGACGCAAAGCCTGAAGACGACGGCCGACCTCGTTGCCAGCGCCGAGCAGTCGGCCCGGGTGGCACTGGGGCGCTACAAGGCCGGCGTCGGCACCATCCTCGACGTGCTGTCGGCGCAGAGCGCGCTGGCGGCAGCCCGCCTGCAACGCATTCAGGCCCAACTCGACTGGAACGTCTATCGCGCCACGCTGGCCCAGGCCATGGGGGCGCTCGATTACACGCTGCTGCAACCGGCAGCGGAGGGAAGACCATGAAACACCTCGGCAAGACCCTGATCGGCGTCGCCGTCCTGGCGGCACTGGCCGGCGGCGGCTACTGGTACGCCCAGCAGCGCGCGGCGCAGGATCCGGAAAAACGCTTCAAGCTGGCGAACGTGGAAAAAGGCGACGTGACGCAGACCGTCTCGGCCAACGGCACGCTCAATCCGGTGGTGCTGATCAGCGTCGGCACGCAAGTCTCCGGCACCGTGCGCAAGCTCTACGTCGATTTCAACGACAAGGTGAAGAAGGGCCAGCCGCTGCTCGAACTCGACGATGCGCTGGTCTCGGCCAGCGAACGGCAGAGCGCGGCCAACGTGGTCAATGCCCAGGCAACGCTGGAGCTGGCGCAGGCCAACGAGGCGCGCCTGAAGCAGTTGTTCGCCCAGGAGTACATCTCGAAGCAGGAATACGACCAGGCGCAGCAGGCGCTGAAGTCGGCGCGCGCCCAGCTGGCGCTGGCCAAGGCGCAGAACGAGCGCGACCGGGCCAACGTCAATTTCACGGTGATCCGCTCGCCGGTCGATGGCGTGGTGATCGACCGCGTCGTCGATATCGGCCAGACCGTCGCGGCCAGCTTCCAGACACCGACCCTGATCAAGATCGCGCAGGATTTGTCCGAGATGCGCATCGACACCAGCTTCGCCGAAGCCGACATCGGCAACATCCGCGAGGGACAGAAGGCGCGTTTTACCGTCGATGCCTTCCCGAGCCGCAGTTTCGTCGGCGAGGTGCAGCAGATCCGCCTGAACCCGACCAATACCCAGAACGTCGTTACCTACAACGTCCGCATCAACGTCGCCAACCCCGACCAGACGCTGCTGCCGGGCATGACGGCCTACGTCAATATCGGCGTGCAGAAGCGCGAGGGCGTCCTGCTGGTGCCCAACGCGGCGCTGCGCTTCAAGCCGGCTGATCCGGCCGAGAAGAAGCCGGCCAACGGCCAGGCAGGCGGCATGAGCGGCATGGCGCCGGGCATGGGCGCCGGCATGTCGGGCATGGGGCCGGGGGGCGCGCCGGGTGGTCCGGGCGGCGGCAAGGGCAAGAAACGGGATGGCCAGAGTGGCACCGTGTACGTGCTGGCCGGCGGCGAGATCAAGCCGGTGTCGGTGCAGCTCGGCATTACCGACAACCGCAACACCGAGGTCGTCGGCGGCGAACTCAAGGAAGGCGACCGCGTCGTCACCGGCGAGAACGGCGATGGCGTCAAGAAGCCGTCGTCGGTCGGGATGCGGATGTTCTGATGGCCGAGGCTGTCATCCGGGTCGCCGGGCTGGGCAAGTCCTACGCCACGGCTGCGGGCCTCTTTCCGGCGCTCAAGGGCGTGGACCTGACGGTCGAGCCGGGCGAGTACATCGCCATCATGGGGCCTTCCGGTTCCGGCAAGTCGACCTTCATGAACCTGCTCGGCTGCCTCGACACGCCGAGCAGCGGCGATTATTTCCTGGCCGGCGAGAATGTCGCGCAGATGGACAAGGATGCGCTGGCGCTGCTGCGCAACCGGACGCTCGGCTTCGTCTTCCAGGGCTTCAACCTGCTGCCGCGCATGAGCCTGCAGGACAACGTCGCGCTGCCGCTGGTCTATGCCGGCGTGGACCGCGAAACGCGCCGGGCCCGGGCGCGCGAACTCTTGGCCAAGGTCGGCCTCGGGCAGTACGCCGAGTCGCTGCCCAACCGCATTTCGGGTGGCCAGCAGCAGCGCGTGGCGATCGCCCGGGCGCTGGTGAACACGCCGCAACTGATCCTCGCCGACGAGCCGACCGGCAACCTCGACAGCCATACCAGCGAGGAAATCATGCGCCTGTTCGGCGAACTCAACGCGGAAGGCATCACCATCGTGCTGGTGACGCACGAGCTGGATATTGCCAACCACTGCAAGCGCCAGGTGCGCTTCCTCGACGGGCAGATCGTCAGCGATTGCCTGACCGGAGGCGGCGCATGAAAATTTCAATTTTGGCCGATATTTCCGGTCGACCGTCGGGGAGCGCGCGATGATCCACCCGATGCTCGGCGAAGCCTGGCTGGCGATGGGCGCCAACCGCCTGCGCACGGCGC
>ERZ1645187.3864-NODE-3864-length-12402-cov-6.550660_pt1 | contig 12402 bp, 11 predicted proteins | sample MGYA00575352_ERZ1645187 | MGnify/ENA primary metagenome ERZ1645187 (study PRJEB40837, sample SAMN11349314) | freshwater sediment metagenome | isolation source: river sediment | host: Sediment | place: India: Wazaribad , New Delhi | collected 2017-02-21 ... | reverse complement strand
ATGCAGAACATCGTCATCCTCGCCGGCAACATCGGTCAGTCCCCGGAAGTCCGCACCACGCAAGGCGGGACCAAGATCACCAACTTCACCCTCGCCACCTCGCGCCCGCGCCTGTCCGAAGGCCGGGTCCAGCGCGACGAGAACGGCTACCGCGTGATGGACACCGAATGGCACCGCATCACCTGCTTCAACGGTCTCGGCAAGACGGTCGCCGACAACTGCGAAAAGGGCATGAAGGTGATGGTCCACGGCCGCATCCACTACACCAAGTGGACCGATGCCGCCGGGGTCGACCGCTACGGCTGCGAGATCATCGCGGAGAAGGTCGACTTCCTGAGCCGCCCGAAGGCTGGTGAAGGCGAAGACCCTGAACTGGTCGACCGCGAGGATCAGTTCGCGGGCTGAGACCCCGGAGATCCGACCCGGTGGCGCAAGCCGCCGGGTCTCTTCGTTTCGCCAGCGGGCGGGCGCAGAAGCCAGCCCGCATAAAGACGGCGGATAAGCTGCGCCGCGCCAACCCAATTCACGTTTGGGTCAACTCAGACAAGACCAATGCCTTCTTTGCGCGCCGCTTGTTAGGCGTGTACCAGACGGTCTTGCGTTCGCCTGTTTGGCTGAACTCATAGGTCACCCCGAGGATCCTCGCGCGATGATCCGGATCGACCATCCATTCGACGGGTGTGCCGATGTCAAATTCAGACGGCGGGATGGTCCGCTTGAGGGCAGGGGCTTCTGTGCTGGTCATTGTTCGTCTCCCTCGTTTGTTGTCTGAATTTTTGCCTTGGCCAGTGCCACGTCGAAAGCCTCCTGGAACCGGGCGCGGTAGGCGGGGCCCATGGCGCGCGCCAATCCAAGAATGCCAAGCGGGTCATGGATTTTCGCGAGGTCAGCTGCGAACTGCGGGCGCAAGGTCAAGGTCACGCTGGTCGGATGCTTGCCCCGTGCGCCGCGGCACTCTTCGACCTCCGGCATCCCATCCCGTTCCCAATCGTCGAAGACCTGATCGCGCAGACTCTGGGCAACGCGACGGATCAAAAACTGGACGGTGCAACGCGCAGCCGTGGCCCACTCTTCTGCCAGCCTTGCCTGACGGGTGGTCAGCGACAATGAGACATGGACAACATGCCCGCGCGCAACTGACCCAGTTGCAAGACCAGCCGCCTTACCATCCGAAGCCCTCTGGGTATTGAAAACCTTCTTCTCGTCCCGGGACTCTTCTTTGGACCCAAAGGGTCTGATGCTGACCTCGCCTGCGTCGCCACCTGGCGTCGCCGCCGCCGCCGCCGCAATCGCGGGTGACGAAGGGTCTGTCTCGGTCAATGCATCAACCGATGTCGGCGGCACCGGGATTGCCCGACCAGCAACATCACTCGCACCCAGATTCCCACCAAAACCCAGCTTGGCCGAAAACCCTATGTCCTGCCGGATGATCCGCATCATGTCCTTGCGCTGCGCCATCATGCGATCTCCGCCGGATTGAGGATCAGCTGGTCGATTTCCTCCAGAAGGTCCGCTGCCTCCTTCACGGCACTCTGGACATGTGCAGCAAGCGCCCGGTTTGGCGTCTTGTCCGCGATCACCCCGAGAAGCCCTTCTCTGTCCATCCGAACATAAGCGGCGCGGCTACCAAGATAGATCTCAAGGGCAGGCAAGGACTGGAACAGCTCTTCAGCCACCGCCCGCTCGGTCTCTGACACCCGCACAGGCACACGGTTGAGCAACACAGAAAACCCTGCAAGCTCGCCCGGCTTTTCCACCCGGCCGCGCAGCTTGAGGTACCAGTTGGCCGTTTCCAGCGTCTCGCTGAGATCACCGCGCGACAACATCATCGGGCAGATGATCCGGTGAGCTGCGACCGCCAGAACGTCTTGCGCTTCAGATCCGCCGCCGAAGGTGTCGATCAGGATGAGGTGCTCTTGATCGGGCTGTTCATAGATCTGCCCGATTGCTTCTGCCACCCGGAGGGCGTCGAGCGTGTGGATCACCTCAACCAAAGGGGACCAGTTGCCGGCCTCCTTTCCCGCCTGCATCCACGTGAGGCAGGATTTTGAGGCATCGGTGTCGAAGATCGTCACCGTCTCGCCCCGTGCAGCCGCAGCAGAAGCCAAGGCGCGACAGAGGGTGCTCTTGCCCGATCCCCCCTTGCGGTTCATCACCAGCACAACACGTATCCCGTAACCCATACCACCTTCCTCACTTCTCCGAGTGCGTTTCTCACAATGCGGAACGCTTAAATCTATTATCTTAACTCACATCGCTTTAATCTGAACGCCGATTGCGGATATCAGAAACCGGCTTACGCAAATCATATTGCGCAAGGCGTATCTCTTTAATCGTTTGTCTGATTACTGGATGCGTATGTCTTTTATCTGATCGCGCAATGCGTGTATCACAAGGCGGAACCCCGAACACACATCCCTGATGCCACAAGACGCATCCCACACTTCCTTTCTCCGGAACCTGAACACTGAACGACAGGCTCCGCACGGTAAACAAAACAAGGCTTTAGGCCCATAACGACAAGGAAAATGCGCCTCTGGCCATGTGGCTGGGGGTGCGCGATCCCTGTCTCACCTTGTGTGTTGCGCGATCAGCGAAACGCATTCGGTGGCGGGGGAGTTACCCAAGGTCAGCACAATCTGCAAGAGCATAAATCGCGCTTAGATTGCACTTGAAAGGGAGGTGAAGGAAGGGGTAGGAAGAGTGGCAGGAAATGCGATGTGTCTACAAATAATCGGTGGCAGAAGTTGGCGGTAAAATCAGATCTTCGCAAAACAAGACTTAAGTCACGGTCCAAGGATTTGGCGAAGGCTGGCAATGAAGTTTCTGATTCTGCAGTGCAGCAAGGGGCTGGGCGCGGACGGCCTCGGTCGGAGGACAAAGGACAGGTCGTGAGCTGCCGGTTGCCCGCCGATGAACTTCATGCTTTCGATGCGCTCTGCACCCAGCTTGGCGCAAAGTCCCGGTCGGACGGGGTGCGATCAGTGGTGCGGATGGCCTCAGGTTTCCTCGAGTTCAGCCGGGAGGACAGCGCCAAGCTCGAAGAAATCCGCTACGAGTTGGGCAAGATCGGCACCAACGTGAACCAGATTGCTCTGGCTGCGAACCGGGGCAGAGCGCCGATGGTCAAGGCGCAGTGGGCGTCGGTGGACGAGTTGCGGCGGTCGTTGCCGATGGTGGCGAAGGCGCTGAGCCAGATTATCGCCGAACGCCGGCGTCAGGGCGTGGCGCTGTTCCGGAAATTTGTCGAAGCTCAGGAGGGCGCGCGCCATGGTTAAGCTTGGGTCGCGCCCCATCGGGGTTGCCGAGGCCGTTCTCGGGGAGATCAACTTTCTGCGGCCGCAGCAGGGCAGAGTGAAGGCGGGCAGTTCGTCTTCGCCCAAGCGCGGGTTCAGTTTCTCAACTCGCGCCAGCCAGCTGTGGCGGTTTTCGCTGGGCTCAAGCGCGGCGATCCTGAAGAAAATCGGCAAGGGTGGCACGGCCAATGCCAAGGAGTTGGCCGCCCAGATGGACTACCTGTTCTCGAAGTCGGCCTCGATCTTCGGCAACGGGGTCGTGCTGGATGCCGACGCCAAGGGTCTGACCAAAGATGAGCGGAATGACATCGTCGGCGACTGGGTCGAGGATTGGCGTGGCTCACCCAAGAACGGCCACACGACACATCTCTTGATGAGCTTCCCGTCTCATATCCGTCCGGAGAAGGCAAAGCTGATTGCCGAGGCCTGGGCCTTCGAGATGTTCCAGTCGGGCGAGCATCAGGATGATGTCTGGTCCTATGTCGCTGCCCTGCACACCGACAAGGCGCATCCGCATGTCCACATGGTGGTCAACAACCGAGGCACGGTGAATGACAGCTGGTTCTTCATGGCCAAGGAGCATGCCTTCAACCTGGAGGTTATGAAGGAGCGCATGGCGGCAATTGCGGCCGAGGAGGGCGTGTTTCTGGATGCCACTTCGCGCGCCGAGCGCGGCTTGCTGACATATGGGCCATCACGGGCAGAGATCGAGCGGGCGCGGGCAGAGGGCCGGGCACCCGAGGAACGGCCGCGTGAGGGCAAGGCGCTGGACGATGCGTTGGCCACGATGGCGCGCACGGCGGATGCAATGAGGAGCCTGAAGCATGTGGCGGCACTGACCGGGCTGCCGGAGATTGGCGAGAAGATTGCCAAGGCGGAAGAAGCCCTGCGGCGGGGCGGGGTGTTGCAGCCATTTCCGGGCGATACCGCGACGGCTGAGCGGGCCGATCTGGACCGGCATTTCAGCGGGTGGATGGCAGAGGCGGAGGGCAAGATCCGAAAGATGCCTGTCGCCGAGCGCAAGGAAATGCGGGACGAGCTTTATGGCTATGCCGTCGACATTGCGAAGGGGTTGGGGGACGCCCGCGGCGCGCAACTGCTGCAGATGCTGCCGCAGACCAAGCTTTACGCGACGGGTCTTGAGGGTGACCGCCTGACACAGGGCAAGGAGGCCGTCGAACTGCAGCTAGGTGCCGCCGACCGGCTGAAAACAGATATCGTCGGCAAGGCAGTTTCCTTGGGTCTCAGTGGTGACCGGATGGCCGAGCGTCTGGAGACAGGGGCCGCCAATGCCTGGGAAGAGCGCGATTGGGTGCGCAGTGACTTGGCAACCCTGTCTGGGCGGCGGCATGCCGATCTTCGAAATCCGGATCAGAGTCGGAAGGTCGTAGATGGTCTTGAAGGCTTCTATGAAGCGGCGGCCAAGCAGATCGAGCATTCCCGGGCGCATGAAGTCGTTCCCGAAAATGACCGGTTGCTGCGCGCCCTCGGGTCGATGGGCCGCATCATGCAGGCGGATGGCAAGGTTGAGTTCCGGGGAGATGCCCATGCTGAGCGGTTCGCTGATGAGCTGCGTCAGCGGTATGGCACCGGGGTTGTGGCAGAACTGGCCAGCGGGCGGACGGATGCGCTAGCTGGTGATTTCGATGACGCAGACCAGCGGCAGTGGATCGCGCGGGCGGTTGTTTCTTCGGCTAAGTCGCATTTGGCGCTCGGGCTGACGCTGAAAGAGGCACTGCACGCTGAGCGGCTGCTCGCATCCACTCCTGCTCGGGGCGAGCACGATTGGGAGCGGTGATTGCGCTCAATGTCCTCATAAAGGTAGCGCTAAGGATTTTAGCACGTGCCGTAGTAGCCGCCGGAGTATCGGCAGTATTCTGTGGCAGCGCCGGAACGGATCATCTCTGCAGCAATGTCTCGGCCGTTGGGCAGCAGGCATTGGGCAACGAGGCGTCCATACCGATCAACGTCCAGAACAGCGCAACGTAGATGCTTCCCGGATATCAAACTGCGTAGGGTCGACGTGGCGGTTGAGCCGCCCTGGTGGTTCCATTCCGGTGCATCGAGGCCCCAGACACGAATTCGACGCGACTCGCCACTCAGCGTGAAGGTGTCTCCGTCCAGAACCTTGCTGACACGTGCTTCAAAGATGGGTGCTTCCTCGGCTCGAGCCATCCCGCCCACAAGGAAAAGTAAACCAATCCCGATTGCCACCGATGAGGGAATGCCAGCGAGATCGGCGCGACGAAGTCTGAAACGGCTCAAGTGTCTATACATGCGACCATTATCGCTCGGCTCGTCATATCACTGCAAGTTGCTTCCTTGATGGAAACCAGGACAAAACAGGTGTGGGTGGCGACGGCGGGCTGACGGATGCTTGCATCAGGCACTATCCAGCGCCACCAAGGGTTCGGCACGAGGGCATGCTGTTTAGCTGAACTGCTCAAGTTTTTGGGGCGGCAATCATGCCGTGACTTCCTGACAAGTCAGAATGGCATTGGTAGGTTGGCCCCACAAGTCACGCAGTCCAGGATGGTGAACAATGGCGAAGAGCAGGATCGATGAGGCATTGGCCGCTCTGAAAGCCGCAGGCAATGACGGTTTCGGGGCGCGCCCGGAGGTTCTTGAACGTCTCGGCTTGGATCTACTGCATCGACCGGCTCTGGGCGGTCAGATCGTTGCACGAATTTGCGCCATCGCAGAGCCAAGCCCACGCGACGAGGGTTTGCTCGACCTTCTAGGAGCAGGACTTGATGCTGCCCGCATCGCCCGTGAAAACGGCAAAGTACGTGGCCAAGCGCTTATCGATGCAGTCGAAGCGGCGCTTGAACTAGCACGCGGACAGGGCCGGATGACATCCGCGCATAGTTTGCTCTTTGCGAAGCTTTGGACCCGAAATGGCTTGCCCGCGCCGGCTGCTCTCGCACTTCAGGCCGAAGAGGTCGTTCCTGCTGCTGGTCGGCGCGCGTCCAATCTTGCTGAGGGTGATGTTCTGCTGGAAGGACTCTTTGCCGAACTTATCCAGCAGGCGGAGGGCGAACCACTTGCTCTGCATCACGCGCTGACCGAGAGCTTCCCGGCGATGCCGCCTGAAATGCGTGATCATGTCGTGGCCTATTCGGTCGGCCGCAGTGATCCCATCCATGCCGAACTGGCCTGTTATTGGTTGCTTGACCCAGCACAGCACATTCGTCTCACCGCAGCACAAGGCCTCGCCCATCGCCTTGCAAGTGCTGAACTGCCTGGGCGAATTCTCGCGTCACTGGTCGTCCTGCGCAGCTGGATGCCCGACGATGCGGCGCGTGCAAGGGTGGACACCATTCTCAAAGCGGCGATGCGTAAGAGCGTCGCACCTTCGACAGATCAGGTGCCGTGGACGATGCACAGCATCCGCGCGTCCTTGCCCGATGGCGGAGGGGCTCAGAGCATCGGCATTGCGCTACAATCCGGTACGCAGCGCAAAATGGCGATGCTGCTCCTAAAACAGGGGCAGGGTGTGAAAGACGCATATACCATCACCTGCCGAACAGCGCGGGACCAGAAATCTATCGTTGAGCGCATGACCGAAGAGGTCGGCGCTTTGACGGTTACATCAGACTATGTGCGGCGTGCCGTTTCAATTGCGCTGGCAGATGGTCTGGCCCAAGGTTTGCCGCCCGTTCCGGGGCTGATCGAGGTCGTCCGTCTTTGTGGATTTGCCGGGTTGCGGCCGGATGTGAAATCGACACCGGACCTCATCGCTGATCTCGCGTCAACGCGAGCCGTGCAAGCGCTTCCGCCGTGGCAGCACGGGGATCTGATTACCGCCAGCGAGGAATGGTGGGATCGTCACGAGACCATCGCAAGCTGGTTCGAAGACAGCGATGCAGCGCATTCCGTTCTCGACAAGGCGCGCAGCGCGAAATCTGCCGAGTCGGCACTTTGGAAATGGTTGGAGACCCGACGCGATTGGTGGGCACGCATTCTGGCCCGAGCCGCAGATGTCCTGGAGACGGCCAATCACCCGGATGCGACCGGTTTTGCCGCCTGCGCCATGGCTTTGCTGGAGGGTCGTGATCTGAAGAAGATCCCGGTCATGCTTGATGTGCATGAACAGACCATTGAAGCCTGGGTCCGAGATGATCCAGACTTCGATCCGGGCCTGACGTTTGAAGAACTGGCGCACGAAGCACCTGCGCCCGAAAGGAAGGGTGAAGTCGCAGCGCTCTTACGGGGCACCGAGCTTTCGGTGGACTGGCTTGACGGCTACATGACCGGCATAGTGATCGCGCCGAAGATGATCATGCCAAACCAATGGTTGCCTGCAGTTTTGGAGCCGGTCTTGCCACGGATCAACCCGTCGCAATTCCAGCGTTTCATGGACCTTCTCATGATGCGCGCTCAGACCGTCTCGGATGTTGCCTCTGTCCCTGACCAACTTGTCGCCACGATATCCGGCCGCTCGAAGAAGGGGCAGGCGGAATGGTGGAGCGGGTTTTCGGATGCCATGGAGAAGTTTCGGAGCGCATGGCCAAAGAAGGGTATGACCAAAGAGGATCGGCGGCTTTTTGAGATTGTCACCGGTGGATTTACAAGCGCGGACATGACGGAGTTTGCGGCTCTGGTCGGGCATCGCCAAGAGCGCAATCTTGGTTGAGGAGGATATTCATGGGGTTCGATGAGGGCGGGGAGCAGCCTGACCGCAGTGCGGTGTCGCAGTTGCGGCGGACCAACGCCAAGCGAGCAGCCTAGTGCCCACCGGCTCGAGACTTTGACGATAAAATTGGCATATCGGCACGCCTAGCACTGCCCGATCATCCCCGAGCCCGTTGAGCTTGACACTTGGGTGTCGAAGCGCCACCTTTAGTTGCAGGAGGTGCCCCATGGCTCAGTCTGTGAAAATTGCTGACGACAGGCTGGTCGATGACGCGCGGGTCATGGCAGAGCTCCAGAGCCGGTCTTTGGCCGGGCAGATCACGCACTGGGCGCGCATCGGTCGCGCCATCGAGCGGTCTGGCCGGTTCGATCATGTTAGGCTGTCGCGGGTGCTGGCGGGCGAGGCTGAGACGACCGCCCTCACACCCGAGGAGAAGGCGGTTTGGTCGGAACGTTTCTTGGTTAAAATGTCGGAACCCGGACCCGCAGAAGAGGCCTTTTTCACCGAGCTGCGCGTCAGCGGCAAAGCGGTCGGTCTTGATGCTTCCGGCAAACTCATCGCCGCAGAAGCGCAAGCCGAGGAATGAGCCCCACTCTTATTCTGCTTGCAGGGCCAAACGGCGCTGGTAAGTCGACGCTCTATCAGACCCGCGTGGCGCCTGCTTTTGCAGGAACTTTCATCAATGCCGACATCATTCAGCGCGAAGAGCTTAGAGATCCTAGCCCCGAGGCCGCGTATAGGGCAGCGGAGATTGCAACGCAAAGACGAAGCGCGATCCTGGCCGCTGGCGGCGATTTCGCGACCGAGACGGTGTTTTCGCATCCATCAAAGCTTGATCTCGTAATTGAGGCGCGCGCCTTAGGCTACACCATCTGGGTGATGCATGTGGGCGTGGACAGCCCCGACCTCTCGGTAGCGCGCGTCGCGCACCGGGTCGGAACTGGCGGCCACGACGTGCCCGAAGGCAAGATTCGCGAGCGATATGACCGCTCGGCACCCCTCATCCGCGAGGCCGTGCACCTTGCCGATATTGGCCTCGTCTACGACAACTCGGTTGCGGGCCGACCCCCGAAGCTTGTTCTAACCTTTGAACGTGGCCTTCTGGTCCGGGTCAGGCCCAATCCATCGGTCTGGATCGGCAGAACCTACGCCGCAGATATTTTGGGGGCGAGCAACATCGAGGACACTGAATGAAATCTTTAAGGATAGGCCTGAAGCAGGCTGACCGCCTGGCCAGCATGCCAACAGATGATAGGCGTGCGTTCATTTCGGAAGGTCTGACGATTATTTACACGAGTGCAATCAGTTTCTGGGAAGGTGCCCGACTGCTCAGTTCCCGTACGCGTGAAGCAGATGTACTGGAAGAATACGCCACCGAAGAGGCGGCAAAGATTTTGATTCTTCTTGACGTTTTTCGCGCACCACCCGCACGGCACGGGGACGTTCTACGCCAACAGCTGAAACGGTTTTACAGTCACCACGACAGATTAATCTATGCTGAGGCCGTAAAGTGGAAGCCGATGCACAGGGCACAGCTCCAAGAATATCTTGACCATACACGGAGAAGCCACACGCTTGATGGCCCTGCAGGTGAGTTCATTTTGCCAAACGGACCCGTCTTTGAGCGTGAGAGAAAGCTCTATGCGGATGTGATCGCCTATGAGGATAGGGCCATCCATTGGAACGACCCTGTCGGATCGGGTGCTGCGAAGGGCACCCTTCCTTTCTTCGACCATCCGCCTGCAATTGTGAGTCTGATCATATCGATGTCTCGAATTGGCCTGCTCACTGTGGAGGGCGTCAAGGCCATCGAGGAAACATGGGGCAAGGTCGATTTCATGGATACGGATGGCGCGGTGCTTGCGCGCGACCTCAGCCACCAAACGTTGATTGAGCTAGAGAAGAGCGGCAAAATACCTCAGGACGCCCAGCCAAATGACGTTTGGCAGGTCAAAGATGCTTGGCCGTTTCCAATGTGGAGCATGGATCTCAAGAAACTGGATGTACCACTGGCGGAGATGGAGGAGGAGCGCGACAGGGGCCGTTGGTCTGAATATAGTGATCCGGGATACTAAGGGCAGGTTGTCAAATGCGTGATGGAGGTTTCCCGGTTGACGATGAGGACGTGCTTGAAACCATGGCCCGGATGCTGGCCGCGGCGGGAGAGACCGAGGCAGCAAGCCTGATCCGAAGCGGCCGCTGCAAGTTTGAGTGGGATCACAGGGACAACTGGAACGGCGGAACGGACTGCTATGTCCTTCGCATCGCGATTGCCGCTGAAAATTTCGTGGCTATTGGCGATCGCAAGACAGCACTCGAAGGAGTCATAGTCAAGCGCCTGGAAGAAGCGGCCAGTCAGTTTGGTACTGATTGGTACTCCGTCGCCTTGTCACCAATGATCGTCTCCATGCCAGGCCGCCCGGATCTGGAAGGTGGGCCGGTTTCCTATTCAGTCAGGCGCGCCATCATTGATCTGCTGCGACAGGAAGATGTCCCTTGGCGTTGCGAATTATCGGATGTCGATTTCCTTGCACCGGTATTTGACCTTGATGTGATGCCGTCTCACGACAGTCGATTCAAGACAGCCGGCCAAGACATCTGGCAGCATAGGGTCAACAATCCCGAGGATTGGCCAGACGACTGGATTTTCACAGATGAGCGGTTCAATTTGCTCGGAGGCCCCGACGTAACGTTTCTGGCCTTCGTCGAGCGTCTGGTTGCACCAAAAGTCAGACCGGATCGGAAGCTGGCATCCGCCATGGTGCAGCGCATGAACGAGGAGTTGCGACGCACAAGTTGGACTTTGGTCGAGCGAGAAACCCTCGCGGGCGATATACGCTACCGAGCCGAACCTTTTGAGCCGGTGCTGCTCCGATCCCTTCAGACCATGCGGGCGTCCGCCGCCATCCTTTCAAGCAGCTGGATGCATCAAGAACTCGAACGTATCGAGGCCGCTATCGACACGGACCCGGCGTTGGCCATCGGCACGGCAAAGGAAATGGTCGAGACGTGTTGCAAGCATATCGTTGACGCATTGAACATCCCGTTGCCCGCCAATCCTGACATGCCTGACCTGACGAAGGCAGTTTTGAAGGCACTCAAGCTTGTACCAGAAGGAATATCGGACGAGGCGAAGGGTGCAGAGACAATCAAGCGCACGTTGAGCAGTCTAGGGCAGATCACCAAAGGCCTCGCGGAGCTGAGGAAGCTCTATGGCACTGGCCATGGGCGTTCGTCGGTACACCGTGGGCTGACGGCAAGGCATGCTCGACTTGCCGTGAACTCAGCATCGGCATTTGTGGAATTTGTCTCATCAACGTATCTGGCGCGAAAAACGCCGATGCCGCAGGACAAACCGTAACCGGCCGGTTCCCATCACTCCAGAAACCTGGCACCAGTTTAGGCCCATCCCCCAAGCTCAGCAGCGACCCCGACGAAATAGCTCGGGATGTGCGCTAGAACCGCGCGTACGATCTCCTCTTGCTGGCAGGCTGCACGGACGCCGTCCCGGTCGACGACATCTCCCCAGACGAGCCCGAGAGTACTCGCAACGTATCGATCCGCGAACCCGGCCTCGTGAAATGCAATCGCCGCGCGATCGGTCAGGCCGTACTTGATCTGCTTTTGCAGCAGGCTGGTGCCCATGTGCAGTGCGTCGTCCAGTTCCTCGGTCAGATCCGCTATCGATGCCGCAATCATCGCAACATCGTAGCCAAAGCCGCTCTCACACAACGCAACAGCATCTTCGACGGTGACATGGTCACGCCCGACCTTAACTCTTGCCTCAGCCAGTGTGTCGAAGATCACGGCATAGGATCTACCCGCCACCCACTCTTGGAGAGCACGGGGAACTAAATCCTGAATGCTGATCGCCTGGATCGCGCGGGACGTGGAGAAACGGAGCGCCAACGGAGAAATTACGGCAAGCAGCCGGTTCTCCTGCACTGCCGTCTGCAAATTCTCGAAATTCTCATTGAGCCAGTTTGTGAGTTCGGCAACCGCTGCCGGTGGCAGGGGCGAACGTCGAATGAGCGCGCGTTGGTCGCCATCGGTGTTGACCGCGACCGACACCCCGATCGACCGAAACACTTCGACGAGACGCATCCGCGTCTCTTCGTCAGCGAGGTGATAGGCCAACGTATTGGCCGCAAGTTCAGTGGTGCGCTCTGCGGCGTCCTCTCCTTCAGCAAAGGTCATATTGGCAACGAGGAAAGCGGCAACGTTCTGTACTGCGCGGGCGCGGCCTTCGATGAACCCGCGAAACTCCCGTTCGCTAATATTTGGTTGAGCCGCGAGTGCCGCGGCCACTATCTCATTGATCCGGGGGGCATCGGCGAAGACGAGATCGAGCCACTCCGGCGGGATTTCCTGAACAATCGGCGGCTGACGCTGCTGGTACGGATCAAATAGCGAGAGGATCGAGCTGCGCGACGGTTCGGAGTTTCGAGCATCAAGAAGTTCAATGGCGCT
>ERZ1645187.3859-NODE-3859-length-12410-cov-5.817645_pt1 | contig 12410 bp, 9 predicted proteins | sample MGYA00575352_ERZ1645187 | MGnify/ENA primary metagenome ERZ1645187 (study PRJEB40837, sample SAMN11349314) | freshwater sediment metagenome | isolation source: river sediment | host: Sediment | place: India: Wazaribad , New Delhi | collected 2017-02-21 ... | reverse complement strand
CATCCATGGCGGAAGTATAAAACTCCATGTTCTTCAAATGCTTTTCGGTAATATATGGGCATGAAAGGGAAGCGGCCAGACCGTCCAGCGCACCTATGACCGCATAAAGTTCCGCAGCTTTTTTCTCGCCCAGGGAAGGTACCACGAATCCTTTTCGGGGAACATTGAGAAGGATACCTTCACTTGAAAGCTGGATAAGAGCTTCCCTGACCGGAGTCCTGCTGATATTAAGTTCACTGCATATCTTTTTTTCGTCGATCTTTTTTTCCGGCAGAAGGGTACCGTCGGCTATCTGATCGGCTATATAATTGTAAACATGATCCTTCAGTGACATATATGAGTTCATTTTTACCTCCGAAATCTCTTGACAATATATTATATATTATATATTATATATTATACCACAGAAAATGGTGAAAACAATATTTTTTTTAACGAAACAGGAGGTAGATCTGATGTTTAAACATGTTATTGTAAGAAGGCCCTGTAAGGCTATGGTGGAGGGTATAACCTCTGCGCCTGAGCTGGGAAAACCGGATTATGAACTGGCCTTGAAGCAACATGATAAATACATTGAGGCACTTAAGAAGTGCGGCGTAGATGTAACTGTTCTTGAAGCCGATGAAAGATATCCGGATTCATGCTTTGTGGAGGACCCTGCCGTAATAACAAGGAAATGCGCCATAATAACAAATCCCGGCGCAAGATCCAGAAACGGTGAAAAAAATGAGATCATAGGCGCAGTAAAAAAATTCTTCCCGGATGACAAGATCGAATACATAAAAGATCCGGGGACTTTGGAAGGAGGAGATGTGATGATGGTGGGCGACCATTTCTATGTGGGCCGCTCCGCGAGGACAAATGAAGAAGGCATAAAGCAGTTTATCGCCATTCTTGAAAAGCACGGGCTCACCGGTTCGGAAGTGCCCCTTGAAAAGGTGCTCCATCTCAAAACAGGTGTTAATTATATTGAAAACAACAATATGCTTGTTTCCGGAGAATTTATAGAAAAACCCGATTTTGCAAAATACAATAAAATAGTTATTCCGGAAAGTGAAGCATATGCAGCCAACTGTATATGGATGAACGGCACAGTTATAGTTCCCGAGGGATACCCTGCAGTTCTAAAAGCAGTAAAGGATGCCGGATACGAAGTTCTTCAGGTGGATACTTCTGAATACAGAAAACTGGATGGCGGGCTTAGCTGTCTTTCGTTAAGGTTTTAGGAGGAAAGAAAAATGAGTAATGGTTTAGATAATCAAAGAAATCTGGGGACCTTTAGACTTGTACTGTTTTCAATAGGTCTCACCCTGGCCAGCGGAGTCTTCAGTATGATGGGGGATTTTGCAGCCAACGGCGCCTATACCGGAGCCGTTCTTATAGGCTGGGCGATAGCAGGCGTCGGAATGCTGGGGCTTTCAATGTCGTTTTACAGACTGAGTATAGTAAGACCTGAACTGACCAGCGGCATTTACAGTTATGCCAGAGAGGGCTTCGGCGACTACATCGGATTCAATTCCGCATGGGGATACTGGATAAGTGCCATACTTGCCCAGGTCTCCTTTGTGACACTGTTCTTTGCGGCCCTGGGATATTTCTTCCCGGCATTCGGAGCAGGGAACAATCTTACATCCATTGTAGTGGGTTCTGTTATCATATGGCTTCTGTTCGGCCTGATACTGAGAGGAGTCAATGAAGCAGTAACTATAAATGCCATAGTTGTTATAGCGAAAATCGTGCCCATCTTGAGCCTTATTTTGACCATACTTGTGGCAAGAGCATTTGACTGGTCGGTATTCACCCAGAATTTCTGGGGCGAGGGAGCAGGAATGTCAATATTTGATCAGGTAAAGGCTACCACATATGTTACCGTATGGATATTCATAGGCATAGAAGGAGCAGTGGTAATATCAGGAAGAGCGAAAAACACCAAGATCGCAGGAAGGGCCACAGCCATATCCTTCCTCAGTCTTCTTGCTCTTTATTTTGCCATATCCTTCCTGAGCATGGGAGTTATGCCTGCTGAAGATCTGGCAGAGTTGGGCAATCCCAGAATGGCAGGGATACTGGAATATGTAGTCGGCCCCTGGGGAGCAGTGCTTGTAAATGTGGCTGTTATAATCTCCATAGGAGGAGCACTTTTGAGTTACACCATACTGGCCACTGACAGTGCCTTTGCACCGGCGGTGCAGAAATGTTTCCCTAAAATATTTACAAAACTGAATAAAAGAAATGCACCGGTTTCATCGGCGCTCATATCCACGCTTGTTATTCAGATGTTTCTTATAATAGTATATTTCAATGAATCCTCTTATCAGATATGCTATACGCTTTCGACCAGCGCCATAATGTTTCCATATTTTCTTTCGGCACTCTTCTGTCTGAAGATAACTGTGAAAGGCGAAGGAATGAGCGATCTTAGTACAGGCGGCAAAGCCAAGGCATGGATATTCACCATTATAGGTGCAGTATACGGATTCTGGCTTCTTTACTCCAGCGGACTCACATATATACTGGTTTCGGCGTTACTTTATGCACCGGGCACCATACTTTATCTTTACAGCAAAAAAGAGCAGAAGGAAAAATTCTTCAGCACAAAGGTGGATATGGTAGTATTCGTAATTGTGATGATAGCCTTCATCGCATCGATAGTTGCGTTGAATGCCGGTACTATTGCACCGTTCTGATAAAGGTTTTTTCGGAAGAAAACTTTTGCCGGGGTTTTAGCGAAGATGCTTTTCGGCAAGATCAATAAACAGGTCCATATCTTCTTCTTTGGGGAATATGGCCCTTGAGGAGGTGGCGTTGCCGCCTCCTTTTCCATTGTATATGCCGGCGTTTTCTCTGACCAGTTTGCTGCAGTCCACACTGCCGCCGGAAAAGAAGAGAAGGGTATTGTCTTTTTTTGAAACTATAATAAGAAGTTTTTTTATCCTGTCTGAAAGGGGTCTTCCTATGTTCAGAAGGTCATCGGTTTTCATGTCGTTCCATCTGCAGACAAGGATGTCTCCTCTGACGGAAAAAGGATCTTTGCAAAGCGGGTCTTCACCCCTGGTCAGTCTGTCCAGGATATTGCCTGTTTCTTCTATGCGGGATGTTATCACCGAATGGCGAAGTGTATTCAGTTCGTCTCTCATCAGCCTGACGCGGGTATCTGATGCGGATATTTTATCCATAAGGTCTTCTGTACCTGCGGAATATCTGATGCAAAGATCATTTACTATATTGTGTTTCTTGTTGTAATCAGCCATTGCTCTGGCACCTGCATCAAAATATATGCGAAACATCCCTTTGTATTTTTCCACCTTATATATTTTTATAAGGCCCACCTCTGAAGAGGAATGAGGATGTGTGCCGCAGCAGGCGACGCAGTCGGAGGGGTGGTCTTTTTCTCCTATGAGAACTACACTTATATCTTCGTCAAAATCGGCAGGTTTTCTCAAAGGAAGACTGCCGGCATTTTCGGGATCGGCAAAGCGGTGTACGGATATATCCTTGTTCTGCCATATTATCTCATTGGCAAGATCCTGAGCCCTCATGGCTGTCTTCCAAGTGATCTCATCTATTTTCATACTAGAGCCCGGACCCTTGTTTTCATTATCATTATCTTTTTCATTATCTTTTTCTTCAAGGCTTATGTCTACGGTCATATAATCACTGCCCATGTGAAAGCCGCGATTTACACCTCCATACTCCCTTGAGAAAACTCCCGACAGGATATGTTCTCCGCAGTGACGCTGCATATTGTCGAAACGTCTTGCCCAGTCAAGCTTGCAAAGGATGCTCTGCCCCCGGGAAAATACAGTTTCTGTTTTTTCAAGGACATGAAATATTTCATCGTCTTTTTCAAATACATTGCGCACAGTTACATTGTCTATTTCACCAAGGTCGCAGGACTGCCCACCGCCGCCGGGGAAAAAGATGGTGGACTCAAGAACCAGGACAGGGTATCCGTCTTCAAAAAAAACATCTTTTATGACGGAGCTATGCTCCTTTTTATATACATCATCCAGGAATATTTTTTGCGTATTGCTTTTTTCTTCCATTTTCTTCTCCTTTATAAAAAGACAGGATCAGTATAACTTATTCTGAAGAGGATCCAGGCTTTGCTTCCTTAAAGTATTGATCGATCCTCATCGTCTATGGTCATCTTATCAAGCCATTCTTTATCTTCAAGAATTTGATTGTCTGTTAAACCGTCAGAGATAATGTAATCTAAATTCTCTTCACCCAAACTATATTCTTTCCATATTATCAAGCCGAATATTTCAGAAATATTTTTTTTATGGAAATACCATCTCTTTTCTCCAAAGAAAAAGTGCTGGTCATTGAACAGGTATATATCGTATTTGTCTGCTTTGAGATTTTCTTCGGCTCCGGTGTATACTTTGGCTCTGAAATACAGTTTCTTCTCAGGATATTTATCACCATTATATGTGAAGTATGGAGTGAGGCCGGTCTTTTCGGGGACATGTAATTGCCAGCTATCATTTTGCGCGATCACTTTGCTCGATGATGTTGAAAAAACATCAGCAACGGAAGAATTGATATTGAACACGCCGGAAAACCACAGATATGTAATACCGATCAGAAGCATACTGAGCAGCATAATTATGGTTTGTTTTCGAGACGGTTTTTCAAAAGACCATGATCTTTCTTTTTTTGTTTTCATTTTCCCACTTCCTTTTCCCGCTGCTTTTGTTGCGACTATTATACACTATATAGAATAAAAAAGCTGACGATTCATGGTTTTTCAAATGTCATGGGGGAAATTTATTTTATACACCTCATAGCTGACAAGATTTTTTTTGGATAGCATAAAAAACCGATAAGCACATTTATGATATAATAATAAGGCAGTGATCAACAAATCAATAAGACAGTGATCGGCAAATCAATAAGGTCCAATCAGAAAAAAGAGATCATATTATCGGAGAAAAGTTATGAAATATTCATTGGAAGTGAAAACAAGTTCCCGTACCCAGATGCTTGATATAACAAAAGACATTGAAAAAATAATAAAAGAAAGCGAAATCAAAAACGGATCATGCATAGTATTCATACCGCATACTACAGCTGCTGTAACTATAAATGAAAATGCAGATCCCGATGTCCAAAAAGATTTTATAAAGGCGATAAACAAAATTGTGCCATGGGACGACGATTATCTTCATATGGAAGGTAACTCTGCTGCACATCTTAAAGCAAGCATGATAGGGTTTTCAGAACAGCTGATGGTAGAAAAAGGCAGGATCTTGCTGGGTACATGGCAGGGTATATATTTTGTTGAATTTGACGGCCCAAGAAATAGAAAAGTGTGGGTCAGTATCTTTGCATATAAGTAAAGCCTAAATATGGGGATCAAATAACTAATGGGACAGAATAATAAAAACAGCAACAAACAACATGATACAAGTAATCGAAGGGACACAAAATATTGGGCCCATAAGGCCTTAAAAAAATACGGCAAAGGGCAGTAGCATATATAACAAGCCACATACAGATAATCAGACAATTTCATAAAAACAATATATTGTGCGTGCCAAAAAATAATAATTGTTGTATAATAAAAAAACATAGAGTACTAATTTGCGGTACGGGGGACTGCGAACAAAAACAAACGGGTGAAATAAAAAGAGAACAACCTGTGGATAAAGAAAAGGAAAAAGGTGTAAAAAACAAAGAAAAGTCTTGCAAATACTACCTTATAGAGAAAATAGTTTTCCACAGGACACGGTGCATAAAATTGTATACGATTTGATATTAGCTGTGGACAAACATCAAAAAACAAGAAAAACAGACACTTTTGGCTTGTTGATATTATAAGCAGGAAAGCACGAACAAAGGTTGACATAAAACGTCGGGATCGGAAACAAAAATGTTAAAAGAAAGAATCACATTCAAAAGCGAGTTGCCGGTAAATGTACTGGTGGCGGATATAGAGGAATATCCCATACATTTCCATGATGAACTGGAAATGGTGTTTGTTCTTAAAGGTCATGTAAAGCTGCGGAACGGATATTATAATTACGATCTGAAGCAGGGAGACATTTTTACTTTGAACGACAGAGAGATACATAGCTTCAGCAGGATAGGAAACCAGGAAAACATGGTCATGCTGCTACAGATGGATCTTACTTATTTCTCCCGCTACTATAACAATCTGAAAAACAATTTTTTCGTTACGGATATGGAAGATGATGATGACGAGAGCCTGGACATCCTGAGAAAATTCCTGGCCAAAATAATGATGGATATACTGGAGAAGGGTTTCGGATACGAACAGAAAGTGATAGAAAGCACCCACAATCTTATTGCCAGCCTTCAGGCGGATTTTCAGTATTTCGTCATGGAGGACGGACGTTTTGTGAACGAAGCAAAAAAGAAGGGCAACAAAATACTGGCGGGCCGTCTTAACAGGATAACCGACTACATGTACGACAACTACTACAGAAAACTGACCCTCAAAGAGATAGCAGAAAAAGAACACCTTTCCATATATTACCTTTCCCATGTCATAAAAGAGGCCACCGGCCTCAGCTTCCAGGATCTTTTAAATTTCATAAGAGTGGAAGAATCGGAGAAACTGCTTCTGGGCACAGGCAAGCGTATAGGTGCCATTGCAGAAGAAACGGGATTTTCAGCTGTTCGTTACTATATCAAGCACTTTGAGACATGGTTCCACATGCATCCGGCAGAATACAGAAAAAAATTCACAGGCAAAGTTAGCGGCAGAGAAAGCGGAGCGAGGATGAGAAGGGCTACTCCGGCTGAAATAGAAGAGGCGCTTAAACAGCAAGTAAAAGGTCTTTACAGGGACTATTTCTTCAGGAATGCAATAAAGCCCATAATAGTTGATCTGGACATAGACAAAGAAGTCTCCGGCACCTTTGGAAAGGTCGTGATGGATGAACTTATGGAAAAGAATATCATGAAGCCGGTCTCAGCACCCTATATAATGATGAAAAACCTAAAAGAAGAAATAATAACATCGGGAGATAATTATCTGATCTCGGCAAAAAAAGATGAAGCAGGAGAAATAAATGCCCTTTCAATACTTACATATAATTTCAGCCAAGACCTGGGCAGGGAGCTTGGTATGGTCTCATCAAAGGAGGAACTTATAAACAGCCTTTCTGTTTATGATTCGGAGGGAGAGATACTGGTAAGATGCGCCGGCATGACCGGGGATTTCACAATATCCAGATACCGTATATCAAGACAGAACTGTCTTATGGCAATCGACAGTTCGGGGATACATGACAAAAGTCACACTGCAAGGGAGATACTGAGAGGGAAGCTGGCTGCCATGCCTGTTGTTGAATTTGAAGAGTTTCATGTTGCCGATACCATAAGCGTAAGGTCCACTATCAAAGGCTTTGGAGCCGAACTCATCCTTATTGACAAGAAAACCGCAAAATAGTACACAATAAGAGCAAATGCGTAATTGAATTTTATCACCGGGGTGATAGAATAAAAGCACAAAGGAAAATGTGCGCTTATTTAAGTGTTCAAATAATGGAGGTAAAAATATGAAAATACTTATTATCGGAGCAGGCGGCGTGGGCACATCCATGGCCACCGTAATCAAAAGAATGGGCAAAGAGATCGACTGGGCAGAAAAAGTCGTTCTGGCGGATTACAACTTTGACAGAGCCAAGGAAGTGGCAGACAAGATCTGCGGCGGAGGAATATTTGTTGCAGAAAAAGTGAATGCAAGAGATTCCGCAAATATCGAAGAAATAATAAAGAAGCACGAGATCGATATGACCATGAACGCAGTAGAGCCTGAGTTTAATGAATGCATATTCGATACATGCCTTAAGACAGGATCCATGTATATGGATGCTGCAATGACCCTTTCCACACCTGATCCGGACAAACCCTTCGAAAAAGCAAATATAAAGCTGGGAGATTATCAGTTCGACAGGCATGAAGACTGGAAGAAAGCCGGCAACATGGCACTTCTGGGGATGGGCGTTGAGCCCGGTATGGCAGATGTATTTGCCAGGTTCGCAGACAAACATCTCTTTGACGAGATCGATGAAGTGAACGTTCGTGACGGAGATAACTATGACGGCGAAGATGTGGGCTATTTCGGATTCTCAGTATGGACCACCATAGAAGAGTGCCTCAATCCTCCCGTTGTATGGGAAAAGGGCAAGGGCTTCTTCTGCACAGAGAACTTTTCCGAGCCTGAAATGTTCAATTTCCCCGGAGGCATAGGTGATGTCGAAGTAATAAACGTTGAGCATGAAGAGGTTCTTCTGGTGCCCAGAGTAATAGACTGCAACAGAGTTACATTCAAATACGGCGTTCCCAAAGAAACAAGGGATATGCTGCTTTATCTGAAGGATCTGGGTCTTTCCGAAAAAACAAAGAAAATAAAAGTCGGCGACAGTGAAATAACACCCAGAGATTTTCTGGTAAAAGTAATACCCAGTCCTGTGGAAGCCACCATGAGAATGGAAGGCAAGGGCTGTGCGGGCACATGGGTGACCGGTACAAAAGACGGAATGAAGAGATCGGTTTATCTGTATCAGGTAGCTGACAATCAGGACTGCATCAAAAAGTACACAACGAACGCAGTTGTTGCTCAGACTGCAGTGGGCCCGGTTATTGCGCTTGAGCTTATAGCAAAGGGAATATGGAAGATGGAAGGCGTATACGGCCCCGAAAGCTTCGATCCGGATCCGTTCGTAGAAAGACTTGCCAAATATGAGTTCCCGGCAGGGATAAGAGAAATGGATTCAGAGTATTCCGATCACCTGAACGAAAAAGCATTTCAAGAAGCAGTAAAATAGAGTCTGTTGGAAGGACAAGGGTCAATAAACTGAAAGACTGCCTGACCTAAATAAAATAATAAAAAAAACAGCCACCCTTAGGGTGGCTGTTTTGGTTGCCGTTCAAACTACGACATGATGAATCCGAATACGGTAAACAGGATCACTGCAAGTATGGCAGGGACTGCAACCAGAGGACCGGATGTTCTGAAGTATTCTGCCGGTGTTGTCTGGGTGGAAGCGGCTGTAAGTATTACAGTATCCGAGTAGATACAGATATGCCCGCCGAAGCAGACTGCCGAGATCAAAGCTCCTGCACATAACAGTGGATTTGAGCCAAGGGCATCTGCCAGAGGAACAACTATGGGAAATGCTATTGCTGCCAGCCCCCAGAAGCTGCCTGCTGCAAAGGACAAAAGCCCGATAACAACGAATATGGTCACCGGAAGCAGTGCCGGTGTTACCGTATCAAGGGCCGCCCCTGTTACAAAGTCAATAAGTCCCATCTGGTCGTTGGCATCTATCAGACAGTATGAAACTATGATAAGTATCAGCAGCGGGAACATGTCCACAAGACCGTCAAGTATATAGTTGAAGAATTTTTTTACCGACATAAGTCTTTGGGGTATGTACATAACAAAGGAAAGCCCTATGCCTGCGAAGAGTCCTATCAGAATATCCTCGGTGGTGATAGTAAGTATGGCCACGAGGATTATGGGAGCCAGGAAGTTGATGGCGCGGCAGCTCTTGCCCTCGAATTTTGTTTCTTCGTCGGGAAGTTCCACCAGAGCCTCTTTTGCCTCTTTTGAGAAAACCTCGCCGGTCTCAAGAGCTCTTTTTTCAGCTTTTTTCATAGGTCCGAAAAGGGGAACTATTTTAAGGCAGAAAAGCGGAACAAATATGACTGCAAGCCACCCGTAAAGAACAAAAGGTATGGTATCGATATACGTGCTCAAAACCGATGATCCTTCCTCGATCATGCCCGATTTTTTCATCAGGCCTCCCATGTATGCCGACCATGTGGTAAAGGGTATGATTGCGCAAACTGTAACTCCGGTGGAGTTTACTATATAAGCCAGCATTTCTCTTGACACTTTGTTTTTGTCTGTGATATCTCTGACCGCAGCACCCACTGCCAGACAGTTCAGGTAATCATCGACGAACACGATAATACCCAGTATCCATGCCCCGATCATTGAAGATTTTCTTCCCTTCAATACCTTTTGTGCAAGGTGGGTGAAGCCCAGGACACCTCCTGATTCCTGCAGCAGTTTGATCAGCGAGCCAAATAAACCGCATAGCATCAGCACCCAAACGGTGCCGTCGTCGCACAGAGTCGTGTACAACGAATCAACAAATCCGTTAAAGGCATTAAGCGGATTCCCGTGGGCGATAATAAGAAATGCTGAAAGAACTCCGATCAAAATGGAAATGAAAGTATCCTTGGTCCAGAGAGCCAGTATAACTATTATTGCAACCGGGATCAGGCTTAGTAAGCCAAAAGTCTCCATAACGTTTCTCCTTTCTTTTTTTCTGCGACAACATTTGATATATTTATACGATTTTTCCGAAAGGCTTTAGTACCTTTGATGAAGGTGCCGGGGTCTCCCGGGAAAAGCGGGTTCTGAAACATTCAAAAACATAAAGTCATATCATATTTTATTCGCCGAATTCCTGCTTAATCTTTTTCATGGCTTCTGTTATATGAAGCTGCTGAGGACATTTGCTTTCACACTCTTTACAGTCTGTACAGTTTGAAGCCCTCTGTCTTTTATCCATCCAGCTCTTATACTCCATAAGTGTCTTTGGGTTTTTATCGTAAAGGAACCATTCATTATAAAGTGAAAGGCAGCGGGGTATATCAACTTTGAACGGACAGGGCATACAGTATTTGCAGTCGGTACACTGGTATTTGATAAGTTCTCTGTACTTGCCTGCTGCTTCTTCGATCAGGGAGAGTTCATTTTTTGTAAGACTTTCGGGAAGGCAGTTTTCGATTATTGTCAGATTCTCCTCCAGCTGATCCATTGTGCTCATTCCGCTCAATATGGTGGTGACCTGAGGGAAATCGGCCACCCAGCGGAAGCACCATTCGGCAGGGGATCTTTTTGTCTCGGCTCTGTCCCATATTTTTTTTATGGATGAGGGAACGGCATCCGTGAGCCGGCCGCCCTTTAGAGGCTCCATTATAATAACTGAAAGACCTTTTGAAGCCGCATAACGAAGGCCTGCTACTCCGGCCTGGATATCTGCATCCATATAGTTGAGTTGTATCTGGCAGAAATCCCAGCTGCGGAAGTCTACGACCTCCCTGAAAAGAGAAAGACTGTCATGAAAAGAGAAACCCAGATGTCTGATCTTTCCCTCCCTCTGCTTTTGTTCCAGAAAAGGGATCACATTAAGCTTTTGGACTTTTTTCCATATGGGGGCAGTGATGTTATGGATAAGATACATATCTATGAAATCAACATCAAGGCGGGCAAGACTTTCTTCGAACATCTTTTCGATATCTTCTTCGTTTTTGGCCAGCCATGCAGGTATCTTGTCGGCGATGAAGACCTTTTCTCTGTAACCGTTTTTCAGGGCCTTACCAAGGACCTTTTCACTGGCTCCCCCGTGATATGTGTAGGCACAATCCATATAATTGATACCGCCCTCTATGGCCCTTCTGATCATATCAACAGACAGATCCTCATCGATCAGGCCGTCTGCTGTTTCGGGAAGACGCATGACGCCCATGCCCAGAAGCGATATTTTTTCACCGGTTTTTTTGAAAGTTCTTTTTTGCATATGATGACCTCCTATTCTTCCGGTTCAAGATCCTCCATAAATTCTTCGAAGTTGTCATAGTCGCTTTGGATGAATTCATAAAGGACGGGTTCTTTGAATTCATATTTTGCCACCGGCAGAAGCAGTGCGGCCAAAGGCCCTGAAGATATGACATCCTCCATCTTCCTTATGTTCTTAAGAGAATGGGAAGAAACAATGAACTCCCCGAAGTCGGTTATATAATAAAGACCGAATACATCCTCGCTGAGACGAAAGATGCGCTTGTTCACATGATCGTTGTTTTCGTTAAAAGACATCATTAGCTTGCCGTTGTCATGTATGGTGACTATGGTGCCGGCGGCCAGGTCATATGTATATTTTTCCATGTCCTTTACTGATGCCATTATTTCATATACGGTTATGAATTCCGATCTTGAAAGCAGCATGGCTGCTTCTGCCGCACTGATCTGCATTGAGGACTGCAGTCTGCAGTCTGTTACTTTCATATTATGCACTTCCGTGCGGCTGACCAGAATCGAATATTTTTTGTCATATTCCACCAGTGACTGACAGATGAAAACGCCCTGGGATGAAGAGTCTTTGGCAGGATCATCCCGGGAGACATGGGGAGGATCTGCGGGATCACTGGCATTTCTGCACATGGTGCACATGGGTACATCGGGGAAAACCGATGAGGGATCAAATCCTTCGCAAAGATATGCGGCACCCTTGTGATCTTTTCCCAGGCATCTCATAAGAAAGTAGTTGATGAGATGGTATTCTGACTTTACGGGAGTACATGTCTTGTTTAGCAGATCATTTTTTTCTTCCGCAGACAGGGGATCCGAAAAAGCATTT
>ERZ1645187.3858-NODE-3858-length-12410-cov-6.225253_pt1 | contig 12410 bp, 12 predicted proteins | sample MGYA00575352_ERZ1645187 | MGnify/ENA primary metagenome ERZ1645187 (study PRJEB40837, sample SAMN11349314) | freshwater sediment metagenome | isolation source: river sediment | host: Sediment | place: India: Wazaribad , New Delhi | collected 2017-02-21 ... | reverse complement strand
GCCGCCATCGGCATCACCAACCAGCGCGAGACCACCCTGGTCTGGGACCGCGCCACCGGAAAGCCGATCCACCCCGCCATCGTCTGGCAGGACCGCCGCACCGCCGACATCTGCGCCGCGCTGAAATCCGCAGGCCACGAACCCGCCATCACCGCCCGGACCGGCCTGCTGCTCGACCCCTATTTCTCGGGCACCAAGATCCGTTGGATTCTCGACCAGGTCGAGGGCGCCCGCGCCCGCGCCGCCCGCGGCGAGCTGGCCTTTGGCACGGTCGACAGTTGGCTGATCTGGAACCTCACCGGCGGCCGCGTCCATGCCACCGACGCCACCAACGCCTCGCGCACCCTGCTTTACAACATCGCCGAAGGCCGCTGGGACGCCGACATCTGCGCGCTTCTCGACATCCCCCTGTCGCTCTTGCCCGAAGTGCGCGACTGCGCCGCGCCCTTCGGCGTGACCCGCGCCGACCTCTTCGGCCGCGAGATCCCCATCCTGGGCGTCGCCGGCGACCAGCAGGCCGCCACCGTGGGCCAGGCCTGCTTTGCCCCCGGCATGATGAAATCGACCTACGGCACCGGCTGCTTTGCGCTGCTGAACACCGGGGGCGACATGGTTCCGTCGCGGAACCGCCTGCTCACGACCATCGCCTACCGGCTGGGCGGCCGCACCACCTATGCGCTGGAAGGGTCGATCTTCATCGCCGGCGCCGTGGTGCAATGGCTGCGCGACGGGCTGAAGATCATCCGCGCGGCGCAAGAGACCCAGCCGCTGGCCGCCGCCGCCGACCCCGGCCAGGACCTGGTCCTGGTGCCCGCCTTCACCGGCCTTGGCGCGCCCTACTGGCGCCCCGACTGCCGCGGCGCGGTGTTCGGGCTGACGCGCAACTCGGGCCCGGCCGAACTGGCCCGCGCCGCGCTGGAAAGTGTGGGCTTCCAGACCCGCGACCTGCTGGAGGCGATGCGCGCCGACTGGGGCGCGGCCTCGGACAGCGTGCTGCGGGTCGATGGCGGGATGACCGCCAGCGACTGGACGATGCAGTTCCTGGCCGACATCCTGGGCGTGCCGGTCGACCGCCCGCGGGTGACCGAGACGACGGCCCTCGGTGCGGCCTACCTGGCCGGGCTGCAGGCCGGCCTCTGCCCCGCCCCCGAGGCGTTCCAGCAAGGCTGGGCGCTGGACCGCCGCTTCACCCCCGCAATGGACGAGGCCACCCGCGCCTCCCGCTATGCCCGCTGGGGCCGGGCCGTGGCGGCGACGATGGCGGTCTGACCGTCTTTTCGGCGCCAAGCGGCGAAATCCGGCTTCGGGCCTTGCCCGGTCAAGCGGCACAACGCCGATTCCGCCGGCGAATGGCCTGGATAGGTTAACCAATCGTTATCACCTTGATGGAAATTGAAACAATCGTCAGCTATGGTCGCCGGAGAATCGTATTCCCGGGATCTGTTCGGCAGGGGGGCGATTGCTGCGTGTTTGTGTCCCTGGTGGCCTTGGTCAACCTTTTTTCAGGAATGACCCTTCATGTCTGCTGCCTTCCTCATTGCGCTTCTTGCAAGCATGCTGACCGCCATCGTGATCGTGGCGACGCAGCGCATCCACGGACATCTGACGCTTGACGGCCATGCCGGCGTGCAAAAGCTGCATGCCGCCCCCACACCGCGGGTTGACGGGCTGGCCCTGCTGGCGGGCTTTGTCATCGGCGGCATCAACCTGCCGGAGGCGCAGAAATGGGTCTGGTGGCTCAGCTGCCTGGCGGTCTGCCCGGCCTTCCTGTTCGGCCTTGCCGAAGACGTCACCAAGCGCGTCGGCGTGCGCACCCGGCTGCTGGCGACGATCTGCGCGGGCCTGATCTTCTGCCTGCTGACCGGCTATCAGATCACCCGCGTCGACCTGCCGGGGGCGGATTGGCTGTTGTCGTTCTGGCTGCCGTCGCATTTGTTCACGGCCGTGGCGATCGGCGGAATTGCCAATGCGATCAACATCATAGACGGGGTGAACGGTCTGGCCTCGGGCACTTCGATCATCATCCTGTCGGGCTTTGCGGTGGTCGCCGCCCAGGTCGGCGACCTTGAGATCGTCGGCCTGTGCCTGGTCGGCGCCGGGGCGCTGGCGGGGTTCTTCTTCCTGAACTTTCCGATGGGCCGGCTGTTTCTGGGCGATGCCGGGGCCTATTCCACCGGCTTCATCCTGGCCGCCATCGCCGTCGCCCTGCCCGAGCGCAACCCCGAAGTGTCGCCGCTGATCGGCCTTCTGGCGCTGTCCTATCCGGTGACCGAGACGATGGTGTCGATCCATCGCCGCCTCAGCCGCGAGGGCACCAATCCCGGCCAGGCCGACCGCCTGCACCTGCACAGCCTGGTCTACCGCAGCCGGGCCAAGCGGCTGGCGCAGATCCTGGGCATGCCGCAGCTGCGCAATTCGCTGACCGGCCTGATGCTGATGGGGCTGCCGCTGCTGTCCAGCGGGCTGATGGTCCTGACCCACGACAGCACGCCGGCCACGCTGGCGTCGATCCTTTGCGTATCGCTGGTCTATCTGGCGATCTACCGCAAGGTGGCGCTGCTCAGCCGCTTCGGCAAGCTGGCCCGTGAGGCCCGCAGGTCGCTGCACGCCACCGCGCGCTGACCGGCCCTGCTGCGGCGGCGGCCTATCCGCGGTCGCGGAACAGTGGCGGTTGGTCTGCGACAAGACCCATTCGGTCGCAAAGCAACAGCCACAGGACTGCGCAACAGGGAAAGAGGATGAGAGGGGTCATTGCTGCTCGACCTGATCAAGTGCCGTTCTCTTCCACTCACAATTGAATCATGACCCTTAAGAACAAGTAAAGAGTCTTGATCGTGCGGGTCCGATCCGGGCCCTCATCAAGCAACAATATTTGTGGATTGTTGCGCCCCCCCCACAACAACTGGTACGCCCGACCCCGATCCGCCTGCAAGTGCAGCCGGAACCGGCTGCTTTTTCCAAAGATGAGAGGCGACGTTAAGTCGTCTTTTCCGCAGATCGAACCGCCGACCCAACGCTCGGTTAAGGTCGTTCCGCTTTTCTGACCGGACTTCAGTCCGCGGTGCGCCTGGTACCGGACCCGCACCCGGACCCCGGAAAGGGAGTCCCGGAATGCATCTTGTCTTACCCCGCCAGCGGGCATGGATCGGCCATGCCCGGCGCCTGATGGCCGCGCTGCCGATCGTCCTGGCCATGGCGGCCGCGCCGCCTGTCAAGGCGCAAAGCACCGCGATGGTGATCCGCAACGACCGTGGCGGCCTGCTGGGCCAGCGCAGCGCCGAAATCCGGTCGCTGCGCGCCGCCGGCCAGCGGGTGGAACTGCGCGGCCTGTGCCTGTCGGCCTGCACCATGTATCTCAGCCTGCCGAATGTCTGCGTGTCGCCCTCGGCCGAACTGGGCTTTCACGGCCCCTCGCGCAACGGCCGCCCGCTGCCGCCGGCCGAATTCGAGCATTGGTCCGAGGTCATGGCCCGCAACTATCGCGAACCCTTGCGGTCCTGGTTCATGTCCGAAGGCCGCTACATCCGCGAGGGCTATTTCGCGCTGTCCGGGGCCGAGTTGATCCGCATGGGCTATCCGCGCTGCTGACGCCCGGCCCTACTGCCGGGCCGTCGCGACGTTCTGCAGATACCAGGCAAAGGTCTCGGCCACCCCCTGCTGCAGCGGGATCGAGGCCCGCCAGCCCATCTGCGCCAGTCGCGACACATCCATCAGCTTGCGCGGCGTGCCGTCGGGGCGCGTCGTGTCGAACCGGATCGCGCCGGAAAACCCGGTGACCCTGGCCACCAAGGCAGCAAGGTCGGCGATCGACACATCTTCGCCGGTGCCGACGTTGATGTGGCTTAGCATCGGCCGCGTGGTCGCCTGATAGGTCGCGCGATCCAGGTCCAGCACATGCAGGCTGGCCTCGGCCATGTCGTCGACATGCAGGAATTCGCGCCGCGGGGTGCCGGTGCCCCAGACCACCACCTCGGGCAGGCCATCGCGCGCCGCCTCGTGGAAGCGGCGCAGCATCGCGGGCAGGACATGGCTGTTCTGCGGGTGAAAGTTGTCGCCGGGCCCGTACAGGTTGGTGGGCATCACGCTGCGGTAGTCGGTGCCATACTGCCGGTTGTAGCTTTCGCACAGCTTGATGCCGGCGATCTTGGCAATGGCATAGGGCTCGTTCGTCGGCTCCAGCACGCCGGTCAAGAGGGCGTCCTCGCGCATCGGCTGGGCCACGGTGCGCGGGTAGATGCAGGACGACCCCAGGAACAACAGCCGCCCGACCCCGGCCGCGTGGGCCTGATGGATCACGTTGGCCTGGATCATCAGGTTTTCGTAGATGAACTCGGCCGGATAGGTGTCGTTGGCATGGATGCCGCCGACCTTGGCCGCGGCCATGATCACCACGTCAGGGCGTTCGTCCTGAAAGAACCCGCGCACTGCGGCCTGATCGGTCAGATCCAGTTCGGCGTGGGTGCGGGTGATCACCTGCACCCCGCGCGCCTGCAATCGGCGCAGGATCGCGCCCCCGACCATGCCCCGGTGTCCGGCAACGTAGACGCGCGTCATGACCTAGCCCTCCAGGCTGACCGGCAAGGTCATGCCGTGGTCCCGCAGCAGTTTCAGCCGGCGGGCCGATTTCAGGTCTTCGGCGACCATTTCGGCGCACATTTCCTGGGCCGTGATCTCGGGCACCCAGCCCAGCCGTTCGCGGGCGCGGGTGGCGTCGCCCAGCAGGGTCTCCACCTCGGCCGGGCGGAAATACTTGGGGTCGATCCGCATCACCACCTGGCCGGGCGTGACGGCGGGCGCAAGGTCGCCGGTGACGGCGACGACGGTGGCGGTTTCATCCACGCCCTCGCCCTGGAAGCTAAGCGTCAGGCCCAGTTCTGCCGCCGTCCAGCGGATGAAGTCGCGCACCGAATGCTGCACCCCGGTCGCGATGACGAAATCCTCGGGGGTATCCTGCTGCAGCATCATCCACTGCATCCGCACATAGTCGCGGGCATGGCCCCAGTCGCGCAAGCTGTCGATGTTGCCCATGTAGAGGCAGTTTTCCAGCCCCTGCGCGATGTTGGCCAGGCCGCGGGTGATCTTGCGCGTCACGAAGGTTTCGCCCCGGCGCGGGCTTTCGTGGTTGAACAGGATACCGTTGCAGGCGTGCAGGCCATAGGCCTCGCGGTAGTTCACCGTGATCCAGTAGGCGTACATCTTGGCGACCGCATAGGGGCTGCGCGGGTGGAAAGGCGTGGTCTCGCGCTGCGGGGTTTCGCGCACCAGGCCGTAGAGTTCCGAGGTCGAGGCCTGGTAGAACCGGGTCTTGGCCTCGAGCCCCAGGAAGCGGATCGCCTCGAGCAGCCGCAGGGTGCCGATGGCGTCGACATCGGCGGTATATTCGGGCGCCTCAAAGCTGACCGCGACGTGGGACTGGGCGCCCAGGTTGTAGACCTCGTCGGGTTCGACCTCGCGCAGGATGCGGGTCAGGTTCGAGGTGTCGGTCAGGTCGCCGTAGTGCAGCCGCAGCCGCGGGTTGGGGCGGTGCGGGTCTTCGTAGATGTGGTCGATCCGCTGGGTGTTGAACGACGAGGCGCGGCGCTTGATGCCATGCACCTCATAGCCCTTTTGCAGCAGGAATTCCGCCAGATAGGATCCGTCCTGCCCGGTGATGCCGGTGATGAGTGCCTTGCGCGTCATGTCGTCGTCATGCCTTGATCACGAATTGCTGGAGCTTGCTGAGGTTCTTCAGCGCCAGCGTGCCGACCCCCCCCATGCCGTTCTTGCGCAGGGCGCGCAAGTCTTCGCGGCTCTTGCGCAGGATGCGGCCGAGAGAGCGGTTGCTTTCGCCGCCGACGCGCATCTTGACCAGCACCTCGGGCAGGTAGGCGGCCGAGATACCTCCGGTGCCGAAATAGCGCAGGATGCTGTCATAGTCGGCGGCGATGCGGAACGAGGTGTCGTAGCCGCCCCAGCGGTCGATCACGCTGCGGCGCAGGAACAGCGCGGGGTGTGGCGGCATCCAGCCGCGGCGCAGCTTTGCGGGCGCATAGTCGCCCGACCGCCAGTGCCGGATCACCCGGCCGGGATCGTCGGCCGCAACATAGTCCAGATCGCCGTAGACCGCGTCGGCCCCGGTTTCGGCAAAGCGGGCGGCCACCTTTTCCAGCACCCGGGGATGGGCGAAGAAATCGTCGGAATGCAGCAGCCCGACGACATCGCCGGTCGCCCGCGCCAGCGCGCGGTTCAGCGCATCGTAGATGCCGCCGTCGCGTTCCGACACCACCTGCCGCCGCGGGTCGGGCCGGGCCGCCAGCAGCGCCAGCGTGCCATCGGTCGAGCCGCCATCCTGCACCACATGGTCCCAGCCGGCATGGGTCTGCGCCTGCAGGCTGTCCAGCGCCTGGCCCAGCGTGGCCTCGCGGTTCCAGACCGCGGTGATGATGGAAAACTGCATGATTGTCAGCGCCTTACGTCAAAGCCCAGAACGACACGGATCGCTTCGGGTGCATCGGCGCCGGTCTCCTTCATGTAGGCCTTCACCTCGGCCAGCTTTGCGTCGACCAGAAAGCGGTACCAGAAGCCTTGCAGCACATGAAAGGCCAGCCCCTCGCGCCCGTCCAGGAAACCGCCGCGCAAGATGTAACGATACAGGAAATAGACCATGGTGCGCAGCCCCCCCGGCAGCCGGGCATAGACCTTTTCCTTGAGCCAGCGCTTGCGGCCGGCCTGGCCCGCGCCAAGCGCCGCGACCGTGTCATGCGGCATGAACCCGTGTTCGAGGTTCAGGATGTCGATGACCTCGCGGCTGGAATAGGAATTGTGCTTGTCGGTCCACCAGGTCAGGCTGTTCAGGTTGTCGTCCAGCAACTCGCCCGGCAGATCGACGACGGCGCCGGCGACCTTGATGTGTTCGTCCATCCAGCGGTCCTCGCAGCGGCCGCGGCCATGGCGGAACAGCCGCAGCACCCGGATGGGGAACAGACCGCCATGCCGGATCGGGCGGCGCAGAAAGGCCATGCGGCGGCCGACGGTGACGCCGTCGACCTCGGGGCCCAGGGTCGGCAAGGTGGCCGCGATCTGGCGCGCAAGCTCGGCCGAGACCACCTCGTCGGCATCCAGCCGCAGCACCCAGCCGGTATCGGGCGGCAGCTGGTCCAGCCCCCAGTTGAACTGGGTGGCATGGTTGCGCCAGGGGTTCGCCCGCACCTCGGCCCCCAGCCCCTGCGCGATCTCGACGGTGCGGTCGGTGGAACCGGAGTCGACCACCTGGATGCGCGCGGCGATGTCTCGCACCGATCCGATCGCCCGCGCGATGTGGCGTTCCTCGTTCCGGGTCAGGATCACGACGGTCAGCATCAGCCGGGCTTTCGCGCAACCGCGATCATGGATTTCGCCAGGATCGGAATGCGGCCGACCCGCAAGAAGCGGATGTCGGTCAGCCCGGCCTCGGCCAACAGCTGCGACAAGGTGCGGAACGACCAGAACTTGATGTGGCGATGGTCCCAGAGGGCCGTGAAATGTGCGTCCAGGGTTCCGGTCACGGCCATCGCCAGGTTCTTGACGTAGCCGTGATACGGCGTCGAGATGATGGCCGTTCCGCCGGGTTCCAGCAGGTCGGCCAGCGTGCGGGCATAGTCGCGCGGCGCATAGACATGTTCGACCACTTCCAGGCTGACGACCACCGGAAACCGCCCGTAGAGCGCCGCAAGGTCATCGTAGGCCGAGCCGGTCTCAAGGCGCAACTCGGGGTGACGGCTCTTGGCTTGGGCAATGCCCTCAGACGAGGGATCGACGCCGGTGATCTGCCAGCCGTCGCGGAACAGTTCGGCGCCCACGCTGCCGTTGCCGCAGCCAAGATCGAACAGGCGCCTGGACTTGTCCTTTCCGATCCGCGCCAGTTCCGCCCGAACGGCGGGCAGAAGGTAGCCGTGGGATGCGTTCACCTCGGCGTCTTCGTAACGGTAGCCTGCGATGGCTTCGGTCGCCTTCATCTGCCTGTCCTCCTGTTGCCCTGCCGCAGGGAAAGGCCGGTGCGACCTTTCGCCATGCGGAATTCCTGTGAAACGCCGCTCATATCCGGCACGCCGCGACGAACATCATCTTTCCGCCCGGGTCTCTTCGGGCCGAAAGGCCGAACCACGCCCGGTTCCCCAGGCGCCGCAAGGAGAACAGCCGGAACGGGCGGGCGTTCTCTCCCGCCAGCTCGGTCTCCAGGTCGAATTTCCGCGCTCCGACCCGCCCGCAGGTCAGCCCGTGCAACTGCGCCCGGGCCGCAGCCGCGTGACGAAGCCGGACAGATTGGCAAACGGATCGGCGATGCGTTCCAGGACCTCGAACAGGACGATCAGGTCGAAGCCGTCTTGAAGATGCGGCGGTCATCCGTCGATCCTGCGCAGCGGCCGTGCGGGGTTGCCGACGACGATCCAGCCGGCCTCGACATCCTTCATCGCCACCGCCCGGGCGCCGACGACGGCGCGGTCCCCGACCGTGACACCGGGGCCGACGAAGGCGTCGGCGGCGATCCAGGCCTCGGCCCCGATGCGGATCGGCGGCTTCAGCAGCGGCCGGTCGGGGCGGGTCAGGTCATGCGTGCCGGCGCAGAGATGGGCGCCCTGCGACACCGTCGCCCGCGCGGCGATGCGGATCGGGCCAAGCGCATACAGGATGGCGCGATCGCCGACGGCGGCCTGGTCCGCGATCTCGAGGTTCCAGGGCATGGTGATGCGAACCGTGGGATAGACGTGGACCTGGTGCCCGATCCGGGCGCCGAAGCGGCGCAGCAGAAACCGCCGCCAGCCCCACAGCGGCCGGGGACTGAACCTGAACAGCGGCTGCACCAGACCCCACAGCACCCGGGCCGCCTGTTCCCTGCGCGTCCACTTGCGCCCCGAGCGGTTGGCGCCGACGTCGAAATCCTTCATTCGCCATACCCCCTATGCTTCGGCCGAGGGGCGATGCGGTCGTTCATCTGGTCGATCAGGCGCGGGTTGCCCAATTCGCGCCGGCGCGCCGCGCGGCCCTTGTTCAAGGTCGGCGTACCGCCATGGATGCGCCCGGCCTCCATCTCGACCAGCGGCTTGCGCGGGCGCACCAGGGCATTCAGCCGTTCGATCTGGTCGCGCCGCGCCACGGCAGAGCCACCACCTTCGCGGCCGATCAAATCCTTGAACCCGACCTGAAGCGTGTCGGGGGCCTCAAGCCAGCCGACAGTCAGGTCGAGCACGCGGTCGAGCGGGTTCAACACAAGGCCCCGCCAGGGCCTGCCCCGCACCGGCGCCCTCTGCCATCCCCAGCACGGTCGTGGACTGAAACCCAAGACCGCTCCCGCCAGGTCCCGGAGAACCCGGCCGACCTGTTCGCGGCGGGTCCATTTGCGCGACTGGCGGTTCGCCGCCACGTCGAAAAGGGGTTCATTCGTCATCCTGCCACCGACCGATCACGCAGCCTCAGTCCGATACGATGCAATCGGGTTTCCCCGCGCGCCCCAGCACCCAGTCGCAGGTCGCCCTGTAGTCCCGTGCGGCCGCGTCCCAGCTGAACCTGTCGGTCACCAGTTGCCGGCCCTTGCCTCCGATGGCCGGCAAGTCGGGGCTTGCCAGCCCCCGGGCAAGGCTGTCGGCCATCGCCTCCGGATCGGTTGAAATGCGCAGGGCGGCCCCGGCGGCAAAGCCTTCGGGCAGGTTGCAGCTATCGGTCATGAACACCGGCAGGCCATGCGACCACGCCTCGAGCACGGCCATCGGCTGTCCCTCGGAATGCGACGCCAGGATGAAGGCGCTGGCCTGGCGGAAGGCGCGCGTCTTGTCGGCCCCGTAAAGCGGGCCGGCGAAACGGACCACCGGGCCCAGGCCAAGGTCCGCCGCCAGTTGCCGCAGGTCGGCGGCATGCCCGCCGTCATCCCATCCGGCGATCACCAGCCTCCAGCCCTCGCGCAGGGCCGGCGCCTGTTCGCCCAGCCGATGCCAGGCCCGCAGGGTCTCGGCCAACCCCTTCTTGGGGTGCAGCCGACCAAGGAACAGCAACTCGCGCGGGGCCTGGGCGGCGGGTTCGGCCGCGGGGCCTTGCAGATCGACACCGTTCGGGATCAGGGCGACGGGATTGGTCAGGCCAAAGGCCCGGATGGCCTGAACTTCCGAGGTGTTCAGGGCCAGCAGGCAGGCCGCCCCTTGCAGGTTTGCGCGTTCGAAACCGGCCAGGGCCAGTTGCTTCTTCCACCGCCGATGCGCCAGAGCCCAGCCGTCCAGCATGCCGTGCGGCGAGATGATGACGGGCCGCTGCGTCCGTCGCCGCCAGGCAAGCGTCGCCAGCGAGGGTGACATCCAGAGCCCGTGCTGATGCAGCACGTCGGGATCGGCCTCATGAAGGCGGGCCGAGAGACCGCGGGACAGGCCCAGCCTTTCGGGGCCGAACAACCGGCTCGGCCAAATCCGGATCGCCTCTTCGGGCACCGGCCGGGCAGCGCCCGCACGCAAGGGGCCGATCCACGACATCCGGCAACCGGCCCGCACCAGCGCCTTCGACAATCCATGCATCGCCTCGTGGACGCCACCCGCCGCGCGCGTCAGCGACGAGGCGATCATTCCGACATGAAGGGGCCGATCCGTCATTCGCCGACCACGCTGTCGATGCCCGGAACCTCGTATCCGAAGGTCTCCAGCAGGGCCCCGCACCGGGCCCGGACCGCTTCGCGCGTTTCGGGCTTCAGCGTCTTGCGCCAGTCGACCAGCGGAAAACGCGCAGAGTTGCCCACGATCGCGGTAGAGGGCGGCGACAGCCTGGTCAGCCTGTTCAACCGGGTCTGCGCAAGCGACGTGATCTTCGGCGGCAGGTAGGGTTCGCGCAGCCGGGGCGTTTCGCCGATATGCGCGGCAATCTTTTCGACGCTGGGGCGGGGCGACGCGACGAGATCCTCGTATCGCAGCAGCAGGGTGTCCGGCCGCGCCCGCCAGCCCTGGACATGCGCGCACCACCACCCCAGACGGTCGGTCTGCCCTGTCCAGTGCGGGCTGAAGATGAAGTCGTCAAGGCTCATCCCGCGCACGTCGGGATGGATCGCCGAGAGAAACTGCATGTAGGAACTCATCACCGCCAACGGGTGACGCACCACATAGATCACCCTGGCCGCGTTCACGACCTCCTGGAATTCGGCTGCGGGAACCACGGATTCGCCGGCGCTCCAGCTGTCCGAGAAATCGGCCCGGAAATGCGTCTTCATCAGCGGCCGCTTGACCCGCCGCAGGATGCGCCAGGCAAGCGCCGGTTCGAACCGCCGCCAGTCGGCCCCAAGCCGCTCGAGGTTCAGGTACAGGTGATCCAGCGGCAGGCCCGGCAGGCGCCAGCCCGCGGTCGCCGGAATCTGCCGCCGGATGGTATCCAGCACCAGATGGGTTCCCGACCTGGGATGCGAGGCGACGAGGATCGCCTCAATCTTCCTGGGCTGCGGCGGCATTCGAGTCCCCTTGCGATGCGGCGCTGATCCGCTTGATCCGGGCAGGCGTGCCGACCACCGGCGCGCCCGCAGGAAAATTGCCATGTACGACGCTGTTCGCGCCGACCACGCAGCCGCCCTCGAACGTGGTCCCGGCCTTGCGGAAGACCAGCGGTGCCGTCAGGCGATGGAACGGCACGCGCAGGATGGCCGGCAGATGCAAAGGATTCGTCCGGACGGACCTATCGGACATGGCTGTCAGGCTTTCGTTGCAATCAGCGGCTTCAGCGACTCGTACAGCGCGGCGGCAGCCCGGGCCGGGGCCGAGCCAAGGGCGGCCTTCAGCTCGGCTTGCAGGACCCGTCGCCGTTCGTCGCGCGTCCTGGCGAACTCGGCTCCGCGCGCTCCGCTGTATCGCGTCGGCTGCCCGGTCCGCAAGATGCTGATCCGGTCCATTTCCGCACGCACCTGGCCGACAAATGCCGCATCGTGGGTCGGCACCGCGAAATCGGTGGAAAAGGTCCGGTTCAGCCGCCGGATCACCGAGCCGAAGTCATTGACGATGTCGTCGAAGCCGGCAAAGCACAGGCGATCCTGTCGCGCCAGCAGCGGCTGGTACAGCGCGACATAGTCGGCAAACAGCTGGGCGAACGGCACCGGAACATCCAGCATCTCGCGGTAGGACAACACCGCATCGGCGGGCGCGCGCACCAGGACCAGCGTCGGAAGTCCCAACCGCGCCCCCGCCAGCAACTGCGCCGCCGCATGGCAGTGGTGCGCGATGCGCAGCGGGCCTCGGCCGGCCTGCGCCACCAGAAAGGCCGCCTCGGCCCAGGAATTGGCAGAGCGCGGAAAACCGTCCATCACCAGGTCCTCGCCGCCGCGCGCCAGCTGGCTGTTGCCGCGCAGCGCGCTGGCAAGGCGATAAAGGCCCTCGTGCCGGGACACGAACCGGCGCAGGACCCAGACGGGCGTAGTGTATCTGAGTTTCGTCATGGCC
>ERZ1645187.3857-NODE-3857-length-12411-cov-6.848171_pt1 | contig 12411 bp, 15 predicted proteins | sample MGYA00575352_ERZ1645187 | MGnify/ENA primary metagenome ERZ1645187 (study PRJEB40837, sample SAMN11349314) | freshwater sediment metagenome | isolation source: river sediment | host: Sediment | place: India: Wazaribad , New Delhi | collected 2017-02-21 ... | reverse complement strand
GGTCGGGCAGGGCATGGAAGGCGCGGTAGAGATAGGACGAACCGTCCACCAACAATAAGAGAGGCATACGTTGACTGAGAGCGACAAACTGGTGATGGGGGTCGAGACCGAGGCCCTGCTGAAAAACACGACGGCCCGCGAGTCCTGGCGGATTTTCGGCATTATGTCAGAGTTCGTCGAGGCGACTGAGCGCCTGGCGGCGATCAAGCCGGCCGTGACGATGTTCGGCTCGGCTCGCGTGCGGCCCGATTCCAGGTACTACATGCTCACCGAGCAGTTGTCGCGCCTGCTGTCCGATTCCGGTTTCTCGGTGATCTCGGGCGGCGGTCCCGGCATCATGGAGGCGGCCAACAAGGGGGCCTTCTTCGGCAAGTCGCCGTCGGTCGGCCTCAACATCCAGTTGCCGCACGAACAGAAGTCCAATCCGTATCAGGACATCTCGCAGACCTTCCGCCACTTTTTCGCCCGCAAGTACATGTTCGTCCGCTTCGCCAGCGCCTATGTCGTGATGCCGGGCGGCTTCGGCACGCTCGACGAACTGATGGAGGCCCTGACGCTGATCCAGACCGGCAAGGCGCGCAAGATTCCGCTGATCCTCGTCTGCTCGGATTTCTGGGGCGGCATGATCGACTGGTTCAAGGACCGGCTGGTCGGCGAAGGCATGGTCGATCCCGAGGATATCGACCTGATCCAGCTGATCGACGAACCGGAGAAAGTCGTCGAGGCGATCTTCAAGCATTACGAGGGGCGTCCCTTCGGTCCGCTGCCCAACGAACACGAGATGCTGCTCAACCTGTAAAATCGGCTTATCGACTCCGAGGATTCCATCATGCGCCGCCTTCTTCCCCTCCTGTTTCTCGCAGCCCTGCCAGCCTGGGCGCAGCAGAAAGGCGACCTCCAGCCACTGCCGGCCGTGCCGCCCCCGCCGCCGGGTATGGAAGCCTTCGACGAAAACCTCGAACCGCAGGTCACCATCGTCAAGCGCGAAACCGAGACCCGCGAGGAATTCCGCATCAAGGGCAAGCTCTACATGGTCAAGGTGACCCCGGCCGTGGGCAAACCCTACTACCTGGTCGATCGTCAGGGCGATGGCAGCTTCGTCGAGGCAGACATCGCGCCGAACCCGGTGCGCCCGCCGATGTGGGTCATCCATAGCTGGTAAACCTTGTCGGTCTACACGACAGTCGGGCGGGAAGAGCTCGCCGACTGGCTCCGTCCGCTCGGCATCGGTGAACTGACCGATTTCGCCGGCATTGCGGCCGGCATGCAGAACTCCAATTATTTCGTCACGACGACCAGTGGTCGTTACGTGTTGACGCTGTTCGAGGACATCGACCCGGCTGGCCTCGATTTCTATCTGATGCTGCAAGCGCATCTGGCTGAACGCGGTATTCCGGCGCCACGTCCGTTTGCTGATCCGCTCGGGCGGCGCTGGCGCATGCTGGCCGGCAAACCGGGAGCTTTGCTCAGCTGCCTGCCGGGACGCGCCATCGAGCAGCCGGGGGAACTGCATTGTCGTGCGGTTGGCGAGGTGTTGGCCCGCCTGCACGCGGCCTCCACCGATCTGGACAATCCGCCGCCCAATCCCTGCGGCGCGGCCTGGTGCCAGCGGGTTGGCAGTGGCCTGTTACCCCTGGTGAGGCCGGATGAGCGCGAACTGCTGGCCGATGAGCTGGCCTTCCAGCAGACACGCGATTGGTCGGCGCTGCCGCGCAGCGTCATTCACGCCGACCTGTTTCGCGACAACGTGCTGTGGGAGGGCGACCGTCTGGGCGGTGTGCTCGACTTCTATTTTGCCGGCGAGGATATCTGCTTGTTCGATCTGGCGGTCGTCGCCAACGACTGGTGTGGCGATGCCGTGACGCTGGCCGCGCTCATCGACGGCTATGCCGCTGTCTGGCCACTGACCGACGGTGAGCGTGCGGCCTGGCCGGCGGTGCGCCGGGCAGCTGCGCTGCGTTTCTGGCTGCTGCGCCTGTCCGTCCGCCATCATCCGAAGGCCGGTAGCGTGGTAACGATCAAGAATCCGGACGATTTCCGGACCCTGCTGCTGCGTTTGCGCCTTGCCCCCGAGGCGCTCCCCCGTTAGCATCCGCGCATGAGCGAAACCCCCGAATTTCCGATGGCACCGTCCCCCTTCACCGGCGAAAGCCGCGAGGTCGACGCCGGTGCCTGCTTCGACTGGCTGCGCCAGGGCTGGGCGATGTTCCTGGTCAATCCCGGCATCTGGATCGGCACGACGGTCCTGCTGCTGATCATCCTGATGGCCATTTCCATCGTGCCGTTGTTCGGACAGATTGCTGCGCACCTGCTGGTGCCGCTGTTCGGCGCCGGCATGTTCAAGATCTGCCGACGCTTGTCGACCGGCGAGGAGCCGCAAATTTCCGACCTCTTCGTCGGTTTCCAGCATCAGGCCGGACAACTGGTCATGGTAGGCGTGTTTTTCGCGATCGGCATTTTCGGCATTGCCTTCATGGCCTTCATGCTGGTGAGTGGTGGCCTGCTTGGTGGGGGCATTACCGGCAAGGTGGCCGGCTTCGGCATCACTGTCGGCAGCATGATGCTGGCCGGCCTGCTGGTCGTCGTCTTGTCCGTGCCGGTCATCATGGCCACCTGGTTCGCGCCGGCCCTGGTCTATTTCCACGACATGCAGCCGCTGGCGGCGATGAAGGCCAGTTTCGCGGCCGGCGCACGGAACTGGCTGGCGATGGTCATCTTTGGCATCTTCCTCGTTGTTGCCCTGTTTTTTGCGATGCTACCGGTCGGCATGGGACTGCTCCTGCTGTTGCCGGTATTCTCCGGGGCCGTCTACTCGTCATACCGCGACATCTTCGTCGGAACCTGAACATGCGGGCACAAACGCTTCCGTCGGCCGCCGGCTGGCAGTGGATCATCGGTGGTTTTGGGATTTTCCGGCGCAATCCTCTTCTGCTCGGCATGCTGGTCGTCGCCTACTGGTTTACCGTGTTGTTCCTCAACGTCCTGCCGGTGGTCGGCGTGCTCCTCGCCTCGCTGGCGATTCCCGGTTTGTCGGTCGGGTTGATGCAGGCTGCGCGCAATGTCGAACGCGGCCAGCCGATTGCCCTGCAAACCCTCTACGGCAGCCTGAAGGAGAACGGTAGGACGCTGGTGGCGCTGGGGGCGCTGTATCTGTGTATGACGCTGGGTGTGCTTGGTCTCTCGGCGCTGCTCGACGGCGGTGCGCTGCTCAACTTCATGCTGTCCAACAGTCGGGCGGAGCGGGCGATGATCGAAGAGGGGGATTTCCTCCCCTCGGCCATGTTCGTCATGCTCTTGATGACGCCTGTCCTGATGGCCTGGTGGTTTGCACCGGTGCTGGCAGCCTGGCACCGGTTGCCGGTGGGCAAATCGCTGTTCTTCAGTTTCGTCGCCTGTCTGATGAATTGGCGCGCCTTCCTGGTGTATGGCCTCGGCTTGATGGTGGTTGCCGGCTTGCTACCAGGTTTGCTGCTCGGTGTCTTGTTGCTGGCCATGCCGCAGGCGGCCAATTTTGCGACGGCGCTGGTGACCATGCCGATGGTGCTGGTCGTGGCGCCGACCGTGTTCGCCAGTTTTTATGTCAGCTACCGCGACATCTTCGGCATTTCCGAAATTGCCTGACGAGCTTGCGCTGCCGCTCGGCCTGTTCGGCGGCACTTTCGACCCGGTTCACTTTGGCCATCTGCGTCTGGCCGAGGAGGCCATCGTCCACCTCGGGCTCGGTAAGGTGTGCTGGATGCCGGCGGGTCAGCCGCCGCACCGCGGGACGCCGCAGGTGACCGCTGCCCAGCGCCTGGCGATGGTGAGCCTGGCGACAGCCGGCAACGCCGGGTTCGTCGTCGACGCCAGCGAAGTCGAGGCTGCCGCCCCGAGTTTCACCGTGCATACGCTGGAGCGCCTGCGGCGGGAGCTGGGTGAGCGTCTGCCGCTGGTCCTGCTGGTCGGTGCCGATGCCTTCGCCGGCTTATCGACCTGGCACCGCTGGCGCGATATCCTGGCCCTGGCGCACGTCGCCGTGTCCCACCGGCCGGGCTTTCCGGTCGAGGCGGCCAGCCTGCCGCCGGAACTGGCTGCCGAGTTCGCCGGGCGGCGGATCGACGATGTCCACGCGCTACGTCTTTCGGCGGCGGGTTGTATTGCCACTTTCGCGATGACCCAGCTGGCGATTTCGGCGACGCAGATCCGCAAATTACTGGCCAACGGCCTGTCGCCCCGCTATTTGCTGCCGGACGACGTTCTCGACTATATTCAAACGCATTCTCTTTACCGAAATCCCTGAATGGACATCCGCAAGCTGCAGAAAATCGTCGTCAACGCCCTCGAAGACATCAAGGGCAAGGACATCGAAGTCATCAACACGACCAAACTGACCTCGCTGTTCGATCGCCTGGTCATCGCAACGGGCGATTCCAATCGCCAGGTCAAGGCCCTGGCCCGCAACGTCCAGGACAAGGTGCGCGAAGCCGGTGGCGAGATCGTCTCGGTCGAAGGGGAGGATGCCGGTGAATGGGTGCTGGTGGACATCGGCGACGTTGTCGTCCATGTCATGCAGCCCTCGGTACGTGCCTACTACAACCTCGAAGAGCTTTGGCAGGTCACCCCGGCCCAGCGCCGCAAGCAGGCGGAGCAGGCCGCCGCCCAATGAGGCTGGCGATCCTCGCGGTCGGCCACCGGCAACCGGACTGGGTCAACGACGGCTGTGCCGAATACCTGAAGCGCATGCCGCGCGAATTGCCGGCCAGCGTCACCGAGATCAAGCCCGAGCCACGCGGCTCGAAAACCCGCGAGCAACTGCTCGCTGCCGAGAAGGCGCGCATTCGCGAGGCGCTGCCCAATAGCCCGCGCCTTGTCGTCCTCGACGAGAAGGGCGACGACCTGACGACGCTGAAGCTCGCCAAGCGGCTGGAAAGCTGGATGCAGGACGGGCGCGACGTGGCCCTGCTGATCGGCGGCGCCGACGGCCTGGACGAGGAGTTCAAGCAGCAGGCCGACGACCGCCTCCGGCTGTCGAGTCTGACGCTGCCGCATGGCATGGCCCGGCTGCTATTATGCGAACAGCTTTATCGCGCCGTCAGCGTGATCCGGAACCACCCCTATCATCGGGAGGGATGATGCGCATCTATCTTGCTTCTCGCAGCCCGCGCCGTCGGGAGTTGCTGCACCAGATCGGCATCGATTTCGATACCGTCGTCTTCCGCGACGGCATGCGGGCCGACCTGGAGACGGATGAGACGCCCCTGTTCGATGAGGATCCCGTGGTCTATGTCGAGCGTATTGCCCGCGCCAAGGCCTTGCATGGGTTGAAGATTGTCGAGGAACGCCGCCTGCCGATGCGGCCGGTACTCGCCGCCGACACGACCCTGGAATTCGATGGCGAGATCATCGGCAAGCCGGTCGACATGGCCGATGCCATCCATATCCTCAAACGCCTGTCGGGCCGCACGCACCGCGTGCTGACCGGCGTCGCGGTCAACCATCTGGGGCGCGTCGAATACCTGTTGTCGACCAGCGAGGTCCGTTTCCGCACCATCGACGACGAGGAAATCCGCCACTATGTGATGAGCGGCGAGCCGATGGACAAGGCGGGTGCCTACGGCATCCAGGGGCGGGCCGGGTTGTTCGTCGAGTACATGGCCGGCAGCTATACCGGGGTCATGGGCCTGCCGGTCTGCGAAACCGGCGAATTGCTCAAGCGCTTCGGCTTCCGGCCGATCTGATCCGCTCGGCAGCCTGCCGGGCACCGGCGGGCAGCGGTACGGGCGGTACGTCTTGCGCCCAGAGTGCCGCCAGCGCGTCGGCCAGATTCCCTTTCCTGATCTGCTCGGGCGTAACTTCGCCGCTGCGGCCGTGCGTGGCCAGCCAGGCGATCAGGCACGCCTGTTCCGGCCAGTCGTCGCGTCGCTGGTAGAGCACCGGCGTGCCGTTGCAGGCGGCCTCGGTAAAGGTGCCGTAGCCGGGCTTGGTCAGTACCGCATCGACGGAACACAGCAGGTCGGTGAAGCCGAGGCCGAACGATTCCCAGGGCAAGGCATCCGGGTGATGGCAGGCCCAGTCGGCGGGGACGAGCCAGCGGATGCCCCGTAGTCGGGGCCAGTTCTCCACCGGCAGGCGATGGGCGATGCCGCCCATGGCGATCAGCACGGTCCGGGCTTCGCCGAGTCCGAGATCGTGGCGTCGGCCGAGGGTGGCGATCGGGGCGATGGGTTCCAGGTTCTCGATAGCCGGCATCGGCATGCCGGGCGTGACGCGCAGGAAGGCCTCGGCACCACGATAGGCGGCCAGCATCTCGGCGTGGATGGCGGCAGCCCAGTCCTCGCTACCGAAGTAGTGGGCGAAGAGGTCGGCCCAGTTCAGCGAACACAGCGCAAAGGCCGGGATGCCGGCCCGGCGGGCGCCGGCCAGCGGCAGGTAGCTGACGCTGGTGAGCACGACATCGGGCTGAAGTTGCCGCAGCAGCAAGGTTTCGTCTTCCACCCGTTGTGCCCAGCAGCGATGTGCGGCGCGATAGGCGGCGGCACTGGCCGGCAGATCGATGCGGGTGGCGTCGTGCATGACGTAGCCGAAATCGCTGGCCGTCGGCAGCCATTCGAATGGCACGCGGATGCGCTGGCGCAGCTTGGCCTCGGGCAGGGCACTGCGGACGGTCAACCGGAAATCCGGGCCAAAATCGGAAAAAGCGTTGAGCACCGGCGCGGTGATCGCCAGGTGGCCGTAGCCGTGGCTGGAAATGTCGACGAAACAGTGCATGTGCCGGGGAATTTTCGGATTTGGCCTATTTTTCTCCCCCAAGGGGACTGCCTTTGGGGCGCGGTTGACCGTCGGGGCCGATGACGCGGGTTTCACCGTGGCGGAAGACGCTCAGGCGCTCGTCGGGCTGGCCGCGCGCCTGCAAGGCGGCTGCCAGGTCGCGCGGTGGCGCGTCGAAGGGCTCCTGGGTCAATTCGAAGGTGCCCCAATGCACGCCGATGCCCTCCTTCGCGTCGACATCGAGGGCGATCTGCACGGCATCGTCGGGATTGGTGTGCTGCGGCCGCATGAAATCGCGCGGCAGGTATGCGCCGACCGGCACGGCCAGATAGTCGACCGGCCCGAGCCGTCGGCGGATTTCGCGAAAATCGGCGGAATAACCGGTGTCGCCGGTGTACAGGAAGCGCCAGGTCGGCCCCGGGCGCCGCCATTCGAGCGCGAAGCCGCCCCACAGGGTGGCATTGGTGTCGAAGGGCGAGCGTTTGCTCCAGTGCTGGGCGGGCGTGAAATGGATGCGCAGGGGGCCGATATCGAGCGCGTCCCACCAGTCCATTTCGGTGACCGCGCCGATGCCGCGTTCGGCAAACCAGGCGCCGACGCCAAGCGGCACCAGGTAGCGCGGTCGCTGGCCGGCTGCAGTCAGGGCGTCGATCGTCGCCGCATCGAGGTGGTCGTAATGGTTATGCGAGATCAGCACGAGGTCGATGCGCGGCAGGCCCTCGGCGGTCAGCGGCGGCGGCACCCGCCGGGCTGCGCTGAGCCAGGGCAGCGGGCCGGCATGGTCCGAGAACTGCGGGTCGATCAGGATGTTCTGGCCGGCAACCTGCAACAGCATCGAGGCATGGCCCAGCCAGGTGATCTGCGGGGCCGTGCCGGGCTGGCTCAGGCGGTCATGGTCGACCGGCGTGCGCCAGGCCCGGGCGAAGGCTTCGTAGCCGCCTTCCGGCGGCTGGGTGGGTTTGAAATCGCCGCGCAGCCGGCGCACCAGGATCTCGTACCAGGGAAAGGTGCCGATGCTGAGTGTCGGGTCGCTGTTCACGAAGCCATCCGGGCGATGATGAGCCCGGCTGGCGTCGTAGCGCGGATTTCCCGATGAGCAGGCGGCGAGGAGGAGGGCGGCGAGCAGCAGCGCGGCGCCACGGGGCAGGGCCATGCGTGCCTTAGCGGTGCTTGAACGCCGGCTTGCGCTTCTCGACGAAGGCGGCCATGCCTTCCTTCTGGTCCTCGAGGCCGAAGCTCGAATGGAAGACGCGGCGCTCGAAGAGCAGGCCCTCGTTGAGGCTGGACTCGAAGGCGCGGTTGATTTATTCCTTGATCATCATGATCACCGGCAGCGAGAAGCCGGCGATGGTCTGGGCAGCCTTCAGCGTCTCGTCGAGCAACTGGTCGGCCGGGTAGATGCGGGCGACGAGGCCGGACTTTTCTGCTTCAGCGGCGTCCATGAAACGGCCGGTCAGGCACAGGTCCATGGCCTTGGCCTTGCCGACGGCGCGCGGCAGGCGTTGCGTGCCGCCGGCGCCGGGCAGGGTGCCGAGCTTGATTTCCGGCTGGCCGAACTTGGCGGTGTCGGCAGCAAAGATCATGTCGCACATCATCGCCATCTCGCAGCCGCCCCCGAGGGCAAAGCCTGACACAGCCGCGATCACCGGCTTGCGCGCGGTCTTGATGCGTTCCCAGTTACGGGTGATGAAGTCGGTCCTGTAGGCATGCATGTGGTCGAAATCCTTCATGAAGCCGATGTCGGCCCCGGCGGCGAAGGCTTTCTCGTTGCCGGTCAGCACGATGCAGCCGATGGCGTCGTCGGCTTCGAAGGCGTCAATGGCGGCACCGATGCCATCGACGACATCGTTGTTCAGCGCGTTCATCGCTTCCGGGCGGTTGATGCGGATCAGGCCGACGCGGCCGTGGATTTCAGTGAGGACGACGGGGCTCATGGATTCTCCTGGATTGCCGCCAGACTGGTTTTGCGGAGGGTCAGGGTTTGTCCGGCTGGCGACAGTTGACGTTAACGTTAAGCTGCTATCCTGTCACCCAAAATCGACAATGGCAAGGAGACGAGATGACCTACGCGATTGCGGCAGAGCCGCTCTGGAAACCCAATCCGAATACCGTCGGCGAAACCCGCATGGCCACCTTCATGCAGGCGACCGGCCATGGCCGCTATGCCGACCTGTGGCAATGGTCGGTCGATCAGCCGGAAGCCTTCTGGTCGACGCTGTGGGACTTCTGCGGTGCGATCGGCGACAAGGGCCGCACGGTGCTCGCCGATGGCGAACGGATGCCCGGCGCCCGCTGGTTCCCCGAGGCGCGGCTCAATTACGCCGAGAACCTGCTGCGTGACGGTGAGGGCGAGGCGCTGGTCTTCTGGGGCGAGGACAAGGTCAAGCGACGCATGAGCCGGGCCGAATTGCGGGCCGAGGTGGCGCGCTTCCAGCAATGCCTGGTCGAGGCCGGTGTCGGCGAGGGTGACCGCGTTGCCGGCTACCTGCCCAACCTGCCGGAGACGCTGGTTGCCATGTTGGCGACGACGGCGCTCGGCGCCATCTGGTCCTCGGCCTCGCCGGACTTCGGCGTGCAGGGCGTACTCGACCGCTTCGGCCAGATCGAGCCGAAGGTGCTGGTCTGCGTCGATGGCTACTGGTACAACGGCAAGCCGGTCGATTGTCTGGCCAAGAACGCCGAGGTCGTCGCCCGCATGCCCTCGCTGCGGCGCACGGTGGTCGTTCCCTACCTGGCCGAGCGGCCCGACATCGGCGCGATCGCCCACAGCGTCTCGTGGCGCGACCTGCCGACGGTCAACGGCAAAAACGGGCCAAATTTCAAAAGAGTGGCTTTCGACCACCCGCTCTTCATCATGTATTCCTCGGGTACCACCGGCGTGCCCAAGTGCATCGTCCATTGCCACGGCGGCGCCCTGTTGCAGCACCTCAAGGAGCACCAGCTGCACAGCGACGTCCGCCCCGGCGACCGCCTGTTCTACTTCACGACCTGCGGCTGGATGATGTGGAACTGGCTGGTCTCCGGCCTCGCCGCCGGTGCGACGCTGCTGCTCTACGACGGCTCGCCCTTCGCGGCAGGCGGCACGGTGCTCTTCGACCTGGCGGCGGCGGAGCGGATGACGCACTTCGGCACCTCGGCCAAGTTCATCGACGCTGCCGCCAAGCTTGGCCTGACGCCGGGCAAGACGCACGACCTGACGGCCCTGCGCGCCCTGTTCTCGACCGGCAGCCCGCTGTCGCCGGAAGGCTTCGACTGGGTCTATCGCGAGATCAAGCAGGACATCCTGCTCGCCTCGATCTCGGGCGGCACCGACATCATTTCCTGCTTTGTGCTCGGCAACCCGGTGCTACCGGTCTATCGCGGCGAAATCCAGTGCCGCGGCCTGGGCATGGCGGTGGATGTCTTCGACGACGACGGCCGGCCGGTGCGCGGCGAAAAGGGCGAATTGGTGTGCACCAAGCCCTTCCCGGTGATGCCGATCGGCTTCTGGAACGACCCGGATGGTGCCAAGTACCGCGCCGCCTATTTCGAGCGCTTCCCGAATGTCTGGTGCCATGGCGACTTTTCCGAGCTGACCGCGCACGACGGCATGATCATCTACGGCCGTTCGGACGCGACGTTGAACCCGGGGGGCGTGCGCATCGGCACGGCGGAAATCTATCGCCAGGTCGAGCAGTTGCCGGAAATCCTCGAAGCGCTGGTCATCGGCCAGGACTGGCCGCCGGGGCGCAACGACGATGTGCGCGTCGTGCTTTTCGTGAAGTTGCAGGAGGGCAAGGTGTTGGACGAGGCCTTGACCGAGCGTATCAAGCAGCAGATCCGCGACAACACGACGCCGCGCCACGTGCCGGCGCGGGTGGTGCAGGTGCAGGATATTCCGCGCACCAAGTCGGGCAAGATCGTCGAACTGGCCGTGCGCAACGTCGTGCATGACCGGCCGGTGAAGAACGTCGAGGCGTTGGCCAACCCGGAAGCGCTGGAAAACTTCCGCGCCCGCCCGGAGTTGTCGGCCTGATCAGGCGCGGCGCAGGACGAGGTTGAGCAGGGGGCCGACGACCGGCACCTTGCTTGCGTAGCCGACTGCCGTGTCGAACAGCCAGCCGAGCGCCGCCGTGATGCGGCGGCTCGCTTCCGGGCTTTCGATCCAGCGGTAGAAGGCCGTGGCGGCGGCGATGCTGGCGCCGATGGCAAGCACCAGCATGGTCAGCGCCGAGCCGGCGGATTCAAGCCCGAGGCGGGCATACAGGCCGTTGGCCAGCAGCAGCACGGGAAAGTGAACCAGGAAGACGGAGTAGGAGATCTGGCCAAGGAAGGCCAGCGGCCGCGCAGTCGGCCAGCTTTCCAGCAACCCGCTGCGCCGCCCGAAGCCGAGCAGCAGCGCAACGCCCAGTGCCAACGCGATGCGCAAGCGGAAATCGACGACCAGCGCGGCGATGACGATGGTGGCGATGACACCCAGCCAGGCCGACATCTGACGACGGTCGGAGGCCCACCAGGCGGCAGCGCCGAGGCCGTAGGAGCCGAAGAAGTAGATGGCCCAGTTGTCCCACGCGGCATCGCGGTTGAACCAGAACAGCGACGGGAGCGCAACGGCCAGCACCAGCGCCGGGGCAACCAGACGCCAGCGACCGGCCCACAGCAGGATGGCCATCAGCGCGAAGAGCTGGAAGTCGATGGCGATGTACCAGACCCCGGCGGACAGGGCGTCAATGCCGAGAATGCCGTGCAGCAGGGCGGCATGGGCGAGCCATTGGCCGAAGGTGGCACGGTCGGGAATCATCTCGTCGTCGAACCAGTGGTCGGCGATGGCGGCGGCGATGATGGCCAGGCCGATGGCTGCGAGATAAGGCACGGCCAGGCGCAGATAGCGCTTCCAGATCAGCGGCAATGGCGAACCGGCGAGCGCTTCGCCATTGGCCGACAGCCCACGGGCGGCCAGAAAGCCGGCGATGACGAGGAAGACCTGTACGGCCATGCGGCCATACTCGTAACACCAGGTCGTCAGGGCCGGCAGCAGTTCGCGCGCGCCCTCGGCCAGCGGGCCGTAGGAGGAAAAGTGATTGAGCAGGACGAGCAATGCCGCGACAGCCTTGAGGCTGTCGATCAGTGGCATGCGGTTCGGGTTATTGCTCATAAGGTACGGATTCTACATGTTTTGTGCGATGCACAAAATACGCATGAGTATGGTGTTGTCAGGCAGTGCTCGGGCGCGCTCTCAGATAAAACGCGCGACGAAGGAATTGGTGGACCGCTCGGGGACATCAATCCAGACACGATGGCCGCTGCCCGGGGCGACATTCACTGGCGCGCCTTCGGCGTTTTCCATGCGGCCGATGGCCTGGATGTGGTTGCCGGCCGGGTGCACGCATTCGATCCGGTCGCCCAGTGCGAAGCGGTTTTTCACCTCGATCTGCATCAGGCCGCGCGCCGCATCGAAGGCGACGGCATCGCCGACGTACTGGCTCTTGTCCGATTCCGAATGGCCGCGCAGGTAATTCTGGTAATCGGCATCGTGGTGGCGCTGGTAGAAGCCGTCGGTATAGCCGCGATTGGCGAGGTTCTCGAGGTCGGAGAGCAGTTCGGGGTTGAACGGCCGCCCGGCGACGGCATCGTCGATGGCCTGGCGGTAGGCCTGGCAGGTGCGGGCGACGTAGTAGGGGCTCT
>ERZ1645187.3855-NODE-3855-length-12418-cov-6.487260_pt1 | contig 12418 bp, 8 predicted proteins | sample MGYA00575352_ERZ1645187 | MGnify/ENA primary metagenome ERZ1645187 (study PRJEB40837, sample SAMN11349314) | freshwater sediment metagenome | isolation source: river sediment | host: Sediment | place: India: Wazaribad , New Delhi | collected 2017-02-21 ... | reverse complement strand
CCTCGTGGGGGTCGTGCTGCTGGTCGGGGCGGTCTGCGGCCTGCTTGCGCCGAATTTCCTGACCGGCGCCAACTTCGGTTCCATCGCCTTCCAGCTGCCCGAGCTGGGTCTTCTGACACTGGCCATGCTGATGCCCATCGTCTCGGGCGGCTTCAATCTGGCGATCATCTATACCGCCAACATGGCCGGGCTGACGCTGGCCTTCGTGCTGAAACAATATGGCGGGGTCGATGCGGGGCTCTGGCCCTTCGTCCTCGGCACCGTGCTGGCGCTGGGTGTCGGCGCGCTGGCAGGGGCGGTGATGGGGGTCGTCACCGCCTATATCGGCGCGCATCCCATCCTTGTCTCGCTGGCGATGATGATCTTCCTGCGCGGGTTGGGCGAGTTCCTGACCAAGGGCGGCGACATTTCGGGCTTTCCGCAATGGATGGCCGTGCTGGGGCATGGCAAGATCCTCGGCATCCCCGTGCCGCTGATCCTGTTCCTTGCCTGCGCGCTGCTCTGGCATGTCATCCTCAACCGCACCCGGCACGGCTTTTCCGTGCGCATGATCGGCTCGAACATCCGGGCCGCGGCCTATTCCGGCATCCATACCAAGCGCACGCTGGTGCTGATCTATACGCTTTCCGGCGCGATGTGCGCCGTTGCGGGCATCCTGATGTTGTCGCGCTTCAACTCGGTCCGCGTCGGCCATGGCGAGGCGCTGCTGCTGGTCACCGTGCTGGCCTGTTTCCTTGGCGGCGTCGATCCCTTCGGCGGCTTCGGCCGCGTCCTGCCGGTGGTGATCGCGCTGATCGTGCTGCAGGTGCTGTCGTCGGGGCTGAACCTGCTGGGGGCCAACCAGCACCTTTCCACCGCCGTCTGGGGCCTGTTCCTCGTCGGCGTGATGATCCTGCGCTGGGGCGCGGGATGGCTGTCGACACGCAAACGCAAAGGGAGTTGAACATGCAGGGATTCGGCGTTCACACCAGCATGTGGACCATGCACTGGGACCGCGCGGGGGCGGAGAAGACCATTCCCGCCGCCGCCGCCTACAAGATGGACTTCATCGAGATCGCCCTTCTCGACACCGCCATCGTCGATGCGCCCCATACCCGCGCGCTTCTGGACAAGCACGGGATGCGCGCCGTGGCCTCGCTCGGCCTGCCGCGGGAGAGTTGGGCCTCGGTCAATCCCGACGGCGCGGTCGAGCATCTGACCCGCAGCCTCGACAAGGCCGCCGAGATGGGCTGCGAGGCGCTGACCGGCGTGACCTACGGCGGGATCGGCGAGCGCACCGGCCTGCCGCCGACCATGGCCGAATACGACAACATCGCCAAGGCCCTGACGGCGGCGGCCCGGCATGCCCGCAAGCTGGGCATCGCGCTGGGGATCGAGCCGGTCAACCGCTACGAGAACCACCTGATCAACACCGGCTGGCAGGCGAAATGGATGATCGAGAAGGTGGGCGCCGACAATATCTTCATCCACCTCGACACCTACCACATGAACATCGAGGAAAAGGGTGCAGGCAACGGCATCCTCGATGCCCGCGAACATCTGCGCTATATCCACCTGTCGGAAAGCGACCGCGGCACCCCCGGCGAGGGGACCTGCGACTGGGACGAAATCTATGCCACGCTTGCGGCCATCGGCTTCAAGGGCGGGCTGGCGATGGAAAGCTTCATCAACATGCCGCCGCAGGTGGGCTACGGCCTTGCCGTCTGGCGCCCGGTGGCCGAGAATTTCCAGGCGGTGATGGACAACGGCCTGCCCTTCCTGCGCAACAAGGCGCGGCAATACCGGCTGATCTGAGGGGGCGGTGGCCTGTCGGCCCGGCAGGCATTGCTCGTTTGTCAGACGACGCCCTGCCTCGCCCCCCGACCGCCCAAGGCAGGGCGAGAGCTGGCCGGGACTGATGGTCCCGGCCGGTCCGGCTGAACCCTCATCACCTGGCGAAGGCGATGGCCTCCGACAGACAGGCCGGGCAAGTCAGGGTGAATGTCTACCCGTCCTGGGGCGCTCGCTCCGGGTGGCGACCCCCGCCTTTCCACGTGGGAAAAGGAACGCGCGATGCCGATGTCGCCATCCTCCCCGTTCCCCAAATTTGACAATTGCCGCAATGCAGAAAGACAAAAAAGTATCACACATGCGGCCGCGGAGTGGTAGCTGACCCCGATTCTTTCGTGCATGGTGATCTCGTGGGCAGCCGGAGAGGGGCGCTGCCCGCACCACCCGAAGAGACGCGGGCCGACTGGAGGGGGCAGATGAAACCGGATCTCGAGGTCGTCCAGATCGGACGCGGCCAGTCCTTCAAAGCCTGGGAACACGGTTATCCGTTCCACACGGTCCGCTGGCATTTCCACCCGGAACTGGAAATTCACCAGGTCGTGGCGACTTCGGGCCGCTACTATATCGGCGATTTCATCGGTGAGTTCGAGCCGGGCAATCTGGTGCTGACCGGGCCGAACCTGCCGCACAACTGGGTTTCCCATGTGGCCGAAGGCACGGTCATCCCGCTGCGCAATCGCGTGTTGCAGTTTCCCGAAGGCCTGCTGACCCGGATCGCCGAGCTGTTTCCCGAAACCGCAGGCTTCGGCGCGCTCTTCAACCTCAGCCGCCGGGGCGCGTTGTTTTCGGATGCGTGCAGCGCGGACTGCGCACCTGTGCTGGCCGAACTCATTCATGCCAAGGGGCCGCGCAGCGCCAGCCTTTTCCTGACCCTGCTGTCCCGGCTTGCCGAAGACAGCGGCGCCAAGGCCCTGTCCTCGGACACCTACCTGCCCGACCCGTCCGGCTTCATGAGCGCCGGGGTGAACAAGGCGCTCAGCTTCATCAACGAAAACCTGACCGAGGATTTCAGTGAGGCCGATCTGGCCCGGACCGCGGGCATGACGGCTTCCGCCTTCTCGCGCAGCTTCCGCAAGCACACCGGGATGGGCGTGGTCGAATATGTGAACCGTCTGCGCATCAATCTGGCTTGCCAGATGCTGATGAACGAGACCGGAAACACCATGACCGACATCTGCTTTGCCGTCGGGTTCAACAACCTGTCGAACTTCAATCGCCAGTTCCTGCGAAGGAAAGGCATGCCGCCCAGCCGGTTCCGCGCGCTTCTGGAGGACAATCGCGCCGTAGCCGCCTGATCTGAAAAGAATTCCGCGATTTGGCCGCGCCCGACGGACCGGTGCGCAGCACGGCCAGGTATTGCCCGCTGCCGGGCAGGACAAGCGCAACCGGAAAAGGCCCGTGATGCCGGTGGATGATCGGGAAAGACTTCAAGTCAACCAAGGGAGAGAGAAACCATGAAACAAACCCGCATGATGCTGCTGGCCGGCACGGCCATCGCCCAGCTGTCGCTGGCCGGCGCAGGCTTTGCGCAGGAAGCCGCGACCGTCGCCTTTCTGATGCCCGACCAGGCCTCGACCCGCTATGAACAGCACGATTTCCCCGGCTTCCAGGCCGAGATGGCAAAGCTCTGCCCCGACTGCACGGTGATCTACCAGAACGCCAACGCCGACGTTGCCCTGCAACAGCAGCAGTTCAACTCGGTCCTGGCGCAGGGCGCGAAGGTCGTCGTGCTCGACCCGGTGGACAGTTCGGCCGCCGCTGCGCTGGTGACGCTGGCGCAGTCGCAGGGCGTCAAGGTCATCGCCTATGACCGTCCGATCCCCGGAACCCCGGCCGACTACTACGTCTCCTTCGACAACAAGGGCATCGGCCAGGCGATCGCCCAATCGCTGGTCGATCACCTGAAGGCCTCCGGTGTGCCGGACGGCGCGGGCGTGCTGCAGATCAACGGCTCGCCCACCGATGCGGCGGCTGGCCTGATCCGCGACGGCATCGACGCGGCGCTGGACGCTTCGCCCTACAAGACCCTGGCCGAGTTCGACACGCCCGATTGGGCCCCGCCGGAAGCCCAGCAATGGGCGGCGGGCCAGATCACCCGCTTCGGCGCGGAAATCGTCGGTGTGGTGGCTGCGAACGATGGCACCGGCGGCGGTGCGGTCGCAGCCTTCAAGGCGGCAGGCGTGGACCCGGTTCCCCCCGTCACCGGCAACGACGCGACCATCGCGGCGCTGCAGCTGATCATCTCGGGCGACCAATACAACACCATCTCGAAGCCCTCCGAAATCGTGGCGGCCGCCGCCGCGAATGTCGTCGTGGCCTTCCTGAAGGGTGAGACGCCGGAAGCCAAGACGACGCTTTACGACACCCCGTCCGAGCTGTTCGTTCCGGCCGTTGTCACCGCCGAGAACATCAAGGCGGAAATCTTCGACAAGGGCATCAACACCGCCGAGGAAGTCTGCACCGGCGAATATGCCGAGGGTTGCAAGGCGCTGGGCATCATCCAGTAAACTGCCTTTGCCCGGCCCCGGTTTGCGGGGCCGGGCTCCTAAAAGGTTCGGGGGAGGACATCATGCAGGCACGCGAAAGACTGCCCGCGAAGGGCGAGAGGATTCTCTCGCTCAAGGGTATTTCCAAGAAATTCGGGGCGGTTTCCGCACTGACGGACATCGATCTTGACGTGCATGCAGGCGAAGTCGTGGCCCTTGTCGGCGACAACGGGGCCGGCAAGTCGACCCTTGTGAAGGTGCTGGCCGGTGTCCATCAGCCGACCAGCGGCGACATTTCCTACATGGGCCGCCCGGTCACGCTGGACAGCCCGGCAAAGGCGCTGGAGATGGGCATCGCCACCGTCTTTCAGGATCTGGCGCTGTGCGAGAACCTGGACGTGGTGGCCAATCTCTTCCTGGGTCACGAGCTTTCGCCCTGGCGGCTGGACGAGGTGCAGATGGAGGTCCGCGCCTGGACCCTGCTGAAGGAACTCGCGGCCCGCATCCCGTCCGTCCGCGAACCCGTCGCCTCGCTCTCCGGCGGTCAGCGCCAGACCGTCGCCATAGCGCGGTCGCTGCTTCTTGATCCGCGCATCATCATGCTGGACGAGCCGACCGCGGCCCTTGGCGTCGCGCAGACCGCCGAAGTGCTGAACCTGATCGAGCGGGTGCGCGACCGGGGACTGGGCGTCATCATCATCAGCCACAACATGGAGGACGTCCGGGCCGTGGCCGACCGGATCGTGGTCCTGCGGCTGGGCCGGAACAACGGCGTCTTCACCGCCGATACATCGCATCAGGATCTGGTGGCGGCGATCACCGGGGCCACGGAAAACGCCGTGTCGCGGCGGCACGACCGCCTTGCCGCCGAAGCAGGGGAGGCAGGGGCATGACCGACAAGCAACAACCGCAGGCACTGGACCGGGCCGACGCGCGGGTGCGCCATGACGACAGTCTCATGGGGGCGCTACGCGATTTCATCGACCGCCTGCGCTCGGGCGATCTGGGGATGCTGCCGGTCATCGTCGGGCTGGTGCTGATCTCGATCGTCTTTTCGCTGCTGAACCCGGTGTTTCTGGCCCCCAACAACCTCGTAAACCTTCTCTTCGACTGCGCCACCGTCGGCGTGATCTCGCTGGGCATCGTCTGCGTGCTGATGCTGGGCGAGATCGACCTGTCGGTCGGCTCGATGAGCGGTCTGGCCTCGGCCATGATCGGAGTTCTGTGGGTCAATGCCGGGGTGTCGCTGCCGCTGGCCATTCTGGCCGCGCTGGCGACGGGGGCGATGATCGGGGCGGTCTATGCCACGCTCTTCAACCGCCTTGGTATGCCCAGCTTCATCTCCACCCTGTCGGGCCTGCTGGCGATCCTTGGCCTGCAACTTTACATCCTCGGCCCTACCGGGTCGATCAACCTGCCTTTCGCCTCGCCGCTCGTCGGCTTCGGGCAGCTGTGGATCCTGCCTGCATGGGTATCCTACCTCCTCGGCCTTCTGCCCGGGGCTGTCATGGTCTGGGTCGGCCTTTCGGTGATGAAGCAGCGCCGCGCGGCGGGACTGTCGGCGCAGCCGCTGGGGCGGCTGATGCTGAAGGCCGCCGCGCTTACCCTGGGGCTGGAGTTCGCGCTTTGGTATCTGCACCTCGGCCGCGGCGTGCCGGTGATGTTTGCGCTGTTCGTCGTGCTTGCGGTGGTGCTGAACTACGGCCTTACCCGCACCCAATGGGGCCGGTCGATGTTCGCCGTCGGCGGCAACCGCGAGGCTGCGCGGCGGTCGGGGATCAATGTCCGCAAGATCTATCTGTCGGCTTTCATGCTGTGCTCCACCCTTGCGGCACTTGGCGGCATCCTGTCGGCGGCGCGGCTTGCCTCCTCCAGCCAGCAGGCGGGCACGGGCGACGTGAACCTCAACGCCATCGCGGCGGCGGTCATCGGCGGGACCAGCCTTTTCGGCGGGCGAGGCAGCGCGTGGTCGGCGGTGCTGGGGATCATCGTGATCCAGGCGATTTCCAACGGGCTGACGCTGCTGAACCTGTCGTCCTCGTTGCGCTACATGATCACCGGTGGCGTGCTGGCCATTGCGGTAATCGTCGACAGCCTGGCCCGCCAATCCCGCGTCAGCCATGGCCGCGGCTAAGGAGACCAAGATGACCGAACGCATGACTGGAAAGGTGGCCGCCATCACGGGCGCGGCCTCCGGGATCGGGCTGGAATGCGCCCGTGCTCTTCTGGCGGAAGGCGCGAGGGTCGTGCTGATCGACCGCGCCGAAGGCAGGTTGCAGGCGCTGTGCGCCGAACTGGGGCCGAAGGCGCTGCCCCTGGTCTTGGACCTGCTGGATGGTGCGCAGGTCAGCGCGATGCTGCCGCGCATCCTTGCCATGACAGGGCATCTGGATATCTTCCATGCCAATGCGGGCGGCTATGTCGGCGGCCCGGTTGCCGAGGGCGACCCCGATGCCTGGGACCGGATGCTGAACCTGAACATCAACGCGGCCTTCCGCTCGATCCATGCGGTCCTCCCCCACATGATCGAACGGAAGACGGGCGACATCGTGCTGACCTCGTCGATTGCCGGTGTCGTGCCCGTGGTGTGGGAGCCGATCTACACCGCCTCGAAATTCGCCGTGCAGGCCTTTGCCCATACGATCCGCCGCCAGCTCGCCCCGCATGGCATCAGGGTGGGCGCGGTTCTGCCCGGCCCGGTGGTGACCGCGCTTCTGGACGATTGGCCCAAGGAGAAGATGGAGGAAGCGCTGGCCAACGGCAGCTTGATGCAACCTGTCGAGGTGGCCGAGGCGGTTCTCTTCATGCTGACCCGCCGCAAGGGTGTGGTCGTGCGCGATCTGGTCATCCTGCCCAACACGGTGGACCTCTGACATGCTGATCGGGGTCGATGTCGGCACGGGATCGGCGCGGGCGGGCGTCTTCGATGAAACCGGCAAGCTCTTGGGGGTGGGCAAGCATCCCGTCACGATCTGGCATGAGCCGGGCGAGATCGTCGAGCAATCCTCGGAGCAGATCTGGCAGGCCGTCTGCGCGGCCGTGCGCGAGGCGATGGCTACCTCGGGCGTCGCGCCTGGTGCGATCCGCGGCATCGGTTTCGATGCGACCTGCTCGCTGGTGGTGATCGGCCCCGGTGGCAGGGGTGTCCCGGTCGGGCCATCGGAAGATCCCGCCCGCAATGTCATCGTCTGGATGGACCACCGCGCGCAAGCGGAGGCGGAAGAGATCAACGCGGGCGGGCATGCAGTCCTCGATTATGTCGGCGGGCGCATTTCCCCCGAGATGGAAACGCCGAAACTCTTGTGGCTGGCCCGCCACCGCCCGGCGGCTTTTGCCGAGGCGCCGCATTTCTTCGACCTCTCCGATTACCTGACATGGCGGGCGACGGGACGGCTGGCGCGGTCCTCCTGCACCGTCACCTGTAAATGGACCTATCTGGCCCATGAGGCGCGGTGGGACGCGGACTACTTCCGCGCCACGGGCCTTGGCGCGCTGGCCGACGAAGGGTTCCGCAGGATCGGCACCGAGGTGGTGACGCCCGGAACATCGCTGGGGAAACTGACGCCTGTTGCGGCCGCCGAACTTGGCCTTCCGGCCGGAGTGACGGTTGCGGCGTCCCTGATCGACGCCCATGCCGGGGGATTGGGAACCCTCGGTGTCCGCATTCCCGGAGAGGCACCGGACGCGACCCGGCGTCTGGCCTATAGCTTCGGGACATCGGCCTGCTCCATGGCCTCGACGCAGGGGCCTACGCCCGTGCCGGGGGTCTGGGGGCCATACTACGATGCGATGCTGCCCGGCCTCTGGCTGAACGAGGGGGGGCAGTCGGCCGCGGGGGCGGCGCTGGACCATCTGGTGCCTCTGCACCGGGCCGCAGCGGCACTCGCGCAGGAGGCCGCTTCCTTGGGACGGTCGCTCATCGCCCATGTCGCGGAACATGCGGCATTACTGGCGCCAAGCCTTTCGGAAACGATCCGGGTCGCGCGCGATGTGGTGGTCGTGCCAGAATTCCTTGGCAACCGCTCACCCTTCGCCGAACCGGATGCGCGGGCGGTGATCTCTGGCCTTGGCCTCGACCGCGGGATCGACAGTCTTGCGGCGCTTTACCTCGCCGGCCTGTCGGGTATCGGCTACGGCTTGCGCCAGTTGCTCGACCGGTTTGCCGAAAAAGGGATCGCGATTTCGACCATCGTCGCCAGCGGCGGGGCTGCCCAAAGCCCGTTGTCCTGCCAGATGCTGGCGGACAGCACCGGCATCACCGTCGCCCTGCCCGATGCGCCCGAGCCGGTCCTTCTCGGGGCGGCCATGCTTGGGGCCGTCGCCTGCGGCGTGCATGGCGATGCGAACGGGGCAATGTCGGCCATGTCCGGCAGCGCGCAGGTGTTCCGGCCCGCGACGGGCGATATCGCCAGGCTCCACTCCGCACGGTTCGCAGCCTTCACCGCCTTGCAGGGCGCCGCGCGCGATCTGCGGGCAAGCCTGCGCGGCAACTGAGCGGTCCCGGCGGGCGGTCCGACACATGACGAATGTAGCTGCTGCTGTGTCCATGGGGAGGCGGACAGCACCTGCTTCGATGTTTCTCCATTCTTTGCCGCATTCATTGTGATTGAACGCCGCGCTTCTTGAGCAACGCGCGCTGTTCGATCCGCTTCTCTTGCTTGCCCTCGCGGTCTCGCTTTCCCGCCGCTGAAGCCACCCGGCATTGCCCTGAATTCCAGGGTTAACCCTATGTTGTCGCCTCGCGCGCAAACTGGCCGCGCTGCCCGCGCATCCCGTGCGGGCGGGTGGATGTGGATGCGCAGCTGATGGTCTCGGGCACGGCGGGAAATGATGTGCTGTCGGGCGGCAGCGGGAACGACACCATCGCCGGTGAAGCCGGAAACGACCAGATTTCCGGCGGCGAGGGCAATGACACGCTTTATGGCGGCACCGGTAGCGATGTGCTGCGGGGCGACTCGGGCAACGACAGCCTGCTGGGTGAGGACGGCAACGACACTCTTTTGGGCGGGGCGGGCAACGATACCCTGCATGGCGGCGCCGGAAACGACGTCATGGATGGCGAGGCCGGCGACGATGTGGTTGTGGGCGGCCCGGGCGCCGACAGCATCACCCTGGGCGATGGCAACGACACGCTGACGATGACCGGGCAGGACAGCCTGGGCGACACGGTTTATGGCGGCACGGGCAAGGACAGCATCGATCTCGGCGGCGGCTCCAGCAACGATCTGGTCTATGGCGGTGAAGGCAACGACACGATCCGCACCAGCTATGACCTTACCGGCGGCAACGACACGCTTTATGGCGGCAACGATGCCGATGTGTTCGTCGCAGGCGTGGGCGATGTCATCGTGGGGGGCGAGGGCGGCTGGGATTTCGACACGATCGATCTCTCTGGCGTCACCGCCCCGGCCTCGATCAAGCTGAGCGGCACAGGTACAGGCACCGCCAGCAACAGCGGATATGCGCTCTCTTTCACCGAGATCGAGGCTATTATCGGCACCGCCCATGCCGATTACATCAACGGCGGGGCCGATGCCGGCGGCATGTCCTATGCCACCGGCGCTGGCGACGACAGCGTCACCGGCGGCTCGGGCGCCGACACGGTATCGGCGGGCACCGGCAACGACGTCGTCTGGGGCGGAGCCGGCAATGATGTGATCTGGGGCGGCGCTGGCGACGACATGCTGCTGGGCGGGGGCGGCGACGACACGCTGTCGGGTGAGTTTGGCAACGACACGCTCACTGGCAGCGAGGGCAATGACGAGCTTTGGGGCGAGGGGGGAGACGACAGCCTGGCGGGCGGGACCGGCAACGATACCCTCTGGGGCGAGGAGGGGAACGACACGTTGATCGGAGGGGCCGGGTTCGACCGCTTCGGCTTCGAGGCGGGGTCGGGCGCCGACACGATCATCGATTTCGACATGACGCTGATCGACGGCCTGACCGTCGATCAGCTGGACGTGTCGGAGCTGACCAACGGCAGCGGCGGGCCGCTGGCCTGGCGGGACCTGGTCATCACCGACGACGGCAGCGGCAATGCACTGATCCTGTTCCCCGAGGGCGAGCGGGTGCTGCTGCAGGGCGTGGCCCCCGGCGCGATCGGCTTGCACACCGCGGTGCGTATGGGCCTGCCCTGCATCGCCCGGGGCACGTTGATCGACACGCCTGCCGGTCCCCTCCCGGTGGAAACGCTGCGCTCGGGCGATTGGGTGCTGACACCAGACGGCCCGCAGCCGGTGCTCTGGGCGGGTGGACGCAGGCTCGGCCCGCAAGAGATGGCGGGACGGCCCGAGACGCAGCCGGTGGTGATCCGGCCGGGTGCCTTGGGCAATGACCGTCCGCTTGTTCTGTCGCGGCCGCATTGCGTCGCCATCCGCGGCCCGGACGGGGCTGGCAGGCTGGTTCGTGCGGCGCAACTGGCGGGGCTGGGGCAGGGGGCGTTCCGGCAGGCCAGCGGCCGCCGCGCGATGGCATGGCACCATCTGTTCCTGCCGCGCCACGCGCTGGTGCGCGCCAATGGCGCTTGGGTAGAAACGCTCTGGCCCGGACCGGCGGGCTTGGCGGCGCTGGGCCCCGGCGCGGCCGAGGGGATCGCCGCCGCCCTGCCGCGCATCGCCCCGGCCCTGCTCATTCCCGGCCTGCTGCCGCTGCTTTACGGCCCGCGCGTCCTGCCCTTGCTGCCGACGCGCGACCTGCGCGCCCTTGGGGCCGTCCGGCCGTTCGGCGGCATGCACGCCACCGTGAATTGACGCCGGAGAAAGCTGCGCCGCGGAACGGACCGGCGGCGCGGTCCGATCCGGGCGATCTCCACGCAGGCCCGGCGTGCGGGCAGTCAGCCGGCTTCGCCTTGCAGACTTCGGTCGGCGACATGCCGGAGGCGGGCGATCACAAGATCATGCTCTCTCCGGCAAAGCCGCCGCCGCTATCACTCGATGTCGAAGACCACGCCCTGCGCCAGCGGCAGCTGGGTCGAGTAGTTGATCGTGTTGGTCTGGCGGCGCATGTAGCCCTTCCAGGCGTCCGAGCCGCTTTCGCGCCCGCCGCCGGTTTCCTTCTCGCCGCCGAAAGCGCCGCCGATCTCGGCGCCCGAGGTGCCGATGTTGACATTGGCGATCCCGCAGTCCGACCCCGCCGCCGAAAGGAAGCTCTCGGCCTCGCGCATGTCGAGAGTGAAGATCGACGAGGAAAGCCCGGCGCCCACCGCATTGTGCAGGCGGATCGCATCCGCCAGATCCCTGTATTTCATCACATAAAGGATCGGGGCGAAGGTTTCTTCCAGCACCGGGCCGGACTGCGACGGCATCTCGACCAGCGCGGGACGGGCGTAGAAGGCGGTGTCCGGCCCGACCGTAACCCGCTCGCCGCCATGCACGCGACCACCGGCGGCCTTCGCCGCGACAAGCGCATTCTTCATCGCGCCGAAGGCATGGGCGTCGACCAGCGGGCCGACCAGCGCCGCACCTTCCAGCGGGTTGCCGACGGAAACCGAGCCATAGGCCTTGATCAGCCGCGGCACCAGCGCGTCGTAGATGCCTTCCTGCACGAACAGGCGGCGCAGGGTGGTGCAGCGCTGCCCGGCGGTGCCCATCGCCCCGAAGGCGATGGCCCGCAGCGCCATGTCCAGATCAGCCGAGGGGCAGACGATACCGGCATTGTTGCCGCCAAGCTCCAGGATCGAGCGTCCGAAGCGTGCCGCGACTTTCGGCCCGACGATCCGCCCCATCCGGGTCGAGCCGGTGGCCGAGATCAGCGCGACATCGGGACTGGCGACCAGCGCCTCGCCGACATCCGGGCCGCCGGTCAGCACCTGGCACACCCCTTCGGGCGCATCGCCGAAACGCCTCAGGGCGCGCCCAAGGATCGCGTGGCTGGCAAGCGCGGTAAGGGGCGTCTTCTCCGACGGCTTCCAGATCACCGCATTGCCGCAGACCAGCGCCAGCGCCGCGTTCCACGACCAGACCGCCACCGGGAAGTTGAAGGCCGAGATCACGCCGACCACGCCCAGGGGATGCCAGCTTTCCATCATCCGGTGGCCGGGGCGTTCCGAGGCGATGGTCAGGCCGTAAAGCTGGCGCGACAGGCCGACCGCGAAGTCGCAGATG
>ERZ1645187.3854-NODE-3854-length-12418-cov-6.774327_pt1 | contig 12418 bp, 10 predicted proteins | sample MGYA00575352_ERZ1645187 | MGnify/ENA primary metagenome ERZ1645187 (study PRJEB40837, sample SAMN11349314) | freshwater sediment metagenome | isolation source: river sediment | host: Sediment | place: India: Wazaribad , New Delhi | collected 2017-02-21 ... | reverse complement strand
CCGGACGATCAGCCGGGTTTCCGGCCGTAAGCGGCGGGCGATCCAGAGCAGATCCCGAGGCGCAAACGCCACACAACCCGCCGTGGGATAGCCGGGCCGCCGCCAGCGATGCAGAAAGATCGCAGATCCGCGCCCCGCTTTGGCGTGCGGCCAGTTCCAGTCGGTAATCAGAACCAGATCATACAGCGGGTCGGCGCGGCGCAGCGCCTCGTGGCTGAAGGGGTGGGGGGCGCGGACCATGTGGTTGTAGTCGGGATCGTCTACCCCATCCGACCACAGGTCTCCGGGCAGGATCGGCACCGCCCAGTCCACCGGAGGTGCGATGCGATCAGGCCGGTAGAGCATGCCGACGATGCGATGCACCCCGCGCGGCGTGGCGCCATCGCCCTCGCGCTTGCGGTCTGCATCCACCACGCCGCCGCGGCCGAGGGTGCAGGCAAACCGCCGCCCCAGAAACCGGCAGCCCGTCGGCGTCACCACCAGATCCGCGGGCGTCACAGCAGATGCCCGGATTTGCTGGCCTTGGTGGCCAGATAGCCGGCGTTCTCGGCGGTCTGACCGACCTTCAGCGGCACCCGTTCGGTCACGGTGATCCCCTGCGCCTCCATCATCGCCAGCTTGCGCGGGTTGTTGGTCATCAGCCGCACCGCGCTGAACCCCATCGCCCGCAGGATCGCGGCGCCAAGGCGAAAATCACGCTCGTCATCCTCGAAGCCCAGCCGGTGATTGGCTTCGACCGTATCGAACCCCTGATCCTGCAACGCATAGGCGCGCATCTTGTTGGCAAGGCCGATCCCGCGCCCCTCCTGGTTGAGATACAGCAGCACGCCCGCGCCCTCGGCCCCCATCTGCGCCAGCGCCGCGTTCAGCTGCGGGCCGCAATCGCATTTCAGGCTGCCCAGCACATCGCCGGTAAAACAGGCCGAGTGCAGGCGCGCCAGAACCGGCTTGCCGCGGTCGGGCTGGCCGATCTCGATGGCGTAATGTTCCTCGCCGCCATCCTCGGGGCGAAAGACATGCAGGCGCCCGGCTTCGGCGGCGCGCATTGGCAAACGCGCCGAAACCACCTCGTCCAGATGCGGGGCGGGGGCTGCCCCCAGATCGACCAGTGTCAGGCCGGGCGGGGCGACCTCGACCGGCACCACCAGCACCGCAGGCAGCAGATGCGCGGCCTTGGCCAATTGCAGACCGGCGCGATGCAAGGCGGCCCCGCCGTCGCGGATCATCCGAAACGGTCCCTTCATCGGCCGGGCCAGATCATCCGCCGGGTCTGCCACTGCCTGCAGCCAGCCGGTATCGGCCTCGGCCGGCAGGGCGATGCGTGCCAGATCGCCGTCATAGACCTGCATCTTCAGGGTTGCTGCGCGCTTTTGCGTGACGGCCAACTGCGCAGGGCCCGCCGCCCGCAGCGCCGCCAGCCGGGCCGCTGACAGCGTCTCGACCGCGGCCACCAGTGCCAGACGCCCCTCATGCCGCAGCACCACGGGCAGGCCCATGCGCAGGTCACCGCGGGCGCGGCTGGTCAGTTCGGGCAGGGTGGGGGCGAGGCTTTCCATCCGCATTCCTTAGCCGAAGCCTGTGGGAAATTGAAACATTTCCCCCGCAGGCGACACGAGGCCGTGAAAACCCCGAAGCAAACCTTGCCGTAGCGCCGATCCCCTCGCAAGTCTTTGCAAAACACACAGAAAGGTGAGGCCATGCCGCAACTTCGCAAGATCCTTCTGGTTGATGACGACGACGACCTGCGCGAGGCGCTGTCCGAACAATTGGTGATGACCGAAGATTTCGACGTGTTCGAGGCCGCCACCGGCCACGAGGGCATGGAGAAGGCCAAGGCCGGCAGCTTTGATCTTGTGATCCTCGATGTGGGCCTGCCCGACACCGACGGGCGCGAGTTGTGCCGCCGCCTGCGCAAGCAGGGTCTGAAATGTCCGGTGCTGATGCTGACCGGCCATGATTCGGATGCCGACACGATCCTCGGGCTGGATGCCGGGGCGAATGATTACATTACCAAGCCGTTCAAGTTTCCGGTGCTGCTGGCCCGCATCCGCGCGCAGTTGCGCCAGCACGAGCAGTCAGAGGACGCGGTGTTCCAGATCGGCCCCTATACCTTCCGCCCCGCGCAAAAGTTGCTGGTGGATGAAAAGGACAAGAAGGTCCGCCTGACCGAAAAGGAAACCAACATCCTGAAGTTCCTGTATCGCGCGCAATCGAGCGTGGTGCCGCGGGATGTGCTGCTGCACGAGGTCTGGGGCTATAATGCCGGCGTCACGACCCATACGCTGGAAACCCATATCTATCGCCTGCGTCAGAAGATCGAACCCGATCCTTCCAACGCCCGCCTGCTGGTGACTGAATCGGGTGGATACCGGCTGGTGGCCTGACGGGGAAATTTTTCCGCGGCCAGCCCTTTTGCTGACCGGATTGTTTCCTATCTGAAGGTCATGGATCCCCTTGCCGTGTCGGGGTCATGACACGGCTCCTCCCTGTTGGACTAGGCCGGGCCTTGTGCCCGGTCTTTTTTTGGCCCGGCCGTAATTTGCCGGGCCTTTCTATCCAGAGTTGTATTTTCGATGGGTTGACGGCATTATTGACAAGGATCAAGGCGCGTCTGCGGTTTGTGTCGCATCTTGTCCTCGACCTCCCTGTTGGACTTGGCCGGGCTCTGCCCGGCCTTTTTGTTTCCAGTGACGCAAGGCTGCAAAATTTCCCCCTGCGGTTTTTCGTTGAATCCGTCCGACCAGTGCCTACATTTGCCCTAACGCTGCCCGCGCCCTGTGGGCAAAGCCCGGAGATCTGGATGATGAGCCTTCGCACCACCTTGACCGTTGCCGCGATCCTGGCCGCAGGACCGGCGCTGTCCCAGGATCTGTCCTTCACGATCTCGAACCTGTCGAGCGCCGATCTGGTGGAGTTCTACGCCTCGCCGGTCGGTAACGACAACTGGGAGGAAAACATGCTGGCCGGTGCCGTCCTTGCCGCGGGGCAAAGCGGTCAGGTCACGATTTCCGAAGGCGGCGCGATCTGCAACTACGATCTGCGGATGGTCTTTTCGGACGGCGAGTCGGTCGAAGACCGGCGTAATCTGTGTGAGACCGGATCCTACACCATCCAGTAACGCGGCTTGCCAACCCACCGGCGGCGCGCCTATCTGGTGCGGTTTGCCGGAGAGAACCATGTTCACCATCGCCACCTGGAACATCAACTCGGTCCGCCTGCGCGAGGCGCTGGTGCAGCGCCTGATGCAGGAAGAGGCGCCGGATATCCTCTGCCTGCAAGAGATAAAGACCCCGGTTGAAAAGTTTCCCGACAGTTTTGCCGCGCTGGGCTATCCCTACATGGTGGCCCGCGGCCAGAAGGGCTATAACGGCGTGGCGATCCTGTCGAAACTGCCGCTGCACGACGCGGGCGGCGAGGATTATGCCCAGTTGGGCCATGCCCGCCATGTGGCGGCGCGGCTGGAAAACGGTGTGACCATCCACAACTTCTACGTTCCGGCCGGCGGCGATGTGCCCGATCGCGAGGTGAACGTGAAGTTCGGGCAAAAGCTCGATTATCTGACGCAGATGCGCGATGCCTTCCACGCCCGGCGGCCGGAAAGGTCGATCCTCGTCGGCGATCTGAACATCGCCCCGCGCGAGGATGACGTCTGGAGCCACAAGCAACTGCTCAAGATCGTCAGCCACACCCCCATCGAGGTCGAGCATCTGGCCGCGACGCAGGATGCCGGGCGCTGGGTGGACATCACCCGGCAGGACATCCCCACGGGGCTTCTCTACAGCTGGTGGAGCTATCGCGCCGCCGATTGGGATGCGGCCGACAAGGGGCGCCGGCTGGACCATATCTGGGCCACGCCGGATATCGCCAATGCCGGTCATGGCTCGCGCATCCTGCGGCCTTGCCGCGGCTGGACGCAGCCGTCGGATCATGTGCCGGTGCTGGCCAGCTTTGACCTCTGACCGCATGGCCCCCCTTGGCCTTTGGCCGGGGTCGGACCATATAAGACCAAACGCCTTAATCCTGTGAGGATATCATGCTGGGAACCGCTGCCGCCGCTTCGGAATGGGTGAAGGACACGACCGAGGCCACCTTCATGGCCGACGTGATCGAGGCCAGCCGCGAGGTGCCGGTGATCGTCGATTTCTGGGCGCCGTGGTGTGGCCCCTGCCGCCAGCTTGGCCCCGCGCTTGAGGCCGCCGTGGCCGATGCCAAGGGCAAGGTGCGGATGGTCAAGGTCAATGTCGACGAAAACCAGATGATCGCGGGCCAGTTGCGCATCCAGTCGATCCCGACCGTCTATGCCTTCTGGCAGGGGCAGCCGGTTGACGGGTTTCAGGGCGCGTTGCCGGGGTCCGAGATCAAGAAGTTCATCGACCGTCTGACCGGCCTTGCCGGTGACGGCGGTCTGGCGGAGGCGATCGAGGCCGCCGAGCAGATGCTGGCCGAGGGCGCGCTGGTCGATGCCATCGAGACCTTCACCGCCATTCTGGGCGAAGAACCCGAGAATGCTGCCGCCTATGGCGGCATGGTGCGCGCCCATATAGCGGCCGGCAATCTCGATCAGGCCGAAGGCTTCCTGAGCGCGGCCCCCGCCGCCATCGCCAAGTCCAAGGAAATCGACGCCGCCCGCGCCCAGCTGGATCTCGCCCGCCAGGCCGCAAATGCCGGTCCCGAGGCCGAGCTGCGCGCCGCGGTCGCCAAGCATCCCGACGACCACGAGGCCCGCTATGAGCTGGCAATCGCCCTCAATGCCGCCGGCAAGGTCGATGAGGCCGTGGACGAATTGCTGGAACTGTTCCGCCGCGACCGTGAATGGCACGATGGTGCCGCCAAGACCCAATTGATGAAGATCTTCGACGCGCTGAAGCCCACCGATCCGGTGGTGTTGAAGGGGCGGCGCAAGCTCTCGTCGATGATCTTTGCCTGAGACCTTGCCAAACTCCGAAATTACCACAGGTTCAGAGACATGCTGAAGCCTGCTGACCTTCCCGACGTGGTCCCCGTCTTTCCGCTGCCGGGTGCGCTGCTATTGCCGCGCGCCCGTCTGCCGCTGCATATCTTCGAGCCGCGCTATCTGGCGATGCTGGACGATTGCCTGAAATCCAGTCACCGGCTGATCGGCATGATCCAGCCGCGCGAGGTGCCGGGGCATGCCGAGCGGCGCTTGCAGCTGATTGGCTGCGCAGGCCGGTTGACCGGATTTTCGGAAACCGAGGACGGGCGCTATATGATCACGCTGACCGGCGTGTCGCGTTTCAAGCTGCGCGAAGAGGTGCAGGGTTTTACCCCCTACCGTCGCGCAATGGTGGACTGGACGCCTTTTGCCAGCGATCTGCGTGGGGCAGAGGTCGATCCCGGCTTTCAGCGCGAGGCCTTCATGGATCTTCTGCGCCGGTATTTTGAATCGCAGAACCTGTCGACCGACTGGTCGAGCCTGTCAGAGGCCGATCCCGAGTTGTTGGTCAACTCGCTGTCGATGCTCTGCCCGTTTGAGCCGAACGACAAGCAGGCCCTGCTGGAAGCGCCGTCGCTGTCCACCCGTCGCGAAACGCTGGTGACGCTTATGGAATTTGCGCTGCATGGCGGCGAGGGGTCTGAAAACCTGCAATGACAAAGGAACTGCCATGACCGACGCATCCAGCGCCCCGAACTTTGACCGCCGCATGCTGGAGGCCATGGTGTGCCCGGTAACGCAGGCCGTGCTGACCTATGACGCCGAGCGGCAGGAGCTGATCTCGCGCGCGGCGCATCTGGCCTTTCCGATCCGCGACGGCATCCCGATCATGCTGGTGTCCGAGGCGCGGCGGCTGGATTAAACCGGCCGCCCCTGTAACAGCAGCGGCAGATCCCCCTTCAGGCCGGCGGCCTGACGCATGAAGCCCCGGCGCAGGCCCGGCACGGCGTTGACAACACCCAAGCCCAGATCGCGGCCCAGTCGCAGCAACGGATTATCGTTGGAAAACAATCTGTTGACGGCGTCCATGCCAAGCGCAAGCGTGGTGGCGTCAAAGCGGCGCCATTGCTGATACCGCTCCAGCACGATGTCGGTGCCGATATCCTCGCCGCGCCGCGCGGCCTCGGCCAGCACCTGCGCCAGCGCCGCCACGTCCCGGAAACCGAGGTTCAGTCCTTGCCCCGCAATCGGATGGACGCCATGCGCCGCATCCCCCACCAGCGCCACTCGCCCTGCCACATAGCTTTGCGCCAAGGTCAGGTTCAACGGATAGCTGAAGCGCGGGCCAGCCAGATGGATCGCCCCCAGAAAATCCCCAAAGGCCGGACGCAGCGCGGCCATGAAGCCCGCATCGTCCAGTGCGGCAATCTCGGCCGCGCGGGCCTCGCGCTCGCTCCAGACGATCGAGGAAACATGCCCGCCCGCCAGCGGCAGGATCGCCAGCGGCCCGCCCGGCATGAAGAACTGATGCGCGATGCCTTGGTGGTCCTTCTCGTGACGGATGGCCGCAACCAGCGCGGTCTGGCCATAGCCCCAGCCCGTCCGCTTGATCCCCGCCCGCTGTGCCACGCCGGATTGCCGCCCGTCGCATCCGGCCAGCACCTTTGCGCACAGCTGCCGTCCATCGTTCAGTGTGATCGTGACGCCCTCGGGGCCTGCAGTCTGGGCCACGACAGTGGCGTTCGAGATCAGCTTGATCCGGGGCTGATCTGCCATGGCCGCCAGAAACGCGGCGTAAAGATGCCGGTCCTCGACCATGAAACCCATCGGGCCTTCTTCCAGCTCGGCGCTGTCAAAGCCCAGAAAAAATGGCGAGGCACCGCGTCCCGCCACGCCATCGCTGGCCTTGATCTGCAGGATCGGCTGCGCGTTTGCCACGCGGGGCCAGACGCCCGTGGCCTCAAGCAGCCGCTTCGAGGCCAGCGCCAGCGCATAGGCCCGGCCGTCAAATCCAGTCTCGGCACGGGCCGGGGCGGGGCGGGCATCGACTACGGTCACGGCAAACCCCGCCTGCGCAAGCGCAAGCGCCAGGGCGGGGCCGTTCAGCCCGCCGCCCGCAATCAGGATATCGGCATCATGTTCCATGCGGTGAAATATGGCGTATCGGCCGGGATTGTCCATGCGCCGCCGTGCCGCTAGCGTGGGACAAAACGAAAATGGGGGCAGGGATGGATCATCATTGGCGGTATCGCTCGGCAGCCGAACTGGGGCGCGAGATCGCAGCCGGTCGCCTGCACCCGGTGGACCTGTGCGAGGCCTATCTGGATGCCATCGCCGCCCACCCCGATGGGGTCCGCATCTATGCCCGCACCACGCCGCGCCGTGCGCGCTCCATGGCGGTTGCGGCTGCCGGCCGCGCCCGGACCGGCACACGCATCGGGCCGCTGGACGGAGTGCCGCTTAGTTGGAAGGACAATTTTGATGCGGCCGGTGCGCTGTGCGAGGCGGGGTCGGCGTTGCTGGCAGGGCGCATCCCCACGGCAGATGCCGAGGTGCTGCACACCGCCACCGCCGGCGGGTTGGTGTGTCTGGGCAAGACCCACATGACCGAACTGGCGTTTTCGGGTCTGGGGCTGAACCCGGTCACCGCCACCCCGCCTTGTGTCAATTTCCCGGGCGCGGTGCCCGGCGGGTCCAGCTCGGGGGCGGCGGCTTCGGTGGCTTTCGGTCTGGCGCCGGCGGCGATCGGTTCTGACACCGGCGGGTCGGTGCGGCTTCCGGCGGCCTGGAATGATCTGGTTGGCCTCAAGACCACCCATGGCCGGCTGTCGCTCAGGGGCGTGGTGCCGCTGTGCGAGACCTTTGACACCGTCGGGCCTTTGACCCGCAGCGTCGAGGATGCGGCCCTCATCCTCGCCGCGCTGGAGGGCGGCAGGCCCGCCGACCTGACCGCGGCCAGCCTGAAAGGCGTGCGGTTGGCGGTGCTTGAGACCGTCGCGCTGGACCAGTTGCGCGAGGCCCCGTCGAAGGGGTTCGAGGGGGCGATCGACCTGCTGGCCCGTGCCGGCGCGCAGATCGCCCATATCCGCGCGCCCGAGATTACCGAGCTGCTGGCGCTGGCAGGCGTGGTTTTTGCGCCTGAAGCCTATGGCATCTGGTCCAGGACCATCGAGGCCGCGCCGGAACGTATGTTCGCTCCGGTGCTGGAGCGGTTTCGCGCCGGCCGCACCATTCAGGCCGATGATTACGTTGCCGCGTGGCGCCGTATCCATGAGTTGCGCAAGGTCTGGGCGGCGCGGGTCTCGGGCTATGATGCGGTGCTGCTGCCCACCTCGGCCATCCTGCCGCCGGATGCCGCGCGGCTGTTATCCGATCACGCCTTTTTCAGCGCCGAGAACCTGCTGGCGCTGCGCAATACCCGGATCAGCAACTTGCTGGGCGGCTGCGCGATGACGCTGCCTACCACGCAGCCCTCATGCGGGATCAGCTTCATGGCGGCCCCCATGGCCGAGGAGCGTCTGCTGCGTCTGGGCGCTGCGGCGGAACGGGTGCTGCGTTGACGATCCTTGGCGAAAAAGCCACAACCTGACCACAAGTCCTTGCGTCGCCCCCCGTTTTACTGGACCGGGGCGCGCAGCACTGGCTATTCTGAATAATAAACGGGGCAAAGACCCCGGACATGAGGCAAAAATGGCGTTTCCTGAGCGGTTCTCGAACCTGCCGGATTATGCGTTTCCGCGTTTGCGGAAGCTGCTCGATGCACACGCGCCCGGCGGTGAACAGATTTCCATGACCATCGGCGAGCCTCGGCACCCGATGCCGGGCTTTGTTGGTCCGATCCTTGCCGAACATCTGGCAGGTTTCGGCGTCTATCCGCCGAATGACGGCACGCCGGAACTGCTGGCGGCGATCTCGGGCTGGATCAGGCGGCGCTATGGCGTCCCGGTGGCCGAAGATCGGATCATGGCGCTGAACGGCACGCGGGAAGGGCTGTTCAACGCCGCCGTCGCGCTGTGCCCCGAGCAGAAGCGAGGCAAGAAGCCGGTCGTGCTGATGCCGAACCCCTTCTATCAGGTCTATGCCGTGGCGGCGCTGACGGTTGCGGCTGACCCCGTCTATGTCAACGCCACCGCCCAGACCGGCTTTCTGCCCGATTTCGCGAGCCTCGACGCCGAGACCCTGGACCGCACCGCGATTGCCTATATCTGCTCGCCGGCCAACCCGCAGGGCGCCGTGGCCAGCCGGGACTATTGGGCCGATCTGCTGGCGCTGGCGGAAAAGCATGATTTCCTGATCCTTGCCGATGAATGTTATGCCGAGATCTGGCGTGACGCGCCGCCGGTCGGCATCCTGCAAGTAGCTGCCGAGGTGGGGGCCGACCCCGAGCGGGTCTTCACCTTCCATTCGCTATCCAAACGCTCGAACCTGCCGGGTCTGCGCTCGGGCTTTGTGGCGGGCGGGGTGGAAGGGATTGCGCGTATCCGCAAGCTGCGCTCGTTTGCAGGCGCGCCCTTGCCGCTGCCGATCCAGCGCGTGTCCGAAGCCGCTTGGAACGACGACGCTCATGTGGCCGAAAGCCTGGCCCTCTATCACGCCAAGTTCGCCCTGGCGGATCAGGTCTTTGCCGGGATGCAGGGATGGCAACCGCCGGCGGGTGGCTTCTTCCTGTGGCTGCCGGTCGAAGACGGCGAGGCGGCGGCGCTGAAGCTGTGGCAGGAAACTGGGGTGCGTGTGCTGCCCGGCGCCTATCTGTCGCGCGATACGGCCGGGGGCAATCCGGGCAAGGGATACATTCGGGTGGCCCTCGTGGCCCCGCAAGAAGAAACGCAGCGCGGGCTTATCAAGCTGCGCGACTGTCTTTATGGGTAAGAGGTCGGGCATGGCATCATATCAGGTTCGGCAACGCGATCCATTGATCGATGAGGGCACGCAGGCCATGCTGGAGCGCCGTGGACGCGAATTGATCGGTTTGGGTCTGATCGCCGTGGCGGCGCTGGTTTTCCTGATGCTGGCCACCTACAGCCCCACCGATCCTGGCTGGATGGTCGCCTCGGATCAGCCGGTGCAGAACTGGCTGGGCCGGATCGGCGCGGGCCTGTCCTCGACGCTGGTAATCATCCTTGGCCGCGCGGCCTGGGGGCTGCCGCTGGTGCTGCTGGCCTGGGGGGTGCGTTTTGTCACGCACCGCGGTGCCGAGCGCGCCTCGGGGCGGATGGTCTTTGCGCTGTTTGCGATCGTGATGGGCGCAGTGTTTGCCGCGACCCATGTTCCGGGCGAGGGCTGGCCCCACGCCTTCGGTCTGGGTGGGTTGTTCGGGGATACGGTTCTGGGCGCCGCACTGGGTGTCACGCCGGTCAAGGCCTCCATGGGGATGAAGCTGCTGTCGCTGGCCTCGGGTCTGGCGACGCTGGCGCTGTATCTGTTCGTCACCGGCTTTGACCGGGCCGAGCTGCGCGAGATCGGGCGTTTCACGGCGGTGTGGTCGGTGCAGGGCTATGACATGGCGCTGCGGCTTGCCGGTCGCGGTGCCGGATCGGCGATGCAGGGCGCGGCTGGCCTCAAGGGCCGGCTGGATGCCCGCCGCGCCCGGCCGACGGCCGGCCCCGTCATGCATGACACCGCCCCGATCTGGGATGAACCCGCGCCGTTGGTCCCTACCCATGCAGCCCACCAGCCGCTGGCCGCGCCGCGTCGGCAGGCGCGGGTGCAGCGCGCCGAACCGCCGCTGGCAGACGACTCCCTTCCCCTGACCGAGGCGTTCGACGCCCCGCAAGCCTTTGCCCCCCAGGCCTTCCCCTCGCAGACCATATCGGCACCGGCGCAGCGCGCGCCCCATGCGCCCCGCCGGAAAGAAGGTTTCTTCGGTCTGTTCGCGCGCACGGCCGAGCCGGTCGCGATGGCCGAGCCCGAGGTTGAGGCGATGCCCGAGGACCGGATCAAGGCGCGGATTTCCGATGCGATCCGTGCCCGGATGCGGCAAGGCGGCTTGTCCACGCCGACCGCGCAGATGTCGCCGCTGCAGGCCGCCGTTGCCCGGCACGAGCCCCGCTCGCGCTTGATGCGGCTGGCCGAGCCGCCGCTGACCGCTCCCACGGCTGCGGCCGCACCTGCCGCTCCGGTCACTGCCGTATCTGCTGCCGTGGCCGCTGCCGCGCGCCGCGCTGCATCTGCTGCGCCGCGTCTGCCGGGTCCCGCGCCGGTCATGGCGCAACCCGCGCCCGCACCTGCGCCCGCGCCGCAAGTGGCCGCAAGGGCAATGCCGCCGCTCGCTGCTGCACCTGCGCGTGCCGCAGCCCCTTCTGCCGCCGCAGCCTACGATCGTCTGGCGGCCCCGCCGTTGCGTCGGCCCACGCAACCCTTGGCGGTCGAGCCGGTCGAAGACCCGGCCGCCGCGATCCGCGCGGCCGCCGCGGCGCTGAAACCTGCGGCGGTTCTGGCTGTCGAGGCGCCCAACCCCTGGTCTGCCCGCAGCTGGGAAGCCGAGGTGGATGAGGACGAGGACGCAGATGACTGGCAGCCGCAGGGCGAAGAGCGTCCGGCCTTGGCCCGCGCCTTCCAACCCGCGCAGGCCGAGCGCCGCGTCGTGCAGCATCCGCCGCGCAAGCCGATCCAACCCTCTGCCCGCGCCAGCGCCGAAGCCCAGCCGCGCCTGCGCTTCGAGGATCAGGTGGCGCAAGACTATGAACTGCCGCCGCTGTCGCTCTTGGCCTCGCCCACCTCGATCCAGCGGCACACGCTGTCGGACGAGGCGTTGGAAGAAAACGCCCGGATGCTGGAATCAGTGCTGGACGACTATGGCGTGAAGGGCGAGATCGTCTCGGTCCGCCCCGGCCCGGTCGTCACCATGTATGAGCTGGAACCCGCGCCGGGCCTGAAGGCCAGCCGCGTGATCGGTCTGGCCGATGACATCGCCCGCAGCATGTCGGCGCTGTCGGCGCGGGTCTCGACCGTGCCGGGCCGCAGCGTGATCGGTATCGAACTGCCGAACGTGCAGCGCGAAAAGGTCGTGCTGCGCGAAATCCTGGCTGCCCGCGACTTTGGCGATACGCAGATGCGGCTACCCTTGGCGCTGGGCAAGGATATCGGCGGCGATCCGGTGGTGGCCAACCTTGCCAAGATGCCCCACCTGCTGATTGCCGGGACCACCGGTTCGGGCAAGTCGGTGGCGATCAACACCATGATCCTGTCGCTGCTCTACAAGCTGACGCCGGAAGAATGCCGGTTGATCATGATCGACCCCAAGATGCTGGAACTGTCAGTCTATGACGGTATTCCGCATCTGCTGTCGCCCGTCGTGACCGACCCGAAAAAGGCGGTCGTGGCCCTGAAATGGGTCGTGGGCGAGATGGAAGAGCGTTACCGCAAGATGTCCAAGATGGGCGTGCGCAACATCGAAGGCTATAACGGCCGCGTCCGCGAGGCGCAGGCCAAGGGCGAGCTGTTCAAGCGCACGATCCAGACCGGCTTTGACGAGGAAACCGGCGATCCGGTCTTTGAGACCGAAGAATTCGCGCCGCAGCCCTT
>ERZ1645187.3853-NODE-3853-length-12422-cov-14.043826_pt1 | contig 12422 bp, 11 predicted proteins | sample MGYA00575352_ERZ1645187 | MGnify/ENA primary metagenome ERZ1645187 (study PRJEB40837, sample SAMN11349314) | freshwater sediment metagenome | isolation source: river sediment | host: Sediment | place: India: Wazaribad , New Delhi | collected 2017-02-21 ... | reverse complement strand
GATCTTCGCCCTGGAGCGGTTTTGGGCGGAACAGGGCTGCGTCATCCTGCAGCCTTATGACATGGAAGTCGGGGCGGGGACTTTTCATCCCGCCACCTTCCTCCGCGCCATTGGCCCGGAACCTTGGCGCAGTGCCTATGTCCAGCCCTCGCGGCGACCAACGGATGGCCGCTATGGTGAAAATCCCAACCGTCTTCAGCATTATTACCAGTATCAGGTCGTCCTCAAGCCATCACCCATCGATATTCAGGACCTATATCTGCAATCATTGCGCGCCCTGGGAATCGATCCCTTGATCCATGATATTCGCTTCGTGGAGGACAACTGGGAATCCCCCACCCTGGGCGCGTGGGGCCTGGGTTGGGAGGTCTGGCTCAACGGCATGGAGGTGACCCAGTTCACCTATTTTCAGCAGGTCGGCGGCCTGGATTGCCGCCCCGTCACTGGCGAGATCACTTACGGCCTCGAAAGAATCGCCATGTACCTCCAAGGGGTGGAATCGGTTTTCGACCTGACCTGGACCCTTAGTTCTGGCCGGGTGGTGACCTATGGGGATGTCTTTCACCAGAACGAAGTGGAACAATCGGCCTACAACTTCGAGCATGCCGCTGTCGAGGCATTGTTTCGCCAATTTGACCACTGCGAACAACAGAGCCAACACCTGATCAGCCAGGACCTTCCTTTGCCGGCCTATGAGCAGGTGCTTAAGGCCTCCCACACTTTCAATTTGTTGGATGCCCGCAGCGCCATCTCGGTCACCGAACGGCAGCGCTTCATCCTGCGGGTACGCGCCCTCGCCCGGGCCGTCGCTCAGGCCTACCACGATCGTCGGGAAGCCCTGGGCTTCCCCATGTTGCCACCGGCCATTGCCGACCACTGACTGAGGTAGAGACAATGGCCGACAGAAATGATCTGCTGGTTGAGATCGGCACCGAGGAACTGCCGCCAACCGCTCTGGAGCGACTTTCCATTGCCTTGGCGGAGGGCTTCGCCGCGCAACTCTCTCAGCATCAACTGAGTTACGACACGATCGAGCGTTTCGCCACTCCCCGCCGGCTGGCGCTGCGCGTTAGGTCACTCATGACCAGCCAACCGGATCAGGAGATCGTGCGCAAAGGCCCTACAATCCAGTCCGCCTTTGATGCTCACGGTCAGCCGACCCCCGCCGCCTTGGGTTTTGCCCGCTCCTGTGGGGTCGACATTGCCGCCGTGTCGCGTGAGGTGACCCCCAAGGGTGCCTGGCTGATCGTGCGCCAATTCCAGCCTGGACGGTCGACCTCGGAATTACTGATCCCCCTGATCGAACGGGCGCTTGCCGGCCTGCCCATACCCAAGCGCATGCGCTGGGGCGAGCGCGAGGAGGAGTTTGTCCGTCCCGTGCACTGGGTGGTCCTGCTGTTCGGGAGCGACCTGGTCCCTGGCCATGTGCTTGGGGTGCCTGCGGGGCGCGATACCTTTGGCCATCGCTTTCATCGCCCGGGTCCCATCCGTCTCTCCGATCCCGATGACTATGACGAGTTACTGCGGGAGACCGGTCGCGTCGAGCCCGACTTCGCCCGGCGGCGCGAGCTGATCCGTAACCAAGTTGTTTCCCTGGCGGCAGCGGCTGGCGGGGAGGCTATGATCGACGCCGATTTGCTAGACGAGGTCACCGCCTTGTGCGAATGGCCCCGCGCCATCCTGGGAGGGTTCGATGCACGGTATCTCGAGGTTCCTCCCGAGGTACTGATTGAGACCATGCGGAAAAACCAAAAGTACTTTCCGCTCCGCTCACCAGACGGGGCGCTCCTGCCCAACTTCATCACCATCGCCAATATCGAGAGTCTTGACCCCTCACAGGTCAGAGCTGGCAACGAGCGGGTCATTCGGCCCCGCTTTGCGGATGCCGCCTTCTTCTGGTCACAAGACCTGAAGCAACCCTTGTCAGCCTTCGCCGCGCGTCTGACTTCCGTCGTCTTTCAGGATCAGCTTGGCACCCTGGCGGAAAAGTCCCTGCGCGTCGGGCAGATCGGGCGCTATTTGGCTGGCCTGCTCGATTATGATGAAGAACTGGTGGCTCGTGCCGCGCACCTAGCCAAGTGCGACCTGATGAGCGCCATGATCTTTGAATTCGCCGGACTGCAGGGAATCATGGGCCGCTATTACGCCCGGCATTCGGACGAAGATCCGGCGGTATGCGCCGCCATGGAAGAACAGTACCTGCCCCGTCATGCCGGTGATCGCTTGCCCACTAGTGAATGCGGCCGCATCCTCGCCCTTGCCGAGCGTTTGGACAGCTTGGTGGGTATTTTCGCTATCGGTCTGCGACCCACCGGTGTCAAGGATCCCTATGCCTTGCGTCGCGCCGCCATTGGCGTCCTGCGCCTGCTCATCGAGACTCCCTTGGAACTTAACCTCCGTGACCTCTTGGAGTTCACCGCCCAAGAGTTGCGCGGCAAGGTCGATGCGACTTCCGCCGTGAGCGAGGTCTTTGATTACATTCTTGATCGTTTAAAAAGTTACAGCCTGGACCAGGACTTGTCTGGAGACGTCGTTGACGCGGTTCTCGCGGTTGGCGGTCATTACCCCACTGACCTCTTCCGACGGATGTTGGCGGTTCAGGATTTCAAGCGCCTGCCAGAGGCGGATTCCCTGGCGATTGCCAACAAGCGTACTCGCAACATTCTCAAAAAGGCTGGCGATATCACGCATGGCACGGTGCGCGGCGACCTCCTTGTCGATCCCACCGAGGTTGCCTTGGCCGCGCGTCTTGACGAGTTGGCCCCACAGGTTACGAACCACCTTGTCACCAAGGATTACGGCGACGCGCTAAAACTGCTCGCTGGACTGCGCCCTGAAGTTGACGCCTTCTTTGACCAGGTGATGGTCATGGCTGATGATGAGAAGATCCGCGCCAACCGTCTGGCGTTGCTTGTCCGCCTCGAAAGCCTCTTCCTCGGCATCGCGGACATTTCTCGGCTTCAGCCTGTTAGTTGATCATCGTCACTGGTAATTGCCACTTCAGCCATAGTGGAGCATCCATGAAGCTCCTTATTCTTGACCGGGACGGCGTGATCAACCAGGATTCTGACGCCTACATTAAGTCAGTCGCGGAATGGCATCCGATTCCTGGGAGTCTGGAGGGAATGGCGCGCCTCTACCAGGGCGGTTTTCGCCTGGCTATTGCCAGCAATCAGTCCGGCCTGGGACGGCATTTATTCACCATTGATGATCTTAACGCCATTCACCGCAAGCTGGTACGTGAACTCGCCAGCCTCGGCTGTCAGATTGAGGCCATTTTTTTCTGTCCCCACACCCCTGACGCACACTGCTTTTGCCGGAAACCACTTCCCGGACTGCTGCATGAAATCGCCAGTCGCCTACAGATTAGCCTTCACGGCGTGCCTTGCATAGGGGATGCCTGGCGTGACCTGGAGTCGGCGTTGGCGGTCGGTGCCTCACCCATTCTAGTGCGTAGCGGCAAGGGCCTTCGCACCCAGGCTGAACATGCGGATGAACTTGCCCGTCTGGGTATACCGGTATACGCTGATCTGGCTGAGGTGGCGGATTATCTTCTGACCGCATGATTCTTCACCACGCATATGGTCCTCGTCAGATCCCTGCTTTACCTTCTGTTTCTCAGCCTGACCACGATGGTCATGGCGCCGCTCTTTTACTTGCTCAAGTGGCTTATCCCGTTCCGAACCTTGGCCAGGTTGGGCAACCTCTGGGGCCGCCTCAATCTGGAGGCCCTTGGGCTTATCTGCCATCTTAGATATCGACTGCACGGTTTCGACAAGATCCCTAGCGCAAATTGTATTGTCCTGAGCAAGCATTCCTCGGCTTGGGAGACCATCGCCCTGCGCGGGCTTTTACCCCCGCAAACGACTTGGGTCATCAAACGTGAACTGCTCTGGATCCCTTTTTTTGGCTGGGGGATGGCGGCGTTCGATCCCATCGCGCTCGACCGCAAGGCTGGGCGCCAATCCATCAAAAAGCTTCTGCATGAAGGCCGCAAGTGGTTGGATGCAGGTCGGTGGGTGGTGATCTTTCCGGAGGGGACGCGCGTTGCCCCCGGAGAGCGAATCAAATACAACCTGGGTGGAGCCATGCTTGCGGAAAAGACCGGTTACCCTGTTCTTCCCATCGCGCACAACGCCGGTGTCTTTTGGAGTCGCCGTAGCTTGTTGAAATTCCCGGGCGTTGTTGATCTGGTTGTTGGGGACCCGATCCCGACCAAGGGCTTAAGAACCGCTGAAATTAATCAGCGCGTCGAGGAATGGATAGAAGCTACTGTTGAGCGCTTGCCCCGCAGTCGCGATGCCTAGACGGCAATCTTGCCCCCCATCCAGGCATCCTGGGATGGGCTCTCTTCTCTATCTCATCAAATATCGATATTCTCCGCCTGTAAGGCGTTTCGTTCGATAAATTCCCGCCGCGGTTCCACCTGATCCCCCATCAGCGTGGTAAAGATCTGATCCGCGGCTACCGCATCCTCAATCGTCACCCGCAGCAGGCGCCTAGCCTCGGTATTCATGGTCGTGTCCCAGAGTTGGTCCGGGTTCATTTCGCCGAGACCTTTATAACGCTGGATGTGATAGAAGCGGCGTACATCGTCCATCATCCAGTCCATGGCTTCACCAAAACTGGCTACAGGCATTCGCCGTTCCCCGCGCTGAACGTAGGCCCCTTCTCCCAACATGCCTTGCAGCTTGTCGGCAAGCGCCAGTATTCGGCCATAATCTCCCCCGCGGAAGAAATCGATGGGCACATAACTTGTCTCCGGGATTCCATGACGGAGCTTAGTCACGACCAGCCCCGGGTAGCTCGGATCCCCTTCCTGGGTTGTTTCGACTGTAAAGCGCTCTCCAGGAGTCCGACGCAGATTGAGTAGATCCCGCAACTCCATAAGCCAGGTTTCCAGATCAAACTTGCCCTCTTCTCCTTCTTTGCCGTAAGGAGACAGGACCAACAAAGTACCCAGAAACTCCACGTTATAGCGGCTGGACAACCGGCGCACAATGCCGCGATAGACTTGATACTCACGCGCCAGACTCTCCAAGGCTGTAGCAGCCAGGGGTGGGGCCTCGGCTGAGACGAAGAGTTGGGCGCCATCCAGCGCCGTCTGGAGCAAGGCAGCATTCAATTCCACATCATCCAGCAGGTACTGTTCTTGTTTGCCGCGCTTGATCTTATAGAGGGGGGGTTGTGCGATGTAGATGTGTCCTCGCTCCACCAACTGCGGCATTTGGCGGTAGAAAAAGGTAAGCAGCAGGGTGCGGATATGGGCACCGTCGACATCAGCATCCGTCATGATGATCACCCGGTGGTAGCGAAGCTTATCCGGGTCAAATTCTTCAGGGCCGATTCCACAGCCCAGGGCCGTGATCAACGTCCCCACTTCCGCTGAGGAGAGCATCTTATCGAAACGCGCCTTTTCCACGTTCAGGATCTTGCCCTTGAGCGGCAAGATCGCCTGAAAAGCACGGTCACGACCCTGTTTAGCGGAACCTCCGGCCGAATCCCCCTCCACCAGGTAGAGTTCGCACTTGCTCGGATCGCGCTCCTGGCAATCAGCCAGCTTCCCTGGCAATCCCGCAACATCGAGCACGCCTTTCCGCCGGGTCATCTCCCTGGCCTTTCGCGCTGCCTCCCGAGCTCGGGCCGCTTCTAGCATTTTATTGGCAATGGTCTTGGCTTCGGCGGGATGTTCCTCCAGGAAGGTATCCAAATGCTCGACCAGCAATGCCTCCACCACCCCCTTCACCTCAGAGGAGACTAACTTATCCTTGGTTTGCGAGGAAAATTTTGGATCCTGGACCTTGACCGAGACTACGGCAGTGAGACCTTCGCGCGCGTCGTCACCTACCGTTTTGATTTTGTGTTTCTTTGCCAGTTCTTCACGTTCAATATAGTGATTAAGGGTTCGGGTCATCCCAGCGCGAAACCCAGCTAGGTGGGTACCACCATCCCGCTGCGGAATATTATTGGTATAACAGTAGATACTTTCCTGAAAGGACTCATTCCATTGCAGCGCCACCTCCACCTGTACATCCTGGCGTTCGGCGCTGAAGTAACATACCGACGGATGAACGGGAACCTTGTTGCGGTTTAGATGATTAACGAACGCCTTGATTCCACCCTTGTACTCAAATACATCTTCCCGACCCGTGGATTCCTCCTTGAGCACAATCCTAACGCCCGAATTCAGGAAGGAGAGCTCCCGCAGGCGTTTGGCCAGGATGTCATAGTGAAAACAGGTATCGGAAAAAATTTGTGGCGATGGCTTAAAGTGAACCTCAGTTCCCGTCAGCGTGCTGGGGCCCACTTCCTTAAGCGGATATTGGGGGTCTCCCATGGCATACTCCTGCCGGAACTCCATGCCATCACGATAGATACGCAGGACCAGGTGTTCGGAGAGGGCATTAACCACGGACACCCCCACCCCATGCAGTCCACCCGACACCTTGTAGGAATTTGCGTCAAATTTACCGCCGGCGTGCAGGATTGTCATGATCACTTCCGCTGCCGACCTTCCCTCTTCTGGGTGAATGTCAACCGGTATGCCGCGCCCATCGTCAGTGACCGTGATTGACTGGTCTGAATGGAGTATGACCTTTATGTTCGCGCAGTGCCCCGCAAGGGCTTCATCGATGGAATTATCCACCACCTCAAAGACCATGTGATGCAGGCCAGTCCCATCATCCGTATCGCCGATGTACATCCCGGGGCGCTTGCGCACCGCGTCAAGGCCGCGCAACACTTTGATGTTCGTTGAGTCATAACTCATCTGGTTTTGTCCTGGTAGTTTCAGCCTTTGGCGGCGAAATGACTATTCTACCTGATCGCCTGCTTGCTTATGTTGGGGTGGGTACGGCCTCCGGTATTTTCCGGGTCAATACTGTCCCACCAGCTTGCCCTGTTCCACGTGGAACACTGGCCCCTCCGTGCATGCCAGTGGTCTTGATCCCTTCCCAGCAATCACCGTAACTATCACCTGAGCAGTTAAATGTGTTAACGCGGTAAGAATCTTCTGGATAGCGGTCGCATCCAACTCAGCGCCAAGATCGTCCAGCAACCAGATGGCTTCCGGTCCTCCATGCTTGTTCCAATAGTGCTGGGCGGCCAACTGCAAAATAAAGACGAGGAGTTTGGTTTCTCCGCGGGACGGCGTAAAACTGCGATCAGGTAACCGTATGAACAGGTCGGCACGGGATGGACCATAAAAGGTGTAGCCGCGCATGGCATCCTCCCGAACGGAATTGGCCACCAGGGCGTCCAGAGTCCCCTTTTCAGCTGGCCAGCCTTCATGGAAATCCAAGCCAATCTTGCCGTTCAGGGCGAACATTCTCGCCAGCTCGATTAAGGAATTGTTCAGCCCAGTAACCAGCTTCCTTCTCTGATAATTTATAGCCTCTGAGAGATGGCAGTATGCTTGATCCCAGGCGGGCGGCCCTTTGGCTCCAGATTTTAGCCACGCATTGCGCTGCATCGTCACCTTCTTCAGATCCGCCAACAGCCTGCCATATCCCGGTTCCACGTGGAACAGGTTCCAATCCAGAAACAATCGTCGCAATTGGGGCGGGCCTTCTAAGAGCTGTTGGGCATTCCCAGCAAGCATCCGGACATGAATCCTGTTGCGAAGCAAATAGACGGAAGCAGCAGGCTTGCCGTTTTCAAAGAAACCTGACCCAGAAGGGGTATAGGCGAACTTTAGGGAACTGACCCGGGCGTGTCGCGGATCTCTTGAACGAAGCAAGGCGCAAACTTCTAACAATTCCCGCCCAGCACCAAGCACAGTCCCGCGCTTACGATTGCTGGGAACACGCCCACGGGACAAGAGGATGATAGCTTCCAAGATACTGGATTTTCCCGCCCCGTTAAGGCCAGAAATCCAGTTGATCGTCGGAGATGGCTTGATCTCAAACTGATCAAGATTGCGCAACCCGGTGACGGCAATTCGATCCAGTATCAAGCCCAAATGCCTCGGAGGTTATAACAGCATCGGCATGACGACATAGGTCTGCTCTTCGCGACCCGCCCCGCGCAACAAAGCGCTACTGTTGGCGTCGGCGAGACGGAATTCAACCCGAGTGTCATCAACCACAGACAGAACATCCAGTAAATAAGCGACATTGAAGCCAATAGTAAGGGGCTCATCCGCATAATCGATGGTCAGCGATTCTTCCGCCTCCTCCTGCTCCGGATTATGGGCCTGAACCGTCAATTCGTTCTCGGCAAAGCTCAGACGGATCCCTTTGAATTTTTCATTCGACAGGATCGAAGTACGCATCAAGGACTGACGCAAAACGTCTCGCTCAATGATGGCAACTTTGTCGGCCATTAATGGAATGACGCGCTCATACTCAGGATAACGACCATCCACGAGCTTTGACAAAAGGACGGTATCGCCGATGACGGCGCGCAACGTTCGCGAGGAGAACGTCAACTCAACTCCTTCGCCCGCCACATCCAGCAATCGCGCAATTTCCAAAACCGTCTTCCGCGGAATGATGACCTGGATGGGTTCCTCGATTTGCAACTCAACGGTACGTTCGATGCGGGCTAAGCGGTGGCCGTCCGTAGCAACGGCGGTAAATCCGCGCATGTCAACCTTAAAAAGCAGCCCATTAAGATAATAACGGACATCCTGATTCGCCATGGCAAAGGCTGTCTTATCTAGCAATTCCTTAAAGACAGACTGGTCGATCTCAACTCTCAGATCACCGCTTTCTAAATCCATCATGGGATAGTCTTCAGCGGGAAGCGTACTGAGATTAAAGCGACTTCTGCCTGCCGTAATGGTTGCTCGCTGATTAGAGACTCTAACTCCGATCTCCACGTCCTCGGGCAGTGATCGGGCGATATCGATAAATTTGCGAGCGGGAACAGTGATATCACCCGGCTCCAAAACGCTGCACTCAAGGTGAGTGCGTATCTCAACTTCACGATCAGTGCCCGTCAAGGTGAGACGGTCGAGATCGGCATGAATATGAAGGTTACCGAGGATAGGCAGTGTTTGGCGCCGTTCGATAACGCCCCCCACCTTGACCAAGGCATGGATCAATTGCTCACGGTGGACGCGGATGTGCATAACATTCTTCTCTGGTTTTCAACAAAATGAGGCTTTGCGAGTCATTGGCGAGTAGCGTGGTATCACCCGGGTGGGTGCCTGGGGCGTACAGGAAACATCAGCATCATGGATCGAGAATTATGGATGTCATCATTTGCCTAAACGTAAGGTGACGCCCGCAAGAACACGCGAAAAATGTCAAAAGCCTCTGCTTGCCTCGTTGGAACAAAAGGACTTTATCAAGGCTAGGAAGACAGGATTCGCAACAGATTTTTGTAGTCTTCCTCCATGGAGGAATCACCCTCACGAAGTGCCTTGACCTTGGCGGTAGCGTGAAGCACGGTGGTGTGATCGCGACCGCCGAAGGCGCCACCAATCTCGGGCAAGCTATGCTTTGTCAATTCTCGCGCCAACGCCATGGCCATTTGCCGCGGTCGCGTGATGGTTCGGGTACGCTTGGGTGATAACAGATCAGCCACTCGTATCTTGTAGTATTCAGCGAATCGCCTTACCGACAAAAAAAGCGACATCATCGGGTAGGTCCACACCCATATGTCGGGCTTTACTGTAAAGGATGGCAACCCGGGTTTCCGTATCGGGAGGATCAATCTGGACGGTAAGCCCCCAGCCAAAGCGGGATCGCAACCGATCATCAAGACCAGGGACTTCCTTGGGAAAACAGTCACTCGTCAAAACTATTTGCTGGCGAGAGTCAAAAAGGGCGTTAAAGGTATGGAAAAACTCCTCCTGAGAACGTTCCTTGCCAGCAAAAAATTGCACGTCATCAATCAGTAGGGCATTAACGCCACGGTAGCGTTTTTTAAAATCATCGATGCGATTGTGCTGAAGCGCTTTGACCATCTCGCCGACGAAACGGTCAGAATGGACATAGATCACCCTGGCATGTGGGTTAGAGTTGAGGATTTGATTGCCCACGGCATGCATCAAGTGAGTCTTACCCAAACCCACGCCGCCATAAATAAACAAGGGATTATAAGCGGTGCCTGGGTTTTGCCCGATCTGGATGGCCACCGCCCGTGCGATCTGATTGGACTTCCCCTCAACGAAGGTATCAAAGGTGAATTCGGGATTGAGATTGGAATCGGCGCGATGATCAGGGACTTGAGACGACGAACCAGAATCCGGGGTTTGGCCGGATGATGAGGAAGGCACGCCACTTGGGTCAGGGCGGCGCAGCGTACCAATTTCAAGGGTAACATCCGCCACCTGCCCATTACTGATCCGCCCAGTGACTTCAATAATACGCGCGCGATACGAACTCTCGACCCACTCCTTTACGAAGCGATTCGGCGCGAACAAGCGCAAGCGACTACCCTCTTCGGAGGCCTGCAAGGGCAAAATCCAGGTGTTGTATTCCGCGGGCGCGAGTTCCCCCTTCAGAAAAGCGACGCATTGGTCCCATATTCCCACGAACTGCCTTCCTCCCCGGAAAAAATGACTGGCGAAGCAAGCGCCAAAGAAGTTAAGAGTCTACCCAGCTTGCCCCTACTTATCCACAGCCGTATGCTGGTCCGTGGTGAAAAGATCGGGTGTGATTTGTGGATTGACCGCTAACGGGCGCGACAGTACAATCTCTCGTCTTTTTTGGCGCCCCATACTCATTCTCCGCCAAGATGGTAGGTAGAGAAGTGACGCCGGTACCCTGAGGAGTTTCCGCGATGAAAAGAACCTTTCAGCCCAGCCGAATCAAGCGCGTTCGGACTCATGGCTTCCGTGCCCGCATGGCGACCCGTAACGGCCGCAAGGTACTGCAGGCACGACGCGCCAAGGGAAGAGCCCTCCTGATCCCCTAAGCTACGATCCTGACCTCCGTTGCTGCGTCGCCGGACACCACGAGAATTGAGACGGCGACATTTCCCAGGTCGGCTCGACTGCGGAATTCATCTGAGTTTCGCCGAGTATTCGCTGACTCGCGGCGGAACGCTGACAGCCACTTTACCGTTCTAACTCGGGATAGATACGGTGAAGCAGCGAGACTGGGCTTGGCGATCTCGAAAAAGGTTGCTAAGAACGCCTTTCAACGCAATCGCCTCAAGCGAATCATCCGCGAATCATTCCGGACTCATCGTGCCGAGCTGCTAGGTGTAGACATAGTCGTCATGTGTCGCCCAGGGGCAAAGGAAGTTGCCAACGCGGTTCTATTCGCGTCATTAAATTCCCACTGGAATACCATCAAGCGTGACCAATGATGCGTATGTTATTGATTGGCTTGATCAAGGTTTACCAGTTTCTGTTCAGCCCCTGGCTCGGACAGCACTGTCGCTTTCACCCGAGCTGCTCCAATTACGCCATGGATGCGATCAAGGTCCATGGCCCCCTAGGTGGATCATGGCTGGCTGTGTGTCGTCTGGGACGCTGTCATCCCTGGCACGAGGGGGGATATGATCCGGTTCCACCTCCGACCACATCACCCCCACCCTTCGCCGGCTCACTGTCTTCCGCCGAGGACAAAGGCCGCCGCTAATCTCAACCATCAGCAACGTGACCGGCTATGGATAATCTGCGTCTTGTCCTCTTCTTCACCCTCGCTGCGATCATGCTCCTGTTGTACCAAGCTTGGGTACAGGATTACGGACCCATTGGCGCGCCCCCACCTGTAGCCCACACGACCCATGGCACGGGGGCATCCCCTGCCACCGCGGGTAGCGAAGGGGTCAGCATCCCCTCCACGGCTGGCGCGTCTACCAACCCTGCGACCGGCAGCGTACCCGACAACACGGTTCCTCTCCCGGGTACACCCACAACCGCTCCCACCAGCGTCAGTTCGGTTACGGACACGATACGGGTCGAGACTGATCTGCTCACGCTCGAAATTGCACGGACGGGCGGGGCGATCATCAGCGCTCGATTGGTGGATTACCCGCAGAGCCCCGCGGATCCTGAAAACAAATTCCACCTACTCAAGCCTGAGCCACCTAACCTCTTCGTCATTGAATCAGGACTGCGTGGTGCCGAAGGTGGGCCATTACCATCGGATACCCGCTCACTCCAATTCCAGTCCAGCCAGACATCCTATACCATGTCAGCGGGACAGGATATGCTGGAAGTCCGACTCACCTGGAGCGACCCAGCCGGGGTTGAAATCCACCGTCTCTACCGATTCGTTCGGGATAGTTACGTCATCGAACTAATCCAACAGGTGGTCAACAATACCCCCGCCCCCCTGGTCGCCCGTGCTTTCAGTCAGGTCATACGCACTGAACTTTACGATCCGGATGCGTCCAGCTTTATCTATACCTACACGGGGGCCGTCTACTACACGCCCGAGGCCAAATATCAACGGGCACCCTTCGAGAAGATGCGGGAAGAGCGCCTCTCCTTGCAGACCAATGACGGCTGGGTGGCGATC